>Ga0265780_10009395_pt1 | contig 11736 bp, 8 predicted proteins | sample P1T30metagenome_FD_192432 | JGI IMG/M metagenome (GOLD analysis project Ga0265780, IMG submission 192432) | Plant litter microbial communities from East Loma Ridge, Irvine, California - P1 T30 | ecosystem: Environmental > Terrestrial > Plant litter > Unclassified | place: USA: California... | reverse complement strand
AGTGCCATGGCAGGTATCATCCTCATAAAATAAGAATTTATTTGGTTTTTCTTAGAAAAAAGCAATTTATCGATGCATATTTGCACCGTAACGTCGACATTGCCCCCAAACTGCTTTAGCAGTCTCAGGCCTGACAGTCGGAGAAGTGATAAGGTTGCTTGGCTAAATCCCAAAAACAGCAAACGGCCCGCCACCAGCCGCAAGGGCTGATGACGGGCCGTACTAGTGCCTGTCATTCCGAATCAGAAGCCAGAGCTGAGCAATGCAACCGACGGAGGCAAATCCGTCGGAGGGGGTGGCAGTGGTCAGGTGGCCAACAGCCGGCTCGAAATGACAGGGCTTGCGGGGAAGCACGAGGCCCTGGGTGGCGTGCAGGTTGAAATTACGAATAAAGCCGGACGATGGCCTCTCTCGTCGGCAAACAGCCGCAGGATATCGACAGAAATGGCCATTTTTCGGCCAGCGGGCTCAATGTAGCAGGAGCTATTCGGTGAAGCCCCGGGCAAAGGCTGCATTCAGGGGCAGGGGTCGGCGGCGGGTCGGAACCATGGCCACGGGCATCAATTCCCGAATCACGTCTTCGGTGAGGGCGCACTGCCGATGGTGCGAGTAGCGCCACCGTTCCAGGCGGGCGCGCTCCACTCGCTCGTGGGTAGCAACGGGGTCTTCGAGGGTGCGGCGTACGGCGCGGGCGGCGGCGGCCACATCGCCCCAGAGGTAGAGCAGTCCAGTATGACCATGCTGCACTAGCTCCAGGGTGCCCCCAGTAGCGGCGCCCACTACCGGCACACCCGAGGCCAGGGCTTCGAGCGTGACCATGCCATAGGTTTCGTTTTCGGAGGCCATCATGAAGACGTCGATGGCTTCGTAGAACACGGCCGGGTCAGCACGGAACGAGCGGAAATGCACCTGCCGCTGCAGGCCCAGCTGGGCCACCTGTCGCTCCAACTGGCGCAGGTAGGCATCGCCCTCATTGCGGGTAGGCTCACCCATAATGACGAGGTGGACATCGTGGCTGTACTGCTGGCGCAGTTGGTGCAGCACATCAATCACGAAATACTGACCCTTACCATGGTCAATCCGGCCCAGAATGCCCAACAGGCGCACATCCTGCGGCAGGTTGAGCATATGGCGAGCTTGCGCGGGCGTGTGGGTGGGCGGAGCAAACTGCTCCAGCGGCAAGCCCAGCGGCACGGTGTAGAGCTTGGCCGGGTCGAGGTGGGTTTTGGTGCTGGCTTCGCGGGCCAGACTGGGCAAAGGTGCCAGCCAGGCATCAACCAAGCGGAAGCGCAGGGTATGTACTAAGCTGCGCTTGGGCCGCCCCAGCTGCATGTGCTGCTGATAGATGATGCGCAGGTGGCCGCCCATCAGGGTCTTTACCAGCGTGGCCACGGCCAAGTCTTTGTTTTGGGTCACGACCAAGACCCCGATGTTGAGGCGCTCCAACTGCGCTTTCAGCTTCCAGGCCAGCAGCGGCATGGCTGGTCCCCGGCGCATGGGGAGGGTTTCGAGCGGTATAAACCATTCCTCGGCCCAGTGAGCCAGCGGCGTGGCGGGTGGCGCAAAAAAAGTGACGCGCCACCCGCGCTCCTGCATCCAGCCGGCAAATTTCAGGCTGTTTAGTTCGAGCCCGCCGAGGCTGCCCGAGAGGCAGAGCACCGCGAGCTGTGGGTCGGCCGCCGGCTCATAGGCGTCCGGGCCGGAAACGGAGTTTCCGGGTAAGGTGAATGGTTTCATAGCTCAGAAAGACAGGGAGTGTGGGGGGCATCGGGGGTAACTAATAGGCATCGTGAAGAGCGCAGCCGGGCCGCCTGCCGGCAGCATCACACTTCATTTTTCACAATCAGGCCAATCAGGTAGCTCGACTGCGCTCTGCACGATGATATATGGGCAACCGCTTAGGACCAGCGGCTTAGGAATTGCATGAAGACTTCTTTGTATTGGTCGCCCACCGGAATGGTAACGGCACCAATCTGCACCGTGAGGCGGCGCACCGATTCTATTTTGTCGAGCGCTACGATGAATGAGCGATGGATGCGCATGAAGCGCCGGGTGGGCAGTTTTTCCTCCATCGCCTTCAGGCTCATGAGGGATAGCAGGGCGCGGGGCGTGCTTTTGAGGTGCACTTTCACGTAGTCTTTCAGCCCCTCTACATAAAGGATGTCGCTGAGGGCCACGCGGACCAGTTGGTATTCAGCTTTCAGGAAGAGGTATTCGTCTTCTTCCGGGGCAGCAGCGGGGGAAGCAGTGGCATGCTGCACGGTCAGTTCGGCATAGGCGCGGGCCTTGGTGGCGGCCCGCAGAAACTCTTCGTAGTTGAAGGGTTTCACGAGGTAATCGAGGGCATCGACGCGGTAGCCTTCGAGGGCATACTGCGGGAAAGCAGTGGTGAAGATGACGCGTGGGCCAGTGGGGCCCAGCACGCGGGCCAGCTCCAAGCCGTTGAGCTCCTGCATCTGAATGTCGAGGAAGGCCAAATCGACGCTACCAGGATGCTCGTGCAGGTATTTCAAGGCTTCTACAGCGCTGCCGAACTTGCCGACCAACTCCAGGAAAGGCGTTTTCTCCACGAAAGCCGCCACCATGCCCAGCGCCAGCGGTTCATCATCGACAGCAATGGTTTTGAGAGATGGAAGGGCGTTTGTCATGGGATTGGGGAGTAGGCAGCGGGAAGGCCAGCAGTAGAAAGGGGCGAGCAGGAGGCTCAGGAAGAAACGAGTTGGCGCTCATTGCTCACCGCTGCCTGTTCCTTCCCTCCCAGCTTCAGGGTAAGCTGGACCCGGAATTCGTTGGCGGGCGTGTGGTCTTCTACCAGCAGGTTGAACTGGCCGGGGTATAATAAGTCGAGGCGGCGGCGGGTGTTGGCCAGCCCAATGCCATTGCTGCCAGCCAAGTCGGTAGAGGGGAGTGAGAGGCGGGTATTGCGCACTTCCAATTCCAGCACATCGGCCATGGGCTGACGGAGCGCGATGTAAATGCTGCTGTTTTCGGTAGCGGCCACGCCGTGCTTAAACGCGTTTTCGAGGAAAGGGAGCACCAACATCGGCGCAATAGCTACGTCGTGCACGGGCTCGGGTTTCTCAAAAGTGACGTGCACCCGCTCATCGAGCCGCAGCTGCATCAGAGTAATGTAGTCCTGCACGAAGGCAATTTCCTGGCTGAGCAGGGTGAGGCCGCCGGCCGTATCGTAGAGCACGTAGCGCATCATGCGCGAGAGCCGGTGAATGGCCGTGCGGGCCTGCTCGCCATCTAGCAGCGTGAGGGCGTAGATATTGTTAAGGGTGTTGAAGAAGAAGTGCGGGTTAATCTGGGCCTTGAGCACCGACAGCTCCGACTGCACACGCTGCTGCTCCAGCGTCTGGCGCGCCTGGGCATCCTTCTGCCATTTCTGCACCACCGTAATGCAGGTGCTGATGCCCAGCACAAACATGGTGGTGAGCAGGCCCATCGAGTCGAATCGCACGCCTTTGGGTGGGAGCTTCGGCCGGCCCGTGGCCACCAGAAAAGCTTTGTCCATGAGGGCGGGCAGGTTGAGCTGGGTTTCCAGCAGCTTGCTAAAGCCGAGCACGGCAATGGTAATGGCCAAGAGCGTAAGAATGAACCACTCCGTACGCCCCTGAAACAGCAGTCGGGGCACCGTTACCTTCGAGGTGATGTAAAAAATGGCAATCCAGACCGCGAACATCAGCCCTTGCTTCACCCAAAACTGCGGCGGCATGGTGAGCCGCCCCGTGAGCGGCTGAAACAGCAGAAACGTGAGCCCGAACAGCCCCCAAACCAGCACGTGAATGAGCGGGGTGAGGTAGCGACGGGGAGTGAGAACGGCCATGGAGGAGCGAGAAATCGAAACAAACATACCAGCCCCCACTTTCCAAAACCCCGCCAAACCGACCGTAAGCAGGATTGTATCGACAGCGGGGGGCGTTTTATCGTCGGGAAAGGGCTGGTATTGGATGGGGAAGGAAAATAGTCCGATGGACCGCGCACTGCAGCACAACGCATTTAGCAAAGAAATAGAACCATGTGAATGAAATGTATTACAAACCTAAGTAGCATGCTACTCTGAGCGTTGTACGATGGTTGCTATTGGCCTTCGCAACCATTATCTGGCGACATTGATGGGAGTTTTTCCTCCTGTATCCGCCCGCAGTTCCGACCTTTGCACCCATGATTCGCCCGCTATTGTTGCTGCTTGTGCTGCTCTCCCCTTTCGCGGCGCCAGCCGCTCCGCCCCTACCCGACTATGCCAGCTACCCCACCTACCTCGGCCCCGACCTCGGCCTGACCTGGCGTGGTACCCAAGCCACCCTGCGCGTGTGGGCCCCCACCGCCGAGGCCTTGCACCTGAAGCTCTACGCAGCTGGCACCGGCGGGACTCCCACCGCCGATTATGCCATGGCCAAAGCCGAAGGCGGCACCTGGACTTACACGCTGCCCGCCAGCACAACAGGATTCTACACCGTACAGGCCACCATAGCCGGCAAAAAAATGGCCGAAGTGGCCGACCCCTATGCCCATGCCGTGGGCATCAACGGGCTGCGTGGGGCCGTGTTCAACCCCAGTATTGCGCAGCCGGCCGGCTGGGCCGAGGACCTGCGCCCGGCCCTGAAGCAAGCGACGGACATCGTTATTGGGGAAGTACATATCCGCGACCTGACCATGCACCCGCAGTCGGGCGTGCGGCACAAAGGGAAGTTTCTGGGCGCGGCGCAGGTGGGCACCAAAGGCCCGGAGGATGTGAGCACCGGCCTAGACCACTTGGTAGAACTGGGGTTGACGCACGTGCACCTGCTGCCCACCAACGACTTCGCCAGCATCGACGAAACTACGCCCACCAGCGCCAACCGCTACAACTGGGGCTACGACCCGCTGAACTATTCCGTACCCGAAGGCACCTATTCCACCGATGCCACCAACCCGGCGGCCCGTATCCGCGAGTTTAAGCAACTGGTGGAGAACCTGCACGGGGCCGGCGTGCGCGTGGTACTCGACGTGGTGTATAACCACACTGCCGATGCCGGACGCAGCAATTTCGAGCAGTTGGTGCCCGGCTACTACTACCGCCACAACCCCAACGGCAGCCTGAGCAACGCCACTGCCTGCGGCAACGAAGTAGCATCCGAGCGCCCCATGGTGCGCAAGCTCATCGTGGAATCGGTCGCCTTTTGGGCCCAGCACTACCACGTCGATGGCTTTCGCTTCGACCTTATGGGCGTGCTCGATATCGAAACCATGCGCGCCATCCGCATCGCGCTCGACCAGCAGGACCACAGCATTCTGATGTACGGCGAAGGCTGGACTGCCGGCGCTTCGCCCCTGCCCGATGCCAAGCGCGCCCTCAAAGGCAACATGACCAAGCTGGACCGCATCGCAGCTTTCGGCGACGAACTGCGCGACGGCGTGAAAGGCCACTACGCCCACCAGACCGAGCCCGGTTTTGCCAGCGGCCAACCCGATTTGGAGGAGAGCGTGAAGTTCGGCATCGTGGGCGCCACCCAGCATCCGCAAGTCTACTATGCCAAAGTCAACTACTCGAAAGCGCCGTGGGCTAACTCGCCCAGCCAAGCCATCAATTACGTGGCCTGCCACGACGATATGGTGCTTTGGGATAAGCTGCGCGTTTCTACGCCCCACGCCTCGGAAGCCGACTGGCTGAAGATGGATTTGCTCAGCAACACCATCGTCTTCACTTCGCAGGGCATCCCGTTTTTGCCGGTGGGCGATGAATTTCTGCGCACCAAAGGCGGCTCGCACAACTCCTACAATCAACCCGACAGCGTGAACCAGCTCGACTGGGGCCGCAAGGCCAAATACCAGTCCGTCTACCAGTTCTACCGCAAGCTCATTGCCTTGCGCAAGGCACACCCCGCCTTCCGCCTGCCCACCGCCGACCTGGTGCAGCAGCACCTCGAATTTCTGCCTGACATGGCGCCCGGCATCATTGCCTATAAGCTGAAGGACAACGCTGGTGGCGATTCTTGGCAAAACATCTTCGTCATTTTCAACGGCAACCGCTCGGCCTGGAGCGTGAAGCTGCCCCGCGACACTTACAAAGTGGTGTTGCGCGGCGACCAAATCAACGAAGAAGGCCTCGATGTGCTGGAAGTAACCAGCGGCGTGCAGGTGCCCGGCAGTTCCGCGCTGCTTCTAATACCGATAAAGCAATAGGTCTGGATAATCGGCCGAGAGGCTGTCGGGCCCATTACTTGTTATGCTGAACGGCGTGAAAACCCTACCAGAACTTATTAATTTGAAAAAATCTGCTTTCCATTTTGGAAAAATTTCTCCCCGCCCAGCCCTGCGCTCGGCGGGGATTTTTTTATTAAGAATCTATAAATCAGCCAACAACGGTTATTTGACAAAAGATTTTCCAATTCGGCATTAGACTTGGCATTAGGTGGAAGTCACTAACCACTTAATAGCCATGAACACCTTCCTTTCTTCTTCCTCTGACCAAGACAACGGCCTGCCCAAGTGGCAGCAGCCGGAAAAAGTCGCCGGCCGCGTGGTCCTCGTTGGGCTGGTAGGTACGGCCGTGTATTTCTGGGGCCAGATTCTGCCCTTCCTTGTGGATATGGTGTTCGACACCGTGAAGCTGGGCATCGGGCTCGGCACGCTGTTCGTGCTGTTTCTGCTGGCCACCAATAAGCGGATTCACGCCGGGCTGTGGTACGCCGGGCAGCGCATTCTGCGCTCGATGGCCGGAATTTTCGTGAACACCGACCCTATCGGCATCATGGAAGACTACATCCGGAACACCGAGAAGGAAGCCCGCAAGATGGACGCCGAGGTCACCAACATTGAAGGCGCCCACGAGTTGGTGAAGCGCAAGCTGGCCGCCAACGCCGCCCAGGTAAAAGAATACCTGGCCCTAGCCGACTCGGCCACCCGCCAGGGCGAAAAGGACGCGGCGGAATCGTACGCCATGCGTGCCGCCCAGATTCAGGAGTACAGCCAGCGCTTGCAACCGATGGCCACCACCACGGCCAACGTGACGGTGGTGATGCGCCAGATTCTGAAAGCCGCCCTGCGTCAGATTGACGGCAGCAAGTTCAAAGTCAACCTGCTGAAAGACGAGTACACGCTGGTGAAACGCACCAGCTCGGGCATGCGCGCGGCCATGAACATCCTGCGCGGCGACCCCGACAAGAAGTACTTCTTCGACCTGGCCACCGACCGCGTGGCCGAGGATATGGCCCAGCAGCTCGGCCAGATTAAGCAGGCCATGCGCTACTCGCAGGAATTCGTGAAGGAAATGGACATCCAGAACGGGGTGATGAGCGAGAAGGGCCAGCGCCTGCTCGACAAGTACCAGAAGGGCGAATTCAACGCCGTGCTCACCGAAAATTCCCAAGCCCAACCCACCAACGTCCTCACCACCAAAAAAGCCTCCGATGATGCCTATTCTAGCCTGCTTGATTAGTTTTTTGCTGGCCTGCGGACTGGTAGGCTTGCTGGGCGAAGCACCCTCAAACAATGGCGCGGGCCTGCGGCCCATGTCGACTACCAGTGGTCCCGTGGCCCGCACCCCCGAACGGGCTAAATGCCTTGCGGTAAGCTCGCTCAACACCCAACGGCCAGAAGCCTGCAAATAACCGGCACGGGGCTAAGCTCTGCGCCATCCTTTCTAAACTCCTTAAAAAACAATGACAACCCGCGGCAAAGTTTTGATTGGCCTCATGCTCATAGGCCTGCTCTATTTCGGCATCAACAAGCTGGTAACCAGCGGTGCCGTGTTCAAGAAAGCCGACACGCAGTCGGTCCTGCTCAACTCAATTGAACTACCGGCGGCCACTGGCGCCAACCGGGCCAACATTGTGGTGCCGCTGGCCCCCATGCCCGGCACCGCCCCGGCCGACAAGGGCACACCCGTCACCTGGGAAGTAATGGCCTGGAACAGCCAGATGGCCGGCATGCTGGCCAACGGTGGCCCGCGCAGCACCATGGGCTCGGCCATGGCCGCCAATGGCTTGGATATGCAGATTGTGCGCCAGGACGATGTGAGCAAGATGCAGGCCGACCTGGTGAAAAACGCCCTCGACCTGCAAAGCAAACCTGAAACCCCAGGCCTGATTGTGAGCATCATGGGCGACGGGTTACCCGCCTTCTCGGCCGTGCAGGCTGAGCTGCAGAAAGCCTGCACGCAACTGCAAATCATCCCCTACTCAGTGGGTAAATCTTTTGGCGAAGACAAACTGATGGGCCCGAAAGAATGGCTCGACAACCCCAAAACGGCCTTGGGCAAAACCGTGGCCTGCTACCTGCGCGACGGCGACCAGAACATTGCCCTCAAATGGTGCGCCGACAACGGCTTGAAAGTAAACCCCGACGAAACCACCTACGACCCCGAAGCAGTGAACTTTATGGCCGCTTCCGACTTCCTGGTGGCCGCCGAAAAGTACATCCTCGGCAAGCCGGAAAGCCGCACCAAAGTGGTTGATGGCAAGAATACGGGCGTGAAAGTGGAGGTGGTGGCCGACGCCGTGGCCACCTGGACGCCCGGCGACGTGAACATTGCCAAGCAGCGCGGCGGCCTCGTCAACATCGTGTCGACCAAGGACTATTCGAACCAAATGCCCAACATTATGGTGACGACCAAGCGCTGGTACGATGCTCACCCCAAGGAAGTCATTGGCCTGATGACGGCCTTCGCCGTGGCCGGCGACCAGGTGAAATCGCACCCCGAAGCATTGGCCCGCGCCGCCGACATTGAAGCCACCGTGTACGGCGACCAGGACAAGCCCGGCGCCTACTGGCTGAAGTATTATAAAGGCGTGAGCGAAACCGACCGTAACGGCGACGTAGTGGAGCTGGGCGGCAGCAAAGCCTTCAATTTCAGCGACAACCTGACGCTGTTTGGCCTCGATGAAGGCGGCACCAACATTTACGCGGCCGTGTACAAGACCTTCGGCGACGTGCAGCACAAACTCTATCCCAAGGAGCTGCCCGCCTACGTACCCCTCGACCAGATGCTGGACCTGCAGCCCCTGCAAAAGCTGCAGCAGCAGTACAAAGGCAAAGCCGTAGCTCCGGCTGAAACCCAGCAGTTTGCCGCTGGGGAAGAAATCCGCCAGAGCGTGAGCAAGCGGGCCTGGAACATCGCCTTCAACAGCGGCCAGAGCACGTTCACCCCCGCCGCCGAGCACGACCTGAACCAGCTCTTCAACGACCTCGTGGTGGCTGGCCGCTTGAAAGTGGCCGTGCACGGCCACACCGACAACACCGGTGACCCGCAGAAAAACCAGCAGCTCTCTGAAGACCGCGCCATGGCCGTGGAGCACTGGCTCGAAGCCAAGAGCCGTAGCGCCTTCCCCGACGGCCGCGTGCAAGTGTATGCACACGGCGCCTCCGAGCCCGTGGCCAGCAACGCCACCCCCGATGGCAAAGCCAAAAACCGCCGCGTGGAGGTAGTGCTAGGCAATTAAGCACCACCTGTGATTGTGAGTGAAGCGCAGCGGAACGCGGCAATCCGTCCTCTCAGCCAGATACCCTAATGAAGCACCAAGCTTTGCGGCCAAGCATCACAAAGGCTTCATCACATTACTAAGTTGGTCGCTCGGGATAGGACGGATTGCTTCGCTAGGCTCGCAATGACAAAACCTACTAATGAAATGAAGTCGCTTTTCGCCCCTAATGCCCAGCCGCGCCGCTTCGTATTCACGGCCATGGTGGCGGCGCAAGTAGCCTTGCTGCTACTGCTGTGGCTGTTCTATCCCATGCAACTCTTCCCTAGCCTGGGCGAAGTCGTCCGCTCCCTCGGCGACCTCATCACCTCGCAGGGCCTTATCCAAGAGCTATGGGCCAGCATGACCACGGCCATTGAGGCCTTGGCTGCGGCCACGGTGCTGGCGCTGCTCATATCCTACCTGACGGCGCTGCCCTTCTTCCGGCCCATTGCCTACGCGGCCTCCAAGATGCGCTACCTTACCCTCACCGGCCTCACCTTCTTCATGGCTTTGATGGTCAGCTCGGGCCATCAGGTGAAGCTTTCGGTGCTAATTTTCGGTGCCACGGTGTATTTGGTGACGGGTATGACGAGCGTGATTCTGACCACTACGCAGGAAGAAATGGACCATGCCCGCACGCTGGGCATGAGCGAGTGGCGCAGTTTCTACGAGGTGGTGGTGCTGGGCAAGCTCGATGAGATGCTCGAAGTCGTGCGCCAGAACTTCGCCATCATCTGGACCATGATTACCCTAGTCGAAACCCTCTACCAATCCGAAGGCGGCATCGGCCTGCTGCTTTACAAGCAGAACCGGTATTTGCATTTGGATGGTGTGCTAGCTATTCAATTGGTGATTCTGGCCACGGGCGCGGCACAGGACTATGTGTTTGTGCTGCTGCGTCGAGTGTTTTTTCCTTACTCGCAGTTGGGTGCGGCGTAGCGTGGACTCTGCGAGTCCGCGCCTAGGCGAACGACATACCGCTCAACGATGCGCGGACGCGCAGACGCCACGCTACAGTGACCAGTACGTGTAGGGCCACCGCTCCCAAACTTCTACCAAACCGGCTTTCACTGGATTTTCCAGCACATACGCCACTACGCTTTCCAATTCTCCTTTCCGTACCACATGGTCGTAGCTTTCCGCTTGCCAGAAAGCACCTGTCTGCCCCAGCAGCTTATTGGCTTGTGTTGCGGTGTAGCTTTTCAGCCGTTGCAGGGTTTTCACCAACGGCAACGCTTCTTCCAATATCCGCACCACCAGGTGAACGTGATTTGGCATCAGGCAGTAGCAACGCAGGTCGTAACCCTTGCCATCGAAATAGCACAGCGACTCGGCTACCAATGCCGCAATTTCAGGTTGCCGCAGGTACATCGGGCCGTATTCACCCCTATTCAGTTGTGCATCGAAGCGCCCGAAATATCGTTTCTGCGCCGCATAAAGCTGAGCGGGCTCTGATTCAAAGCGTTGCTGCACCAGTTCTAATTCCGCCTGAAGCTGCTCCACCACTGTGCGGGGCAGTGAGCCTGCCAGTCGAAACGTCAGAAACACCACCTCACCCGGCGGCAGGCGGTGCGGCAGGTTCCGCTCATAGCTTATCAGGTCCGACACAGCCGCAATGTAGCGTGGACTCTGCGAGTCCGCGCATCCCCCGCGCAAAACTCTCACATCACCCTCACAGGCGCGGACTCGCAGAGTCCACGCTACAACCCGCCATGACCGCCCACACCTACGCCTACCGCGACCCCATCCTGACGCTCAACAACGTCTCCATCGCCTACAACGGTGAGCAAATCCTGCGCGACATCAACGCCCAAGTCCTCGACGTGACCCGCCCCAACATGCGCCAGGGCCAGGTGGTGGGCTTCTACGGCCGCTCGGGCATCGGCAAGTCGGTGCTGTGCCGCATCATGGCGGGCCTCATCGCGCCCGGCACCGGCACCGTGGAAGTGGGCCTCGCCCAGCAGCCCGTGACGCCCGGCATGGTGGGCTTCGTGCAGCAGCGCTACCCCCTCTTCGACCACCGCACCCTGCTCGACAACCTGCTGGTGGCCGCCCAGCGCAAGCACGCCCCTGCCGACGCCCGCCAGCACGTCGACGCCTACCTCGAACGCTTCGGCCTGGCCCCACACCGGCGCAAATACCCGGCCCTGCTCTCGGGCGGGCAGCGCCAGCGGGCGGCCATCGCCCAGCAGCTGCTCTGCTCCGACCACCTCATCCTGCTCGATGAGCCCTTCTCCGGCCTCGACGTGGCCATGATTGACGAGCTGAAACGCATCATCGTCGAAGTCAC
>Ga0265780_10009394_pt1 | contig 11736 bp, 9 predicted proteins | sample P1T30metagenome_FD_192432 | JGI IMG/M metagenome (GOLD analysis project Ga0265780, IMG submission 192432) | Plant litter microbial communities from East Loma Ridge, Irvine, California - P1 T30 | ecosystem: Environmental > Terrestrial > Plant litter > Unclassified | place: USA: California... | reverse complement strand
ACTCTTGTCTTTGACCATAACTCCGAAATGCGGCGTAGCGTCGTGCGTTCTGGTTCTCTCCAGTCGTGTCTATAGCAAACCACTCGACTTTCTGACGTTCCGCTTGTCAAGCGGAGGTTCGCATAAAAGCTCGCAGCCCACAATACTGTATAGGGTTAACTTCCTGTGAGAACATCCAGCACACCCTGTCATCATGAGCATATTCCCCAGAAACTGGCGCACCTACGCGGCCATCCTGATCCTTCTCTACTACTACCGACCGAAATCTGCCAGCAAAGCTGCATCATACGCGACTATCGAGCGATCAGTTGCACACATCCACCAAAAGCTGCAACGGATGCATTCTAATGCAACCAATATCGATATTGCGACATCGTCCAGTTACAGTCCGTGGGGCAGTCTCCGATACACGGCCAGTGCTGGCTTTACGACCACAGGCGTCGGAAATCTCTCTCGATGTGAAAATAGAACAATCTACCGTACTGAGCCTTTTGGGAGCGCAATAGAGGCGTTGAGAGAGCTGAATAGACGCTTGGTGTCTGTGACCAGTGTCAAAGGCTTGATACGGGAGGAGGATACCATGTATACACTATTGTGATGAAGCAGAGTGAAAGACAGCAAAATGAAAGCTTGCGCTTAGCTTCAAGGGAATTCGAAAAAGAGCTAGTAGGACAAGATATGAAGTTGAAAGTCAACAATAATAGTGAAAGAATGATCGAGCAGGGCAGAAGGAGTGATTGACGCTAGATTCACCGTTGTACTAACTTCAACCTCATCGATAGAGACTAATTCATCTCACCCCAACCGATCATAAACCCCAACCGATCATACACCTCAACTAAAACAACATTTCTCACCGCGTTATTGCCGCTCTCATTCATGGTCCTATCGTTGGTCGCTTACTACAACGCCACAGCCACTGGACCCACGCTGGTGTTTCTCTCTCTCGTCCACCTATACGCAGCTCAAATTATCGCCCGACGCAAGGCCCGCCGAATTTGTGCCACCAATGCCTTACGATTTCCGTCGGCGCACTTCAGGGTGTCAGAGAGCTACCTCGGAATCTTCGGCGGAACTACTATTTACTACTGGGACGGCTCAAACACAGTGATCTGGTAACGACGACAGAAGCTGGCTCTAGTACATTTGTGGTTCAATGGAAGACATCTGCACATTTTGCTATCCTTCGAATATTACTACGGGGACGAGTTTGTGTCGCGTATGTGTTCGCGTTTAGGTAAGAATGTAAATAAGTCAGCAATGAGATATGTTGATTCAATTCGATTGTTCGCTTTTTCCGCCGTCAATGTTCTAGATATCCACTTAACATCAATATCGTAAAGTTTTCATACTGTCCTTCACCCTCATCAGTCGTTCGTTCCTCCCCTTTCGCGTTGCGCCTATTCCTTTCACTTCCACTTGGACGCTAGGCTTTCACTCTGACCCATCGCCTTTACCTAATCGCTCACCCTCAGCTCTACGTTCCGTGCTTCCGTACTCTATGATCCCCTTCCATCTTCCCACTACATACACCGCAGTATCCCCAACCACTACACCCACATCAACCGCGTCATCATGTCGTACAACTACGCCGCCTGTACCGCCGCACTCGTGCTCGTTCTTATCATCGTTTTCACTTACTTTCAGAAGGACAAGGCGGCGCCTTATCACCCGACTCGGGCAGTCCACGCCCCTGCTCCCGTGCAGCTGCTTCAGGCCGCCGAGGACCCCGGAACTCAGCAGATGCGCGTTCCGGAAGATGCCAAAGTCCAGAAAGTCTGCGCATCCATCACATCCAAAGCACTCCAGAAATTCCCCAACACAATGGTTGTCGTATCAATGCATAAAGCCGGACTCTTCAACTGGACCGCTACGCTTCATGCCACGACAGTCGCGCAACCTGCATCGACTTCTTACGAACGCGTGGGCCAGGTGCTCATGAAAGCGACCTCATCATCTCGTGGCAGCAACTGGACACAGACATCGGGTATGTATGCGAGTGAACTGTTAGCGCTGGAGGGTTTGGAGCGTAGCCTGGACGATGGTGAAGATCCTGGATCGTACCGCTGGCAGAAGACAACGAGCTCTATGGAGCTTTCTTCTTCGGGACATTAAATAGAAATGAGGGGCACGGATGTGACGTGCGTATATCCTTCCCACATCTGAAATGTTCTAGAAAGGCAACCTGGAAATGGGAGAAATTCATGTGAATTATCATTGATGAAAATTGCGAAGGTGAAAGATAATTTGAACAGGCTCTTCTTTTATGTGCAGCCTCGACTTTTCGTCCCTTTGCCCTACCCGTTTCCTATCGCAATCCAGTCTCCGACGCTCGCGGTGAAGCAGCACGACTCAAATTCTTCAACTCCTCGCCGCTTTCTTGCATCTTGTTCGCCTCTGACGTATCCCTCCTGTGTTGGCGCAGTCTAGGGTGAGTGCGCTTCAAACTTTGTGGAGATTCGAAAGAGAAGCCCAGGCCGAGTGTGGGAAAGAAAGAAGGCATAATGTTGGATATAGCGGGTAGACGGTATGTGTTCTGGGATTCACTGGCGTGGAATGTGTGGGATTGCAGTGGATCTGCGGATGTGTGAACTGGGACGCGGTGACAGAATCTCGTTGTGTGGGCAATTTGATGGAGAATGATCGAGTTTAAATCTGTGAAATGAGTGTACTTCTTTGTGTGAATTGCTTCGGAACTCGACGGAGCAGAATAGTGGAAATTCCTGGTATGTATACAGGCGGCTCGATTCGGCTGCCGCTACGTCGCTGGTTCCTGTCCACTTGCAGCGTCATTGGTGTCCTATCAGCTAACGTTTGCTGCATGTGTCAGCGCCAAACGTCCCAACATGCATGACTGAGCATAGCTCAAAATCTCAGGCGTCTAAGGTCAGCCGTCATAGGTGATCTGACTCGCCGACTCTGGTCCTTGGGTGACATGCCCCAAAATTGCATGCGCTCATCGCAGAACATAGTCATCCAACGCCATCCCCCTCGCAATTTTCCTCACCAACGCCTTCTTCAGAAACTGCTCCCTTGCTAGACTCCTCGTCTGCTTGACAAATACATCCGCACTGACCCGACCCTTATCTAGTGCCCGTCCCAGCACAAACAACGCATCAGCAATGCCCTTCTCTTCAGCCGCCAGCGTATACATTTGTCCACCAACGAATGTCGGTGCGACAAGTACGTCGTCGACGTCGGGGGCTTTTCGGCGTCGCGCATCTTCCATGACGCGGTCGGCTTCGATCATGGCGCCCTGTAGGATCTGCTCGTTCGATGCGAGCGCCGCGTCGAGTTGCTGCAATTCACCGAGCTCGGCTTGGAGGCGCGAGTATGCGATTTGAAGTGCAGCGTGCTGGGAGCGGAGCGGTGCGATGGCAGACATGTTTGAGTCTACGGTTTGGCGTGTCTGTGAGACGAGAGCTTGGCTGAGAGCGCGGAGGAGGGCATCCTTCTCTGGGTTCGGTGGGACGGGAGGGACAGGGAGGGGAACTTGGGTGCCAGATTGTGAGGGGAGGGTGACTTGGAGAGAGTCGTCCAGCAGGTCGATGGGGGTTTTTGGCGCAGGAGGCGGTTTTTGCGGGTACTGCTGGTATGATGGATGTTGCTGTTGTTGTTGCTGTGCTTGAGGAAGCGCATATTGCTGCTGGTGTGTAGGCGCTTGTTGTGCGTATCTTGGTGCCGCGCGTGTGTCAGGTGTCATGGGGCTGACAGGACTTCCAATACCATACGGACTAGGCTGATAGCCCTGGGCTTGGACGTGCGGTCGAGGAGGTCTTGCACCGGCTGCCACGGGGCTCATGTCGTAGCTCCCCTGCCGTGATGGATGCTGGGCAGGTAGTGGTGGTGGTTGTTGCTGTTGCCATTGCGGTGGGGCGCCCTGGTTATGCCCATGTCCTTGCTGGTACTGTAATGGTGGTTGAGGCTGCTGCTGTGGTGGATGGGGTGGGAGAGGCGGTGGCTGCGAGTAACGACCGCGAGCTGGTTGCGGTGTCGACAGGCCTTCTTCGCCCGGCTTCGGCGGTCGCGGAGGCGCGCCTTGCTCTGACCGGCGCCATTCTGCGGGTGGTGGAGGAACCGGCGGAGGTGCTTGCGGCGCGGGCGCATTGAGCTGCTGTGGCTGCCGTGATCGAACCGGCGGTTCTTTGGCGAAGACCCCGCGCAAGACAGCGAGGAAGTCGTACAGCGTCGACTTCTGCCCCATGGTCAGCTCCACGTGCCTCCATATTGAGTGCGCCAGTCAAGACACGACCAGGCGCATGCCATACGTACATCCCAGTACTTCTCCCACTGCGCCAGATACGGGTGATACACCCTACCATCTCCACTAACATGCTGCCCGGGCCGCACTACCATGTCTTGTGAGGGCGTGATGTACACGATGGGCGGCTCTCGGGGGTAGGCATGAGGCACCCATATCGCTACCGGAAAGCCGTATGTTGCGCCGCGAAACGAGACAGGCAGCGTGCCCTTGAGGAGAAGGAGGAGCGCCGAGGTTCCATTCTCGTATGCTGGTGCTATGAGTATGCGCCTAGGATACGATTACGGGTACAGGGTGCGGCGTACTGTAGACCTCTGTTCGCGTGGTGAGGGACGGGTAGTGGGAGAGTGCTTCGGCCGCGTCGTGGTATGTGCGATTGACGTCTCGGTATTCCTAGGCAGCCATTAATTGCAGAAGATGCTACAAGAAGAAGACAGCATTACACTAGTAAGGACGCTGTACAGCCAGTTGAGGACTTTCTCAGGCACGCCGGCCATGCTCAAGGTTGAAGTCGGTGATGGCGGGGAAGCTATCACCACAACGACGTTACCAAGTATGCGCCCGATTCCTCAGCACTTGGCGAAGAGCTACAACCACGTATTTGAATCACTGTAGGGTGCACATGAATGCTTAGTAGGGGTATCATCAGAAATGTATTGACGGCTCGTGATAAACGAATGCAGAGCTTGAGTCATATATATACAGTAGGTAAAAGGTCGTATCAATCGTTAAGCCCACATAATGTCACCGAAAGGATCATGTCGATCCGCGCTGTAATGTACAAGTTCGCCCCAATATCTCCAAATCAGTGCTGGCTCCACTCGATCGTGTTCAGATCGACACCCTCTTGCACCAGCTCCCACAATGGACTCAGCTCGCGCAGGAATGACACTCGCTCTTGCACGGCCTTGAGCACATAGTCAATCTCAGCATCCGTCGTGAACCGGCCGATGCCGAAGCGAATACTGCTGTGGGCGCTCTCGTCGCTGCTGCCAAGTGCTCGGAGGACGTAGCTGGGCTCGAGCGATGCCGAGGTACATGCGCTGCCGGACGAAAGAGCAATGTCCTTCAGCGCCATGAGTAGCGACTCGCCTTCGACATATGCGAATGAGACGTTGACGCAGCCAGGGTAATGCCGTTCACGGTCGCCGTTGAGCGTCGTGTGCTCCATCGATAGTAGTCCATCGCGCAATCGATTTGACAGCGCGGTAATGCGCTTTGAATCGTACTGTTGTGTGGTCAGTCAAGTCCAACCATTTGTTTCGTGAAGTCAAAGGACAATAACTACTACTCATACGGAATACCAAATTATCAACATGGCGCGCTAACGCTCTGAAAGCCATGCATGTCGGAAGTAAATAATCATAGTGAAGTGACAGGTAAAAGAGAGAAATATGCACGTACCTCCATCTCCTCGTAGCAGATTCGCGCAGCCTCACCCATGCCGATAATGAGTGGGGGTGCAAGGGTACCGCTTCGAAGACCTCGTTCTTGGCCACCGCCGCTGATAATGGGATCAAGTCTGACCCTCGGTCGTCGACGTACGTAGCATGCACCGATGCCCTTGGGTCCGTAAATCTTGTGGCCGGATATCGACATGAGGTCGACGTTCCACTTGTTGACGTCGACGGGGATCTTGCCAACAGCTTGCGCAGCGTCGGTGTGGAAGAAGATCTTCTTGGACCGACACAGCTTTCCAATCTCTTCCACTGGCTGAACGACACCGATCTCGTTGTTCACGGTCATGATACTGACGAGCATCGTGTCTGGTCGCATTGCCGCCTCAAGTTGAGCCATGTCGACGAGGCCGTTGTTCTGTACTGGCAGGTAAGTTATGTCAAAACCCTCGTCTTGTAAATGCCGACAGCTGTCAAGCACACACTTGTGCTCAGTCTGACATGTGATGATGTGCTTCTTCTTGCCGCCACGGCCGAAGAAGCGCGCGACGCCCTTGATACTCATGTTGTTGCTCTCGGTGGCGCCGCTGGTGAAGATGATTTCCTTTGCATCGGCACCAATGAGTTTCGCAATGTTCTCTCGTGCATCCTCGACGCCCTTGTCCGTCTCCCACCCGTAGGCGTGTGTCCGCGAATGTGGGTTACCATACAGACCAGTCATGAAGGGCATCATCGTATCAACTACACGCGGGTCCATTGGAGTTGTGGCTTGCATGTCAAGGTAAATGGGACGCTCCCCCTGGTCCATGACTGTGGCCGACTTTAGTATGCCTTTGCTGGTTAGCATCATCGACTTCCGGTGGGGGCAACGGGGAAAACTTACCAGCAGTCGGACTCATCATTGCCTCGGCTCCGAGTCCTGTCGTGGGCATCGTTGCATCCTCAGCTCGCTCGCCTGTCTGCTTAAGGAATGCCTTGCGTTCTGCCTTGATGGTCGTGTCTACGTTGACAGTCGCCTGCGAGGGCTTCGACTCGGAGACATAGCTTCGGCGGCCATGCGCCTGCCCAGCAAGCTCCCGCGAGGGGAAGCGTGAAAATGTGGACGACGGGTATCTGCGAGAAGCGATGCGGAGGGCCTGCCTCGCAACTGTGGGAGCAATATGTGACATACTGGTTGTGAAGAGAGAGCACAGGTTGTGGAGTGGGAGAAAGGGAAGACCCGATAAGATTTCGCCCTCGAGCAGCAGCAGCGTCTTTCGCGCTAAATTGGACTGACTAAGCGAGCATCATCGAAGAGCTCATTCGGCCGAGTGACGTAGGCATCTCCGGAGGGCGCGGATTCGACCGGCTGCCATTTACATTTTCACACACTACATCTTCACACTGTCCAGGCCTTGGAGCCCGTGTGCTGTTCGTGTCGTTGTTGTTGTTGTTGCCGCAGTGCAGTCCAACGCCCGGAGGTTCACATCGTCCGGACCGTGGCTGCCCAGCGTCTAAGCCACAAGGAACGTCATAGCAGGCGTGGACAAGACACCACAGAACCCAACCAAACCCTCTGCAGCGCGCCATAACAGCTTGCTGTTCCTGTCTCCTGCTAATCTCTCTGCAACACGCGCTGCATATACACATCCCGCGCATCATTCCCCGATAACAACTCCTGAATATCTTTGCAATGAGTTGGAAGGGCCTGACGAAGAGCGTCGTGCGGGTGTGCACCACCCCCTCCAGGTACAGCATGCGCTGCAACAGTTGGCTAACGGGTCGCTAGGCGCCGCAATCTGTCAAGCAGAGGTTTAATATTGTACGACTCCCTGCCTACTCAGCCCATGTCTTGCTATATGCGCCGGCTTCCGATGCATGCTAACACTCATCACCTGTAGGGCGAGATCACCAAAGATGCCATATATATCGATGCCGAGCGGCGCTTCGAGGAGCTCGAGAAGGAAACAAAACGACTGCATGAAGAGTCTAAGAAGTAGGCGCCCGCTTCTTGCCGTGCTCCTCTGACCCTGAGCTGACGCGCATAGGTATTTTGATGCCATAAATGGTGTGTAGACTCGCCGCATACGCTCCTGACCCCGCCTAACGATACTGCTCCAGGAATGCTCACCCACCAAATCGAATTCTCCAAAGCCATCGCCGAAGTCTACAAGCCAATCTCCGGACGAATGTCGGACCCCACCTCTTTCCATGACGAGGGCAACGCCGCCGGCATAGAAGCATGCGACGCATACGAGGGCGTCGTTAAGGAACTACAGGATACCCTAAAGCCCGAACTAGAGATGATTGAGACCAGAGTCATCCGACCGGCGAACGAGCTCCTAGACATCATCAAGGCGGTACGGAAGCTCGCCCTCAAGCGCGACCACAAGCAGCTCGACCACGACCGGCAACGAGCCGCTCTCAAGAAGCTACAGGACAAGAAAGAGAAGACATTGAAGGACGAGAAGGCGATATACAAGGCTGAGAACGACGTCGAACAGGCCACTACTGACTACAACTACTTCAACGACCTCCTCAAGGACGAGCTACCGAAGCTTTTCATGCTGGAGCGCGAGTTCATTCAGCCCCTCTTCCAGTCTTTCTACTACATGCAGCTGAATGTCTTCTACACACTTCACGAGCGCATGCAGCGGCTCGACATTGGCTACTTTGACCTTACTCTCGACGTCGAGGCCGCGTACGAAAAGAAGCGCGGAGATATCCAGGAACAGGCAGAGAAGATATCCATTGTCAAGTTCAAGTCGACAGGGGGCCGCACACCCGGCGCGAAACCTGGCCAATCCAAGTACGCAGCCAAGATGGCGGAAGCAAAAGGAGGTCGAGCCTCAATATCGTCAGAAGCAGACGCGCCGCCGCCCTATAGTCCAGGTCCATCGGGCGCGACGGGAGACGTCAAGTCACCCGCGTTATCCGCTGGCTCGTGGGGTTCCGCCGCTGCCGCCAAATCGAAGCCTCCACCACCCAAGCCGAAGCCCTCACGCCTAAGCGGCGTGCCCGCAGTCGAACACGTGACCGCTCTATACGACTACGAGGCGCAGGCGGAGGGTGATCTAAGCTTCCTGACGGGTGACGTGATCGAAATCGTCTCACGAACGCAGAACGACAACGAGTGGTGGATAGGCAAAGTCCGTGGGAAACAAGGCCAGTTTCCAGGTATGTGAAGTCACTTCGAAGCTATCCAGCCCTCCTGTTTCCGTTTTTGTACTGACTGGCGTACCGCAGGCAATTATGTGAAGCTGAACCAGTAGAGCCGGGGGAGCCACTTGTCGATACCGTACATCTCTCCTACCTCTGCATTGTCATCACTTGGTGGTGGTGGTTATTTCTCCGCGAAGCCATGAATACCGGCTGTGAGCATAGAGTTAGTTGCATCCTGTTGAGTATTGTTGATCAGATTACCCCCCGAATGCTAGAATTCATGCTAGTCATCCTTATTGATTCAGTGACGCCTGCATATCTATGGGCCACACCCTGAGTTCCGGAGTACGCTTCGTAGAGGAATGGGGTAGCACAGCCACATCTCACCCTAGCGCAGATCGTCCCGAGAGCACCCCGCATGACGATCTTTTGATCGGAGACATGGAGCACCTTTGTACTCCACGTATTCCCTATACATCATCGGTCACAACTCCATACCGAATTTATCTCTCCCATTCTACTTCACGAATTCACAACGTCCACAGCATTTCAGCATGCCGTACGCCTCCACAATAACCTTCACCCTCGACACAATCTGCCCTTGGACATACCTCGCCTTCCTACGCCTCACCCACGCTCTCGAAGCCTTTCGCTCCAGTAACCCAGATGCCGCTGCCACCTTCACACTTCAGATAGCACCGTACCAGCTATACCCGGACTTCAGCACCGAGGGCGTCGATAAACACAAGTGGTACCGAGATGAGAAGTACAATGGGAGTGAACAGAAGATGAAAGTGTATAGCGATTATATGAAAGAGTTGGGTCAAGCAGAGGGCATCGATTTTGATTTCACGGGCGAAATTGCGAATACGCTGCACGCGCATCGGATTGTTCAGTACTTGCAGGCTGAGAAATCACCTGAACATGGGCTCGCCGCACTTACTTCTCTGTACGCGCAGTACTTTACTGAACGCGCACATCCTTCGTGCCCGCAGACGCTCACCAAAGCATGCCTCGCCGCCGGCCTAACCCAAGCCGAGGTCCACGAGTTAATTGGCGATGAAAGGAAGTATCTGATGGAGACGAAGGCAGCAGCGAGGGAACAGGCGGGGAACGGCGTGGATAGTGTGCCGCATGTGGTTTTTGAGGGCAGGAAGAGGGATTTTACTGTGGTAGGGGCGAAGAGTGTGGAGGAGTATGGAAGGGTGTTGGAGGGAGTCGTCAAGGAGGCTAGTTGAAGGGCGAATAGCGGTGTGCTGCGAGGGATGTGGGTAGTGGGAGAGACGAGATTAGTGGAATATCGTTGTGGTGTAAGATGTTGCGCGGATGTTGTAGTGTAGTAGCACGTTACGTAGGATAAGATAAGGTAAGCGAAGGCTATTGTACGTGAGATAGAGGCATAGGGCTAAGGGGAAGACACTAACACTACTTGTTAGCTACTACCTAATATAATTATCCTTCTCTTCTAACTACTAATTATAGGTTATACTCCTAGCAAGCTAACGTATTTTACTATCGTGTGGGTTAACCCAGCGCGTAGGTTAACCTAGCGCGTGGGTTAGCTAATTTTACTAGTAATGTCAGATATAAGGTAGTATTTGGTAGAAGGGAACGGAGTTGAAGATAGCACGTTCTATAGACCCCCTAGTCCCAAAAGGGACTAAGACAGGGAGACCTTCCGTCTTATCCCTTACGAGACTACACAACACACACAACAATATATAAGTTGCACCCTAAACAATTATTACCTTATTAGAATACCTCTTATCTAATAATAAGAGTCTAAGTGCCTTTACTATTAAAGCACTACCAACACAACAACCCTTGAAATAAGCAATATAAGCAAAATACCGCTGTTGCAAAATAACAGTCTAATTTAACCGCGACTAGACTGTTGTTCTTACTAACTACACTTAATAGATTAAATAGATCGCGCAGCTTAAGAATAAATGCGTACCTCTGCGCGTTTAGCACCTATTTAACACGAAGCATCTAGCCTAGCTACTTGTTAAGCTACGCGCGATTACGCGCCTAGAGATTAACGGCTAGAAGCCCTCAACTTCCGCAATTAACGCGTACACTACCTAATACTAATTAGATTACCCACTTGCTACAACAATACTGCCTTTTATCCCTGCTCGCGTATCTAACCTCTTAAACTTAGGCAAGGCGTTATACAAAGAGGACGTAGAGGACTTTAAGGGATAATTTAAAGCGTATAAGATAAAAGACACTAAGTTCTAGCAAGAGAAAAACTACCTTGCTTAGGTAACTAACTTTATAAGGACTACTGTGTCCGCATACCTGTTAAGCAACTGCTGCAAGCCCTCCTAGCTGTACTAAGACTAGATTACTAAGCTTGCCGCTACTATAGGCGTTCGAGCAGAGGATAAGCTTAATAAAGCACAAATAAGATATTACGAAGCAATAAAGCTAATAAGGGTAGTTACCTAATAGGACACCTAGCTTACTAAAGTCAACTACGCTATAACTAAAGGCAGAGCTATTAGAGTACTAGAGTGCCCAAAGAACTAATTTATTAAGAAAGAGTTCGTATTATTAGTATTAAAGCACTTCTCTACCTAGACTACGTCGTTTATTGTACATAGCCTCCGCGACCCTACTATTACTGCTACGGAGATATTCCCTTAGTTTAGGCAGAACGCGCAACTTATGCACCTAGCAAAGAGCTAACGTAATAAGGCGGCATTTGCCGCAAGAGGACTGACGCTAGATAACAAAGAACTAGACAATAAGGAGAGGAGAGGAAGAGGACATAACGCACAGAAACGCTAACATCCCTATAGTAGAGGATTATCCTTTTTTTTTTAATTTATTTACATTGCACTATCTATTACTAGTAGAAATACAATGATGCTCGTGCAGCCTCGAGGGCTATGGAGCGCTGCGCATGCGAAGCATAATCCCTCTTTCCTA
>Ga0265780_10009393_pt1 | contig 11736 bp, 9 predicted proteins | sample P1T30metagenome_FD_192432 | JGI IMG/M metagenome (GOLD analysis project Ga0265780, IMG submission 192432) | Plant litter microbial communities from East Loma Ridge, Irvine, California - P1 T30 | ecosystem: Environmental > Terrestrial > Plant litter > Unclassified | place: USA: California... | reverse complement strand
TCAACGCAGCGCAAAAAGCCGCCAACAAGGAACTTAGCATCTTCCCTGACCCGGCTAAGAAAGCGAGCTACTCCAAAGACCAACTATGGGCCGTGATCGAAATGCAAGATGCCGGAACGGATCTCGAAAAACTTGTAGCTCAAGGCGTCAGCAGCAGCATCTGGGTCGTTTGGGATATCTTCTGGCAAGTCGTGCTGGCTCTTGCCAAAGGCGAAGAAGAAGCCGAATTCGAGCATCGCGATCTACATCTGGGCAACATCTGTGTGCGCGCGCCGCCGGATGGCTTTGACGAAGCGGCTGTAGACGTCTCCAAATCTCTCGGTTTCACCTTTTTCGAAGCGACGCTGATCGACTACACCGTCTCCCGCGCCTCCATGATTCCAGCTTCTGCGGCATCGAAAGACGACGCGGACGACGACCAAGTAGCCTACATCGACCTCGCCAACGATCCACACCTCTTCTACGGCGACAGCGCCGAAGAGTACCAGTACGACATCTACCGCTACATGCGCGGCAGCATCTACTACTCGTCTCCGTACGCCCGCTTCCCCAACGACGGCACGTCAGAAGAACCCACGTCCAACGAAGATGAAAACGAGAACAACCCCCAGAATGAAACCGACGAGAACGAAGAAACCCCCCTCCTCCCAACCCCTCCCACTGAAGCCCAGATGTCCGAAATAACCCAGCAAACCGGCCGCTCCTGGCGCCAATTCCACCCGCAAACAAACCTCGTCTGGCTGCACTACATCCTCTACATGCTGCTCGAGCAAATGTCCTGGCCCGCGAAAAAAGCACCGAGCAAGAAAACCAAACCGCTCGAACACGCGCGCTGGAAGCGGGCGAAAGAATTGGAAGCCGCGCTTTTGAGAGTTCAAGAGGAGTTGGATCCAGGTTGGTTGGGCGAGGAGGGGAGTCTGGGGAGGTCGGGGGAGATCGTGGCGTGGGCGGTCGAGGAGGGGTGGTTGGGGGTTGGGGATGTCGTCGGAGGCGCTGGAGGTGGAGAGTTTGAGGAGTTTGATGATGAAGAGGAGGATGTTCTGGTCAAAGGGTTGGAAGGGCTGGCTTTGGTGCCTGCGTCTGAGACTCCGGAAGAGGAGGGAGAGGCTGTGAAGAAGAGCAAGAAAAGCAGCGGTAGGAAGGCAAGCAAGAAGAGGGCTTGAGATGATGAACCTCGATCATTGGGCCTCTGGACGATTTTCTGGATTGCATTGCATTGCATTGGGTGGCGTTTGGAATTTTGGCATGATCTAACGTGGCGTCTCGGATTGACGATGGCTTTGATACCCCCAATCCATTCCATACATTCTTTCGTATCTTGACAGCGCATGGCATTACTCTTGTTACCACTTTCTTTCATTTTTGGTTCTCTGGTGTTTTGGCTATTTTGGTTTTGACTGAATCTTCCTGGCTGACCACAAATGGACATTCTTTACTCAATCATGTCGATGTCGTCGTCTCCAACCGCAGCAGGAGCCGCAGGGGCTGCTGATCCACCGCCATTCTGCTGTTGTGCGTTGCCGTTGCTGGTCTCTGCACCAGCGCCGCTGTTGCCGCCGCCTCCAAAGTAGTCCTCCATCTCTGCATCCAGCTCCTCGGCCGTCTTCTTCGGTCTCGGGCCTCCAGTCGGTTTGCCGTCCTCTCTCTTCCCTCCCCTACCGCCACCGCGGCCGCTCTCCTCCCTCCTCGCACCGGGTCTGCGTCCACCACGTTCGCGTCCTCCACCGCGGCGGCCAGGCATGGGCGATCGTGAGTCTCGTCCGCCAGGCTCGTAACGATCGACGCCTTCGGGCACTCGCAGGCCTTTCCTCGGGCTGTAGCTGCGGTCATCGCGACGACCGCCTCCTCCTCTCCTCCTCGATGCGCCGACATCGTCACTGCTGTCGATGCGGTCGAACATGCTCCTGCTGGGCTTCTCAATGCGGTCGAAAAGAGAACCGCCCTCTGCAGCTTGTCCACGGCGGCCTCCTCCTCCACTACCAGCGGAGAGTTGCGTCAGGCGAATTGGCTGGCCATTTGCGTTGGCGCCGTCGAACTCGTGAACGGCGACCCTGGCGTCGCGCGGGTCTTCGTAGGTGACAAAGGCGGTACCCTGGGAGCGGTCGGAGCGATCGTAAAGGAGACGGGCGGAGAGGACAGGTCCGATGCGGTTGAACAATTCCTGGTCAGAGGTTAGCGAGACCGGTTTGATCGCAGACATGCATTAGTCGTACGGTGATGTCATCTTCTGTGAGCTCGTAGTGGAGGTTGTCTACGCGGACTTTGCCAGTGTCGCTGGAACGAAGTCAGTGGTCGTCCAACTGCGAGCGCTGGAGGTCAAGCCTACTCGTCTGGTGCGCGTCTTGCAGGAGCCCGTCTGTCGTAGATGTCTTCATCTTCGTATCCACCGCGACGACGGCCCGAGCGGTCTTCTTCGTAACGGTCGTGTACCCAGTCGCTGATTCCGAGTTAGCTCGCAGTCTACCTTCTTTGTTGTATTTACATTTCCTTACCCGTCGATGTCACTTCTTTCGTCGCGTCTGTTCTGTAAGCCCGGAGGTCGGAGTCAGTTTCGTGTTCGTTTGTTCGATCGAGTCCGCCTCGGCTGGTCGATATCGCAAGGCTCGAGAAGCATGGGGCGATGCGCCGGAGCTGAGGGATGTCGTGCGCTAGCGAGGACCGAGAGATCACAGAGGAGAAGGAGGGTGCGGCACCTGTGAGGGTCAGTCAAGGCCATGGCTGAAGGGCGGTTGGTTGGTTCCAATGGATATGCGTACCTTTCTAACGCCGTCGCGAGGACCTTCGTCCCTGCGAGGCGCCCTTGGGGGAGGAGGAGCTCTTCTGTCAGGTCTACGACCACCGCCGTGGCCGCCGCCGCGCTGTAGAAAGAAAGTCAGTCAGTCAGTCATGGTGAAGCGGGTTGAGGGACAAATTGGGGCTTTGGCATACCGGGCGCTCAGAAATGATCTCGTCCAGGCTGCGATCCATGATTTTGGTGGTCCTGGGTCCTGGTGCAAGATAAGATGGAATTGAGACACAAGTGGAAAATTGGAAAAGAGGGAATTAATGTTGTAGTCAAGAGGTATGAGACTTCGACTTCATGGCAGTGCAGGCAGGCTCAAGTCGGTCGCGATGCGATCCTTGGATGCTTGGTGACGACCGATTCGCCGCTTGCCGTTTGCCGAAGTTTAACCGGGTTGAGTCCCTGAACGAACAACTCGCTACCTCGTACGCTTCATCACTTGCATTTGATCGTGCTTTCAAGTCTCTAAGTCACGACCGTCCTACTCGACAGAGGTTACCACGGAAATATGATACCAGGAAAACGAGCGGTCCACAGATCTCTGATATCTACCCATCTCCCCAGACTCCCGATGCTATACCCGCCAGGTTCGAAACCTAGGCCAAAGTCGCGATACAGTCGATTTCAACGTCTGTGCCGAACGGAAGTTGTTTTGCAGCAATGCAGCTTGATATTATTGTCAACTCTCCTCTCTTGTTCGACACGGTTGGAACATCTCCGTGGACTTACGTGCGACTCGGCTTCACATCGCCCCAATATTGCGAGTAGACTTCGTTCATCTTCGCAAAGTCCGCCATATCGGCAATGAAGACGTTCACTTTGACAACATGCTCGAGCGAGCTGTTCGCAGCTTCGAGAACGTGTGATAGGTTCTTCATGATTTGACGCTGCAGTAGACATGCAAAGATCAGCCAAGTGTCACTGATGCTCCAGGCGGCCTCATAACAAAATCAGTGGCTGCATTCACCGTATCCACTCGTGGACGTACCGTACGATCCCGAATGTCTCCTTGCACTATCTCGCCCGTACTCGGATCCATACCGATAGACCCCGAACAGTACACGGTGCCATTAGCCACGATGGCCTGGTTGTATATACCAGGCAAGGCCTTTGGCGCCTTGTCGGTGTTGACCGCTTGCTTGGACTGCATGCTGTGTGAGGACCTGATATGAAGGTGAAGGAGTTGAATGTGAAAAATCTTGCGCACCACAACTCAGGAGCGAAGCGATCGAGATAATATGGATGAATATTAGCCAAGTCACCTGACCCGGCCGATGTGACTGACTTTCACTAGTGCCGCTCCGACGCCCTACTGTCACCGGTGTCGCAACTTGTTCAGAGCAAAAATTAATACTCACGACTACGAGCTTTGATTCTCTTCTTTTCGACTTACACCACTGAAAAACACTCGAAGGAAACTGCGATTTCGACAAGCGAGGCAACAGTCCAAAGACAAGAACCCATCATCCCAGGCTCTTGGAATGTCCGAGACACTGCAATTCGTGACACTAGATGTCTTCACCGATACCCCGTACCAAGGCAACCCTCTGGCCATCGTCTTAGTACCCCCAAAGCACGAGATCAGCGACGCCAAGTTCCAGACCATCGCACGAGAGTTCAATCTCTCGGAGACTGTCTTCATGTATCTTAATGAAGACGAGCCTGGAGAACAAGGAGCTCATCATGCGTCAAAAGAACTGGTGTGGCGGATCCGGATCTTCATGACCGATCGTGAGCTGCCCTTCGCTGGACACCCGACAATAGGCACAGCAGTCTACGCTCTAACCCAGCTGAACAATGGCAATGCCACAAAAGCACGTCTACACTGTCCAGCCGGAACAATCGAAGTTGAGTTCGACGCCGCATCGCAGACTGCCAAGATCTCTATCCCTCACAATGTGCACTTGCACACGAGTACCAAATACACGGCCGCAGAGATTCGCAAAATGCAGCCTGGATTGATCGACGACGCGCAGCTGAAGGCATTCGACGTGTTTAGCCCGGTTGCAGGGATGAATTTTCTGAACGTCGAGCTGTCTTCTCTCGAAGCGTTAGCTGCCATCGCACCAACTCCTCTAAAGCCAACATTGAGACTGGACGATGGCTGGGATCACGGATTTGGTGCAACACTGTTTTATGTCAAGACCGGCGACGATCAAGTCCGGACAAGGATGATTGCAGGCACGTTGGAGGACCCTGCGACAGGCGCCGCGTCATGCGGCCTGGGTGCCATGCTCGCGCTGAAAGATGGGTCCAACGAGACCACGACTTTGAGGATCACACAAGGCGTAGAGATGGGGAGGAGCAGCAACATAGGCGTGACTACTACGCTTTCGGAAGATCGGGAAAACGTGCAGAAGGTTGAACTTTTCGGTACTGCTGTGGAACTCATGAAGGGATCTCTTCGGGTGTGATCGAGGCATGGTTGTGGTATTGTCGTCGTGGGGGGTTTGGGATTTGTTTCGATTTGCTTGGAAGGAGATTCTTATGATAGGCGAATTTCCATACTGCCCCATGTCTAGCCAACACCATTCTACGTTGTTCATGGTATCAGTGTGTTGTGCTAGAAGTAGTTCACTTGGAATCCTTACGTCGACTAGACTGACATTAGGGCGCTCACTTGAACTTTGACGTCGTGAGACCCACAAAAAGTATGTTAGCTTGACACGATTAGGGCGTGGCAAAGCGTCTGGAATGACACGACCTTCCATCCTGCAAAGACTCTACCGATATCGGAAATGCTTCTTGAGCATCACACTGAGAAGACAAAGGCAGTGTGAAGACTCTGGACTCTGCCGTAATTGCCAAAAGTCGATGGCCGCCAGAGGTCTTCGTTCATGTTCATGATCTCGGCCGGTCCAATCCATCCTCTGCAACTCGACCTTTGACGATTCTACAAGATGAGCAATCATGCGACTAATGCACGACTGCCCCATGAGGCGACCAAAATCTTACGACAATGGCACAAAGAGCATTCCGACTTCCCATATCCATCTCCCGAAGAGAAAACTCAACTCCAGGAAAATACCGGCTTATCCGACAAGCAAATATCGAATTGGTTCACAAACACTCGGCGGAGGACAAAGTCCGGGTCTTCACACGGCTCGAGCGCAAGCCTGGTCAACAGCTTCGATACGATGAGCTCTCTCGATCGTTGGCGCAACTCACCCCCGGAGCTTGAGCACGTTTCCATGGAAGACATAGCCGCTGCCTTGGCCGAGACCAACAATGCCCCAAGACCCTATCGCGCTGGACGAACGTCGTCTCGCCAATCTGACGCATCGTCTGTCCGAGCGAGTGATACCGGCTCTAGTGACTCGCAAGGAATCTTATCCGAGACTGGTGCTGTCACAAAACATCGACGGAGGAGAAGAAAGCGACCCAATGCCCCTCCATCGAAGGAAACCGCCGGCAAACGTATCTTCCAGTGCACATTCTGCACCGACGCCTTCAAAACGAAGTACGATTGGACGAGACACGAAGCTAGCCTGCATCTACCGCTCGATCGATGGACTTGTACTCCTCACGGGCCACGATATTTAGCATTTGGAGGCAGCGTGCAGGCCTGTGTCTACTGTGACCTCGAGAACCCTTCAGACGAACATGTGAACTCGCACCGTATATCAGAATGCTGCGACAAGCCCGCTACAGCCCGTCAATTCTATCGCAAAGACCATCTACGACAACACCTACGCCAGGTCCACAAGGTTGAGATGTTCACCAAAGCCATGGAAGGGTGGAAATCCAGAATGACCGAAATCCAATCCCGATGTGGCTTTTGTGACGACGTCTTCCAACTGTGGTCAGAGAGGAACGAACATCTGGCCGATCACTTCCGGGATGGCGCTTCGATGAAGGACTGGAAGGGCGCTCGAGGCTTTGAGCCAGCGGTTGCTACACTGGTTCGACATTCGATTCCTCCGTACCTTATCAGTACGGAAGCCACAGCAATGATACCTTTCAGTGTCGAACGCGGCAATTTGCAGCAAGCCATATCACCAGAGCCGCATTTCCCCAACACAAGTACCACCCCAACATCTTTCGAATATCTTGTTTCGGAACTGGGCAAATTCGCCATAGCGCAAAAGGCCCAAAATCTCATTCCGACAGACCAAAAACTCCAAGAAAAAGCGAGGTTGATCGTCTACGGCGACAACGACCCCTGGAACCAAACAGCCGCAGACAACAGTCAATGGTTGGAGTTGTTCAAAGAAGGCTACGGCATAACTGATTCGGCACCTGCAGACCCCGGGCAAACAGAACCACTCTCCTTCCTCACTCCGGGCTCACAATTCCCCGAAACGCTCGACCTTCCTTGGTACTGGCAGAGTCCCGAATGTCTTGCGATTTACAGGCGGAATAAAGCTTCTTTCTTTGCTCCTCACAGTATCAACCCGCCTCATCTCCTCAATACCTCGCCCGAGGTCTCGACTCGCAATAATCCTCCCAATTTGACTCTCGGACAGAACGACTGGAAGTCGAACGAGCACGGGCAATACCTCTCCATGGCGGCCGCATGCGACGACTGGAACCAGACGGGGAATTTCACGCAGAGTCCGCTTCGTCATTTTGATCAACAAAACAACGACGCGCAACCTCCAAGCACGGGTGGAAACTCCGCGCGACAGTCAACAGGCTCCGAATGGGAAGGATGGGATGTGTTTTTCCCTCCGGAGCTCGACCTGAACATGCAACTTCTCTTTGGCTGAGTTGCTAAACAACTTTTTCAGTTTCCTTCTCCTCCCAAATCTCAAAGAGTCAAGTCTTCGGTCGAGATTTGGGAATCCATGTTTCCAGTCGGATCAGTTTGACTGCGTGATCCTTCTTTCCCACGCAGCTCGTAACTGGTAACAAGAGGCGAGACCCGCCAGCAACCGCTGGAAGCCATACCACGAGAGAGGAAGGATTACAAGGGCAAATCAATGGGCTTGATACGAAAAGGGAGAAAGGTTGACGAAAGTGATATGTGCGTCGTATACGGAATGATCTTGCATCGAATCTCTCCGAAGATGGGTTATCTAAGGTACCCATTGCTCTCTCTGCGCGAAGATGGGCATTCTTGACGATTCGAGGATGGTGAGTGAGAACGGGAGTTTCGAATTTTGCAAGAGCAATCTTTGGATGGAAGAAGTGAACAAGGAGAATTGGTTCGAGGAAGAAAAGATGGCCGTCCCTTGCTTTGCTTTTTGACGTCTCTCTGCCTAACCCGTCTTTGCCTAACATGAGAGAGTTTCTCGTCCCTTGCGCCGTTGTTTCCCAATGCATGCATTTCGCTAAATACAGATGAATGGTGGTGGACAAGTAAAGAGAAGAGGAAGGGGAAGTCGAAGAAGAAAATGTTGTTCTGCACCAGATAGTGCGGTGAAGGTATGACTTTGTGGGAGGCTGGCTGGTGTAGAAAGAAGTGCTGGCTGACAATCTCTCACGCCCTCGGATGTACAGCCCTTCTTCTCAATCTCGCAAAGAAGCGAGCCACGGGGTTATACCCTTTGAAATGCTACCCCTTGAAATTGCCCCGCTTGTCTTTCTTGTCTGGCGGCACGTGGTCGTGTCTCACTTTCTTCTCACGCGACTTGATGTCGTCCGAGTAACCCGCTTGTTGGCAACACGGCCAAGGCCCATACTTCTTAGGATCACGATCACTCACGACCTCGACGGCGTCGCGGATCTTCCAGCGTCGTTCTGGGTCGGGGTGGAGCATGCCGAAAATCATATGGCGCGCGCCTTGCGAGTTCAAGGCGAATTTCTTAGAATTCATTGCAAGCGAAGGCAGCGGGCCGTCTCTGGAGATAATGCCCTTCTCGCCGGGTCGAGTTTCTAGGAACTCGTCCCAGTTGCGCTTGAAGACTGCATAGTTATTGTTGTCGGTCGAGGCGACGTCCCAGGGCGTGCCGACGAAGTAGAGGGAGAGATAGACGATGGCGCAACTCCAGACGTCAACACAGCGTGGGTCATAGTCATGCTCGCGCTGGATGATCTCGGGCGCCATATAAGGTCTCGACCCAACCATACCGGGCTCGCACAGGCGGATGGGCTCCTCTTCGTCGACGATACTAGGTCGACGACAGTTGCGAACTCCTGGGTGCAAGCCGCAGAACACCTCGCTCGTACCGAAATCGGCGATTTTGAGGCAACCATCGTGTGTGACAAGTAAGTTTTCCGATTTGAGGTCACGGTGGGCGATGCCGCGAGTGTGCAAGTAGTCGACGCCACGTACAAGCTGCTTGAACATGCAGTCTTTCAGTTCGTCCGGCATGTATCTTTTCGCAATCAAGTCGTTGAGATCGCCGAGGTCGCAGTATTGCATGACGTGGAACCAGTTTTGGCCAGATCTGCAGAGGATGAAGGTGGAGACGATGTTGGGATGATCGCACGACTTCGAGATGGCGTACTCGGATTTGATCTTGCGGATGTAGTCATCCTTGTCCTCCTCCCCTTGATCCCAAGGTCGGAATTCTTTGACAGCAAAGACCTTGCCTTCACCGGCTGTTTTCGATTTCATGATCTGCACTTCGGCGGCGCCACCTTCTCCAATCTTCTTCTTGTTCAGCCGTGAAAGCCCATTGAAGTGCTCTTCCAAACGACATTCATCTACTGACAGCTGATCTGGAATGTGCAAAGAGAGACGACGAGCTTTTGAGCCGACACCAGCATCCACACCCTCCTCGTAGTCGCCACCTTCAGTTTCGCGGTAGTAAATACTCGATCGTCTGCCACGAGTGCCGGTGGAACTATTCCTTCTAGCGCGAGGTCTTCCAAAGCCATCGTTTTCGTCGTCGTTGTCGTCGTGCTCTTGAGCAAAACGGATGCGTGCTGTAGAGCCCGCGCGGGACTCGGTTGTTTTGTAGCTTAGCACGGAGCCGTTGGTGGCGACGCGCTCCATCCCTGACATGCCAGAATCGTGCGCGGTGTCTGCGTTAGAGTCATTCCGGCGCATTGCACTCTTTTGTGGCGCGGGTGCAGCGGTTCGCGAAGAAGGCGCATCCTGAGGGTAGGCGATCCCAGAGTCTGCTAAATTCTGAGTTGGCGAAGGTAGGGGTTTCCTGGGTACTGATGTGGGTGCTGGAGGTTCTGGTGACACTCCAGAGGGGGGAAATGTCGATCTCTTGATTGGTGTGCTCCTAGGCGGTTCGTTGCCATTGGTGATGGTGCTCGAGGCTGAACTCGTTTGCGAGTCGTCGCTGTGGCGATCCTTGTGGCCAGGGCGAATTTTCGTGAAGAAGCTGCTCAGGCGATGTGTAGATTTGTGCTCCAGAGACGGCCGTTGTGAGTCGGATTTGGGAGGGACCCCAGTGCTGGCGCGCTGCAGCAAGGCGGGCATTGTGATGTTGATCGAGGAGAGCGAGGACGAAGTTGCGCGTGCTTAGCCAAGGCTGCAATAAGTGCGAATTTCCGTCTGAGTGAATTCAAGTTGTCAAGTCGTGACACTGCGCGAATATACTGGCAGCTGGGCAGCAGTAGTTGCTACCACAGGACTGGGCCAGAGTTGCACGAAGAGGATGAGGAGGGGAGAATGCGCGCGGGTATACGGGCAATTCGCGCCCGCCTAACGTCACAGCAGAAGGGCAGACAGGCAGTTCCTTGCCGCGCTCGCTTGGTAGGGCAGTTTTGGAAGAAGAGGTTCCAGGCGAGAGAAGGCTTCCAGAAGGCGCCACTGCAGGGAGGGTGCGGCGCGAAGTGGGTGAGCTTATGGTGTACTGTAGTGCAGTACCTGGTACGGCGGCGGAGAGAGGTGCTGAAATGGGTAGCGCGGCAATCGGAGCGTCGGATCCAGCAGTAGGCCCGGGGATGAAGAGGCGGTTTGGTGTTTGTCGCTGCAGGGCGGTTGTCAAGGTCGTCTGATGTGATTATAACTACTTTGCAGTGCAGGCAATTAGGTAAATATTGTGTGTCGTATGCGAAGTGCAGTATGGAAGAATGTGCGATGCGCCGAGGGGCCACCTCAGGCTCGATCAGGCAGGACAGGGTTGAGTTAGCGGCGGCGGGCTGGCTTATCGCGTGGGAGTTGTTGATAGGCTGCGGGGTTTGAAGGTGAGGGTGAGGGTGAGTGAGAGAGTAGTAGTAGTGCGTGCGTGCCGCATCCGCGAGAAGGAAAGAAGTGAGTGGGGTTATTAAGTAACACTCTTTCAAGTACTGGAAGAACAGTGAAGTGAGATAGGTAGTCGAGTCTCGGAGTATGAGGTCAAGGAGTGACAGCAGACAAGAGCGATGGAATGCGTAATCGAATAATAGAATAATGGGTGGGTGGGTGGGATACCGAATACCCAGACAAGAAGAAGATAATGCAGTGCACGAGCGTTGCCGGCGCCGGTCGGAGTGTGGAGGGAATGGTCTGTGAGTATACTGCACACTGTATCTCTTGTCACTCTGTGGTCTGTGGGCTGTGGTGTAAGCAAAAGCAAGATGATGCAGCCCCAGCGATCTCGTCGGCCAAGGTCTTGGACGCTTGCTTGAGAGAAGTCTAGCGGACTGCGGCACTGCGGGTGATTATTGCGAAAGGTAAAGCTAAACGTAAAGTTAAAGAGAGAGGTAAGGCAAAGTAAAATGTTGCCAGTATTCTTCCGACTCGAAAGTGATTCTTCGGACTCGCAACTGCTTATTCCAACTCGAGGCCAGGACAAACCATATCATCAGGTGACTTGGAGCATGTTTGTTCACGCAAATTGCATCATCGTCGTATCCGCTTTCTCGGCATCGTTATCCGTAGAATCGGGTGTAGATTAAAGAAAAAAACCCCGAGTGTGCCCAACAAGCATCCATCATCGCGATTTAAGAGGCTGATTAATCTGCACGATCAATACCGCCGTGATCACGTCTACACCCTTATCCACTCTCCCAGCCTCACACTCCTACATACGGTAGTACTGCTGACTACGTTACTATACGACACGGCCAACTAGCTAGATGCCGTAGGCTACACTATTCCACTAATCACTGTCAGCCTCCCAAATCAC
>Ga0265780_10009392_pt1 | contig 11736 bp, 10 predicted proteins | sample P1T30metagenome_FD_192432 | JGI IMG/M metagenome (GOLD analysis project Ga0265780, IMG submission 192432) | Plant litter microbial communities from East Loma Ridge, Irvine, California - P1 T30 | ecosystem: Environmental > Terrestrial > Plant litter > Unclassified | place: USA: California... | reverse complement strand
GCCCTCAGCCAGCAGCGCCTGAGCGGCGAAGTCACGCGCGCGCTCGCGGTCTCGCTGATGAACGAGCGCCAGCGCGCCGAGTTCGAAACAGAGATGGAGTGCAATTTCGCGATCTCTCTGCCCAACGTCTGCCGCTTCCGCGTGAACGTCTACGTGCAGCAGCAAAGCGTCGGCATGGTCGTGCGGACGATCTCGTCCGAAATCCCCAACTTTGAAAAGCTCGATCTGCCCGAGGTGCTCAAGGATGTCGTGATGACCAAGCGCGGCCTGGTGCTGGTCGTGGGCGGCACGGGCTCGGGCAAGTCGACGACGCTGGCGGCGATGATCGACTACCGCAACAACAATTCGGCCGGCCACATCATCACGGTGGAAGACCCGGTCGAATACGTCCACAAGAACAAGAACTGCCTGATCACGCACCGCGAAGTGGGCGTGGACACGCTGTCGTGGCATAACGCGCTGAAGAACACGCTGCGCCAGGCGCCGGACGTGATCCTGATCGGCGAGATCCGCGATACCGAAACGATGGAACATGCGATCGCGTTCGCCGAAACGGGCCACCTGTGCCTGGGCACGCTGCACGCGAACAATGCCAACCAGACGATGGACCGGATCATCAACTTCTTCCCCGAAGAGCGGCGCAACCAGCTGCTGATGGACCTGTCGTCGAACCTGCGCGCCATTGTCTCGCAGCGCCTGGTGCGCACCGAGGACGGCAAGGGCCGCAAGGCTGCCATCGAAATCCTGCTCAATACGCCGACAATTGCCGAGATGATCCTGAAAGGGAACTTCCAGAGCATCAAGGAGATCATGCACAAGTCGCGCGAGCTGGGCATGTGCACGTTCGACCAGGCCTTGTTCGAGCTGTACAACAAGGGCTTCATCAGCTACGACGAAGCGATCCGCAATGCCGACTCGGCCAACGGCCTGCGGCTGCAGGTCAAGCTGTCGGGCGAGCGCAAGGAGCCGGGGCTGCCGGCCGGCGCCGCGCGGCCATCCGAACTGTCGATGGCGCTCGATGAAGAACCCGACGACGAACCGCCCAAACACTGAACTGAATACCCATGCCTTCATTTGAAAACAAGCTCTGCACGCGCGCCGACCTGGCTGCGCGGATCGCCGCACTGCCAAAGCCGGTGGTGCTGACCAACGGCGTATTCGACATCCTGCACCGCGGCCACGTGACCTATCTGGCGCAGGCGCGCGAGCTGGGCGCCTCGCTCGTGGTGGCAGTCAACACCGATGCGTCCGTCAAGCGGCTGGGCAAGGGCGACGACCGCCCGCACAACACGCTGGCCGATCGCATGGCGGTGCTGGCTTCGCTGGAATCGGTCAGCCTGGTGGTCGAGTTCGACGAACAGACGGCGCTCGAAGTGGTCCAGGAAGGCCGGCCCGACATCTATGCCAAGGGCGGCGACTACGTGATGGACCAGATTCCCGAAGGGCAGGCCGTGCTGGCGTATGGCGGGCGCGCGGTGGCGATCGACTTCGAGCATGACCGCTCGACCACGAAATTAGTGGCGCGGATCCGGGGCTGACCGGCATGGCCAACGCATTTGCAATACCTGCGATGCCGGCACTGGCCGGCCTGTATCCGCCGGCGCCCGACGGCATCGTCAATCTCGAGCACGGCTACTTTGGTGCGATGGCGCAACCGGTGCAGGCGGCGCTGGTCGAATCGGTCGACTATCTGAATCGTCATCTGAGTCCGTTCCTGCGCAGTGAACTCGCTGTCCAGCATGGTGCGGAACTGTGCGCGCGTTTGGCCAGACTGATCAACGCCGAACCGCACGAGATCCTGCTCACGCGCAGCGCGAGCGAATCGATGCAGGTGCTGATCGGCCAATACCACCGGCTGGCGCCGGGCGACGGCGTCCTGTGGAGCAACCTCGATTATCCGGCGATGCGCTATGCGATGGCGTGGCTGGAAGGGCGGCGTGGCGTCGTGCCGACCGAGCTGCAATTGACGCTGCCCTTGTCCGGTGACGCGCTGCTGGAACAGTATGCGACGGCGATTCGCGATACGCCGGGCCTGAAGCTGCTTTTGCTCTCGCAGGTGTTTCCGGCCAATGGCCAGTCGGTGCCGGTGCGCGAGATCGCTGCACTGGCGCGGGCGCGCGGCGTCGACGTGCTGGTCGACAGCGCCCATGCGCTGGGCCAGCTGGACGTCGACGTGCAGGCCATGGGCATCGACTTCGCCGGCTTCAACCTGCACAAATGGATCGGCGCGCCGCCGGGGCTGGGCTTTGCGTACATCCGGTCTTCGCGCCTGGACCGCATCGAGCCGCATTTTGGCGACCGCGATTATCCGGCAAACGATATCCGTGGGCGCCTGCACGCGGGCATGCCGCCGATGAGCGCGATCATGGCTGCGCCGGTGGCGCTGGATGTGCATGCGCAACTGGGCGGTTCGGCAGCGAAAGGCGCGCGGCTGGCGTGGCTCAGAAATTACTGGGTGCAGCGCGTGGCGGACCTGCCGGGCCTGCAGTTGATGAGCCCGCTGGTGGGCGACACGGCGCTGGCGGCGTTCACGATCGACGGCATGCGCGCGCGTGACGTGCAGGCGGCGCTGCTGGAGCGCTTCGGCGTGTTCACGGTGGAGCGGCCGGTGGGCGACGCCAGCCTCGTGCGCGCCACGGTGGCGCTGACGACCACGGTGGAAGAACTCGATCGCCTGGTCGAAGGATTGACAGTGTTGACCCGCGAAGCGGCGGGTGCCTGATGACGGGCACGTCGATGTACACGCTCTCGCCGATTCCCGCAGACCTGGTCCATGGCGCGGTCGAGCTCGAACGGACCGATGCCGGCCTGCTGCCGCAGCGTTTGCCGGCGTGGGCGCTCGCGCAGCACCTGGATGTGCAACTGGCGCTGGCTGCCGCGCAGCCATCCGGCGTGCGGCTGGCGTTCCGGACGGCCGCCCGTGTCGTCGAGGTGCTGGTGCTGCCGACCAAGCGCCGCTACGGCAAGATGACGCCGCGGCCTGACGGTATCTTTGATCTGGTGGTCGATGGGAAGCTTCTCCAGCAGGCGAGCGCGCCAGGCGGCAAGCTCCTCGAGATCGACATGATCAGCGGCGCAACGCGGGTACATCCGGGCGAACCGCACTGGCTGCGCTTTGCCGACCTGCCGGCGGGCGACAAGACCGTCGAACTCTGGCTGCCGCATGACGAGACGACCGAGCTGGTGAGCCTGCGCGCGGATGCGCCGGTGTCGCCGCTGTTGGCAGGCGGCCAGCGCCGCTGGCTGCACCACGGCAGTTCGATCAGCCAGGGCTCGAATGCGACCCACCCGACCGGCATCTGGCCTGCTGTAGCGGCCGGTCTGGCTGGTGTCGATCTGTTCAATCTCGGTTTCGGCGGCAATGCCTTGCTCGACCCGTTCACGGCGCGCACGATCCGCGACCTGCCGGCGGACCTGATCAGCCTGAAGCTCGGCATCAATCTCGTCAACACCGACTTGATGCGCGTGCGCGCGTTCGGGCCGGCCGTGCACGGCTTTCTCGACACGATCCGCGAAGGGATGCACCGGACTACGCCGCTGCTGGTGATCTCGCCGACTTGGTGCCCGATCCATGAAACGACGCCGGGACCGACCATGTTCGATGGCAAGGCCATGGAACAGGGCAGGCTGCTGTTCCGGGCGATGGGCAACGACGCCGAGCGGCGCCAGGGCAAGCTGACGCTGGGTGTGATTCGCGAGCAGTTGCAAAGAATCGTCGCGCAGCGGGCAGCGACCGATGCACACATCCATTACCTCGATGGCAGCGCGCTGTATGGCGCCGACGACAACGCGCACCTGCCGCTGCCCGATGCGCTGCATCCGGACGCTGCCACGCACCGGCTGATCGGTGAGCGCTTTCATGCGCAGGTGTTTGCCGATGGCGTGTTCGGCCATCGGCGCTGAAGGTGTTCAGAGCATCGTGCGGAACGTCGCGCGCAGATGCTCGACGAGAGCGGCCGGGTTTTCCATTGCCGCGAAATGGCCGCCGCGCTCGGCTTCGCCAAAGAAGCGCAGGTCGGCAAAGCGTGCTGCGGCCCAGCGCTCTGACAGACGCATCTGCTCGCCTGGAAACATGCTGATGCCGGCGGGCAGGGGCAGCGGGGCGGTGGGCATGCCGCGCGCCATCTCTCTCGCGCCTTCCCAGTAAAAACGTGCCGAGCTGGGCCCGGTATTGGTCAGCCAGTACATCATCACGTCGTCGATCAGGCGGTCCGGCGCGATCGCGCGCTCCGGCTGGCCGTCGGTGTCGGATACATCCTGGAACAGCGCGTACAGCCAGCTGGCCAAGCCCACCGGTGAGTCCGCCAGCGCGAACGCGACCGATTGCGGACGCGTGCACTGCAGCTTCATGTAGCCTGAATATTCTCTTTCGTAGCGCGCGGCATTGTCGAGCATCTGCTGCTCTTCTGGCGTCGCGTCGCCGATTTCCTGCTCGGTCGGATGGAACATCACCATGTTCAGGTGGATGCCCACCAGGCCCGGCACGCGCATGTGCGCCAGGGCACTCGTGACGGCCGCGCCCCAGTCGCCGCCTTGCGCCACCCAGCGCTCGCCATAGCCGAGGCGGCGCATCAGTTCCGCGAACGCCTGCGCCGTGCGCCCCACGCCCCAGCCCGGTTCGGTCGGCTTGTCGGAAAAGCCGAAGCCGGGCAGGGCTGGAATCACCAGATGGAATGCATCGGACGCGAGGCCGCCATGCGCCTGTGGCTGCGTCAGCGGTCCGATCAGCTCGCGAAATTCCAGCACCGAGCCCGGCCAGCCATGCGTCAGCAGCAGCGGCGTCGCGTTCGGTTCCGGTGAGCGGATATGCAGGAAGTGAATGCCCAGTCCATCGATGACGGTGCGGCTGCTGCCCCACTCGTTGAGCGCGGCTTCCGTGCTGCGCCAGTCGTAACCGTCCTGCCAGCGTGCCACCAATGCGCGGATGCGGGCCAGTTGCGGGCCCTGCGAGATGTCGTTCACGGTTTCGGCATCGGGCCAGCGCGTGCGCGCCAGGCGGTCGGCGAGGTCGGTCAGGTCGGCGTCCGGTATATGGATGGGAAATGCGTCGATTGCAGTGTGCATGGCGGGCCTGTCAAGTCGGTGATGGGGCAGGGGCCGGCGTGACCCGTGCGTGTTCGGGTTTTACAGAACGATCTCGCCCTGGTCGGCGCCATTCCAGTAGTGGATTCGGGCGGCGCGAACGCGTATCATGACCAATCCCGGCGTGTCGACGCCTTGCTCGAACCAATGATCGAGCCCTGCCGTCCAGTGCGCTGCGAACATGGCCTTGTCGCGAATCAGTTCCGCATTGCCTTGTACCGCGATGAACAGCGGTGGCTGCCCGTGGGGTCCGGGGGCACCGGTAAAGGTCAGGCCAACCGCTGCGTCGCCCTCGATGTCGGCCACGGTACGGGCCTGGTCATAAGTGAAAAAGTAGCTGTCCCCGTGATAGTCGACCTCGCCGTTGTTGCTCATGGGCCGGCTGGCGAAGGCGCCGCCTTCGGTGCGGGTCGAGAGCATGCCAAAATCAATGGCCTTCATATTGTCAGATAGAAACTTCAAACGCATGTCCATCGCTTCACCTTTAATTGAGAATTCAGAAACTGAACTATACCATTCAGTTCAGTTTATTATGATGACTATGTTGCCATGCGCGTGACATCCAACCTGCAGGAGCCAGAACAAGCGCCAACCACGCGCAAGCGCGGTGGCCGGCCGTCTGCCGAGCATGCCGGTGAAGTGGACCGCCGCATCCTCGATGCAGCAACGACGCTGTTCCTGCGGTCGGGCTTCGATGCGACGAGTTGCGACCAGGTCGTCGCCATGGCAGGCGCCGGCAAGGCAACGCTGTATGCGCGCTATGCCAACAAAGACGCCTTGTTCAGCGCGGTCGTGCACCGCGCGCTCGAGGGCGCGGCGCCGGCTGTGCCCGACGTGCCGAATGCCATGCCGGTGCGGGATCGCCTGCGCGCGGTGGGACTGCATCTGCTGCAGCAGGCGCTCACGGAAGAGTCGGTGGCGCTGCTGCGGGTCTGTTTGACGACTGCACAGCGGCTACCAGAATTGTCGCGGATGGTGGACCAGTCTGGACGCGACAGCGGCGTGGCGAGCATCGTTGCCGCGCTGGCGGGGCCGGCGCAAGATCAGATCGCAGCGGCCACGGCCATCGCGCAGCGTTTCATCGACCTGGTGATCGTGCCGCAGCAGATGCGCGCCCTGGTTGGCGACGACCGCGAGCAACTCGACACCGCCGCTACGCGCCGCGTCGATGAAGCCATCGACCTGCTCGCCCGCGCCGGTCTGCTCGATGCATTCGAATGAGTGGCACAAGCTGGCACAAGCCGGGGTCAGGTCTGACATTCGGACACAAGCTCAACTGCAAGCCGGGGTCAGGTCTGACATTCGGACACAAGCTCTACTGCAAGCCGGGGTCAGGTCTGACATTCGGACACAAGCTCTACTGTAATCCCGTCTTTTTATTATCGGTATGGCCTCGGTTTTGAGGCCAGCTTTTCATATGTGCCTCTCAACAGTCGAGGCCGTGTCCGAATGTCAGACCTGACCCCGGCTTTTTCTTCGAGCTGTCGAGGCCGTGTCCGAATGTCAGACCTGACCCCGGCTTTGACCCGGCTTTTGACACGACGGCCGGTTTAGGAAGTGGTGTCGGTTCAGGCGCCGCCGGCGTAGCCGTTCTGGCGCCAGGCTTCGTAGACGACGACCGCCACCGTATTCGACAGATTCAGGCTGCGGTTATCGGGGCGCATCGGCAGGCGGATGCGCTGGGCGGGTGGGAAGGTCTCGCGCAGGGCGGGGGGCAGGCCGCGCGATTCCGGGCCGAACACGAACACGTCGCCTGGCTGGAAGTGGGCCTCGGCGAATGGCGCCGAGCCGTGCGTGGTCAGGGCGAACATGCGCGCCGGGTCCGGTTGGGTGTCCGCCAGGAACGCGGCCCAGTCCTTGTGCACCTTCATTGTCGCGTAGTCGTGGTAATCGAGGCCGGCGCGGCGCATCTTGGCGTCGTCCAGCGGAAAGCCGAGCGGCTCGATCAGGTGCAGTTGCACGCCGGTGTTGGCGCACAGGCGGATCACATTGCCGGTATTCGGCGGGATTTCTGGTTCGACCAGGACGACGTGGAACAACGTGCTTCTCCTTGATGATGAGGCTTATCCATGCGGCGGGGTGCGCGCGAAGACGATGTTCGTCACGCGCGCGGCGCCCGCCTGCTTCAATACGGCGGCAATTTCTGCCAGCGTGTGGCCGCTCGACATGACATCGTCGATCACGCCCACATGCCGGCCACGTACGTCGAACGTGCTGGGCACGCCAAACGCGCCCCGCACGTTCCTGCGCCGGTCGCCCGGTGCGGCGCCCGATTGTGGCGCTGTCTCGCGTAGCCGGTGCAGCAGTTGCGGGGCGACCGGCACGCCCAGCGCGCGGGCCAGCGGGCGCGCGACTTCGAGCGCCTGGTTGTAGCCGCGCTCGATCACGCGGGCCGGGCCCAGCGGCACCGGACACAGCACGTCGGGTAATGCCCGTACCTCGGACGCGATGGCCGCATGCAGCACGCGCGCCATCCACGGCGCCAGCGCCAGTTGCGCGCCAAACTTCAGCTGCAGCACCAGGCTATCGAGCGGCGCCGCGTAGTCGCAGGCTGCCCAGGTGGCATCGAAGGGCGGCGCCTGCGCCAGACAGGCGCCGCAATGCCGTGTGCTGTCCAGCGCGCCGGTCGGGTTGGCGCAACAGGGGCAGCGCGGCGTCTGCGCCACATACGCCTGCTCGCAAGCGGCGCACACCGCCGCCCGCGCGTGCCCGCCGCACAGTGCGCAGCACGAGGGCAAGAGCGCGTCCAGCAGCGCGTGCGCGAGGCGCATCGGCAGCGGGCGAAGGTCCGGCATCGGCTCGGCGTCCCACAAACGGTTAAACTGCCCACATTATCTCATCACGCATCCGATCCCATGGCATCTCCTCAATCCCCGTCCAAGCTGAGCGCGCCCATTGACCTGTCGCGTGTGCGCAACCTGTTCGCGCGGCCCGAACGCATTGCGTCGTCGGATTTCCTTCGCCGCGAAATCGCCGCGCGCATGCACGAGCGCCTGAGTCTGGTGAAGATCATCCCGAAGCAGGTACTCGACGCCGGCTGCGGTCCCGGGGGCGACTTGGCCCTGCTGCAAAAGACCTATCCGTCCGCGCAGATCGTCGGCCTGGACGGCGCTGGCGCCATGGCGCGCGCGGCGAAAAAGCCGGGTGCCTCGGGTTCGCTCAATCAGTTATTGAGCCGGTTGATGCCGGCCAAGGCGGGCGTCGACATCCTGTGCGGTGACTACGGCAACCTGCCGCTTGGCCCGAACTCGGTCGATTTGTTGTGGTCGAACCTGGCGTTGCACTGGCATCCGTTGCCCGACCGCGTGTTTGCCGAATGGCGCCGCGTGCTGCGCGTCGAGGGCTTGCTGATGTTTTCCAGCTTCGGTCCCGACACGTTCACCGAACTGCGCACGGCATTTGCGGCGCTGGATGCTTATGCGCACACGTTGCCATTTGTCGACATGCACGATTTCGGCGATCAGCTGGTCGAGGCGGGCTTTTCGACACCGGTCATGGACATGGAGCGCATCACGGTCACCTACGACACGCCGCAGGCGCTGCTGCGCGACGTACGCGCGCTGGGCGGCAATCCGCTCGAATCGCGCCGGCGCGGCTTGATTGGCCGTGCGGCCTGGCAGCGTGTGCTCGCTGCGCTCGAGGCGCAGCGCCTCCCCGATGGCAAGCTGGGCCTGACCTTCGAAGTGATCTACGGGCATGCGTTTCGCCCGGCGCCGCGCCAGACGGCAGCTGGTGAATCGATCGTCCGCTTCCAGCCACGCAAGCCGTAACGTCGTCGCCGTGCACGGGCAGATTGGCAGGGCCCCGATATTCCTTGAATAAAAATTAGTGCTTTAGATATAATCAATTGCTATTTTTCACGTCTAGCCGATAGAATCGCTTGAAAAAGCGGCATCGCAAGCCGCGAAACAGAGTCAAAACAGAAACAGAAAAAGAATTGCAGCAGCCGCAGAGATGCCCCGGCACGGCATCGGTGTTCTGCGGCCAGCACGGAGCGGCGTCGTTCGTTCGTGGAATGGCTGACCGTTTAAAAATAATTCTTATTTTTTGGGTGGTTGGGGACATACATGACATATGCAACGCGACTTCGGGCCGTGCTGTACGGCTGTGCCGTACTCGGCGCCGCCGCTGGTTCCGTGCCGGCTTGGGCGCAGCAACTGACGGGCCGGCCTCAGGAGCACCAGCTCAATATGCAGGCCCCGGTCACCGCCGTCGGCGCCGACATCTACGGCTTGCACATCTGGATGATGATCGTCTGCCTGGTGATCTTCGTCGCCGTGTTCGGCGTCATGTTCTACTCGGTCTTCAAGCACCGCAAATCCCTGGGCCACAAGCCGGCCACCTTCCACGAATCCACCGCCGTCGAAATCGCCTGGACGATCGTGCCGTTCCTGATCGTCATCGGGATGGCGCTGCCGGCCACCAAGACCGTCGTGGCGCTGAAAGACACGTCCAATGCCGACCTGACCATCAAGGCCACTGGCATGCAGTGGAAATGGGGCTACGACTACCTGAAAGGCGAGGGCGAGGGCATCTCGTTCCTGTCGAACCTGTCCACGCCACGCTCGCAGATCGGTGAGCCCGGCGTCGCCCCCACTGAGGCCCGTACCGAGAACTACCTGCTCGAAGTCGATAACGAGATGGTCGTGCCGGTCAACAAGAAGATCCGCATGGTCTTCACGGCCAACGACGTGATCCACGCCTGGACCGTACCGGCGTTCGCCATCAAACAGGATGCGATACCCGGCTTCGTGCGCGACGGCTGGTTCAAGGCCGAGCAGATCGGCGTGTACCGCGGCAACTGCGTCGAGCTGTGCGGCAAGGACCACGCATTCATGCCGATCGTCGTGCGCGTCGTGTCCGATGCCGACTACACGGCCTGGGTCGCCGGCAAGAAGAAAGAGATGGCGGCGCTGGCCGACGATCCCACCAAGGTCTGGACCATCGACGAACTCAAAACCCGTGGCGAAGCCGTCTACACCGCCAACTGCGTGGCTTGCCACCAGGTCAATGGCAAGGGCATCCCGGCGGCGTTCGCGGCGCTGGACGGCTCGCCAAATGTGCTGGGCAGCAAGGCGCACCAGATCGACATCCTGCTGCACGGCCAGAAGAGCGGCAAGTTCCCCACCGCGATGCCGGCCTGGCCGCAATTGTCCGACACCGAGATCGCCGCCGTGATCACCTATACCCGCAATTCCTGGTCGAACAAGGCTGCGGAAAATATCGTCCAGCCGGCCGAAGTCCTGGCCGCCCGCAAATAATGTCCGCCACCAACGCACGTAACGAGCAGGGGTAACGCCATGAGCACCACGACGATCGACCACGCACCAGGTCACGGCAATGAGCACGCACACGACGAGCACCACGACCATCCGCACGGCTGGCGCCGCTGGGTGTACGCCACCAACCACAAGGACATCGGCAGCCTGTACCTGTGGTTCTCGTTCATCATGCTGCTCTCGGGCGGTGTGCTGGCGCTGATGATCCGGGCCGAGCTGTTCCAGCCGGGCCTGCAGTTCGTACGCCCTGAATTCTTCAACCAGCTCACGACCATGCACGGGCTGATCATGGTGTTCGGCGCGATCATGCCGGCCTTCGTCGGCTTTGCCAACTGGATGCTGCCGCTGCAGGTCGGCGCATCCGACATGGCGTTTGCGCGCATGAACAACTTCTCGTTCTGGCTGCTGCCACCGGCGGCGATCCTGCTGGCCACGTCGTTCCTGGTGCCGGGCGGGGCGACCGCCGCCGGCTGGACGCTGTACGCGCCGCTGTCGACGCAGATGGGCCTGGGCATGGACATGGCGATCTTTGCGATGCACATCATGGGCGCCTCGTCGATCATGGGCTCGATCAACATCATCGTCACCATCCTGAACATGCGCGCACCCGGCATGACGCTGATGAAGATGCCGATGTTCTGCTGGACCTGGCTGATCACCGCCTACCTGCTCATCGCCGTGATGCCGGTGCTGGCCGGCGCGATCACGATGACGCTGACCGACCGCCACTTCGGCACCTCGTTCTTCAACGCCGCCGGCGGTGGCGATCCGGTGATGTACCAGCACATCTTCTGGTTCTTCGGCCACCCCGAGGTCTACATCATGATCTTGCCGGCGTTCGGCATCGTCTCGCAGATCATTCCGGCGTTTGCCCGCAAACCGTTGTTTGGCTACGCCTCGATGGTCTACGCGACGGCGTCGATTGCGATCCTGTCGTTCGTCGTCTGGGCCCACCACATGTTCACGACCGGCATGCCGGTGACGTCGCAATTGTTCTTCATGTACGCGACGATGCTGATTGCCGTGCCGACCGGCGTCAAAATCTTCAACTGGGTCGCCACGATGTGGAAGGGCTCGATGACGTTCGAGACGCCGATGCTGTTTGCGGTCGGCTTCATTTTCGTGTTCACGATCGGCGGCTTCACGGGCCTGATCCTGGCGGTGACCCCAATCGACATCCAGGTGCACGACACCTATTACGTCGTGGCTCACTTCCACTACGTGCTGGTGGCCGGCTCGCTGTTCGCACTGTTCGCGGGCTTCTATTACTGGGCGCCGAAGTGGACCGGGCACATGTACCCGGAAGCGCGCGGCAAGATGCACTTCTGGCTCTCGCTGATCACGTTCAACGTCACGTTCTTCCCGATGCACTTCC
>Ga0265780_10009390_pt1 | contig 11737 bp, 9 predicted proteins | sample P1T30metagenome_FD_192432 | JGI IMG/M metagenome (GOLD analysis project Ga0265780, IMG submission 192432) | Plant litter microbial communities from East Loma Ridge, Irvine, California - P1 T30 | ecosystem: Environmental > Terrestrial > Plant litter > Unclassified | place: USA: California... | reverse complement strand
TCGCACGCCGAAAGTGGGCGCGGATGCGACAACGTGACTTGCGCACGCGAGGCACGTTGTCGCATCCGCGCCCGAATGCATGCGCGGACTCCTCTCCGCTCCCCGACCAGCACAGCTGCGGGTCGGCGAGCAGCCGTCGCCGTGTCGCGGCGGTGGCTCCTCCACAGAGCAGAGGCTCCACCGAACGGATACGGCGCCTGCCGACCGGCTCGAAGGGCTGCGAAGGTGCCAGGTATGGAACCGGCGGATGAACTGCTGCTGATCGGCGCAGCGCCAGGGTGGACGTCGCGCGGGTTGCAACGCGCTGCAGCGCACGGCGAGCTCGCGCGGCTGGCTCCCGGCGTCTACGTGGATGCCGTCCGGTTCGCCGAGATGCGCGTCGAGGAGCGCGCGCTGCTCCGCGCGCACGCCTACGCGCAATGGTCCCCCGGGTCGGTGCTGAGCCATCGGTCCGCGGCATTGCTGCACGGCATGCCGCTCATCGCACCGCCTGAGACGCCCGAGATCGTCCGGCCCGCACTCGGGCGGGGAGGCACTCGGGAGGGCGTGCGCCGTCGCGCGACGAGCTCGCCGGTCGAGCCGGTGATGATCGGGCCGATCACCGTGGTGCCGCTCGAGAGGACGCTCGTCGACCTCGCAGCATCCCTCCCGTTGCGGGAGTCGCTGGCGCCGCTCGATGCATTCCTCCGCGACGGGGGCACCCGTGACGAGCTCCTGAACCTGTTGGCGTCGATCACGGTCCGCGGGCACCGCAGAGCCGAGCGGGCGATCCGTCTCGCAGACCCCCGGGCGGCGAACGCAGGCGAGTCACTGAGCCGGGCGACGATCATCGAGCTCGGATTCCCGGTTCCGGAGCTCCAGGTCGGGGTGCCAGGAATGGCCGTGGAGACCGATTTCGCCTGGCTCGCGTATGGCGTGCGCGGCGAGCTGGACGGCTTCGGCAAGTACTCCGAGACCCGTTACACGAAGGGCCGCTCGGCCGCAGAGGTCGTCGTCGCCGAGAAGCGGCGTGAGGACGCGATCCGCGCCGCGACCGGACACCGCTTCGCGCGCTGGAGCTTCGAGGACGCGCTGCGCGCGCAACCGCTGCGCTCGATTTTGCTGCAGGCGGGGCTGCCGCAGGTCCGCTCGCGCAGCGGCGACCGCCGTTGACGCCTCACCGGGACGAGAGGGCGCGAATGCGACGACGTGCCTTGCGTGCGCGCACCACGTTGTCGCATTCGCGCCCACTCACAGGACGAACGACGGGTCAGTGCGCCTTGGTGCCGCGCAGCAGGGTGAGGGTGAGCACCACCGCGACGGCCATGAGGCCGGCGCCGATCCAGCTCGTGGCGACGACGCCGGCGTCGAAGGCGTGGCCCGCGCTCGCCAGCAGCTCGGCGCCGAGGGCGTCGGGCAGGGAGCCGGCCACGTCGACGGCCGCACCGAGCGTCTCGCCGGCCGCCGCCGCATCCGCTGCGGGTACGCCCTCGGGCACGACGAGCTGCTGGCGGTAGACGCCGGTGAGGATGCTGCCGAGCACGGCCGTGCCGATGACGGCGCCGAACTCGTAGGCGGTCTCGCTGACGGCGCTCGCCGCGCCGGCCTTGTCGGCGGGCACGCTCGCGATGATGACGTCGTTGGAGAGGGTCTCGGCGGACCCGACGCCCACGCTGATGAGCAGGAAGGCGAGCGCGATGGCGACGACGCTGATCTCGCCGCCGATGACGGCCATGATCACGTAGGCGCTGCCGGAGAGCACCAGGCCGCCGGCCATGAGCAGGTTCATCGGCGCATGGCGCACGAGTCGCACGATGCCGAGGCCGGCCAAGATCATGCCGACCGTGCCCGGCACGAGCACCAGGGCGGCCTCGACCGGGCTCATGCCGGCGACCAGCTGCAGGTGCTGGGCCACGAAGAAGAGCAGGCCGACGAGCGAGAGCACGCTGACGAAGTTGACGAGGATCGCGCCGGTGAAGCCGGGGTTGGTGAAGAGCCGCACGTCGAGCATCGGGTTCTCGCGGCGCAGCAGCCGGCGCACGAAGAGGGTGCCCGAGACGACGGCGACCACGAGCGCGGCGAGGCCGATGAGGTCGGGCCCGTCGGTGGCGGTGTGCTTGATCGCGTAGACGAGCGGGGCCAGCGCGAGGCCGGAGAGCACGATCGAGATCAGGTCGAAGGGGCCGGGGTTCGAGTCGCGGCTCTCGGGCACGAGCAGCGGCGCGCCGATGAGCAGCGGCAAGAGGAAGGGTACGGCCATGAGGAAGATGGCGCCCCAGCCGAAGTGCTCGAGCAGGATGCCGCCGAGGATCGGGCCGATGGCGGCGCCGGCCGAGAAGCCCGTGGCCCAGATGGCGATCGCGAGGCGGCGCTGGGTGCGGTCCTGGAAGAGGGAGCGCAGCAGCGAGAGCGTGGCGGGCATGATCATGGCGCCGAAGACGCCCATGAGGATGCGCGCGCCGATGAGCTGCGAGGCGTCGGTCGCGAAGGCGGCTGCGGCGGAGATGAGGGCGAAGCCGGTGGCGCCGATCATGAGCATGCGGCGGCGGCCGAAGCGGTCGCCGAGGTTGCCCATGCCGACGAGCAGGCCGCTGAGCACGAGCGCGTAGACGTCGACGATCCAGAGCTGCTCGGCCGCGCTGGGTCGCAGCTCTCGGGAGATCGTGGGCAGCGCGAAGCTGAGCACGGTGTTGTCGATGGACACGAGCAGCACGGGCAGCATGAGCACGGCGAGGCCGGCCCATGCCCGGGTGCCCGCACGAGGAGTCGCGAGCGTGGTCATGATCGTTACTGTACCGTCTGGACGGTCTTCCGCGCTACCATGGGGTCATGCCTCCCGCATCGAACCGCGAAGCCATCCTCGACGCCTACGAGCGCCTGCTCGTGGAGGACGGCGAGCGCGCGGCCACGGTCGAGGCCGTGGCCCGGGCCGCCGGGGTCTCCAAGGGCGGGCTGCTCTACCACTTCGCCTCGAAGGACGAACTGGCGGATGCGGCGATCGAGCGCCTGCACCGCGTCGCCGCCGAATGCGCCGAGCAGGCCGCGACGCTGCCGGAGGGTGCGATCGAGGTGTTCCTGCGCGACGCCGTCAAGACCGGCGATCCCCTCGACGTCTCGCTCGGCGCCGTGCACGCGCTGCACCAGTCAGGCCGGTACCCGCAGGCGAAGCCCGCCCTCGACGCGGTCGTGCACGGCTGGGTCGCGCAGCTCACCGACGCGCTCGGCGACCCCGCGCTCGCGCGCCTCGTCGCCGTGCTCGGCGACGGGCTCTACTTCGGCGCCGCCTTCAACGGCGGAGCGGGTGGCGTCGCGACCCCGCCGGCGAGCGAGCAGGAGCTCGACGAGCTCATCGCGGCGGTGCAGCAGCTCGCGGCGCTGCGCGGTGCGAAGGCCTAGCCGCACCGCATCCGCTCGCCCCTCCATCCGCCACCCATCAGGCGGCCCGAGCAGTCCTCTCGGGGGGCGAGGGATCGCCGCGATCGGGTTCTAGCCTGACCAGCGGCGATCGCGTCTGCGTCGTGCGGATAGCGGGCTGGGAAGCCCGCTCAGCGAGCCGTTAGCGTTCCCAGCACGGCGCTCGGGGCGCCGGAAAAGGGCAGGTGATCGGGTGAACCGCTCCCCCGATGGGGAATCGGCATGGCGTCGGCATGAGGTCGCGAGCAGCGACCCCGACGAGGCGGGCGAGGACATCTCCCGCCGCTACGACAGCAAGGCCTGGGGCGCTCGGCGCACGGCGCTGGAGTTCGTGTACCGCTTCTCACGCGTCGGCAGCGACGACATGTCGCTGCACAAGACCCGTTTCGATGGCCACCTCGAGGGCCCCAAGCTCACCGGCGACGAGGTGCTCGTCTCCTGGAACAGCCGCGGTCGCGGCGTGCTCGACATCGGCGGCGCCGATCTGCGCGTCGAGGCCGGTGCGCCCGTGCTGCACCCCGTGGGCCGGGACTACCTCTTCGACTACGAGGATTTCGACCAGAACCTCGTGCGCCTGAGCGGATCGCTGCTGCGATCGGTCGCCGGCGAACGGCACGGCGCCCCGGTGCTGCTGCGCTTCGACGCCGGCCACGACCCGGACCCCGCGCAGCTGCACCGCTGGTGGCGCGCCGTCGACGCGGCGGCGCGCGCCGCGCAGCGCCCGCACGAGGTCAACGCGCTGCGCGCGCAGGACCTGCAGCGCGAGGTCGCGGGGGCTTTCCTCGACGCCTTCCCGCACCGCATCGAGGAGCTCGCGCCCGGGCTCTCCGCCGGGGCGGCGGGCGATCGGCTGCGCCGCGCCCTCGAGTTCCTGCACACGAACGCGCACCGGCCGATCGAGACCGAGGACGCGGCCCGCGAGGCCGGGCTCAGCGTGCGGGGCGTGCAGGAGGCGTTCCGGCGCGAGCTGAACGCCTCGCCGACCTCGGTGCTGCGCGGCATCCGCCTCGACCGGGTGCGCGAGCACCTGCAGATCGCCGACCCCGCCTCGACCACGGTCACCGCCGTGGCCCAGCAGTGGGGATTCGCGCACCTCGGCCGCTTCGCCGGCGCCTACGCCGAGCGCTTCGGCGAGAGCCCGAGCACGACGCTGCGCCGGGCCTCGGCGCGGCGCAGCGGCGCACGGGGCTGAGCCGGTCCCTGCGGACGCGCCGGGACGCGCATCCGCTGTCGGTGGTCGACGGCAGGATGAGGGGATGAGCGCGCTCGAACGCTTCAGCCCGGCGACCCGTGAGTGGTTCGAGGGCGCGTTCGCCGCGCCCACGGCCGCGCAGGAGGGCGCCTGGGCGGCGATCGCCGAGCGGCGGCACGCGCTCGTCGTGGCCCCGACCGGCTCGGGCAAGACCCTCTCGGCGTTCCTCTGGGCGATCGACCGGCTCGTGCAGCGGCCGCCCTCCTCGGACGACGAACCCAAGGGCACCCGCGTGCTCTACATCTCCCCGATCAAGGCTCTCGCGGTCGACGTGGAGCGCAACCTCCGCGCGCCGCTCGCCGGCGTCACGCGCACGGCGCACCGGCAGGGGGCGACGCCGCGCGAGGTGACCGTGGGGGTCCGCTCGGGCGACACCGACCCGGCCACCCGGCGCACGCTGCTGCGCAACCCGCCGGACGTGCTCATCACGACCCCCGAGTCGCTCTACCTGATGCTCACCTCGAGCGCCCGCGAGACGCTGCGCACGGTCGAGACCGTGATCGTCGACGAGGTGCACGCCGTGGCCGGCACCAAGCGCGGCGCGCACCTCGCGGTCTCGCTCGAGCGGCTCGACGCGCTGCTGCCGCAGCCGGCCCAGCGCATCGGCCTCTCGGCGACGGTTCGGCCGCACGAGGAGGTCGCGCGCTTCCTCGGCGGGCGGGCGCCGGTGACGATCGTGGCGCCGCCGAGCGATAAGGAGTGGCAGCTGAAGGTCGTCGTGCCGGTCGACGACATGAGCCGGCTGAGCTCGGCGCGACCGCGGAACGAGCCGCGGGAGGGGCGCACGGCCGGCAACGTGTTCGGCGGCGACGCGATGGAAGGGTTCGTCGGCGACACCTCCGGTGCGACTGCGGGCGCGTCGGGGTCCTCCGGCGACGACCGCGGCCCGAGCATCTGGCCGCACGTCGAGCAGAGCCTCGTCGAGGAGATCCTGCGGCACCGTTCCACGATCGTGTTCTCGAACTCGCGCGGGCTCGCCGAGAAGCTGACGGCGCGGCTCAACGAGCTGCACGCCGAGCTGCTCGAGGCGCCGGACCGCGAGCCGGCGAAGCGCCCGCCGTCGCAACTCATGGGCGGCTCCTCCCAGACGAAGGGCGTCGACGACGAGGCGCCCGTGCTGGCGAGGGCCCACCACGGCTCGGTCAGCCGCGAGCAGCGCGCCATCATCGAGGACGATCTGAAGAGCGGAACGCTCCGCTGCGTCGTCGCCACCAGCTCGCTCGAGCTCGGCATCGACATGGGCGAGGTCGACCTGGTGATCCAGGTCGAGTCGCCGCCGAACGTCGCCAGCGGCCTGCAGCGCGTCGGCCGCGCCGGGCACCAGGTCGGCGGCGTCAGCCGCGGCCTCGTCTACCCGAAGCACCGGGCCGACCTGCTGCACGCGGCCGTCACGGTCGAGCGGATGCGGGCGGGCCTCATCGAGCAGCTCTCGGTGCCCGCGAACCCGCTCGACATCCTCGCGCAGCAGACCGTCGCCGCGACCGCGCTCGAGCCGCTGGATGTGGAGGAGTGGTTCGAGACGGTGCGCGCATCCGCTCCCTTCGCCGGCCTGCCCCGCAGCGCCTACGAGGCGACCCTCGACCTGCTGGCCGGGCGCTACCCCTCCGACCGCTTCGCCGAGCTGCGGCCGCGGCTCGTCTGGGACCGCGAGGAGGGCACGCTCACCGCGCGGCCCGGCGCCCAGCGGCTCGCGATCACGAGCGGCGGCACCATCCCCGACCGGGGACTCTTCGGCGTGTTCATGGCCGGCGAGAAGCCCGTGCGGGTGGGCGAGCTCGACGAGGAGATGGTCTACGAGTCGCGGGTGCAGGACGTCTTCGCGCTCGGCGCGACGAGCTGGCGCATCCAGGAGATCACCCACGACCGGGTCATCGTCACGCCCGCCTTCGGCGAGCCGGGGCGGCTGCCGTTCTGGCGCGGCGACGGCATCGGGCGGCCCGCGGAGCTGGGGCGCGCGATGGGGGCGTACCTGCGCGAGCTGCAATCCGCATCCGCTTCGGAGGTCGACGACCGCCTCGCCGCCGGCGGGCTCGACGAGAAGGCGGCGCGCAACCTCGGCGACCTCGTGCGCGAGCAGCGCGAGGCCACCGGGCAGGTGCCCACCGACCGCACGCTGCTCGTCGAGCGGTTCCGCGACGAGCTCGGCGACTGGCGGCTGATCCTGCACTCGACCCTCGGCATGCAGGTGCACTCCCCCTGGGCGCTCGCGGTCGCGGCCCGGCTGCGCGAGCGCTTCGGCGTGGACGGCGGCGTGGTGGCCAGCGACGACGGCATCGTGGCGCGGCTGCCCGACATGGACTCGCAGCCGCCCGGCGCCGAGCTCTTCGTCTTCGATACGGACGAGCTCGAGGAGCTCGTGACCGCGGAGGTCGGAGGCTCGGCGCTGTTCGCCTCGCGCTTCCGCGAGAACGCCGCCCGCGCCCTGCTGCTGCCCGGCTACGAGCCCGGCCGACGCTCGCCGCTCTGGCAGCAGCGGCAGCGCTCCGCCCAGCTGCTCGAGGTGGTGCGCGAGTACCCGGAGTTCCCGATCGTGCTCGAGACCGTGCGCGAGGTGCTGCGCGACGTCTACGACGTGCCGGCGCTGCTGCAGGTGGCGAAGGACCTCGCCGGGCGCTCGCTGCAGCTCGTCGAGGTCGAGACCCCCTCGCCCTCGCCCTTCGCCCGCAACCTGCTCTTCGGCTACGTCGGCGCCTTCCTCTACGAGGGCGACACCCCGCTGGCCGAGCGCCGGGCCGCCGCGCTCGCGCTCGACCCGGCGCTGCTCGGCGAGCTGCTCGGGCGGGTCGAGCTGCGCGAGCTGCTCGACGGCGAGGTCATCGCGCGCACCGAGGCCGAGCTGCAGCGGCTCGCCCCCGACCGGCGCGCCATCGGCGAGGAGGGCGTGGCCGACCTGCTGCGCATCCTCGGACCACTGACGCTCGACGCGCTCGCCGTGCGGCTGCGGGTCTCCCGCGACGACGACGCCGCGGCGCCCGCCGAGCAGGAGATCGAGCGGATGCTGGACGCCCTGCTGCAGGCCCGTCGCGTCATCGCGGTGCAGCTCGCCGGCCGTCCCGTCTGGGCCGCCGTCGAGGACGCGGGGCGCCTGCGCGACGCGCTCGGCGTGCCGCCGCCCCGTGGGGTCAGCGAGGCGTTCCTCGAGCCGGTGGCCGATCCGCTCGGCGACCTCGTCTCGCGGTGGGCGCGCACGCACGGGCCGTTCCCCGCATCCGCCCTCGCCGCCGATCTGGGCCTCGGCGTCGCCGTTGCGACGCAGGCGCTCGCTCGTCTGGCCGCCGACCGGCGGGTGATCGAGGGCGAGTTCCGCCCCGACGGCGCCGGCGGCGAGTGGTGCGACGCTGAGGTGCTGCGCCGACTGCGCACCCGCTCGCTCGCGGCGCTGCGCAAGGAGGTCGAGCCGGTGGCGCCCGAGGCGCTCGGGCGCTTCCTGCCGAGCTGGCAGGGCGTGGGCGGCAACCGCCGCGGCGTCGACGGCGTGCTCGAGACCGTCGAGCAGCTGGCCGGCGTCGCGCTGCCCGCCTCGGCCTGGGAGAGCCTCGTGCTGCCCGCGCGGGTGCGCGACTACAGCCCCGCGATGCTCGACGAGCTCACCGCGAGCGGCGAGGTCGTCTGGTCGGGCCACGGCACGCTCGCGGGCTCGGACGGCTGGGTCAGCCTGCAGCCGGGCGAGGTCGCGCACCTGGCGCTGCCGCTGCCCGACCTGGACTTCGCCGCGACCGAGACGCAGCAGCAGCTGCTCGACGCGCTGGGCGGCGGCGGGGCGTACTTCTTCCGCGCGCTCTCCGACCAGATCGGGGCCACGGACGACGAGGCGCTGCTCGGCGAGCTCTGGGGACTCGCCTGGGCCGGGCGCATCACCAACGACACCCTCGCGCCGCTGCGCGCCCGGCTCGGCGGCGGCACGCACCGCACCAAGGCGCCCGCACCGCGCGGCCGCGGCGTGCGCGGCAAGTACGGACGACCCTCGCTGCCGCTGCGCCAGGGCCCGCCGAGTGCCGCCGGCCGCTGGTCGCTGCTGCCCGAGGTCGAGACCGACGCCACCCGCCGGGCCCAGCTGCTCGGCGAGCTGCTGCTCGAGCGGCACGGCGTCGTCACCCGCGGCGCCGTGCAGGCCGAGGGCGTGCTCGGCGGCTTCGCACTGGCCTACAAGGTGCTCAGCGGCTTCGAGGAGGGCGGCCGCGCGCGGCGCGGCTACTTCGTGGAGGGGCTCGGCGCGGCCCAGTTCGCGGCCGGCGCCACGGTCGACCGGCTGCGCACCTTCTCGCGCGACCCCGACGCACGCCCCGCGCTCGACGCGGTGGCGCTCGCGGCGACCGATCCTGCGAACCCCTACGGGGCGGCGCTGGCCTGGCCGGACTTCTCCTCCGCCGAAGGGGCCAAGCATCGACCCGGGCGCAAGGCGGGCGCGCTCGTCGTGCTCGTCGACGGCGAGCTGGCGCTCTACCTCGAGCGCGGCGGCAAGACGCTGCTGACCGCGTCGCCGGACCCGGCGGTGCTGGCGGCCAGCGCATCCGCTCTGGTGACGACGCTGCGCGGCGGGCGGCTCGGACGGGTGACCGTCGAGCGGGCGGACGGTGAGTTCGCGATCGGCACGCCGGTGGGCGACGCACTGGAGGAGGCTGGCTTCGAGCGGATGCCGCGGGGGCTGCGACTGCACGGGTGACGCATCGCCATGGGCCGGGAGCCGAACGCCGCAGCACCGGGATGCGGAGCACCGCTCCGACCCCGAGCGCGGGGCGGTTCGGGTCCCGGCCGTGCGATCAGACGGGGAGGAGCGGCGCGGGCTCGCCGGCCGGCGCCTCGATGACGATGCCATCCCCAGGGCGCACCGAGCCGCTCGCGACGACGACACCCATCACGCCGCCCTTGCGCTCGATCGTGCCGTCCGGGCGACGGCCCACGAGCTCGCGCAGCAGCCCGGTGTCGAAGCCCTCGATCTGCTGGCAGGGATTGCGCAGGCCGGTCACGCGCACGACGGCCGCCTCGCCGATGCGCAGGAGCGCGCCGGTCGGCAGGCCGAGCAGGTCGATGCCGCGGGTCGTGACGTTCTCGCCGAGCTGGCCGGGCTCGATCGCGTGACCGGACTCCGCGAGTTGGTCGAGCAACTCCGCGTGGATGAGATGCACCTGACGCAGGTTCGGCTGCGAGGGGTCCCTGGCGACGCGCGACCGGTGCTGCACGGTCGTGCCGGCGTGCGCGTCGCCCTCGACGCCCCAGCCCTCGAGCAGCTCGATGCTGACGGCCGTCGGCTTGCTGAACCGGTGCTCGGCGTCGCGGCTCACGGCGACGACCTGCGGTGCTGCGCTCATGCTCCGATCCTTGCGGAGAACGTCGCCCAGCGCCACGGCACCGGTGATCGGATCAGGCGAGCTCGACGGTCTCGACGGTCGATTCGCGCCCCTGCTCCGCGGCCGGGGTCGGGGCGGATGCGGCGACGAGCACGCGGCGCGGATGCGCGGAGCTGCCGGTGATGATGTAGCGGGCGGCGGGTGCCGGCTCCGGTACCGCGGCGGGCTCGGGTTCCGGCGCCGAGGCGGCCCCGGACATCGCGTCGGCGTCGGCTCGCGCATCCGGCTCGGGCACCGCGAGGACTGGAGCCGCTGCGGTCGCGGGCGCATCCGCCGCCGGCTCCGCCAGCGCCTCGCGGACGATGCGCCGCGGGTCGTACCGACGGGGGTCCATCGACACCCAGTCCTCCTTCGTGAGCCCCGTCTCCGCCTCGGCCCGCGCCCGCGCCGCGTCGAGGAACGAGCGCAGTCCGCGCACGATCTCGCCGAGCCGCTGCGCGGAGCCGGGCAGGCGCTGGGGGCCGATGATGAGGGCCGCCACGATCGCGACGACCAGCAGCTTGTCGATGCTGAGTCCGAGCATCCGTCAGTCCTCCAGGATCTCGTCGAGGCGCCGGGCCGCACGGCGGTCGTGCAGCCATGCGATGAGCCACGCCACCAGGAACAGTGCGGTCATGGGCAGGGCGATGAGGAACATCGAGAGCAGGTCGGCGGCCGGCGTGACCATCGCGCTGAACAGCACGATCGCGATCACGACGATGCGCCAGGAGCGGGCCAGCGTGGCCGCGGGCAGGATGCCGAGCAGGTTGAGCACGACCACCACGACCGGCAGCACGAAGGCGATGCCGGTGGCCAGCACCACCTTGAGCACGAAGTCGACGTACTCGCTCGCGGAGAGCACCGAGGTGTCCTCGCTGGAGGCGAAGCCCGCGAGCAGGCTCACCATGTGCGGGAAGAGCATGAGCCCCGCCGCGCAGCCGGCCGCGAAGAGCGGCACGGCGGCGGCGAGGGCACCGAAGGTGAAGCGTCGCTCGCGACCGGTGAGGCCCGGCGCGAGGAAGCCGAGCAGCTCGGCCAGCCAGACCGGGCTCGAGAGCGCGATGCCGGCGTAGAGCGCGATGCGCAGCCGCAGGTCGAAGGCGCCCGTGACGACCTCGTAGTTGAGGCTCGCGTCGCGCGAGGCGGCGAGCTCGACGATCGGGGCGCGCAGCACCTCGAGGATCGGCTCGCTGAGCAGGAAGCCCGCGACCGCGCCGGCCGCGAGCGCCACCGCCGCCCGCACCGAGCGGATGCGCGCCTCGCGCAGGTGCGCGCCGAGCGGCATGCGCCGGGGCGCGGCGGCGGTGGCTGCGGCGGTCATGCGACCGAGCGGATGGGGGTCTCGGCGGAGGCGGGTGCGGTGGGCCGCGCCTCCGTTCCGTCGTCGACAGCGTCGGGCTCGCTGGAGGTCGCGACCTCCTTCTTGAGGATGCGCACGGACTGCCCGACGCTCCTGGCGAGGGCGGGCAGCTTGGCCGCGCCGAAGATCAGCACGATGACGGCGAGGATGACGAGGGCGTGCCATCCGGTGAGGTTCTGCAACATGGGTCTCTCCTTAGGGGCGGCCGGGCGCGGCGCCCGCGCTCGAGGTCGTGGTGGTGTCGACGCGGGCCACGAGGGAGGCGAGGTAGCCGCTCGTGGTGTCGCCGCTGATGGTCGCCAGCTGCAGCTCGCCGCCGTCTTCGCCGAAGACGTTGTCGTCGTCGAGCGCGGTCTGGGCCATGTTGCGGCTGGAGCCGTCGTAGCCGGAGGTCGCGTAGACCGC
>Ga0265780_10009387_pt1 | contig 11738 bp, 8 predicted proteins | sample P1T30metagenome_FD_192432 | JGI IMG/M metagenome (GOLD analysis project Ga0265780, IMG submission 192432) | Plant litter microbial communities from East Loma Ridge, Irvine, California - P1 T30 | ecosystem: Environmental > Terrestrial > Plant litter > Unclassified | place: USA: California... | reverse complement strand
TCTTGAAGGGAGAGAACCAAGCTTACACATCACCCGTACTCCAAACCAACGGCTGCGTCCCATCCTCGGGCCAAATCGCCGGATCATTAAACTGTCTCGTCTGTCTATCATCAGCCCACAATCTCCACCACACTCCGACAAGGAATATACTCACATCCCACATAACCTCATACATAACCTGCGGCACAACCACCGGATGACTCGCCGGGCACTTCCCCGTCGGTCCCACGTCATTGCCCACCACGCCCGCCGAGTACGCCATGTGACTTCTATGATCCGGGCTATCTAGATTGACACCATCCCAACACGTCGGGAAAGTGATGACGCTGCGGATTCCACCGCCACATGTGCCTTTCGGAAACGCTTCAGAGTCTGGAGATGCGCAGTTGAGCGTGATGGCATCCGCGCCCTCTGGCATGCATCTGTGGCAGACTTTGCGCGCGGAGCCGGTGGTGGTGGCGCTTGCGTCGCCGGCGAGCATGCGGAAGCCTTTTTTGAACGCGGTCACGTTGAACTTGTTCTCGGCGTCGGGGATGTAGTACACCGTGATGCCACCCTTGCCTGCTAGGCCTTCACTGGTGAATTGCGGCACCCGTTTATACGTGCCGTTGCGTGCGCGGAAGTACATGACTGCTGTCCAGTAGTTGCTGAAGTCCTCGGCGAAAGTGCAGGATGTACATGTTGAGACGGAGGGCAGATCGTGCGAGAGCGTGGCATTGAAACTGTTGCCGCCGACGATTTGGTGCAGGTGTGGAGAGGGGATTAGGCCCGGGTTTACGAGTGGGTCGATGCGGTCAATGACGAGTTGGGAGCATTGGAAGCGTAGCATGGGCGGGATGGTGAAGTTGTATTGCGCGGAGACATGGTGAGCTAGGAGGGCGAGGAGGACGTGGTGAGGACGCATCGTGAATGTTTGCGCTGGTTCTATGAGGCGAACAGAAGATGGTGGTGAAATTGAGGCATCGATCCAAAAGGTGATACTAGGTATCTATCGATGTGAGCACCCATACGTACCGTCAGCGCGGATCCAATATCAACGTTATTGAGACGCTGGTGTGGGGGCTCGGGAGTTGGCATGGCGGCTTTACCCGCACATAGTACCGATCAAACCACTACATAAGTTCGACCTCACTGACCGATATAGATTTCGGTGTGGTGGGGCTATGAGCCACACCGGCAGGCTTGTCGTCAAAGCTCATAACATCTTCTCTTTCTGCAACTCTTGGAGCATCGCGCACATCGCTCCTTGAATCACTGAGCCCTTCTCACCCGTGTATTGTATTTCCCAGAGCGACACATGTCGTCCATCCTGAGTCTTTCCAGCCAGAGATGCAACCCAAATACCCGTCGGAAACGGCACGTATAGCGGACTCGTTGGCAGGCTGAATATGTAACGGTATTGGACCTCGACTTCGAAGTCTTCGATCTTAGGGAACAGTTTCTCCGCGCGCGCTAGTTTTGACTTTTATGAGGCGTTCCCGATTTTGTAGGTTTAGAGAGTACTTACCGACGATTTGCCAAGCGATGTCCTGGATGGCCATGTGTCGCTCCATGCGCGGTTGGGGAGAAGCGAAAGCAGGAACATTGGGGTAGCGCTTCCCAATAGTCAAGCCCGCGTTAAAGACGAAGCAAAGGAAAAGGAGTCCTGCAATACATAAGTACCAAGCCATGTTGAGTTGTCGGGGTTTGGTCTGGCTCGGAGATCATGAGCTAGCAAACCGTCGAAGTATAGGGTAGTTCTTGTGTAAGTCAACCATGCTGGCTGTTCAGTAAGCAAACAGCGAAAAATACAAAGACCGAAGTACTGCCTAGCAAGATTCGGAAAGATGGTTGATAGATGCTGATTCGGCTACCGCCCGTGTTGAAGTACGAAATGGGGTATCATCGTTGAGTGACCTCTACAACGCCTGTTGAATCACCAGTGGCCGCATTGTTGAAGCGGACCATCTTTTGCCTGCGCATCAGGTTCTAGTCCCTGTCCACCTTCTTCTCTGCGCCATACCCGCCCTTGCCCTCGAGGCTCTCGTATGTCTTGCCCTCGCCATTTCCATTTCTCGGCCCTCTCTCGTCCAGATCCTCTTGCAGCCATTTGAGCACCAACTCACCCAGCTGACTGTTACCTGTGTAATTCCTCTCTCCCTGCTCAACCTTGACGTCCATCTTCTCGACGCTGCCCCACTTCTTCACCTTGCCCAAGCTCATGTGCACAAGATGCGTCGGCCATGTCGCGAGATTGTCCAAAATATGCGTCGCATACACAATCGTGCACGGCCTTGTCTCGGTTTCCCGCTTCAAGAAGTTCAAAAAATTACTCCTTGACAGCAAGTCCAGATCCACGGTGATCTCATCCAGCAGCAATATCGTCCATGGTCGTAACAGGCCCATGGCAAGTTGGACCCTCCTCCTCTCGCCATCGGACACGGCGTGCATGCGCCAGCTCAGATCAATGTCGAGGATCTTGACAAGGTTATCGCGACGGTCGGTCCAGTGGTCGCCGCCCACCGATGCCAGCAGGGTAGGCACGTCGATATCGGTGCGGACGATGGGGTTGAGCACCCATTCCAGGCCGAGGTACGTGACGCCCTCGAGGCCCATCTTGAATGGATCGACACCTGCGATCGAAACAGACCCCGCGGGGGCCATGCGCTTGCCGGAGAGGAGGCGCAGGAGCGTCGTTTTTCCGGCGCCGTTGGCTGTGAATGCATTAGTCACTAATGTCACACGTGATGCGCGCGCATTGTTGTACCTCCGATCAGCAGTGTCCTACTGCCCGGTGGCAGGTCTAGGAAGACTTCTTTCAGCCCACTCGAGCCATCCGGAAACAAGTAGCTCAGATTCTTGACGTCGATTGACGGCGCAATTTCCGTGTTGGCGGCCATGGTGTTGTCTATGTTGTATCGTGTATTGCTCGTCGAGAGCAAAAGTGGTGGTGCTACATTATATAGGTGGGTGCTTGCGGAGACATTCCGGCGTCGAGCGACTGTCTTCGCGATGTGGTGACGCGCATCATCCGCATTAGGCCGAGAGGGGAAGGCGTCATCCCAACTCCTTCCGGCATTCCAAAGAAACAACTTTTTCGTCTCCACGGCGCATGGGGTTGACTTCGCCAAACCACTGAAACGCGAACAAGTTCTTGTTATCCTCAAATGCATTGCGCAAAGCAGCATGATGTGTGCGTGGGGTACATCACGTGCCCCACCTCCTTGTCACATCAATTGAATGATCGTACAACTGGAACCACGACCATGGCCCATTGGATCCGGCTCGAAATAAGTTTCAAGGGTACACTCATTTGCCAAGCCGCCTCGACCTTATCGCGTTATTATCCTCAGCGTTACCTCTCCATGCGCCGATGAGGCTTTAATTTGCACAGGACATTTTCTCACGAACGCATTCGTGACATGCAAAATACCATTGTCAGAATTCTCGCAGTTCCCGCTGTGGATTGATCGTGATCTAGCAGAGAAAGTGAGAGTGAAGGGTCCCGAGTACCAGCTCCACGCGTATGGCTTGTGATAAGAAAAGCGAGGTCGAAGATCACTGCAACGGTTAGGACACGGAAAGGTTTCGAACGCGATGAAAGAGATTTTCAGAAGATGATGGGGATAAGATGAGCAATGTCTCGATCTCCTTATTGTCCTCGCTGAGCAGTCGTGGGCAATATTTGGAGAAGCAGAAAATGAGATAGCGGCTCAGATACATATCAAACGTTGCAATACCATTCGCAATGCTTCCAAAATTCCAGAGCTCAACTTCTACTGCGTCTTCGTCTGGCCGCTATTCCAGTGTTATCTTCCACTCAACCGCGTTTGCCCACTTACAATCAGTCCATCACCCCAGCCATCCACCTACTCGAACGATAGAGATTCACATCGCTAAGTCCGCGCGTTCGCTCGAGGCCATCACCCGTCCCCAACCATCACCCACCCGTGAAGAAGCCCAAGTGCCAATCGCCATGTTCTACCAACCCAAATGCTGCCCTCCATCAGTAGCCACAAACATTTACCTGAAGCACAAGCTAATTCCCAATTCCAAAGAATTACCAAATCTGACCCACAAACCCACCATGACGATTGCACAGGTACTCCTGATCTCCCTCTTCTGGCTCAGCATCGCTTTTCTATCGTACATGTTTCTCGTCGTGGTCCTCGTCGCGTGCGGAGCGACGTATCTCGCATTCGTTGGGTGGTATCATCGTGTGGAAGAGACGGTGCTGGAAGCTATACATTGTGCGTGTGATCCGTACAGGTTAAATTGTCACTGACGATAAGTGCAGCCGTGGATACGAAGAAAGTCCTGGGTCTCCGAGACGACAAGGACGGGGAAGTTGATTAGGTTTGGGGAGCCGGGCTTTGGAATTAGGATGATGATGAGGCTGGGTATAAATGGGGAATGATAGACTTGGAGGTGTACATGGTTCCGGTAGAATGGCAATTAACATGTCTATTGATGTTCTTGTAATCATATCGTTATTTATGCGATATCTCACTGCGCTTTTGTCTCTTAGCTCTCCATCGCCCCATAGCGGGAGATGTCCGGCGACAAGGTATACGAAATTTGGAAAGAGTGATTATTTACGATTGAAAAAACGTTGGCGGGCGTCAGCAGATACGTTATGTCGAATATAGGACGTTGGAGGGCACAAATAAAGCTCGTTCTAGACACTGCTTGCGGCAACGGCATGAGGCTGACGAAAAGCGATCCTGGTGGCAATATTCACGAGCAGGATCAGATACCGGTGTTCTAGGCCAGCCTATGATCTTCCGTGAAACAGTGTCACGTACAACTCCCGGGTATCGACATATGCTGTAATAATTTTGATATCCTTTTTTTTGTGAGGAGAGCAGACTTCGATGACCTGAACTCTACTAGACTAGCAGCATAGCGTTGGCATACTGCAAAGATTGGTGATGGTCAGTACATTGCAGACTCTAGTTGTGTCATCAACGGTCTAGACTGGCGTAAGTCGGTGAAGACACGGGAAAGGCAACACGTCCAACTCCCACATGCGCGCTACCAATGACTGCAACTGCCTATGAGTGCAGCAGCTCGATCTCGGGTCTTCCTCCGAAGACATTGCGGGATATCCGCCACGGTGTTGGCTATTGGCCCATTATGGCAGCCCACACTGTGCCGCGCCGCGCCGTGCCGCATTCATCATCCATGCTGATACACTGCCCAACAAAGCAGTCTTCTTTGATTGTCTCTTCAGGCTAAGCGGACCGTACCTGCATGGCTTCGCGGGTACGTTGCGACGTGGCACGCTGACTGGTGGCGTGATAGTGTCTGTGGGGCGTACCAGTAATTTCTTCCGTTGGCATGGCGGGTAAAATGGTGTAGCGAGTTTCGGTACCACGAGTGTGTGGACGCTGCCAACATGTGCCTAAGCAGATACATTAGGGAAAATTTACGATGCCGTGCTGTTGGGTGTTGGAGGAGTGGTGCTGGTCATACTTGTAAGAGGTCATAATAAAACCTTTCACTCATGTTCACCAATCCACTAGTTTTACTCTGGTTGTGTCACTCAGCTTCGATTATGGCTACCTCAGTATCTCCAGAGCACGTGGTTGTAAGTTACTCCCAATGATCATGTATCCTGACTCCACTGACGATCGAGTACACAGCCCATTGAAGCAGTGTTGCTGTCCTTGGCCATGCTTATAGCATCTGGTCGATTGCTACCGCGACTAGCACAACGAGCGCAACCAAATTTGAGCGATTGCTTCTTGATAGCATCCATATTAGACGCTATAGGGCTTTTCGTGACCGATGTCATGACATACAAGTGGGGCGGTATGGCGGGTGATGATGCGCCAGAGCCACCGACAGAGCAGCTCATCGCATTGAAGAAGGTGAGTTACTCATCGATGTGCAGCGACTTGCAGCTGAATATAGATGACCAGGTACAATTCGCTGGCAACGCCTTCTACGATACCGGCATCTATTGGCCCAAGCTGGCAATTTTGGCGCTGTACTTTCGACTTGTGCCTGTCACAATGCCATGGCTGCGCAAAGCACTCTACGCGATCTCTGTTTTCACCGGGGGCGCCATGATAGCGACTTTCTTCTTGGATAACTTTTGGTGTGGCCGAGATCCATCCCCGAACTGGTCAGTCGAAGAGGGTGCTTGCAGCACCTTCACCTCGAAGGAAGTATTCAGGATTGATTGGGCAATGAATATTACTTCCGATGTATTCAGTATGCTCCTTACTCACGACAGAATAATCGTGCTGCATGCTGACACTGTTATAGTTTTCATATTGCCGTTTCCGCTTCTCCACCAACTGCAGCTCAATCGGCGGCAGATCTGGGGTCTGGTAGCGACCTTTTCACTTGGCGCGGTTACCATCGCCATGAGCATCGTTCGTTTTGCGACGATTGAGATTATTTATGCTTGGACCAACGTTTGTATGTCGCAGTTTCCAAGGCTCTGAAAGCGTAGCAGTTCTGACCCATGTGTAGTCGTGCTCTCCATGGCTGAAATGGCTGTTGCTATCATGGTTGTATCGCTTCCATCTATGCGACACTGGTTGCGGCGCGGCGGCTTATTCTCATCCAACAAGAACTCGGGAAGTTCATCGTCGCGTTCCAAGTACGGCCTTCGAACCCCTATAGTAGGATCAAATGGCTTTTCGCGCCCTATAATACGAAGCAAGCCGAGCGGCCGAGGACCAATCGATGAAGATTCGGGAAGCGAAGTGGAGCTGAACATCATGGGGAGGAAGGATGTCATTTACGAGACACGTAGGATTAGCGTCGAGTTTTCCAACTCGGCAGACTACCCTGGGAACCCCCGGTCCGGGAAACTATCATGAGAACGGTTCGGGTAGAGATGAGGTAAAGTGCTCGTATCAGAATGGTGGCTGGACCATTGTACGATCCTCATTGTCGGGTCTATAGGCAATGGCACTATATCCGCGATCCTTCGGGAATTGTTCGAGAATAGAAGGTGTTCTTGGTTCACAACAGGGTCCAGAAGATCAAAACTGGGTTGTGGCACATACACTAATATGTCTGATACCCTGTCAGATGGTTCAAGATTTCGAACAGCGCACGGTGCAACCTTCTGTCGCAGACAGTGAAAGAGGTGGGGCTTGTCGAATTCCATTAGGGGAACGGGACGATGCGGACGTGTGGATTCGGCTGATTCCGAAGCCACCAGTCTCATGCTCAAACAGGCGCAGGCACAGACGCCTATCTCTGTAAGCCGTGCATACCGACGCGAGACGTCTGCACCACCTGGGCCGCGCTCGATGAAGAAAGTGGTCGGTCAAGAGGGCGCATGCGGTTACATTGCGGCCATGCGACTGTACACATTCCTGGGAATCATAGCATCCAGTAAGCATTGTGCTGCATGTTAGAGTTGACCTTTCGTTGCGTTAATTTACTGTACAGAAGAGCAGAAGAACTCTTTGGAAGCCATCTTTCGCGCTAAGCCGGCCACGCTAAAGACCCTCCCGAGCCCCCGTCCCAACTACTTCCAGCTGGGCGGTTGCTTATATCGACCTTCATCTACCACACATATGGCTAAAGCACTCATGCATATGCCACGGACATAAGCATAGTGTATTGAGCCAATGTGTATGTCTGCTCGATCCCGCTCGGATGGTTGAGCCGCTCCGCTTGCAGGTCACTGTCTCCATCAGCCCATACGCGCGCGATGTGAACCACACTGGCTGCGAAAACTCTGCCGCGCGTATGCACGAAGGAGCTATTGGACGGAGACACTTCCAGAAGCCGACTTTCGGCTGGGGTTTGCGCTCTGCAATTGAAGAAGCGATGTTACGAAATGTCAACAGGGAGACTTGTGCAACGTTTCGAGCAGTGCACCCCATGCTGGGGCAGTCCACACTTTCATTGCGCCATGCAATCAAGACGATGCAATGCTCATGTTGATCTGTTGGCAGCACACGGACGCCCATTTCGCTCGAATGAACACCTTACATCCTAAGTGCGACCATGGCTAAAGCCACCAGAGACCGACTTGGCATTGCATTCCTTACCATTCGCCCACAATCCTTCTCGCTTCGAAGGCCATACTAGGACTCTGTACATCTGCCACCCTGCCGCGCACCTATTGGCATGTAGCATACATATTCCCTCGTGTCGCCCGGCTGAAGCGAGGCGGCCACTAGCTCTCTCAGTATCTGTGAGCTTCGAAACAGCTTCTACTCAACTTCCAAAAGCAACCATCATGTCGCACCGCATCGATGGAAAAGATGTTATGGTGAGTGACATACCACAAAACAATAAACCGTTCACGAAAAAGCATCAACTGACAGATTCCGATCTAACAGATCTCGGAATGGATTCTTTTAATCTTTGCGTACCTATTCGTGGCGGCGCGAATCTACACGCGCATCTTCCGTCTACGCTCGAAGCTAGACTGGTCCGACTATCTACTCATCCTATCTGCAATCGACGCGCTTGCTTTGATCATATGTGACACGCTCACGTTCCAGATGGGCGTGATGGACGAGTACGAAACGTCGGTCAAGCTGTCAAAGGTAATTGCTACATTTCCTGGCTCGTCTGATAATCACTGACGCTCAAACCATCAGATATCGTTTGCGTCGAACTACTTCTACGATGTCGGCATGGGGTTCCCTAAACTCAGCATGCTCGCCTTCTACTGGGCGTACTTCACCCTTGAGGCCCGGCCCGCAATGCGCAAGATGCTCTGGGCCATGACTGCGTTCGTGGTCGCATGCTACATCACGATTCTCTTCGACGACACATTCTTCTGCGGTGTACCCGTCTCGGAGCAGTGGTCGCAAGAAGAGGGCGCCTGCTCGGTATTCTACGCACCTGAGCCTTTCATTTTGAACTTCACGCTGAATTTGGCTTGCTACCTGGTGGTGTACACAATCCCATTGGTTCTGTTGGCACAAGGCGTACTCAGATCGTCGACCGGTGTCACGCTTACGTTCGCGCTCGGTGCCCTTACGATTGTCTCGGGTATCGTCCGATTTGTCACGCTCAAGGTTGGCACTGGACAGGAGAACCTCGTTTGTAAGTTACCTTGTACCCTTCAATCTCGTATCAGGGTGATCGCGTACTGACAATGTCGCGCAGATCCACTCAGCATGGTCGAAATGACACTTTCCATTATCGTTGTCTCACTGCCAGGACTAAAGCCGCTAGTTCGAAATGAGAAGTATTAGGCAATAGAGGTCATAGTCTTAGGCTACGTTGGGCTCTATTTAGCTTCAGAATCAATCCAAACTTGTCGAAAATGATTCACATCCCAATGAGTTCCTGCTAGCTTAGCCGGAGAACTGGCGCTTCTGTATTCTCAGTCTATTGCGTGTCTATACAAGCCACTTTGCTATGGCTTTGGGAAACTTCTCTCCTGAATTTGATAAAAGTATACACGGCCGTTTTTGTCATACCAACTTCGAACACAAAAAGGAAGCACCCATATCGAAGCGAAAAGCCTTGATCCGGCCCACGGATGCTCTGCAATGAGCATACGCTTCAAATACATGATGTACCTGAATATTACTTCACTCTAGTCGTGAGAAGACGACATGCTAGGATTGCGTAGCTGTTCATTCGCATCGCGCCGCTCAGCACTGGATGAAGCTGGAGTAAGGTTTTCCAAGCGCCTGACGTTCGTTGCCTGAAGAGGACCGATGCGTCCCAAAGCCAACTCGAGTTTCCGGCTTATTTAGCGACCGATTAGGTGCCGCCGCACATATCTGCGTTGATTTTTGATTCATTCCACGTGGATTCAAGGCGTACTGCAGTTGGTATCGAAGCCGTGAAATAAAAAATGGAGCCTAGCATAACGACACGGCGCATACGTCTGGCATGGGATCCAAACGCTGAATCTTTGCACGAGCGGAGCTTATGTTGCGCCAACCACAGAAACCAGATGCTCCATACATTGATTCCGGCGGAAGAGCTGGCTGCGATTGATGCTCGGGGCCTGAGATCGTCGATAGCCACCCAATTCACATAGATGATTGGCCGCAGGAGTGACAACGCAGCATAGACGTCTAGATGTCGGCGAGAATACACGATGAAACTGGTCAGCGTAAGAACACAAGCTGCTCATGATCCTAGACCGCAGAGCCGGGTGACTTCGGCACATTCGAAGTTTCCAAAGCCATGAACACACGCAGACCTCTTGCAGCATGATCAGGTGGACAGAACGTCCTCACCGTTACTGCCCAGGTCTTACGTCATGAAGATGGGTCATATATTATTTTGGATGCGCAGGTTATAGAAACGTCCACCAAGAAAGTACAGAAATGCACTTGTCGCGATTGTCCGTGCGACGTAGCTCAATGTTGGGGGAGCAACCTCTGAAGAGACCTCGCCCAACTTGAGCAATGCCCAGACTGGAAACTTTTTTCACTCCGGGTTCAGCCTTTCAGAGCTCGGCCTTCGCTTGCGAAGTCCGAAACTCAGCATTGACTTCCACTTCTTCACCAATCCCTGGTCTCCCTCGCCATTGTCTGGCACCACAACCACTTGCCCGCGCTCACGCTCACGCTTCAAACCCCAAGGCACTCCGAGATCTTCCCTCTGCAATACTCCATGCGTCAACTGGCAGAACAAACTATTTGGCGAAGAATGGTATCCAATGAGGAAGAGCACGTGTGGCTCAGAGATGTCGACGATAAGGCGGACCCGGAGTATGCAGCCAAGATGAAAGAGGATGAAAACATTAATGGTGAAGACTAGAGCGAGGACAATTAAGAACCCCTGAGATCGTCAGTCGGCTACCTTGCATCTAGAACATGATGTGTACCTTCTGATACTGAGCTTGTCCGCCTGACATATACTGCGTGACGTTGACGGAGGCGTTAAATCGCTGGCACAGCGGCGTATCCTGCTCATTTGTTTCGGTTTCGTTGTAATCCTGGATTTTGAGTTAGATGCTTGCTGTTTTCACGATAGAAGACTAACTGCTGGAGGAAGCACATATAAACTGGATCCTATGGAGTCTGAAACGAGGCAAGTCGACATTCCAAGAAGAAATTCTGCAGGTGTCGGGAGCGAATTATTGTATTTGGCCTCGCTAAGCTGCAGCATAGACGTAATGCGTGCGAGATAACTCATATCATTTTTGTCGTCGGACGAGCCAAGTCCCAGTAGCATGAAGAGCTTCGTGGCTAGGTTTGAGTCGCCTAGTGTGTATTGTGTTGGCATGGGGATCAGAGTGGGGTTCTGATCGCATGCAACTTCGAGATATTGTCCCACAGACGATGAATTGAAGTGCGTCAGGCAAGAGGGGATGACTTCTATTCTCAATGAGCACAGGTAATACATATCATCGTTGTCTATAGCCTTTTGGCCAACGATGTAAGCCGATGATCTTCCTGCAGCACCCGAGATTTCCTGAACTGTCAGTTAGCAATAGCCTCAATGCAGATTAATATGACACTCACAGTGCTACCTGCTTCAGGAAGGTCTTCGAAGACTGGAAGTCTAGAATGAGCTAACGAATGCTAGACCAAATGATTATCGTCTTACCTGGACGTCCGTACATAATTTCTTCGTCCCATGAGCTGGTGTCGTTTTCTACCCTGTCACGCCACTGGAATATGGCGTCCAGTACTGTGTGATTGTTACTTGCAGCCCAGCGATCTCCTGTTTCATTCAAGGAGCCTATAAGAAGAGGCTTCAGCTCATCAGCATCGGCGTTGACACACATTGCGTTTGAGATAATTGTTATCAGCGACGCTTTCACCGAGTAAGATCGAGCATTTGCCAAGTCCTGTGGTATC
>Ga0265780_10009385_pt1 | contig 11738 bp, 8 predicted proteins | sample P1T30metagenome_FD_192432 | JGI IMG/M metagenome (GOLD analysis project Ga0265780, IMG submission 192432) | Plant litter microbial communities from East Loma Ridge, Irvine, California - P1 T30 | ecosystem: Environmental > Terrestrial > Plant litter > Unclassified | place: USA: California... | reverse complement strand
CGGGGCCAGTATTAGGAATTAGTTTTTAACAATAGTATAAGTTCCACCAGTTACTTTATCTGCTGTTTTAATTACAGTAAGCGTAATGGTGTAAGTACCTGGAGTGGTTACTTTAATGTTGTCGCCGCCTGTTGTTAGTGTAGCACCACCACCTAAATTAAGATCCCAGGCATGACCAAAACGGAATTTGAATTCGCCCACTCCTAATGTGGTTTTGATAGAATAAACTGTAAATTTCCCATCGTTTACACCTTTCATATCAGTATCATTGTTCCATCCACCTGGTGTAGCATCACCTATTATTGACCACTCATTTGGTGTGCCAAAAACAATTGTGTTTTTATTTAAATCAACAGTAACCTGTTTAACGATTGCATCAGGAGATTTCAGGTTATCGCCAGCACTCGAGCTAATTTTACCGCCACCGGCATCGCCATAAGCAACATCCCATTTCTTTGCAGGAGTAATTTTAAATTCTAAGTTACCGGTAGTATAAGCGATCATACCTGTGTAAACACCATTGCTTGATAAAGAGATTAAACTGTCTGCTGTTGATGGATTCCAACCTTGATAAGCACCTGGAGCATAAATCCATGCAGAGGCCAAATAAGGTGTAGCATTTAAAGTGACTACGTTTGAGTAGGTCATATCGTTAGCTGCAGCGCCTGATTTCAACCTTACTTCAACCTGAGCAGGCGTACCTACCACACCACCTAAAGCTAAAATCATATTATTCACTTCGGTTACTGTTGGTGCATAGGTTTTGTTTGTAACCACAACTTCTCTTGGTGAAGCAAAATTACTTCCTTTTAATGCAAATTGTAACGTTGTGCTTACCGGAACCACATAACCTGTTGAAGTTGCCAAAGGGTAAGTTAACGTAAAAGCAGGCAAAGCCCCGTTAGATTGCACTAAATTTATACTGGTTGCTGATGCAGTAAGTGTTCCTGCCGCTGCAATGTTTGAAACTGTTCTGGTTTCGTCTTTTTTGCATGACCAAAGCGAGATTGCGATTAAGCAAATGGCTAAGGATTTAAAAAATATTGATTTCATATCTTATAAAATATTAAGATTAATAACCTGCATTTTGAACCAAATTCGGATTGGCAATTAAATCTGCCAGCGGAAGTGGATAAAGATTTCGGAAGGCAGGCAATGATGCACCAGCCTGGGTTCCACCTTTATATGGCCATAAATATGTTGAGCCGGTAAACTTACCGAAACGGATTAAATCAGTACGGCGATGTCCTTCCCAATATAATTCCCGGCCACGCTCATCCAGATAAAAATCTGTGGTTAGCGCTGCTGCACTTACATTACCTGAAGTATTACCGTATGCCCTAAAACGCAATGCATTTACATAAATTAAAGCTTGTGCGGCACTACCACCAGCACCACCACGGGCTACTGCTTCTCCGTAAATTAAATATTGCTCTGCTAAACGGAATAAAGCGAAATCTAACGAGCTAAATGTTCCATTTAATGATCTGCCAGCAGCTCCGCTAGAAGTTATATTTTTAAATTTCGTTACACGTAAACCATCTGTAAACTCACCAACCGCTTCCACTGATCTTTTTGTGCCAAAAAAAGCACCTCGTTTGTCTAATGTACCATTTGCATCCGGAAACAAATTTGGCAAGTTTTGACGGGTTCTGTTACCACCCCAACCACCAGCAGGAACACCAAAAGATGTTGGATTCATATCTGCGTTAATCGCGGCATTAATCATAAAAGTAGTTCCGCCATAATTGGTTCCATTAATACCATCGTAATTAATCGTCAATATATTTTCGGTATTATTTACCTCGTTATCTGCTTTAAACAAATCCATATAATTTGCTTTTAACTGATAACTGGCACCGATCACTTTGCTTGAGTAAGTAATGGCCTCAGTGTATTTTGCTGTACCGGTATAAACTTGTGCGTTTAAATATAGTCTTGCCAATAAAGCCCAAGCCGCACCTTTATCTGCACGACCATATTCATTGGCACGTGGCTCTGGCAATTCAGTTTCTATTGCTTTCAATTCAGATTCTACGTAGCTGAATAATGCAGCTCTTTGAATTTGTTTTGGATTAACTTTACCGATAGCATCTTCTTCTGTAACGAAGGGAGGATTGCCAAAGGCATCTAATAGAACCCAATATTGAAAAGCACGTAAAAAACGGGCTTCAGCACGATATTTAGTAATTGCAGTAGCATCAGCACCTGTGATGTTTCTGCCGGCTAGTTTTTCTGGTGTGCTTTCGCGAAGAAATTCGTTAGCAAAAGTAATTTGCAGCACACTTCTAGAATATAAGCCACGTAAAAACTGGTTATCTGGTGTTGGCGTTCCATAATCTAATTCGGGAATACCAACATCGCCCCAAGCACAAATCGCTTCATCAGTTACCAATTCTTGCGAGGTCCAGAATAAGCGAAGAAAATCTGCATAACCTGCATTCAACCCGCCAACATCACTATTATCTGATCCGGAAGGACTTGTTAATGCATAGGTGGCGTATAATTTGACCAAACTGTTTTTATAACCAGCAGGTGTTGCATAAACAGTAGCCGAGGTTACATCGTTAGTTGGTGTTAAGTTAAACGATTCTTTCTTGCATGAATTTAATGACAGCAGTAATGCGCCTGATGCCAACATCATTTTAAATGAATTTTTCATTTTTATATTTTTTCTTTGATAGGTTTTGTGCAACATCCCATTGGTATATACTTGCGCAGTACGTGGTAGGATAGTGCTCATCGCTATTAGTAATTAAAAACCAACATTTAAGCCCAAAGTATAAGTTCTAGGACGAGGGTACAAGTTGTAATCAATTCCTGATACTGACTCAGGGTCTATTCCTTTGTACTTAGATACGACAAATACATTTTGACAGTTTGCTGAAATACGCATAGATGCATTACCATTTTTAGATAATTTACCAACATTGTATGATAAACCAGCATTATCCATTTTTAAGAACGATGCATTTCTAATATAGTAATCACTTAAATATTGAACACCAGAAGCTCCAGAAAAGTTGGTATTGTACAGATCTGAAGTAGAGTTATTTAAGATACCTTGCGTACTCAATACATTATTTCTAATCCCGAAGTTTGAAGAAATGTTATCGTAGATATAGTTACCAATATTAGCTCTTAAAACTGTACTTGCTGTCCATCTTTTGTACGTGAAAGAGGTATTGAAACCTAAAGTGATTACTGGATCTGGAGATTTATAAAAATACTGATCGCCATCGTTAACATTACCATCGCCGTTCAAATCTTGATAAACACCCTCCAACGGTTTTCCATCGGCATTGTAAACTTGTTTATAAACAAAGAATGATCCTGGCAACTGATTAACAGCATTGTATTTCAAGTGGATTCCTGTTCCGCCTGTAATATCACCAGCATCAATTTTGAATCCAGAGTTAGGATTTAAAGTTAAGTTAGTCACTTTTCTCTTGTTGTAAGCACCGTTTACGCCGATATCCCAAGTGGTATTTTCAGTTTTAATAGCTACATAATTAATGCTTACCTCAGCACCCCTAACCTCCATATTACCTACATTGGTAGTTAAAACGTTGCTAAAGTTGGTACCTACCGGGATAGTAACTGTACTCAATAGATCTTTGGTTTTTTTATAATATGCATCAATGCTACCATACAATCTTCCTTTTAAGAAACCGTAATCCAAACCAGCGTTATAAGTAGTTGTGGTTTCCCATTTCAAATCAGGATCGTAACCGGCCGGGCTATAATAGTTATAGAACGTATTACCAACCTGGTATTGACCATTGTTAGTGCTTGCGTAATATTTAGATAAATAATCGTAGTTACCAATACCATCTTTATTACCAGTTTCACCATAGGTTAAGCGCAATTTCAGATCAGAAAGCACTTTACTGTCTTTCAAGAAATCTTCGCCAATAACTCTCCAGGTAAAACCAACCGATGGAAAGTAACCCCAACGGTTATTCTCCGCAAATTTAGATGAAGCATCAGCCCTCATTGTTCCTGATAAGATATATTTATCTGCCAGGGTATAGTTAAAGCGACCGTAGTATGAAAGCAATTTGTTTTGATCAACAGCAAATGGGAAAACGGGAGTTGTTTGCAAAGCTCCTGTTGCTCTAAAAGTTGGATAATAGTAATTGGTTACAGCATCATCATAATAACCGTAACCGCCAGTTACATCAAACCTGCTTTTTCCAATTGTTTTGGCGTAAGTTAAATAAGCCTCAGAGAATTTATTCATCTCTGTATTCAATCTATTGGAATAAGAACCCTCAGTAGAGAAACTTTGCGCTGCAAAAACCGGAACCATTGTACGTCCACGTCCTTTAACATAATCGTAACCTAGATTTACTACCGCATGTAATTCTGGTAAAAAGTGAAAAGAGTAATCTAATTTCACATTACCAAAACTCCTCGCTGCATTACCATGATTATCTTGTAATCTGATTAAGGCCACAGGGTTACGTGGAGCATTCGGATTAGGAACACCTGCACTGGTAATCCACTCATAATAGTTACCAAATTTGTTTGTTGCAGTAACTGGTTGAGTTGGATCAAACTGGATAGCGGATCCAATTGCACCGTCGTTTGGATATTGAGAATCAGTTAAAGCACCTTTTAGGTTTAACTCGATTTTTAAATGATCCTGAAAGAATTTAGGTGAAACCGAGATTGCACCAGTAGCTCTTTTTAGCTTACTGCTGATCACCACACCATCTTGATCTAAGTAACCTGCAGAAACACGATAAGGAACACCTTTAAGTGAACCCGCAATACTTAAATTATTATCCGTTGTAAAAGCGTTTTGATAAATTTCGTCTTGCCAATCGGTATTTGCCGTACCCAATAAAGCTTTTTGCGCTGCGTTCCCATTTGCGTTTACAAAGGCACGAACCTCATCAGCAGATAATACATCTACCTTTTTAGCAACCTGTGCAAATGAGTTATTGGTACTGAAATTAATTTGTGGCGCTCCAGATGAACCTTTTTTAGTGGTAATTAAAATTACACCATTTGAAGCTCTTGAACCATAAATTGCCGTTGCATTCGCATCTTTTAAAACCGTAAAAGTTTCAATATCGTTAGGATTAATTAACGAAAGCGGACTTGGTGCATTACCAATTCCATTTCCACTAAAAGGCACACCATCAACAACGATTAAAGGATCATTACTGGCATTTAAAGAGGCGCCACCACGAATACGGATTGTACTTCCACCACCAGGAGAACCACCACCAGAGATGACGTTAACACCTGCAACTTTACCCTGAATCAATTGTTCTGGAGTAGTAATGGTACCTTTTTGGAAATCTTTTGAATTTACCGTAGTAATTGATCCGGTAAGGTTTTTCTTTTCTGCAGTACCATAACCGATTACAACCACCTCATTCAGTTTCTGTGCATCAGGTACCAATTGAAAATTAACGGTAGCATTTGCAGAAACAGTAACTGGCTTATCAAGTGTTTGATAACCAATGAAGCTTGCTGATAGAGTTACAGCACCATTGCCTAACCCTACTAATTTAAAAACACCATTAACATCGGTTGAGGTACTTCTGGTTGTTCCTTTTACAACAATAGAAGCACCGGGTAAAGGTTGGCCAGTTTCATCAAGCACCTTTCCGGATACCGATCCGGTTTGTGCTTTTACGATTAATGCCGAAAAAACTAACAGCACTAAAAGCCCCTGTTTTAACAGGTAAAATACTTTCATATTCGAAGCTCGTTTAAGTATAAAAATTTGGTTAAATATTATAGTGATTTACACATAGGCCTAATTTACAGCACTTAATGAGATTTCAAAATTTATTTAAAAAATATATTTTGGCGATGAAAGTAGCAGCGCAAAATTTAACATAAATTTTATTTTCGGTTAATAAAAGAGCACAAATTATCGCTAAGTATAAAAATTAACTATCTATAAATAAGCAATTTAATGTTTAAATTCTAGAAAAATAAGTGTATTTTTTACACTAAGTTATTTTTGACTGGTTTTTCGGGAACGTTCCCGAAAAACATAACAGAAATTTATGGTCATTTTCGGGAACGTTCCCGAAAATGCAGTAAGATTCTGCTTATTTTACACTAAGTGAAGAATTTTTTTGAAAAATTAAGACCGAAAATAAGGCCTGGTTTTTAACCTCTTTATAGTGCCTTAGCGGTAGAATTTCGCTTGATAATTTTCGATTGTAAAACCACCTCAGAAAAGAGATTTTTATCCTGATGATCATCAAGAATTTTGAATAACAACTTTGCCGCTTGCTCCCCTATCTCGGTGGCGGGCTGAGTGATGGTTGTTAATGATGGATTTAGCAATGGCGCTATCTCCAGACTGGAAAAGCTAATCACTTTTAAATCCGTTGGAATGTTGATCCCTAAATCGTAACAGGCATAATAAGTTGCAAATGCAAGTCGCTCAACTGAAGTAAAAATGCCATCAGGCTTAAGCTCTTTCAATGCATCTTTAATAATTACGCTATTTTCTTCGTAACTATTACTGCAATCAACTATTAAGTTTTCTTCAAAGGGAATATGATGCTTGGCAAGTGCATCAATATAACCTTGCATCCTGGTTTTACCGATAGACAAACTTTTATTAACTACCAGGTAGGCTACTCGTTTGCAACCTTGCTCAATTAAATGCTCTGTAGCTAAAAAACTGCTATTGTAATCGTTGGTGATCACCCGTGGTGTTTCAATATCCTCATAAATTCTATCGAAAAAAACCAGTGGCAAACGTTGGCTTCCAAACTTATTGAGGTAATTATGGTCATTGGCCTCTCCAGAAACAGACATTACAATTCCATCTGCCCTTCCGTTGTGCAGGTGACGGATAAAATTTACTTCTTTTTTATAGTCATCATCAGTTACATAAATTAAAATATGATAACCGTTTTCTCGGGCTACGCGTTCTATACCGTGAATTGCCTGCGAAAAATAGTTGTTGGCTAATTCTGGAACAATCACAGCAATGGTTTTGCTTTTCTGCTCCCGTAAATTACTTGCGTAATGGTTGGGTTGATAATTCAATTCTTTAGCCTTGGCAAGAATGCGCTCTTTGGTTGCCACGCTGATGTCGCTATTATCCCTAAAAGCTCTGGAAATAGTTGAAGTGGATAAATTTAAAGCCTCCGCTAATTTCTTGATATTAATGCTGTCCATCTTGGCTAACCACCGTATAAAATTGAATTTTCGTTGTAAATATAAACTATAATATTTCTAAACAAATAGATATGATTATTTGAGTCTGGAAAAATATTTATTCCAAAACAGAATATAGCCATTTGAGCTGTAAAGTTAAAATATGTTACAGAATGATTGAATTTGTATTTGATTGATAAAGACTAACATCACCGATTGGATAGCTAAAATAAATTTCATTTTTTGAAAACAAAAAACAAAAATCAAGTATTTATACTATACTTATTTATCATCTTTACCTTTCACTTTAAAAAATAACTATAGTCAATATTTACATTAATGGGAACTAAGAAAATACTCATCGCCGATGATGATGAAGGTATTGTAGATGCTGTGACGATGATATTAGAAGTTATGGGTTACGAGGTAGAATATACTTATGACGGTGGTGCAGTTTTCGAAGCGGTAAAAAACAGACCAGATTTAATTTTATTAGATATTTGGATGAGTGGACATGATGGCCGCGACATCTGCAAATCACTAAAAAACGACCCAGATTACCAGCAGATACCAATTTTAATGATTTCAGCGAGCAGAGATATTAGGCAATCGGCTTTGGATGCTGGAGCAAATGATTTTATGGAAAAGCCTTTTGAAATGGATTCGCTACTCAGCAAAGTCGAAATGCTTCTCAATTAATATTATCAACCATTTCCACGCCCGTATTACTTTTCTCTTTAACATTGTGTAGAAACTCATTCGGTTATCAAGTTAAATTTACCGAAATTTAGACATTCGATGTCTGATCAAAACCCAACTGTTTTACGTAAAATAATTCATATTGATATGGATGCGTTTTATGCATCTGTAGAGCAACGTGATTTTCCGGAATACCGGGGAAAACCAATTGTTGTTGGGGGAAAGCCAGATAGCAGAGGCGTTGTGGCGACAGCAAGTTACGAGGCCCGTGAATATGGAATAAAATCGGCAATGTCTTGCAATAAAGCTTACCAACTTTGCCCTACTGCTATATTTGTCTATCCTAGATTTGATGCATACAGTGCAGTTTCAAAAGCAATTAGAGAAATTTTCAGTCGATATACTGACATTATTGAGCCCTTATCTTTGGATGAAGCTTACTTGGATGTTACCGAAGATAAACTTGGAATCGGATCGGCAATAGATATTGCGCAATCCATTAAAGATGCCATAAAAACAGAGTTGAATTTAACTGCTTCAGCCGGGGTTTCTATTAACAAGTTTGTGGCTAAAGTTGCTTCTGACATGAATAAACCGGATGGCTTGACTTTTATTGGTCCTTCTAAAATAAAGGCTTTTATGGAGAAGTTACCGGTAGAAAAATTTTTTGGTGTAGGCAAGGTTACCGCTGCCAAAATGAAGGCAATGCAAGTAAATACAGGTGCTGATTTAAAAAACCTGACTGAATCGCAACTCATTGCACAATTTGGGAAATCTGGCAAATTTTACTACAAAATTGTACGAGGCATTGATGATCGGCCAGTAAGGGCAAACCGAGAAACGAAATCGGTAGGCGCTGAAGACACCTTATCCGAAGATACCAATGAAGATGCTGTGATGCATGATTTATTGAAACAGATTAGTGAAACTGTTGCAAAACGACTGGAAAAACATCAATTGAAAGGAAAAACAATAACGCTAAAAATTAAATTTGAAGATTTCAAACTCATTACGAGAAGCCGGTCTTTTGCCGCCCCAATAGATAAGGCTGAGATCATTTATGCTGAAGCAATCAATTTGCTGAACGAAGCAAACTTAGGTTTTGCTAAAGTACGACTATTGGGCATTACCCTATCCCGCTTTTATGATGATTTGACCAGTGAAAAACTGGAAAATAACCAGTTAGCGTTCGATTTTTAGCTATTTTTCAGTTGCAATTCGATAGTTAGGATCTTCAACAATGTTTACCTCTATTATGGCCTCCGCATTTTTAAGTAGCCTTTTGCAATCTTCACTCAGATAACGCAAGTGTAATGTTTTATTAGCGTTCCGGTATTTTTCCGTCAGCTTATGCAGTGCATCAATTCCAGACATATCATAAATACGACTTCCTTTAAAGTCGATTACTACGTTTTCCGGATCAATGGAAATCTCAAATAAATCATTAAAATTTGCAACAGAGCCAAAGAAAAGTGGGCCGTATATTTCATAGTGTTTTAAGCCATCGGCGTCTATAAATTTGTTTGCTCTAATCCTTTTAGCACTTTGCCAGGCGAAAACCAGTGCTGAAATAATAACGCCAATGAGAACGGCGAGCGCCAGGTTATGTAGCCACACAGTAACTACTGCAACAGAAATCCCAATAAATATATCTTGTATCGGCATCTTGTTAATCACCTTAAAGCTCATCCATTCAAAAGTACCGATGGCAACCATCATCATTACACCAACCAATGCAGCCATTGGCACACGCTCAATTACAGGTGCCCCAACTAAGATAATTACCAAAATGGTAAGCGCTGCGATGATACCAGACAACCTGGCCCTGGCGCCTGCAGATAGGTTAACCAATGTTTGGGCAATCATCGGGCAGCCGCCCATGCCCGTAAAAAAACCATTTGTAATGTTGGCAATACCCTGGGCAATACTTTCCCTATTTCCATTTCCTTTGGTTTCAGTAATTTCATCGACCAGGTTTAAAGTGAGCAAACCTTCGGTTAAACCTACACCTGCCATAATTAATCCATAAGGAAAAATGATTTTTAACGTTGCTAAATCAAAAGGAATTTTAGGGATGTGAAACGGTGGGAAACCACCACTCACAGAAGCAATATTTTTTACCAGTTTGGTATCGATATTAAAAACCAGCACAACAATAAAAACGACAATAATGGCAACCAGCGAAGCGGGAACTGCTTTTGTAAATTTAGGTAAGATAATTACAATAGCGATGGTTAAGGCTACTAACCCAAGCATTAAATAAAGCGCTGATCCGCTTAACCAAACCATATTGCCACCAACTATCGTTTTAAATTGTGTAAGCTGAGACATAAAAATAATAACTGCCAAACCATTTACAAACCCAAACATAACGGGTTGTGGTACAAGACGCACGAATTTCCCCAGCTTAAATAAACCAACAAGAATCTGGATAAAACCAGCAAAGGCAACAGCAGCGAAAACATATTCAATTCCATGACTTTTCATCAAAGCAATTAATACAATAACCGTGGCGCCCGCACCGCCAGAAACCAAACCAGGCCGACCACCTAAAACAGCGGTTATCAAACCCATAATAAAAGCGGCATACAACCCGGTTAATGGTGGAAAACCCGCCAAAATGGCAAATGATAGAGATTCAGGAATCATCGTCATCGCAACGGTAAGTCCTGCTAAAATTTCGGTACGGAAGTTAATTTTTTCTGAGAAATTGAATAATTGAAGGTAGGGCTTCATTTTTGTGTTTTGAAACAACAAATATCAGCTTTTAAATTGAACCTGTAAGCTAAACTATTAAAAATTGAAACGATAAAATTACTAAGCTAATGTAAAGTTTGGCAAGCAACTATCTAATCTGCTTGAGTTCTTTCTTTGTAAACTCTTTCTTCAACACATCTGGTGTTAAAGCAACGGTGTAATCTTGCTGCGGAGTAAGTATAAGATCTGCATTGCCTTCTGCACAAAAATGTGGGGTAATAAAACCGTACAAGCTTTTAGATGTACCCATTGTTTGGTTCTTAACGCTTTCAAAATCAGCTGATTTTAGATAAGTTAACAAGATGGATATATTGTAAGAATTTGAACCATTAGATTTCGTATTTACACCTAATGCCGTTCCGGGGTAAACAGTTTGACCAACTTTAACCGCAAAACTGTCTTTCTTCATTCCTCGGTAAGTAGCCAGCGTACCATCGGCATGCTCTATAATCAATTCGTTGGTTTTACTGGTAAAAAAAACGCCGTCAGCCATGTCCGTATCATAGAGATTTTTAACCTCAACTACTACTCCTTTACGAATTGCTGTAACCGTATCTTCTTGTGCAGTGTAAAAACGGTAAACCTTCCAATCATCTGGTGTGGTGTTACCGAAATAGGTAGCGTTTACAAAAGAAGACTCTGCCACTTTTATTTTCGATCCACTTTTTGCAGGCAGGACATAAATAAATGCGGCATCATATTTTGGATTCAGTTTCCCTCTGATAAATGAATAGTTGTATGAGTAACCAACACCTTGTTCTTTATTTGAAGGCGTTAATGTGGTAATCGTTCCAGAGTAATTTTTGGCTTCGAATTTACGATTGCCTGGGTCCATTGCATTGCTGATGGAATTAAACTTTAGAACTACAGTATACGAACCTGGATCTGATTTTTGAAACTCTAATGCGACACTTTTATCCCCATTCACTCTATTCGATAATCTAAGAGCGCTTTCCTGGGCAAATACATTTAAAACAGAGCATGTGGCGAGAGAAAGAACGGCCACAAGAAACCTAGTATTCATCATTAATAAAGATTGTTAATTTGTTGCAATTTATAAAAATTAACCAAATCATTTCAAAGAAATCGATACGAGAATTTTCTACTTATTTACAGCACCAGCAAAAACAAATTAGGCT
>Ga0265780_10009384_pt1 | contig 11739 bp, 10 predicted proteins | sample P1T30metagenome_FD_192432 | JGI IMG/M metagenome (GOLD analysis project Ga0265780, IMG submission 192432) | Plant litter microbial communities from East Loma Ridge, Irvine, California - P1 T30 | ecosystem: Environmental > Terrestrial > Plant litter > Unclassified | place: USA: California... | reverse complement strand
CCAAACAAGGACAATACTAGGTACTATGACAGAAAGTACGAAGGATCACGAGACTTGGCGGAGCGTACGTGGCGGGAGAACATACCAGGTCAGCTTGCGCGGCCTCGCAGCTAGTACAAGGCAGCGAGAAGATAGCGTGCTGTGTCTGTATATCTACGTTGATTGTCAGTGGGACTGAATGAGTTTTTTTTGTCTGCTACGACTCGACTGAACCAACCGTATTGTAGCACCTCGATCTCTCTGGTCTGCACAGGTGCAGCGCATGCGAGCGCGATGAGAGCAGCCGTTACGACTCCGGTGGGCAAAAACGAGCGCATGGCGTGGCGATGATGGCGTTTGCGACTTCACTTCATCCCGAGTGCCACGTCGAGGGGATGGGAGTGTTATGACTGTTTTTCTGAACAATAACGAAAGACTGGGATATGAGAGCGCAATGCTAGACTCCACAACGAAAGATAAGAGTGGAATAATGACATGTATGTTCGAGTACCTGTCTTCCGTGGTGAGAGGGCTCAGCCTCCAGGCAGCCGAATAACTTTAATTCCATGGCGCTCGCTCTCGCATTCATCCGTACATGCCAAGGTTTGTTGAATGGAGGCTGCATGTATGTCTCGTTGGTACTAGCATTTGTTGGTATGCGAAAGATGATGATACGGCCACTCAATGCGGAGAAAAGCCGGGTCTTGTTCTGTAAATAATGTCAGTATCTCGCCGGGATAGGAACGATTTAGAAATAAGGAAGCTGCTGATATCACCATGTGCCCGTGTCGACAAACTTTTAGCATCGAGTGAGGTCCACGCCCAAGCATTAGGTAAGCTCAGTGATGCCTCAGGCTGCCACGTGTTAGGTAGATCGATGAAGCTCGACTTAACGATACAACTTTGGGCATTAGCATTCGTCGCATAACACCAATCGATCCTCCAAACATTAAATCTAACCATGGTAAGATCTACGACTCTTCATTACAATGCTTTCAATCTCCTAACACAACCATAGCTTCCCCTCGGCCTCCTCACAGCCGCCCAAGGCCACCCAATGCTGGTCGAGCTCAAGAACGGCGAAACCCTCAACGGCCACCTGGTCCAGTGCGACACATACATGAACCTCACCCTCAAAGAAGTCGTGCAAACAAGCCCCGACGGCGACAAATTCTTCCGGTTGCCCGAATGCTACGTGCGCGGAAACAACGTAAGTTCTTCTTGCGACTTGCGATTTGGAAGACAGACGTCGTCATCGTCATGTATGCTGGCAACACATGCGAACCCATTCCTAACAGCCATGCGCACCCACAGGTCAAATACCTCCGCGTCCCCGACGAGATTGTCGACATTGTGAAAGAGCAGCAAGCAACAGCGCAAGCACAGCGGGGCGGCGGACACCGTGGCGGCAGGGGAGGAGATCGCGGCGATCGCGGCGGTCGTGGTGGTAGGGGAGGGATGGGCGGACGCGGTAGAGGACGGGGCGGCCGCGGTCAGGCCGCATAGAAAAAGGCATGAGCGCGGGGCGTTCATGCCTTTTTTTTTCACGAGAACGATTCATCAAAACGATACCCGGTTTGCGACAACGGATTTTTTGCATGGCAGCGTATGGGGCACTTTCTTTCGGTCCTGTCAAGTATGCTGCGTTGAAGCGAAAGCTATGGTTCGCTGAAGCACGTGTTAACTTTGGCTATTCCAATGCTCAAGCGTGTGTCGCGAGACCTCTTTCTGGCTGCACTGGAGGTGAAGGTGATCAGTTGTGAGGTGTCTTGCAGGCATGTGTGATGGGAAATGGCAGATCTCTGCCGAGACGGTCTGGCGATTCCGGCCTTTTGGTGGACATGTTGCCATCTGTACCGATATGAGACGGTGCACCAACTACCCACCACAGCCTGTAATTGGACAAAACATCGCCACTGCATATATCGACCCAGCAAGACTTCCGAACGACGAGATGAATTGAATGGAAATCTGAATGCATATCATGTAAATCTACAAGTGATTCGCGGGCATAGACGAGGCGCATTGTCCTATATTCAATGCGTCCCGCAAAGCTACCATCCGAAGCCAATCCATGCCATGCAATCCCTACGCTTTCCCTTACATTGTATTTGTACACTGTTTTTCCGCCGCTAGTAGTAACACATCGGTCGCTTCGAATTTTTTCCGTTTTCTTCCCTCTCCTTTACGTAATGACCTCGCCAACATCAATCATCTGCGCCTTCCAAGTCTTCTTCGCCTTGACCTCAGCGAGCTCCATGTCACTGGGCAGGACAATGTCATCGGGGGTCGGGGAGTAGAGGTACCAGCTCCTGAGTGCGGCGGCGGCGGCACGCACGCGTCCCTCGTTCAAGCTGCTGCCTGCACCCTCACCAAGCTTGTCCTCGCCACTGTACACGCCCACGACGAACACGGGGCTGCGCGAATGGCGACCGGTCTCGCTGATCAGACGTGCGACAGGAGGCTCGAAGCCTTCGCGCAGACACAAACGGGAGAGATCGCGTGTCGGATGTGTGAAGGCGAAGAGCTGGTGGAGCTGAAGATGGCGGCTGAGGATGTGCTCGGCGTGGAAAGCCTTGCTGGCGGACGCACCGGCGTGAAGGTGGAGAGCACCAACGAGAGCGCGGATAAAGGATGTGCTGGCCGCTTCCACAGTAATGCCGTCGGCGGGCGAGACCACCTGCTTCGCGATCTCGTCCGTGTTGTGTTCCTGGGTGCTTGAGGAGATGGGCGCGCCAGGGAAGGGCTCGGCATCTGGGTCCGGCATGCCGGTTTGGAGGTCGCCGAATTGGTCGTCGTAGACAATTCGGCTAGACATGCCTCTACGGTAGTTTTGTTCCTCGTTGCTGCGGCCGGTTGAGAGGCGGCTGAGGCTGGGCATGTCCTTCCTGAGGGTCTTGCCGTCTTCGCTGAGGGCATTTCCGGGTGTGACACGCTTTAATTGCAAGAGACCGGGGTCAACTTCCTGGCCGGGCGATGCCACTACTTCAACGCCCCATTCAGCGCGGAGCGCTCCAAGGGTCGCGGGTCCGACGAAGGCGTATTGTGCGGCGAAGAGGACGGGCAGAGGGAGACGAGGGTAGTGGCAGAGGAGATGTTCGGAGGTGTAGTACCCTAGGAGATCCTGGCCAAGGAGGGCTAGAGGTGCATTGTTGTATCCAGGTCGGGCATCAACCGAAGAATCGATCAGACATCTGGCGAGGGTCTGCAGGGGCAATTTTGAAGGTAGCGACAGTCTTGCGTGAAGCGCCGCCAGCTTTCCGGAGCGCGCTGCTCGCACATGAGATGGTGCGTTAAGTTCATCGGAGAATTGAGGTGTCCTTTGGTTGGAGTTGTTGCTCTTCCTGGCGGTGAAACTGGGCCCCGGCATCTCCACCACCTCCTCTTGTTCCGTCTCCGCCATCCTCCTCGCCGACGCGGTGTATGCTCTCCTCTGCGCCCATTGCTGCTGCACGTTGGTACCTCTAGCCGAAATGTTCCTCTGTGCAACTCTCGCAGCGTCCCTGCACGCCGTTCGGGGATTCCGTGGCGGCTGTATGTGACCGGCCCATCTCTCCAGGTGTATGCGCCTCATCAATGCCTCCATCCAGCTCAGATTCCAGTCGCACACGCAGCGTCTGCGTGCACTGTACAAAAGCTGTGTATTTCTCAATGATGTTGTCGCAGTAAATTCGTGTCGTCGTCGTTGTCCTCCCTTTCCCGCGATGCGATGGTCAAATTCTCGACGGGGACTCTCCCCCAAAGCTTCAAGCACACGACCACTCGCCAGTTCGCTAGCGCAGACGAATCCGTCACCTCCGACGCCCGCGCTCGCCAGCTCCAACCTCACCTCCACTAGACAGCCTGGTGATTGGCAGATACCCACGCAACCCTTCAAACACAGCGACAATGAGACCCACACAAGCACTCATGGGAGGCGGTGCCAAAGTCCCGTACGTGTAGCAGTCTCGGACCCGCGCGTGGTGAGACTCAATGGCTGACGACAATGCGACAACAGGTACCCCAAGCACGTCTGGTCGCCCGCCGGTGGTTGGTACACTCAGCCGAAGAACTGGAAGGCGAACACCGCTGTTGTCATGGGTGTCATGCTTGGACTCACAGCTATGATGTGGAGCGTCAGCGCGGAGAGGGAGCACAGATTCAAGATGCCCGAGGTACGCATTGAGAGGATTGGAATGGCTGGAGGAGCAGTATTGCGGTGATGAGAATACCCTACTAACACGCCTTGCAACAGCCCGGCAGATTCGCACCTTCGAGGTACTGGTCGAAGCAGATCATCGAGCACGAGAAGGCACAGAAGGAGGCAGCTGGTCGCGAGGGCTCTGCATAGAAAGATGCGAGGAAGCAAGGACTCGATGTGGAAATACGGCGTTTATGGGATACAGCGTGCAGTGCGGCTGTGGTAAAGACATTTGTATATATGCGAAGAAGCGAATCGACAAGTTCCACCAATGCTGTAACATCGGCATTCATTGTTTGGTACGTTTGGTACGTTTGTTGTGCAAGAGCGAGGTTGAGTTATTATACTGAAATGTGGGAGTAGCTCGTGAGCAAAGGATGATCGATCTGGTATGTGATGATTGTGCACGACATATTGACTATGGACTCATCCCCTGAGGCAGAGCGGCTCCACATCGCACGACTACTTCAACATACAAGGTTCAGAGCCACGGCAAATTACAGAAGCCCGTTTTTGAGCGGCTGATTAGGTGCCCACGAGACGCTTATCGATGAACGCCCACTCGCACACTTGTGCTGCAGCACACTGGAAGCCGGCACCAAATGCACTTCCGGATGACATCACGCACAACACGCCCACAGCAACAACAACAGCACGCACAAAAGAGCGGTGTTAACAACTTAATGCGACCACCCAAAATAACATCCTACCCATCATATCATCACGAACATGCGCAATCCCCAACTCGCTACGTCACCATAACAAGCCGACTAAAAGAACAAAAGGATGATGCAACTCACCGTCTTGGGAGATTCGAACTACCGATTCTACAAGCCTAGACGCTTAGGTGGTGCAGTCACTGCTCGACTTGTAACGTGTTAACCACTACACTATGCCACCGTAGTGGTTCGGGTGGGTGGACCTGGTGGAATGATGGGTACCGTTTCGCGTCGCCTATGTAGGCTGCTCTTTTGTGGGGAAGTGAAGTGAGGTTGAGGCGGACTTGACGGATTTGGGGTCAGGGGAGCTGATTGGGAAGGGAGGTTGGGGACAGTGACCTTCGCTCAATTGGGCTGACAGCTGACATGATGTTCTCATTGCTGGCCCCGTGTCTCTGTTCGAGAGTGTGATGTGTACGCTTTCGTCTCCTGTAAGTGGTTGCGATCGCGTTCTCTTTTAATACCTACTGAAGACCTGAATCGACCAGCTTACATAATCTGGTTCAAAGCTCCACGAACCACTAAATGCAGCGCGATCAAGGAACGTACGACCCATTCGGTGAGATCATTACGCTATGTTTAAGTCGGCGGTAACATAATGCGAAGAATAGAATGCGCATACGCATAACAGTATTCACTTGCTATGACGCTGCTGTCAAACCTGGCTTGTTGGTGGAAATGCTCGACTATGCACGCCCTCAAAGAGATGCTGGCAGTTCCGCGAGTAGCCTGCACGATATATGGCTCAGGCCTCTCGACGGCAAACGAGCAATCATAGTCTATGGCAGTTTGCAACGCTGAAATCATGGACACTTATGTTCAATGGCCACGTTTGGGCGACAGATGCAACTAACTTTGATCAAATGCAACGGATCAGTGCTCGTGGAATTGAATGAAACCAACCATGAGGTATGCAAAGTCTAGACGTCAGAAAGTCATCATGTTGTTGATGTTGTGAGATTCATCTCATCTGCCGATATCGTGAAGTCTAACGCCGAGGCTGGACTGGACCCACATCGTCACCCCGGATCGCGCATCACTTTGGGATGTCCCACTCGGAGTTGTCTGTCGACCACGAAGCTTGACCTCTACGCGCCATTTTACCCTCGAATATGCCGGTCAGTGCTGATAAGGAGCGCGAGCTTCTGAACAAATATCACCTCACCAGTCTCAATCCCTTGGAATGGCCGCACCAACAGGATGACGACGACAGCGACGAGACCGAGTCCGACGACGAGACAGCAGTCAACGGCAACCCTACGCGACAGCAAGCCAAAACGTCCGCGAAGTCGCAAAGATCGCTGTCCAATACATACAAAAACATCGAACGCCATGCCAGCATACGGTCCAGCTTGTCAGGAACACAAAAGACAGCCGGTGGTGAGGACAGCTTGGTACAAAAGGACGAAGCAGACCCGCTAGGAAGGGCGCCCAGTGTCGCGGCTACACTCAGGCGCAGAGGGTTGCCCGTTGAGGAGAATGTAAAGCTCAGAAACCGCTTCATGCTCTCTAGCACCAGCTTCTCTCCGCAAATGTTCTTGTCGCAGGTTCACCAAGACGCCAGCACCGAGGATTTGCTGCAGGGTCTGGATTACCTCAGTAGGAGTATTGAACAGAAGAGTGCTTCGCTGAAGGTGCTCGTTGAGAGTAACTTTGAGAAGTTCGTTCGCGCAAAGGCTACCATCGACAATGTCTACACTGAAATGCGCACGCAAGGCGCAGACCCCGAGAGTCCGCGCCCATCAACAGCAACCAGAGGACCTCATTCGCGACAGGCGAGTCGCGGTGGCCACTTCCGTAACTCCAGCAATCCCTTCAGTCCCACGAACAAGCCATTGCCCAGCGATAAGAAGAAGAATGCGCTCACGAAGGAAAGCGAGTATGGTGTGCAAGGAATCAAAATGCCCCTCCTAGAACTGGCAATCAAAGCGGAAGAAGTCTGGGGTCCAGCTCTTGGAGGAAGGGATAAGGAAAAGGGTCTCAAGACCGTACTGGATACTTTGGACCAACACCGAGAAATCTTTAGCCTGAGTGGCAGTGTTCACGAGGCTATGAGGAAGAACGACCACGACAGTATCGTCGCAGACTGGAAGAAAGCTGTCAACTATGCAGAGGAAGCTCGCGGTACCGCTGAGGTTGCCCGACAAGAGAATATCACCCTCTCTGAAGGGCACGTTTACAAGATCATACTCACCGCGCGCATGTGGCATGATGTGTCGGCCCAGATCGAGACTTACAAGCGAGACGTCTGGAAGCGACTAAAGACTTCGCACGGTCGCAAACCCACAGCCGTTGCGGACGAGACCGATAAGGAAACACACATGGAGCTTATAGGTATACTACTGCAGCTCGGAGTGGACGAGAACCCGATTTGGCATTGGCTGAACAGTCGGTCCCTATACCTCAAGGATAGAATCGCACGTTCGTTCGAAAGAATCAGAATCGAGATTGAGATCCAGCGCAGGCAGCTTGCGAACAACCCCAACACGAACGCAAAGAGCTTGGCCAAATATCTGCGGTCAGCTGCAGATATGAGCACAGCACGTATCTTGCGCGATAGCAACAGGGATATCGACGCACCGAATGTCATTGCCTTCTGGGAAAAGGTACATGCATCGATTACCGCGCTCCTGTCTGTTTCGGATGGTGTACTGGGTGAGCTCATTGAGTTCTGGGAGACGGCCCAATCCTTTATTGGCAACAAAGCTCAAATGGCCTTCTCGCCAGAAATTAAGAAAGCTGGCCAAGAGCACCTCGAGCTGGAGCCAGACGATGTCGCAAACCTCCGCTCTGGCGCACAGGAGCTAGTGAATTTGTTCAGAGACAGTACTTTCGCATTCTTTTCGGATCCGCCTGTCGATGATTTGAGCGATTTGTACTCGCCCATACCGCCGACTCCCATTACACCTGCTTCAGCGGGCACCCCGAGTGCAAGCCGAAACTTCAATTTTGACCCTGCCAATGTTCCCGCGCCGAGTGTCAAGAGGGGAGACACCTGGGAGAAGTACGCCTTCTGGCCTCCGGGAGGGAACTCGTTGAGTGGCGCTCACTATCTCGGTCGTATCATCGTGTTGGTTGGCACTGCTGCCAGCGAATTGGTCAATCTGAGTGTTGTCAGCACAATGCGATCAGGCAGTGAAAGTCTGAAGACCTTAGTTGGTGCGGTGCGAGAGCGTAGTGTGGCCGCGGTGTGCAGCGCTTGGACACCAGACGCAGAACGTTGCAAGTACATGGAACTATGGCAGCGACACCCAGACCGTCGTGATTTGACGACCATGCCTGGGCTCTTCATCGCGTTTGAAGAAAAAGTGCTTGGTGGCATGCAGAAAATCGCCTACATCTCCGAGGCAGTCAGTGTGGGCGGACGAGGTGAGGATGTTCTCGTGCCTCCCAGTGCGAAGCTGCTGCAGACAATCAGGACTGGATTTGTCACCAGTCTCTACAAGGCACTCAGCGGGATGGTCGAAAACGCCGAGGGACGTGGGATTGACGAGGTTGTCGACAACGACCCCGATGGTATCACACTTCCCCTCGGTGCAGAAGGGCGCGGGGACGGAGAGATTGTCTTGGTGGACGCCCGTAACTTTGTAAGTCATATCATATCCACATCTTCGCAGGACAGAACACTAACGCGCTTCCCAGAACGTCCGCCGCTTGATTACCCTCTCCAACCTGGCCCACCTCCGCTCCGAGATCATCCCTCAGTTGATCTCGCAATTCGAGTCATCATTCTCCGTCAAACTCACCGACGAAAGCAAGACCATCCGCGACGTTCTCTCCCAAATCGACGCCCGCCTCTTCCAATCCTACGTCAAACCGATCGTCGACTCCCTACAAACCACCATCACAGCCGGCATCACCTCCAAAGCCTGGGCGCCTGCTTCTGGCCGTCCCACGGACGCGCAGCCCTACATCTACGACGTCCTCCTATCGCTCGTTCTCGTTCACAGCGAAGTCAGCACCACAGCCGCCAGCCTGACGAACCAAATTCTGTCCTATTTGCTGGAGCAGAGCAGTCTGGCGCTGATCGCGGCGTTTAAGCAGCGCCAGCGATACACGCTGCCGGAGCTCATGCAGGCTACACTGGATGTCGAGTTCATGGCGCAAACTCTGAACAATTACACCACTGATCGCGCGAGTGAAGTTCAAAGTCATGTTTATCTGGCTTTGGATGAGCGGACTGACAACGACGCGAGGGCGAGGTTGGAGGGCGAGTTGCCAGAGATGAGAGCTGTTCTCAAGAAGCTGAGAGAAGGGACTAAGGGCGAGTTTGGATGTTTCAAGAGGGAGAGGAGAGGGCGGGAGAGGGCTGCTAGTAGCCGGGGAGGCTGATTGTCTGGCTGTTGGAGACTCTGACGTTTCGTAATTCGCAGAACAAGTCCTCTCACATTTCTGATGGCTAATCACGATAGCCAAACTCATCAGCGGAAAACTGTCATATCCTATACTGAGGAAACCACCCTTCTCAATCCTCCTTCAATACACAGAAAACCCACTCTCAATCTCCTCCCCAGCAGCACGCCGAATGAATTTCGATGTCTCCTCCGGAAACTTTAAGAACGGACTATGCCCACTCTCCGCGACCTCGGCATACACCTCAACACCAGCGCCCCTGAACCCCAGAACCGACCCCGTCTGAGCCTCCCAAGGCGTGGCATTATCGTTCCTGCACAAGAGAAAACTCATAGGAATGCCATTGAGACCCGCAACTTGGGACGGGATCACACTCGTGTTAATCCCATACGACTGCGGCTTCAACAACCAGACCGCTTTCAACGCCTCGTTGATCTCCAAGTCATTGTACAGAACATGGATCGCTCCCGGTCCGTTGAATGGTAGCGTTGTGTCGTTTTCGTGGAGGTATTGCGGCAGGAGTTGCCCGCCCATGGCGTCGAGCATGGTGCCGCCGGGCGGGCAGAAGAACCCTGCGATCATCACTACGGCTGAGACGCCGCCCTGGAGGCTGCGGGTTCTGCGGGTAGTGGTGGAGAGGTCGGTGAGGGCGGCGAGGCCGGGGATGCAGCCGTAGGAGTGGGTGACTACTACGACTTCTTTGTTGGCTTCGACTTGCCCAAGAACGATTTGGCGGACCGTTGATAGGTCGGCCTCTATGCCGATCAGGCTGTCGTCTTCGAGGCGAGGTGAGGCTGTGTTTCCGGGAAGGTCGACACCGATGCACTCGTAGTATGCGGCTTTTAGTTGTTTGATCGTGGGGTTGAAGTGGGCTGGGACGTGCTACTCATTTGTTAGTGATTGAGAGTGGTTCTTGAAGTGGTTTGGACTGTGGTACCCATGCTCCTGGCACGATCACGATCGTGGGCTTAGACATTGCGGTTCGAAGTATTCGATGTCAACATGAATGGCGAGCGCAGTAGATAGGCGGGCTGATGGAGAGAACATGGGAGTATACCTATACAATAGCTGTTTTCTTCCAATTGAGACCACAGTTTAGCTGAATGCCGCTGATGGTGATACGTAGTGGAAGCTTTGTAATCCACCGCGTATGTATACGATACATCAGCTCATCTGTCAGGTGCGGCTGAGTATACGTGCCGCTCCTCCAAGCCATCGGGAACATTGGGGTAGAGAGTACCTAATGAATCATGAACACATAGTTAGGCTACAGGCAATCACCTTCCTCTAACTAAGTTTGACGCTCGATGCCTTTCCACTGGACCCCATCCAATCCATGCACTTCTCTGTCTCCCTCTGCATCACAGCAGTAGCGCCTTCGATCAACCCAGTGAGACCCTTCGTCTTCGCGTGCTCGGCTAAGTACTCCAAGTAAGGGCCATTGATAACATCGTTGATATTGCACTTGGAGATTCCATGCGAAATGTTCTGCTGAAGCAACTTGCCGTCATCAGTGCCAAACCACTCAGCGCCAGCACCGTGCAAAACCAACTCGACGCGACCTTTCGTCGAGTCGCGGATGCTCTGCAGACGGTCATACTGCAGCTGTGGGCCCTTGGAGCCGTACTTTCCGTGCACGTTTCCGAAAGCGGGTGCAAGCCAGTCGATGCCGGTGGCGATGAACTCGTCTGCTTGCTCGGGGGTGGTGAGGATGCCTTCCAGCTCGGCGGTGTCTGCGACACCATCTTCGCCGCCGTTGATGCGGCCTGGCTCGGCTTCGGTGATGATACCACGGGCGTGGCAGTACTCGGTGAGTTCCTTGGTCAACTGCAGGTTCTCGTCCTTTTCGTAATGGGACATGTCCACCATCTGGGTGGCGAGTTAGAACTTGATGAGGGCTGTGTTGGAGGGTCTTGTCACTTACGATACCGTCGAATCCTCCGAGGTCGGCTGCTCTCTTCACCATTTCAGGGCTCTGGCAGTGATCCATGTGAACGGCCACTGGGACCTTTGCGTTCTTCGCCGCCTCAGCGGCGGCATGCAGGAGGAGGCCATCGGCGTATTCGATTGCCCATGGGAAGAGCTGTAAGATCACCGGCGAGTCTTTAGCTTCGGCTGCCCGTACACTGGCGATGATGCCTTCGACATTGTAGAGACACATCGCCGGCACGGCCCAGCCTCCTGCGGCTGCGGCATCGACAATAGCCTTTGCGCGGTTGTTGGTAGGCTTGGACATGATGTCGTTGATGAGGAGTGGTTCAAGTCGACTTTTTCCAATGCAGAAATCGAGGTCAAAATTGACAGTTGATAGAAGTCGGATCGTAAAATACAAACAGACAGGCCGAGTCTAATAATCGGAACGAGTGGACATGTTGCGAATACATAGCGACTTCGGATTACCCGAGGGCTAAATGTGACGATGAGAGTCGAAAGCCGAGTCGGCTTTTGAAGTCGTTGAGGAGGAGGAGGACCCATGTTAACTTATGTAAGCAGCGGCAAACGATGCTA
>Ga0265780_10009383_pt1 | contig 11740 bp, 16 predicted proteins | sample P1T30metagenome_FD_192432 | JGI IMG/M metagenome (GOLD analysis project Ga0265780, IMG submission 192432) | Plant litter microbial communities from East Loma Ridge, Irvine, California - P1 T30 | ecosystem: Environmental > Terrestrial > Plant litter > Unclassified | place: USA: California... | reverse complement strand
CTGAGTGGGTTCACCTGATTGTCAGTACTATACGGATGACATTATCTGGGAGAGAGCACTGACCCTTGTTGATTGGCACATTGGCGGTAGTGATCTCGAGAATACATGAGAAGAATCGAGCGCGGCAGACAGCAGCTGTAGCTTCTGATAGTGGGGGTCGAGCGACAGATTGCAGCTTCATGGTCAGCTCAATCCGATGTTCAGGGCAATTATATTTACAACGATGATATTGCTCTTTTTATCTGCCTTCTTGGTGTTGAAGAATCCGTGGACAAGTAGGAACTCGAGGACGGATGAGACCCAGTCATCACCCTTGGGGACGGAGTTGTTCCTGCAAAGGGCGAGGAGCTGGTCGAGAGCCCAATGTCTACGATCCTGTACAGTCTTGAGGTCCGCGCTGAGAGTCAGCTCGATGTCCCATCCATTATCGAGATACCGTACCCATTCTTCTCGTCTGCGCCCATGACAACACCTTGTAGGTACGCCACGTATTCCTTGACGCCCTCCGAGCTCAGATTGCCCATGATAGCCTCAACCAACTTTGTCTTGGTAACTTTGTCAAAGTCGGGTCTGCCGTGTTTACCGACAAGCTGCGAGAGGAGAGTGAAGCCAACAGTAGGGTTTGACTTGACGGTGACCTGAAGAGCTTGGGCAATCTGCATAGCGGCCTTGTGAAGATACCGATCTTGAGCAGAGAGATTGTTGATCCATGAACGCATGAAGTTGGGAGTAAAGATCTGGGGTAGGAGGTCGGCGGGGAGCAGAGGAAGGGACATTAGGATGATTGAGAATCCCCAGTATTTCCTTTCTGATGAGGACGAGTTGTTAAACAAGGATTCTGGACATTAGCATAAACCCACTATTCATGTGTGTCAGAAATCGCACCATCAACAACCACACGGAAGAAGTCCTGGAATGGAGCTTGTTTTGCCGCAAGGGTGCTGGTGGAGGAGAAGTATCGGTCCAAAATGATGTTCCAGACGAAATGAGGTTGAGGCTTCCATGCTCCGGTAGAAGCAATCCCAGAATCCTCCTCGTCATCCTCGACGTCACTGCCCTGCGGAGTCAGTCGGCGTCCTTGACAGTATGAATATGAAGCTCACCTTCAAGATCGGTGCTAGCGTTACCAGATTCGAGCTGTGTAGCAATGGGGTGTGCTTGAATGTAGGTGCTAAAAGGGCCTTCCAGTCCAGTTTCTACCATATCAGTCAGGTTCGCCGACGTAGGCTCCAAGGACTTACAGGTCGCTTCTGCTCCAACAACAAAGTCAAAGCCACCTTCTCACTTGACCATCCTCCCTCTGCCTCCCTGCCATATGCCTTGTCGATGACTTCTGTCAAAGCCTCCTCTGCCCACGAAGCCTTGGACGCAAGTAGGCCTTCAACCGCCGAGATGAGAGTATACCAAGCGCTTTCTTTCAGCCAACCCTTTCTCCTTCCCAATCCCACTAATTCACCGGTGACTACTCTGAAATCATCGATATTTGCGGTCTCAGCGAAGAGAGCACCGGAGTTGACAATAGCGGTAAGACCAAATAGACGGGCGAACAGGAAATCTCGGTTCTCTTGACCCTTGTTCGATTTCGACGTTTGAGATGATCGGAGGAGAAGTGAAATAGCCTGAGCAGGAGACACGCTTGATATACGTGCCAGGAGCTACACGTTAGCTGTGTTGGTGATGTAGACAAGTCGACCCACTTCAGTGAGAGCAACTGCAAATCCCAGTCGACTACTGTCCCTCGAACTTCCAAGTCCACGAATCAAACGCTTGACAGCATAAACGACATCGTCCGCGTTCTCCTTGTCCAGAACTTTATCTAAAGCTTTTGCCTCGCCATCCTGGGGCTGCTCGTCCATATCTTCATCCCCATCTACCTCTATTCCAGATTCAGCATCGCTGTCCTCTTCCTCGTCGTCATCTTCATCTTTTTCATCATCCTCGTCTTCTGAGCTATCTTCCTTGTCTTCTTTGGTCTCCAAATAGGAACGCTGGAAGCCCTCGAGAGAAGAGATTAATTCTGCCGAGGCAGGGATTCGAGTGTCTTTGCTCGAACTGGCCAGATTCCAAAAGATCGGTAGGATGTTGGTCGTCATTGCGCTGATTGGTCCGTACCGTGAATGGGTGTTGGACTGTTGAGCGCTGCAAGACTTCTGTACGAGGAATGGGCTAATGATTGTAGGTGGATGGTGCCGAGCCAACAGACGCTTGAACTTTTTCTGCGAGTGGGACTCCACATCTATGTTCATGACGTGGCATTATTTGACAACACTGTTCAGGCACCAAGCGCAGATCTCGGAATTCATTTCGCAAACAAGCATGATGATGAACGGGATAGAGCCGAACGAGCCATGCACTTAGTCGGGTAATCAGCCTTGGTGGAACACGACAGAGATACCGGGCGCTGATGATTTTGTTGGAAGGAGTGGGGGTGCAGTGAGGGACAGCCATTGACTCTTCCAGCATTCGGATCAGGACGATGATCAGGATGAGCGAACCACTCGACGACGACTTGTTTGTGATGATCAGTGCAAGGCCACTGATGATAGATCGGCCAACGAAGAGCTGGCTGACAGTTCGGAGTCAGAGGCAACCCTCCGGAGACCTTCCAACAGGTCGGACGAGCTATGACGACTCGTGTCAACAACAAGGCAATTGACTCACCCATTTCCAGCCACATGACGCATACTTGGTAAGCTACGACCGAGTACCTCTCGGCGTGTTGACATCAAGTCCATTCTAGCCAAATGAGGCAAAGACAGACGGTAGCCAACGCAATAACAACGTCGAAAAAGAACGCCGTGACGTCAGCACATCGTCATCCAGGTCCCGGAGACGTGTTGTTTATCAAACAGCCAAGACGTGTCAGCAAATGAGGACGGCAATGTAGTTAGTCACTCGGGTGACATGTCGCTCGAGGGAGAGCACATAGTTGTGTTGCTGGAAGCTTGGGCGCTGGCAACCAGAGTGGTACGCGGAGGTACGGGTACGTGATCGCCCAAGGATGCAAATGAGATTTGTGCCCGGCTTCTGCGTCCGTTCAGATATGAGTCCGGAACCTTCGGAGAGCCATAAAAGCCATGGCTTCATTTCCAAATTCAGGAACATGCGACCTGCCGATCAGTTTCTCATGGATAGATTTTGACCTGGACTTGGTGGCGTCCTCATCTTCCGACGCCCGTAGTTGGCGGCTTAAGTTCCCGAGTAGCTTGATGGGCATGATCTGGCTGGAGGACGCAGCTTAGTGGACACGGGTGGCGGAAGCTTGCGGTCCCCTGGTGCAGAGAACTGAGCGCTATCACGCTGGTCACAACGCAGTAGTGTATGCATGACTTTGTGTAGTACACAAGGAGTTCAAACTTGACGACGAGGTAGGGGGTATGTAGTTGAATGACAAAGTGTGTCCCTGAATCAAAGGGAAGTAAAAGAAAGCAGGCGCGTCGAAAGTTGAATGAAAGTCTATCGGATGGTACAATTCGCACTTGCTATCATCACCCTTGCTCATATCCCATACCTACTCGCTACCGAACCCTGCTACTACTACAGCTCAGCTTCGTCATCCACTCAGGACATCTGCATCTTGCTGCAAATCACATTCTCTTTTGCTACCCCTCCGACAACGTCTTCGGAACAACCACTACTGTTCACTTCCCTTGATCTACTATTCGCTCGACAGCCGACTCTCTAAACTCCTGGCCCTGCGAGCTCGTCGATCCCTACCAAGCCTAGCAGCCTCTACCTAGCTTGACGCTACAGAAGAGGTGTGACGTCGGAGAAAGTCTCGGATTACTCAAACTGTAATTCCAACCCAGGGCCCTCATTTACACCATCCCATACGCGACTGATCTTGCAGAACGTCACTTGCCGGACTTGGTACTAGGACTTCTTTTGTCATACTGCCGTCGTCGGAAGACTCGCTTTCGCTATTGTTCACCATCATTTCGACTTCAGCAATCGCATTCAATCGCATTCGCAAAGTGGTCACTTCACCCTGCCTTTCCCTCAACCTTCCTGAACCACTAGCCAATCCGGCATCACTTTCTTTAACGACAACTTCCGTTTCCCTTCCAGGACCGACCGCTCTACCGACACTGCCCTCTCGCATACACTGCCTGCCTCTATCTGCGCTGTCGCTCCGAATCACTCCCTTTTCGACATCCAAACCAACTACCTCTGAAACAGGCTCACTTCCCAAGATTCCCAATTGGCTTATCTTGCATCACCCGAAACACCGCTCGGTGACTGTTGGTCTATTTGAATGACAAGGACCGGCTCTACTATCGTACGTTGTCCTGCAATACCTGCCCACCACTCATCCCCCACATTCCCCCCACATGGCTCATAGGTTTAAGACGAATGGCTGACGAGTTTAGTGGAATCAACAAACCCTTCGAAATTTGTCGTCTAGCACATGATGAATATGATGGACTGTTTGTCATCTTCTCCTCTGGCGGAAAGCTTCACCATTCCCGCATTCCCCTCTTCCCCTCCCTCGCCAACCGGGACCGACACCGAGTTTCCCATTGAAGTCGACCGCTCATTCAACTCGTCCATGACCATCAGCGATGAGGGCATGTCCATCACCTCCCCTACTCCGACCGGGCAGACATCGCTGTTTGCCGAAAAGTTCTCGCCTGTCCGAAGCAGAGTCTCCATGTCGACCGACGGCTTCCTCTCGCCCGCACCCGCTGGACACATATTCAAGGGCCGTCCGCTTCGACCCGACCTGTCACCCATTCAGCAGAAACGAGGCCCACAGCACACTGCACCTACATTCCACTCTACCAAACGAGCGTTCGGATCAGAGTGGTCTTCGAATGCCCCAAAGGCGCCTGCAGGGTTCATGGCCAAGAACAAGGGTATGATGGCTCCTCCTGCTGTGCCAGAATGCAAGGCGGGAAAGTCGAGATCGCCCCTGCCGAGTGATTGGGCTATCCCCAGACAAAGCCAGGAGAGTAGGGTACGAATGATGGCTCCCTCTCTATCGAGACGCGAGGTAAGCTCTATCTTCTTGTCATTGCCTGTAAGCTGATCACCAGACTGAGCCCGTGATTTCTCCTCGAGCCAGAGTCGCCGCCAGCGACGCCATGGATGTCGACTCGCCAGCTTTCGGGTCGCGGGCTATGGGCACTCCACAATCGCCCTGCACTTCCCTTGCCGGATCCATCGAGGGCTCTCCAGGATTGGGATCATTCTTTGTCGACTCGCCAGCTCCCCCTTCAGCGCTACCGCCTTCGAAGCGCAGGAGCATTGTTGACGGCTCACCCTCGTCTTCTTCTGGCTCACCCACCGCAAAAAGGTCGTCTCTCGGTAGACCTGCCGAGAAAGTCGCCTCGACCTCTGCACTGCTCTTCCCACGTCCTACTGCTCTTGGCAATCGTCGGACCCAGCCCTACAACCGTCGACCCCTACTCTCAGCCGTTCAGCCTGGTCCTCCCATCAGATCTGATACCGTAGCCTCCGCATTCCCCATCCTACAGCGACCCACAACGGCCATCGGCACCTTTCCTCGTGGTGCACCTGCTCCAATGCGACGAGCTCAATCGGTATGCGATCAGCCACCAAAGATGATGGATACGAGCATGAGCGAGGAAGAAAGCGAATTCGAAGCTTCGCCATCGGTAGAGTATGCCAGACGGACTGGAAGCCGAGTCGTACCTCGAGTAGATGGCTCGCCTGGTTTCAAGCCTATGCGATCTTCTCTGGCTGTATCGATGGAGATGTCAGCTAGTCCCTCTGGCAAAGGCAAGAAGACTAGTCCGTACGGATCTGGAGGTCTTCCTGGATTCGGCGACAACGAGATGGACGGCAAGATCTTGCCATGCTACAAGGTCAAGGAGGATGGACTGGTCAGAGTGGTTCCCAATACTGTATGCGATCTACTGGCCGGCAAGTACGACTCGAAATTGAAGCGATATCACATTATCGATTGCCGTTTTGAGTATGAATACGAAGGAGGTCACATTGAGAATGCTATCCACGTCAAGGAGATGGGCACTCTCGACTCATTGCTTCTGTCCGCATCATCTGGTGTTCATGCTGGAGGGGACTCGCTACCTCAGCCAAGCAGGAGTGGAGAGCTGGGAGACGGTGAACAGGTCGTCTTGATCTTCCACTGCGAGTTCAGCGCCAAGCGGGCACCCACATTGTAAGCCAGTCTCATCTCTCATCTGGTTTGAGTCTGATGGTTAGTGCTAAGCACCTTCGTTCAAGGGATAGAACGATGAACAGCGCTTCTTACCCCAAAATATTCTATCCTGAGGTCTACATTCTCGAGGGCGGATATTGCGGCTTTTACAAAAGCCAACCTGTAAGTCTTGTGTGCCTCGGTCGACCTCACAGCTGATCATCCAGTCTCGCTGCAATCCCTGCGGTTACACTCCAATGGACGACCCCAAACATTTCGCCCGACGTGACACCGAATTGCACACTTTCCGGAACTTCGGTCGGACCAAGTCTTTCACCTACGGCGAGACTGCCGGAGGGGGACCTGCTTGTCCACCTCTAGCTTTTGCCGCCGCATCAGCTGCCGTTGGTCGACGAGCCAACCAATCGGTAGCTGCCGGCACTATCACCGAGGAAGAGCACGACGAGCAGGAGCACTCATCTACCAACGAGGGCGACTCGAGTGTCGAGATTGACGCCAGCCCATCTCTCAGGGTCGCCTCTATGCCGCAAGCCCCTATCTTTGGTTCTGCTCGACCAAGAACACTCGGCCGAATGGGATTCCAACGTAACGCCTCGTACGCTGGTTTCAGTGGTCCCATCCGATAAGCACTTTTCATCATCAAAATATTTTCCTTTTTCTATCATCATCAACGATTTCAAACACGAACCCCTGTAGCCTAATCGATTCCGACAACTTGTTTAATGATCTCTCTCCCGGTCTTTCCGCCTTTTGCTGTGGACATTGTTTTACTTTACTATTCACTACATTTTTCCTTTGGTTGTTCTTATACGACGCGATTTCTAGATTCTACCACACATAGCTCTAGATCGTACAACTGTAGCCTATATTCTTCCCCTTTCTGGCTTCCTTACTTGGTACTCGTACTCGTGCCCTGCATATTGCATGTCGTTGCATTACATTTTGGTGTCATGCATTACTCTCCTTGCTTATTCGCCGTCATGCTCGAGCACTGCTTTCCATCACATTACATTGCATCTCGTTGATGTATTTTGCTGTGAATGACGATATATGCAAGTAGTCTTTGTGTCCCCGAATGAGGCGGTCTTCTCTACCGGAATCCCGCTTCTGATATCAGAAATGCTGTCTACTAGCCGTCATTCCAAAGGGCGCGGTACTATCTTAGACCAGTCCAGGGAAATGGTTCGCTTTCGTTCGGGTGGCAAATTCCTGAAAACGCAAATGAGACATCCATCATCTCAGAGGATTTGGGCGACTTATATTGATAGTACCTTGTAGCTATTCCCGAGCTATTCCCGAGCAACTGTCATACCGAGGATCTTGATGCTCAGTAGATCTCTGAATGCAAAGAAGGGGATGCTGTGCCAGATCGCGGAGGTGCAAAGTTCAGAATGTTTCACGCGAATTTGTGAATTGTAACAAGCTGGATGTTTGGTTGTTTGGTTGTTTGGCTGCTTGGATCAGATCCTGTCACGACATGGTCTGTGCCTATTAAACGTCGACGTCTATCAGGTTGACTCTCTTCTCTGAGTTGTACTTCCCACCATGGTATGATATCCATCCTTTACATCGCCTAAGAACATTCATAGTTACCATGTCGGCCACCGAGCTTAGCAGGCACAGAAACTGTGGTGATCTCGTCAATGGGGATCGCAGTCACAAGCCTGAATCCCAGGCTGCCTCAGAGGTGGAAGTCCGAAGGGAAAGGGTAAAGAACTGGATGTTTGCCATGCATCATGTTGTCGCCGTAAGCAAACACACAGGAAGCGTAATAGTCCAAGCTGACTTGGCAGAACGCGTATGGGACGGATTTGAACACGATCATCGAGATGGAGAGTGACTCGACGTCGGCGGGGGAAGCAAGTCAGAGATGGATCGAGACTCGAGGCATACTGAAGGACGAGGTACTTCAAGCTGCTGCGAGAGAAATCGAGATCATAAAAGAGGAAAGATCCAAAGTCAAGGACCAGTCGAGTGTGTGGACTTGGCAGCAGGTCTGTCTGTCCTCGGGCAAGAGCGTCACAACGCTGACGGCTCCAACAGGAAGCGCGCCACTACAGCAGACTGTTGAGGGAGACCGAAAGCATGGCTAGCACAATGGCCATATACGATCACCTCGAGGGAAGCTTTGAGAAAAGAACAGGCGTACATATCGCCAAACGACGATCTCTCGTTATTGGCCATCTCCTCGATTTGTTCATGGACCACGATACTGAGGGTACAAAGAGGGAGGCTAGAGCCGCCATCTATAGTCTCTTGGGTGCTTGGGGTCGGGAGCTGTCTAGAGATATATGGGAGATTGTCACTGCTCGAGCTCAGTTCACCAGGGGTAGCATTTCCGTTTGTCACGGCTCCGAGTTTGAACGATTATTGGGACCGATCACAATGGATCTGAGGGCCTATGAACTGGTCGCTTGGATACAATAAACACATGATTAGTTTGCACACCATACACATACTGTCTGACAGATGATATGCAGCTTTTATGCGACACAAAGTGATGTTTATACTGTACATACAGTATGTACATACAGTGTCTACATTCGTGATCACTGCCCATCAATCGGCGAGCCTCCAGATGAATTCATTGTGCATCCAGCCATTCCGATACACCCTCGTTGCCTCAGTTCCGAGATCATCGTCTGCTCACCATTTCATGAGGAACGCCAGGTTGTAATATCCTAGTTCCATGTCGGTCGGGTCTTTGGCGTCAAGGAGCATCGTATTCGGAGGCAGAAGTTTGACTAGTTCTCCGAGCAAGTGTACAAACCTTGACTCCTCCTGACAGACCTCTTCAGAGTCTCGTTCCTTCCTGACCCTCTGCAAGACTTCTGGAGTCTCGCCTAGTACGTCCAACTTCTTGGGCATCTCATCACCCAAGGCTTTTGCTGCCTCTGATTCCGCTTGAGCTTGAGCCAGCCTGATGTATTCCTCAAATCCGCTATCTCGAATTTGGACTGGCGGCGCTGCTCCGTAACGGTTTCGAGTCTAGCAGCGATTGACCTCCCGAATGGAGTCCAGTTCGCTCTGCTGGTGTTAAATAGCATGAACTAATATCAGCTTTTGACTTTGACTAATTGGAATATGCTCACATCATCGGATTCCTCGACAAATGAGGAAGAGGAGCCTTCAGGGGCCGGGGTAGGCCAGTTGATTGTTCTCCCAGGATGCTGAGAGTTGATCGGACTTCCAGCGTTCCAGGCGCGCAGTGGCTGTGGATGGTGAAGGGCGGGAGGATCGACATCCATCCGTTCAGGAGACGGGGTCCTGGCGGGAAATCTGGGCCTGTTGTAACCCACCCTGGTCATCTGTGGGACGACGATAGTGGTGGTTAGTGGGCGTACTTGAGCAGGGCGAGCGGGAGTTGGGCGAGCGGGGCGTGCAGGAATGGGAGGAGGCGCCATCATCCGGTCCTTCCTTGGCGGGGGGATAGGGGCGGGGGCGGGACCGGGAGTAGGTTTCCTTCTAACCTGCTTTGCATCTAAAGTGGGGGGGAGCAGACCAGCTGCAGGAGGTACCCCAGATCCTCGGTGTGACAACGTGGGGAAGGTCCAAGGGATCCGTTGGAGAGGTAGCAGTGGACCCCAGGTCCTTTTGACAGTCTGACTATCAGCAACATCCTCATCTCGATCCAAAATCTAAGCCAACTTACTGTTTTCAGCCAATCACTAGGATGGACCTTCAGATCAGGCCATTTCCTATCACCATCTGCCTCATATGGAATGCAGGTCGGAATGTATCGTCGAGCTTTATGGCGTTGTTGCCAAGCTTCGACGGAGCGTGCTTGCACTTGGGATTGGCACAGAGAGGAGTGAGGATGGTGCCAGCAGTCAGACAACCCTCTGATGTCTTTGTGGGAGATCTGTCGTTGTTGGTATGGTAGCGGCACTTGAGTATAAGTACCATGCCATTGGGGAGGTGCATGGCGTTATCGTGTGACATAGGCGTGACGGAATGACTAAAGGTCAGTGGCAGACAAGAGGTGACATCAGCATGGCAGGTATCGTCAAGTCTGATAGTGTTGCCCAGAGCGTAAACGGAGCGTGTTTGCGCTCGTGATTTGCGCAGAGGGGAGTGAGGAACGTACCCTGATTTTGACAGCCTTCAAAGTGTGGCTGCTCATCAGCTCGCTACATTTGCACCTTCCATCAGAACATGTCGAGTTCCATTGGCTTCCCAGTGACAAGACCAGCCCTTGGAAAAAGGTCACTGCATAGGTAGACGCCATGACACTGACCATTGACGACGTTCATCCACGCTCGGACCGTCAGCCAGGTGTCCCGCCCAGCATTGCTACCCTCCGTCCAGTAGACAGCTGGGGCATCATCCCCACCGGCTGACCTCTAATATCATGTTCATTTCTCACAATCGGGATGTAGAGGAGGAAAAACGAGGTCCCCGTTGGGGAAGAAGTGATTGTCAATCACGACCTTATATCCCGAGTGTTTTTTTTTGATAGCTGCGCTATGACCTCTTGCCGTTTTCCTGGTCCGAGCTCAGTCAGGTCGCGAGAGCGGCCAGCTTCGCCGGTGGGACTTTGTCCAGCTCTGACGTCAGCCTTATAGCTGCAGAAAAGCTTACCTCCTTGCATTACATAGCTAGCTGACTGACATACTGATAGACAGAGCGCCCTGCGATGAGAATCGAGGCCAAAGGACAGTATGCCGTGGAGTTGATATACCATAACCTGCTAAATAGTCAGGCGGGTTTCCGGTTGTTGACTTCCCCGAAGGCATGTGGCGCTTAGCCAGCTGGTATGTGAGACAATTGCTGGAAGCCCTGCAATCTTTTGGGCCGCACCCGTACTACACTGACCAGGTCGAATATGTTGCTATTTAGCAGCGTTGCCATGAGACGGGCGTCAAGCAGGTGAGCATGTCAGTCAGTATCTTTTTCATATAGCGATGGCAATGTTGTTACCTGTTTAGCCACCGGTGGCAGTGAGGTGGTGTTCAGGTTAATGGCATGTACAATACAACGTTGACCATTTGCGTTGTTGACTTGACAGAAAGCGAGGGAGTGTGTTCAGTCGTTTGGTTGGTCGCACGATTTCCCAATTAGGATATCATGTCTACGCATGTGCCCACTCGAGCTCCCCGAGACTATCGTGTGTGAGCGAATTCCAGCTCATCTAACCCAAATTGTTTTAGCTTGCTGGGAGTGCCTGTGTCACAAAATGTTGGAGGTGAGTCAATGTGGTCCGGTATGGGACATTTTTGTTGTCTGGCAGTAGACAATGTCAGTTGTACACATACCATGCATATCCATAGTGCGTGATCGTCTAGTCTTCGGCCTATCTCTACCCCAGTCACACCACACTAGTGGCCGTGACCATCATCCTCAGCCCTCTGCTCTGGGGCAACCGTTATACTATCATCAATCCTCAACAAACTCGTGGCAGCTTCCAAAGCACTCTTGAGTGACTTGATTTTCGAGATGGTAGGTTCCAAAACACCTGCTTTACGATTATCGATGATTTCACCATTGAGTAGATCGAGTCCGTAAAACATGAGTTCTCTCTTTGGGTCTGTAAGAGGAGCGTTTTGTGCGGCATTGTGATATGCTCGTAATTTTGCTACTAGATCCGTGGAATCC
>Ga0265780_10009382_pt1 | contig 11740 bp, 9 predicted proteins | sample P1T30metagenome_FD_192432 | JGI IMG/M metagenome (GOLD analysis project Ga0265780, IMG submission 192432) | Plant litter microbial communities from East Loma Ridge, Irvine, California - P1 T30 | ecosystem: Environmental > Terrestrial > Plant litter > Unclassified | place: USA: California... | reverse complement strand
ACTGAAGGCGTCGCAGATCTCAACAATTACGCTTCAGCATGCGTGTAGAGGAACTGGGTATTTGGAAGTTTCATTCATTTAGATCATGATACAGATGATGTAATTATCAAGCCAAGAACTACTCGCTCTCGAATTGCAGGCCCCTCCTTCGCATTTATCATCTTGTCAGGAGTTATTCAACGACTTCTCCCCTAGTCCCTTGCGCCTCTCTTCTTACTCGACACACTCCACGGGTACTTATCACTCGGCCCAGGACGTCAGCGTGGGTATGAGGCTCGCATACCGCACACGCTGATCCTCGTGCACAAATTTACATTTCTTGCGCTTGCACTTCGGACGACGACACTCATCCTTGTATCTTGGAGGAGGTGGGAAGGCAGCTTGAGGACGCATTGCGAGGGCGTTGTGCTCCTTTGGTGCAGCGAAGGGACCAAAGGCGGGTTGAGGAGGGACGGGATGAGAGACAGGCGTTGCGTTCGCGGGTGTAAGAGCGGCGAGGGAGTTGATGCTGTAAGGATATGTAGGCGCAAAGGCGGCGGCGGCGGCAGGGTCGTTCTTGTTGAGAAGCTTGAAGAGCTGCTGGTTGAGCTCGAGAAGGTCATCCCTTTGAGACTTGAGCGCGATGGTCTCGGCTGCTTGCTTGTCGATGACGGCTTGTTGGGCGCTCACATCCCCTACAGGCGCAACAAAGTGGCCTTGAGGAACGCTGAAATGCGCGTAAGCAGTGTTTTGCGCTGTGGTTAATCATTGTATACTTACGAATTCGCGTTCATAGAACTGCCAGTGGCGACTTGGAAGACGTTGCTCGCGCCGACGTGCGCTTCGCTGTCGATTTCCATCTCCTCCTCCTCTTCGCTGACATTTCCGGGCTTGTGCTGGCGGAAGGATTCCATTGTGCTGATATCGGACGTAATGTGATGTACTTGAGAGTAACGGTAAGGCAAGGGCAAGGCCGCGCGACAACAAGACTTTTGCGACCACAGAAAAGCTGTTTAAGAAGCAGCTAGTTTTGGGAGTCATCAATGACTCTGTGCTGAGTGCTTGCTTAGAGTGTGTTGTTGAGGTGAATGCAAACGCTGAGCCCACAAACCGGAATCGTGAAATCTGCCCCGTGACTTTAGGCAAGAGGAACGATTAGCAAAAGGACGAGGCGCTACTTTTTATGTGCTGTGTCAATAACACGGGCTAAATGAGTAGATTTGCGTTGTGTATTTGGGGTAGGTTAAAACTTCCACATTGTAAATGGCAAAAGACGTTCGACTGGGTGATAAAGACATTTGACTAGGTGACTTTTCACACTACAGCCTGATATCTTTTGTCTTGTAGAAAGACCCAAAGTGGCCAGATGGAGAGCATCGCCTGCAGTACACATGAGTACATCAAATTTCCCTATCAAGATATGCTCTGGTACTGCGCAACAAGCTCGCTACTAACCTCGCAATCAAGCCGCCCACCGCACAGTCGTGTCTTGCGTAACGACAGAATTCCTAGTATCTAGAAGACAATTAGTTCAAGAGCACCAAGCCTAACGACATACTACGCACCTTGTTGATTCAACGTCGAGCCACCCATCGACTGCTGCGGCGACAGCGCCTCCAATATATCCACCGGCGCACTCATCCTCCTCCATATCGACTTCTTCCCAATCGCCGCCCTCGTCCTCAGCGCACTGCGTATATCTTCCGCACTCGCATCAGGCCAGTATCTCGAGCCCTTGGAGTCGATAGGATACAACGGCTTAGCGTCCGGATGTAAGACGTAGTCTTCGAACTTCGCAGCGGGACGTGACGAAATGATCGCAATATCGGACGCGATTTGCGCGCAGTACAGCTCGACGGGGAGATCATTGACCTCGATGCCAAAGGGGTTCTCAATCTCGTTGCCAATGGCGGCCATGCCGAGGATGATATAGGCGGATACGAGGACGACGGGGACGCTGATCCAGCCCATGAGGTGGACGAGCTGGATGGGGAGCGTGAGTAGGTAGATCCACGTGATTTGCGAGATTGCGATTGTGTATGCTATCGGTAACGGCGTGTTGAGTATGCGGTCTGCGGTCACGAGTACGTCGTCGAGTTGTTGCAAGTTGTCTACAACGCAGATCGTACTCAGCGACTTGAACGTCTCGTTGTCGTTGATACTTTGAATATATGCGCCCATGTAGGATAGTATTTCGAGTGGCAGATTGCCCAATGGACGCTTGGCTCGCTTCAATTCTCGACGCGGATTCGCTTCTGCCACGCGTAGCAAATTGTTCAGGTGCTTCATGAATGGGCGCACGGGTTCTCTGGGCGAAGGTTGGCCAGCCACGCGCGCAAAAGTGTCGAGATGGCCGACCAGGTCCTGAAGATCCTCGTATCGTGTGTACGGCTCGAAACGTATCTTGTGCTTGAGCGCGATGGCGAAAGCGACGACGAGGTTGAGGAACGAGACCTTGCCGAGGAGATCCTGCTTGCCGAGTTCACCGTCTCGTTCGATGACATGCATCCAGATATTGCGCGCCAACGAGGCCGATACACACGAGAGCTTGCTCCAGACTTTGCGACCTTCCATGTAGCGTTCGTATGCCGTATAAATCCTGAGATTCAATGCAAGACCAACGAGAATGCCCAGGTTGGTGGCGATACTCGGAGGGACCTTGACTTTTTGCGACGTTAAAATGACAAGTATTCGTGGCGAAAGGAAACTTACTGGGGTGCCATTTCTCATGTATCGTTGCAATCAGCGTGGCCCAAATGCCCACGAAAATCGTCCGCACTAATATCTTGGGCGTGACACTTCCGTGCATACGCAAAGCTCGTGGCCATTTTGAATGCCTTGTGATGTCCCGTGGGCCAATCTATCGTTGTAGGCATCAGTGGCTATAATTGTAATCTCTCGACACACTTACAAAGTATTCTTGCAGGTTTGGCCGGCCCCGTTTCGATGTGTCGGTAGCTTCTGCCTGTTTCACTGCCATGCTTGGAGCCATGTCAGTGTATGCTCGAAACTTGCAGAGCTTCTCAGGTGGACAGTGACTGATCAGTAGATCATTGGTATCAGACGTACAAGGTTTCCCGTCTGATGGCATGGAGTTGACAGCTAGGCAGCTTTACAAGTGGCCGTGTTATGGGTCATAAGCACTGATGTAGCGAGGACGGGTATGATTTGATTGGACTATCTAGCCGTGCGGTTCGTCGAGTTATGTTGGTTGCCTCCTGCCGGATGATCGATGATCTCAGCGTACGCTGTTGGTGCTGGTTAATTAGCTCACATGAAACGGAACAGCGCCCTACATGCTCGAATGTGATGTTAGTAACGATGGCACTGGTCTTTAATCATCGCCAACTTTTTCGACGACCGCGCATACGCCACCAGGATCGAATTGGTATCAAGTACAGGTTCTGAAGGTGAGAACCGTTGTCACGGAGCTGTTGACGGTCATCGAATCTGCAGTGCCGTTGTCGTCATCGCACGGCCAGTCACGAGATAACTGTATGCGCCGGCCCGTACCGTTCTTCAGACCGCTGTGGTTGCTGATCGACTTGAAGTTCATCGAGATCTGATTTGGCTGGCCAGTAACTTTTGAAGGTTCATCTGCAAACTTGGTTGCATGATGCATGTCGTAGTTCGAGACTTCCCAACGATCATGCAGCTAAGCCAACCACGGTAAGCGTGTCCAACGTTCGTACTGCATGTTGTCACCTACGAGAGAAATGTAGAATCAGTTCCGACTGCACAAAAAAAAAACTCTGTCAACCGTACAAATCATTCCCCCAAACCAAACCACCCTCCTTCCTTCAACCTCACAATATTATACAACACCCCCCCTCCTTCCCAATTTTCCTCACCCCCAACGTATCCACCCCAACGCCCTCATTCACCACGCCTCGACATCCCTGCACGCCCAATCCATCGGTGCCAGTGTCGCGTCGTGGGATGGGTGGGCCGGGGGTGTAGTGTTCTATGTGAGGAGGGGTTGGTCGTGCGTGGGTGGTGGATGGTTGCATCGGCTGGGTATTTTCGCGTGGGTTGTTGCTTTCGGAGATCTGTATGCGTAGAATGGCTAGTGGGTTGCGTTGTAGTTGGTAGGGAAGAAGGAGGGAGGGTGGATTTGGCGAGGAGGAGATTTTGAGAGAGGCTGGGGATTCACGCATTTGTCAAGCGCGTCGGCAGAGCATCCACGAAGAAGCACTCTTGAAGTGGCAGTGTATGCGTGAGCGAAAGAATGCTCGTGAAGATCGATGGATTCAATCCAATCTACACAATCACATTGATCTCCTTACCAGCCGCCCAACTCTCGACAGTCTCTTTCAGAATGTCACCCAAATTCTTCAACGTCCGCTGCGAGAACCACGCAAGATGCGGACTCAAAGTGATATTCAAGTCCTTCGCATCTTCACGCAACAACGGCGTATCTGCTGGTCCTTCACACGGCTCCACACCATATACATCCGTAGCATAGCCAGCAATCTTCTCATCCTTCAATGCCTGAACCACAGCTTCCTCATCCACGATGCCGCCGCGCGCAATATTGATGAGCACCGCATACGGATGCATCTTGTCGAACTCGGGCGTCGAGAGAAGATTCAGCGTCTGTGGATTCCGCGGGATAGCAAGTACCAGCACGGTAGCTTGTCGCAAGACGTCATCAAATGGTACGCGCTCGGTCCCGGCACTCGGTGTGGGTAGTACGCCCTCCAACGAAGCATCAGGTATCTTCCGCGCAGCAACCAAGACCTTCATGCCCAGCGCCCTCCCCACACCCGCGATGCGCTTCCCCAAACCTCCATACCCAACAACACCAAGGACCTCGTCCCCACACGTCAGCGGCGGCTTCCCATCCGGTAACCGCATATATTTCCCCAAGCTACCTGTCCTCTTCCACTCGCTCGGCGTCTCCCTCGTCAAGCGATCCAGTAACACCGTGCGCCGCCTCGCCGCGAAGTAAAGACTAACAGCATGCTCAGACACGGCATCGAGGTTCGCGCCCGGACAGTTCGTTACGCGGATGCCTCGGCTCTTGGCGGCAGCGAGGTCGACGTGGTCGGTGCCGGTCGCGGAGACGGCAATGAATTGGAGGTTGGGCGTCACATCGGCGTGCAGTGTTTCGGCGTCGAGTTTCACGGTGGTGACGATGATGATGGTGGCATTGCGGATGCGTGCGTGGAGCTCGGCGCGGGGGGGCGTGGAGGTGGTTGTTGAGTGGGTGGTTAGGGTGTTGGGGAATGAGAAGCCGGAGGGGGGCAGGGGCTGGTGTTGCTGCTCGAGGGCGACGATTTGGTGGTGCATTGTTGGGGCGATGACGTCGGGGGTGCGGTGGGACAAGGGTCTACGTTGCGCTGTTAAAACTTCGATTGTTGTTGAAATGACCCATTTTATATCAAATCAGCGCAGTGGGTCGTGGTCGACTCGTTGCATTTGCTTCGCCAAAGAAGTCTGACATCTAGGGCGTGCGGGAGTAAGAGCTGGTCTCAACGCAGGTAGTCGTAGGACAGCACTTCGCAACTTCAACAAGTGTGAACGACTCCAACATCTTCAACCAGACCCGTCACAGCATGTTGGATGCTCGTATGCGGTATCTGTACCCCGTCGTACCTATCACATGCCATGGAGGTGGTATTTGTGATACTATCTGGCACGCGACACGATGGCTGCTCCAAGCCCGCCTCGACTGACACCCTCGGCGTCTCCTATTCGCTGGCTCCATCACATTAGTAAACCATCGCGAACGCCCCACGAACATTCGGGCGGTCGCGCGAATTTCTAGAAGAACAACTGGTGACATCTCAGGGTGCAAGATCGACAGGGCAGCATCGGCGTCGCTTTTTACGGCGTACTTTCCCAGCTGCCCCATCTCGCAGCATCCGACATCCGAGGCGAGGGTAACTTCAGCGCCAGAAGCTTTTTCTCGTCCCGCGTCGGTGATTTACTCGGTAGAAGCGCACACCACCATCCAGCCCTAGCTCAGCCCAGCCCATCACCAAGCGGGCATGCCAAGAGCGGACACGCATCGTTCGAGATAGGCGCGGGCAAAGGACAGGCAAGCCTTCCTGTTCCCAGGCTAGTGGGCCCCGGTCTATGCGACGCCATGCGCCAACTGACGTGCCCGTGCAGCCCTTCAAAGCCAGCCCATATCCATCTGAAATGGTGCAGAGCTTTCCGCGGAATTTATCGACTCGCAGCACCCCAGGACCCTCCAGCCAGGACGACGGAAGCAGCACGCCCCTCATGTCCAACTACCGCTACGGCACGCAGTCAGATGCGTATGCCGCTGAAAACGACATCAACCAGCGCATGCCCGTTGAGAATTTCGAAAAGGGTCGCAAGTCGAGCTTTGGCAACGGCAAGTACGACGGTGCTGCCGTCAACGATGCCGACGACCTCCTGCATGCCATGGGCTACAAGTCTGAGCTTGTGCGATCGCGCTCGACGTTCCAGGTAGCCTTCATGTCCTTTGTGTTGGCTTCTGTGCCCTACGGTTTGGCGACGACTCTCTACTACCCAATCGCCGATTCGGGCCCAGTTGGTATCATCTGGGGCTGGCTCGGTGTGTCTCTAATCGTTCTCTGCGTGGCTGCCTCGCTGGGTGAGATCACCAGTGTCTACCCCACCAGTGGAGGTGTCTACTACCAGACATACATGTTGTCAGCACCCTCGTACCGCAGAATCGCATCGTGGATCTGCGGGTGGTCTTTCGTAGTCGGAAACATTACCATTACGCTCGCGGTCAACTTCGCTACTGCGCTCTTCCTTGGTGCTTGCATCAATGTCTTTGAGGTCGAAGGCGCAGAAGGCCCGGTTGGCATCTTCGAGGGTACGGCGTGGCAGGTCTACCTGATCTTCCTCGCCATCACACTCGTGTGCAATGTGGTATCAGCTCTTGGAAACAAATGGCTGCCATGGCTTGATGTGAGACCCCTCCAAAGCGACCTCTGGTTATGTTACTTATAATGAGCAGACTTTTGCCATCTTTTGGACTTTTGCCGGTGTGCTTGCCATCATTGTATGCGTCCTTGCCATTGCGAAAAACGGCCGCCACGACGCCAAATACGTTTTCACCGAATTTGACCCCTCCGGCTCTGGCTGGGTTCCTGGATGGTCTTTCATGGTCGGATTGCTCCATGCAGCCTATGCGACTTCTTCGACTGGAATGATCATCTCGTGAGCAACCCTTTTTGTTACCTATGCGCCAAGTTATCCGCCCAAGCAATCCTCCTGCGCAACAACTCCAAGCGACAACTTTGAACCCCAAGCAGCTTCTCCATTGCGACAATAAATGTGCTTACTTTGATATCTATGTCCAACTGCTGACGAAGTGTAGTATGTGCGAAGAGGTACAATACCCAGCCACTCAGGTCCCTAAGGCGCTGGTTGGTACTGTTACCCTCAATACCATCATGGGCCTCGTGTTCCTCATCCCGCTCGTCTTTGTCCTGCCCGACCAAGCATCACTCGCTGCTCTCGCCTCGGGCCAGCCAGTGCCCACCATCATCAAGAGCGCTGTCGGCAGCTCCGGCGCAGCCATTGGCCTGCTCATTCCCCTGCTCGTTCTTGGGCTCATCTGCGGTATCGGATGCACGACCGCCGCGTCACGTGCCACATGGGCATTCTCCCGTGACGGCGCCATTCCCGGCTTCAAGTGGTGGAAGGTTGTCAACACCAAGCTCGATGTACCGCTCAACGCCATGATGCTGAGTATGGGCGTCCAGCTCATCCTTGGACTTATCTACTTTGGCGCTCCTGTTGCTTTCAACGCCTTCTCTGGTGTGGGTGTCATCTGCCTCACGCTGAGCTACGCGATCCCTATTCTCATCTCACTCATCCGCGGGCGCAAGCAGGTCAAGGAGGGACAATTCCATCTCAAAGGCTTGGGCGTCTTCTGCAACGTTGTTGCTCTTGGTACGTCTATGCAGCACTCACTGAAGAAAAAAAATGCATCGAACTAACATCTTCCAGGATGGTCTGCTCTCGCAATTCCCCTCTTCTCGATGCCAACTATCCTGCCAGTCACACCCGAGCTCATGAACTATGCATCGGTGGTGTTTGCTGGCTTTGTCGTTATTTCCATGGTGTGGTACTTTGTGTGGGGCAAGAAGAACTACGAGGGCCCGCCAACGCACGAGGAGGCTGTGTTGGAGGCGCGGAGAGCCAGCATGATCAGTCATTAGGGTTGATGGGGGACGCAATGTACAAATGGCGACGCAACGCGTATTTTTAGAGCACAGCATTTTGGAGGTTGATCCGAGTAGGTGGGATAGTTTGAATGATACCCTTTTCTATGTACTTTTACAGGCTGAAGGTGACGCGACTAAGTTGATGATCAACGACGAGGTGGTGAAGTTGGTACTGATGACGCGCAGGTCAGGTGATCGCAAGACTCTGAAACGGCCCAGGTGAAACCAGGATGCCTTCGCTAGACGCCGATCCAAGGCATCATCAAACATCGCGACCCGCGACTCACCACAACTTCAGTACCATCCGACCTCGACACGGCCTATTACTAACGCTTCTCTGTGCTGACGCGACTTGGGACACGCGCGCAATCTTGCGCCTGTACTCGTGCAAACGAAAGCGCGAGGTCTCACCGCCGTCCCACCTGCGCAGTACGACATCTCCCACCTCCCACCACCCACCACTATCCCCCCAGCATGTCGGGCCCTGTCGCAACCGCCCGCCCAACGCAGGCTCTCCGTCTGCGCCGCGAATCTCAGCGCCCCGGCGTCGCCCGCACCGTGACCAGACCGAGCACCATGGAGGACGACGGCGCGAAGACGGACGGACGCCGCTATGTGTACACGCAGCAGGACATTCTCGCGCGGCACAAGGGCAAGCCGCCGTCGATGCGCATCTTCCTGCACCCCAAGCACTTCCGCATCAACGACTCGGCCGACATGCTCGAGTACTCGTCGCCCATGCGCGAGATCCTGCAGCACATCAAGACGCGCACCGTGCCCCACAACATGGTCGACGACTTCTACGCCATGGACATGCCCTTCTACGACAACTGCCTGATCGTCGAGGTCCACGACTACCGCTCGGGGGGTGTGAAGCCCCGAGACGACACCAACAGCCTGGGCGACAGCGGCACAAACGCCTTCAGCATCCACAACTACAACAACTTCATCACGCCCTCGCCCTTTGCGCCCTACCCCTCGGCCACCAAGGGCGATGCGTCGGAGGAGAAGGAGAACATGCCCGCGCCCCCGTCCGCCGCCCCCTCGCAGCAGAAGCAGCCGGGCAAGCCCAAGGTGTGGACGACGGTGCTCTTCCCGACCGCGCAGTCGCATCTCGCCGACATGCAGCTGCTGGCCACCACCCCGATGCCGGACATGGCCACGCTGAAGCGCATGCAGCAGGCCGGTCGAATGCCCTCCACGCCCATGACCACCGTGCCGCCCACACCGACCTTCCCCGGCGGCCGCAGCCCGAAGCGCCAGAAGATGATCCTCGATGACAACAACACCCACGAGTTTGAGGCCGACGTCTACAACGCCACCTGCCCCAAGCTGTACCTCGAGCCCACCAAGACTTTCGCAGAATCGCTCGCCCTTATCGACGCCGTTACCCACCCCAACAACAAGAACGACGCCCCGGCCCGAAAAACCCGCAAGCGGACCACCGCCGAACTGCAGGCCGACGAGGCTGACGCCGCTGCCACTCAACGCTTCATGCTGGCTGGAGACGAGCAGCAGGCAAACATGGCGACGACCGCCACAGGCGGCGACGAGGGTGCGGTGCGCGCGTCTGCCAACTCGCAGAACTTTGCGCGCATGAAGACACTGGCGGCGATCAAGGCGAATCACGAGGAGGCCGACAGGCGGAAGAAGGAGGAGGACGCCCGCAATGCGCTGCAGAAGCGGGCCGCCCAGAACCAGGCCGAGGAGCAGAGAAAGCGGGAGTCTGAGACAAACAGGCAGCAGGCTGAGCTCATGGAGCGGCAGCAGGCACTGCTTAGACAGCAAGCCTCGCAACAGCAAATGCAGCAGACCCAGATGCAGCAGAACCAGATGCAGCAAAACGAGGCCTTACGCGCAGCCACCCAGGCCCAGCAGATGGCGAATGCGTCGGCAGTACAGGCTGCCCAGACCCCGCAGTCTGCCACACAGCCTCAGTTCTCACCCGTCGTCCGCAACGGAACGCCCATGGCCGCCGCTGTAAACTCACCGCGGGTGGGAGGCCCCGTCTCTCACCCAATGGGCGGCACTCCCATGATTGCAACCGCGTCTAACCACGCCATTGCCAGCCCTGCCCGTCCACCTTCTGCAGTCTCTCATCACAACATGGCGCGCTCCGTCAGCCAGCAGCAGAACATGAGCAGAACGGGTACGCCCCAGATGGTCCAGGGAACACCAGTCATGGGCGCCGTCATGCCAAACCGCAGCACGCCAACGCCAGTGCGCATGAACCAGGGCAGCCCGCAAATGGGCATGCAGGGAGGCACGCCCATCATGATGCAGACACCCCAGCAGAGCATAACGCCCGAGCACATGCAGCGGATGCAGCAACAACAGGCAATGCAGCAGCGCATGCTCCAACAACAGCGTATGGCCCAGCAGGCCGGTAGCATCAACCCGGCCATGAACAGCCAGCTCCAAACGCTTGCCATGCAAAAAGCTAACATGCAAGTCCAACAACACGGCGTACCCAACGGCCAGGATCCTGCGCAGTACCTCAACATGCTCGCGCGCCGCATGCTCCAGCAGCTGCAAAGTCAACACCTCCAGCAACAGCAGCAAGCCCAGCAACAACAAGCCATGCAGAACATGTCGCCCCAAGGCAGCCAACAAGGCATGAACCCCGCTTCCATGAACCTCGCGCAACTCCGCCAGCACCACGCCCAGCGCCGCGCCGCCCTCCTCAGCCAGTACGGCCAGCAGATACCCCAACACGAAATGGCGCGCTTGCGCCAACTCGAAGCAGCCATCATGCAGCGCCAGTCCGCGGAGCAAACGTCGCAAATGCAAATGGCCGCCTCGATGGGCAATCCGCAAATGCAGAACCAAATGCAACAGCAAATGCAACAGATGCAGCAAAACGGCGGCACACCCACCCCAGGCGGCACCCCCATCCAAATGCAAGCCTACCAGCAACTCCTCCAACAACAGCGCGCAGCCCAGGCACGCAACCAGCAACTCATGGCCATGCGCCAGCAAGCGATGCAGCAGGGCGGACAGATTCCCCAGGGCATGATGAATAATGTTAATATGCAGGGTATGCAGGGTATGAATATGCAGGGCATGAATATGGGTGGTATGCAGGGTATGGGTGGGGGGAATATGGGTGGCGGGCAGATGAATCAGCAGCAGGTGCAGCAGATGATGATGTTGAGGGCGCAGCAGCAGGCGCAACAGCAGCAGAGGATGGGGCAGCAAGGAGGAGGTGGGGGAGATATGGGTGGATGGAGTGGGTGAAGAGCTCTTGTCGTTGGGGGAGTTTTTGCTTGGGCGTTCATGTGGGAAAAGCGAATGTTTGCGAGGGATGGAATGGAAGATACCCAGGATTTCATGGCGTAACTCTGGAATGGCGTGGGATGTGTATTGTATTGTGCTTTGTGGTTATTCGATTTGTATATGCTGGTGCGGAAGAATATATTCCTTCTATTCATTCACAGCTATCTTCTTCATCAGTCCAGCCCATCACCAACGCAGATAAGACAACACATATCACTTCACATCCATACAACGCTCACCGCCTTTCGAGTCGACTCGCTGCATGAACATATAAACACGTTGATTGATACGCAACTAAATTGTACAAA
>Ga0265780_10009381_pt1 | contig 11741 bp, 10 predicted proteins | sample P1T30metagenome_FD_192432 | JGI IMG/M metagenome (GOLD analysis project Ga0265780, IMG submission 192432) | Plant litter microbial communities from East Loma Ridge, Irvine, California - P1 T30 | ecosystem: Environmental > Terrestrial > Plant litter > Unclassified | place: USA: California... | reverse complement strand
CTTCCTGTCCCCGGCCCAATTTTTATAGTATCTTGCCGATTCCCGTGAGGGAAATCACTGGCTGGCTTCTTGGTATGAAAAAACTTTTTCCGGCATTGCTGCTGGGGCTGGCGAGCCGCTCGGCGCTCGCGGTGGCCCCGCCTACCGTACCCTCGGCCATCGATGCGATGGGCCTGCACCTGACACTCGACTACGAAGCCCGTCAGCTAGTGCAAGCCAAGGTAAACAGCCTTTGCCGGCACCAAGCCTCGCTCGAAGCGCGCATTGCGCTGGCCGAGTCGGCCTTTCCGCTTATTGATAAAGTACTGGCCGAAGAAGGCGTGCCAGCCGATTTTCGGTACCTCGTTCTTCAAGAAAGCGCCCTAAATGGCAACGCCGAAAGCAAGCACGGCGCGGTGGGCTACTGGCAATTTAAGCGCGAAACCGCCCTTGACTACGGCTTGACCGTGGACCGCAACGTGGACGAGCGCCGCCACCTCACGGCCAGCACCCGTGCCGCCGCCCGCTACCTCACGCGCAGCAACAACAGCCTGCACAATTGGGTCAACACCCTGCTCAGCTATAATTTGGGCCTGGGCGGCGTGCAGCCTTACACCCGCCCGGCCGATGCCGACGCTTCGCGCATGAGCGTCACGGCCAGCAGCAGCGTGTACATCCTGGATTTTATTGCCCAAAAAGTGGTGTTTGAGCCTGCTTGCGCGCAGCATGTCGTGCCATTTGTGCCGTGGCGCGAGGTACCTGCCACGCCCGGCCTCAGCATAGCCCAGCAAGCGGCGGCCTTCTCGGCCGACCCCGCCGCCGTAGCCCGTCTCAACCCTTGGCTGCTCGCCTCCAAAGTGCCTACCAATGGCCGGGCCTACACGCTACTCATGCCCCTGAGTGGCACCGCTACGCCCCCGCCCCCGCCCCTGCTGGCTACCAGCCCGGTATCACGCCGGGGGCAGCGCCCGGCGCCCGCGCCAGTAGCCGCAACAACGGTAGCTAGCGGCTTTTTAAACGTCAATGGCTTGCGGGCACTAGTGGCCCAGCCCGGCGATACGCCGGCTTCGCTAGCCGCACGGGGCGGCGCTAGCCTGGGCTTTTTCATGAAGGTGAATGAGCTGTCGCGCAACGAATTATTGATTCCAGGCTCGCCCTATTTTTTCGAGCGCAAGCGCGAGGCGGCCGAGCAGGAATACCACATTGTGCGCCCCGGCCAAAGCCTGACGGCCATTGCCCAGCATTTTGGCGTATTGCGCCACGCGCTGCTGGCCTATAACCACCTGCACATGGGCGAGTCGGTGCAGCCGGGCCTGGTGCTGTGGCTGACCCACGTGCGCCCCCGCAATGTGGCGGCCGAATACCGGGCCATCCCGGGTAGCCGCCCCGCGCCCGCCGTGGTGGCCCAGCGGCCGGTAGCGCCGGCCCCGGAGCCAGCTACCCAGGAGGTGGAGGAAGAAGCGGAAGAAGCCGAAGAAATAGCCGCCATCAACGAGTTGCCGACTGAAGTGCCCGGCGCGCCGGTAATGGCGCTGCCCACCGCGCCGGCGCGGCCGGTAGCAGTAGCTGGCCCTTCCGCTCCGACTGTAGTGTTGGCCCCGGCTCCCAGGCCCGTAGCACGCCCAGCGCGGCCGGTAGCAGCTCCTATTACGGCCCCAGTAGCCGTGGCACCCGCCCGGCCCGCTGCGGCCGGCACCTACACCGTAGCACCTCACGAAACTTTATATGGTGTGGCTCGCCACCTCGGCGTGCGCCCCGCCGAACTGGCGGCCTGGAACGGCCTCCCGCCCACAGCTGCGCTCCAAGTGGGGCAGGTTCTGCGCGTTGGCGGCGGAGCCGCGCCGCAAGTCCCGGCTACTGTGGCCGCCGAAACCTACTATGCCCACACCGTGGCCGTGGGCGATACCTTTTTCAACATCTCGCGGCGCTATGGCTGCTCGGTCGCCGAGCTTCAGGCCAGCAACGGCCGGGCCGAGCCCAGCCTGCGCGTAGGCGAGGTACTGCGGGTGCCTATTCATTAGAGTTGTTTTCGGGTTAGTGAACATGGGGCGGGCTGCCGGCTTTTCGCCGGCTGTCCGCTCGTCTTTTAGTGAGCTTTGCACCCAACGAGCGGACAGCCGGCGAAAAGCCGGCAGCCCGACTTAACTACTTACACTAGCCTAGAGGCTACTATAGTTACGGGACACTGCGGCAGCTCCGTAGCTAGCTGGCAGCGGCGTCTTGCTGCTGACACAGCCATGCCCGCGCATCCAATTCTTTTTCGAAGAAGGCCATGTAAAAGCCAACTTTGGCCAACTGCACCTGCATATCCCCCGCAAGTAGGTCGTTTGCCTTGGCCTGCTGATTGTCGGCCACCCAGTAGGCTACGTGTACCGGGCCGCCGAGCCGCTGCGTAGCCAAGGGCGCAAACGTTTCTATTATCCAGGTTCGGAAGGTGGCCGCTGGCCAGATGCGTAGCCGCAAATCGAGGTGCCAGAACCGGCAGCCCGCTTTTACGGCCTCATCCAGCAGGTACGAGTAGGAGTCGATAAGACTTCCGGTAAGCATTTGGCGAGCCCAAACGGCCCGCAATATGCCCGAGCTGGGCTCTACAATAATGGTGATGTCGTTGTCGCTAGCGTTTGGCACTGATAGAGAAGGAAGGTTGAGGTAGAACGCGGCAGCCCAGGGGCTTGTGACAAGCTCAACGCCAGGGCAACCATAACTAATATAGTGCCTGGTGTTCTCGCCCAAGTTACTTCCTAAAATTCAGTTAATTAAAAACCCCGCTCCGGCTATGCCAGGGCGGGGTTTTTAATTTATATCCGGGTCACTACCACGGCGCGATAAGCCGCCGCCCGCCCGATGGCGCTCTTTAAATCGTCTTGCAGCGCCCGGCTACTCACCCGTTTGGGATGCGGGTCGAGGATGGTACCGTCTTCGGCCAGCAGCACGGCGGCGGGCAGTTTGTCGATGCCGTAGGCCCGGCGCACTTCGGCCTGCTGGGCGGCCGGCACGTAGGCTTGCACACCTGGCAGGGGCGGCACAGCCTGCACCACGGTCTTGTTCCAGTTGCCAAGCTGCTCATCCAAGGCGATGGCCACAATAGTGATGGGCTGGCCGCTGAGCGTCTGCACCAGTTCTTTGAGATAAGGCTGCTCGTGCTGGCTGGCCGGAAAGCGCGTGTCCCAAAACATAAGATACACGAGCTTACCCCGGTAGTTGGCCAGGTCAAGCGAATCGCCGGTAGTGGTGCGCAGCGGCAGCGGCGGGGCCGCGCTGCCAATGGCTAGGGCCTCGCTAGCCACTTGGGCGGCCCGTAATTGGTCTATCCAGCGGCGCGGGGCCTGGGCGGTGGCTTCATAATCTGCTAGTAGCGCTTTGGCGTGCGCCACGTGCCCCAGGCGAAAGGTTTCGAGTAACACCCGGCCCAGCACGATGGGGCGCGTAGGGCCTTTTAAGAGCTGGGCCGCCAGTTGGTAGCAGGTGGGGTAATAGTCAGGGTCGGTGGGCTGATGACCCTGCGCACGCGTCTGGTAATGCACGTAGTTCAGCAGGAACTCCTGGTAGTGCTGGCTGCTAACAACACTTTCATTACCCGGCACAAGCGCGTTGTCACTCAGAAAATCGTAGTAGCCCGGCGATACGGCGAGCCGCTGCTGGTCGCCGGAGGTTTGCTCACGCAAATCCACGTACGTAAGCCGGTCATTGGCATAGGTGTAGGCAATCTCACTTTGGGCAAACGCCTCGAAAGCGGGCGTGAGCGCACCGCGCCGGTCGGCCTGCCGAAATAAATTGAACTCGTGCGTGCGGCGGTAGTCCAGAAACGACAAAAAGGCTTTCTCCAGCAGGTTGATGTTATCGGGCAATACCTGATACGCCTCGTTGTCGGTGTACTTATTTTCGGCTTCGCATAAGTAGTTGTTAGCGTTGGCGGCACGCTTGTCGGGATTGCCGGGCAGGGGCGTGAAGCGCCGCGAGGCGGCCACGTTATCGGCATTAAAGCGAATGGCTACGGCTTGGCCTGGCTCCAGAAATATCGGCGCTTCTTCGCCCTCATAGCTCAGCTGTACCAGCGTAGGAGCAGTGATAGGCAGGCGTATCTGGAAATCTCCCTGTGCATTGGTGTGCGCCCGCGATACGTGCTCGCGCGTGTCAAAGGGCTGCGCCAGCCAGCTGATATTGATGGTACTCCCGATGTCGTTGTCCACGTGCCCGCTTAGCTCCACGCCGCCCGTGCCTTGGGCTTGGGCGGCGCGCATAACCAGGGCAGCGGCTAGCAACAGCAACGTTTTCAAATAAGACATAGTGTGAGGTAAGACAACTAGCAGCCGGCTAAAATAGTACTTTCCCTTCATATATCTGCACTACATAGGGGCTTAGTATACAAAGAGCGGCTTGGCTTGTTTGGCAACAGTCAGAGCATTCCAAAAATTCTCGCCAGCTTTGCGCCCCATTTACTCCGCATTCCCCCCGCAATTTTTCCGGTCATGTCGCAGCACAAAGAAATTAAGCTAGTCACCACCCACCAAATGCTAGCCATGAAGCAGCGGGGCGAAAAAATCTCGATGCTCACGGCCTACGACTACTCGATGGCCCAAATTCTGGACGGCGCGGGGGTGGATGTGCTGCTGGTGGGCGACTCGGCCTCCAACGTAATGGCGGGCCACGAAACGACCCTACCCATTACCCTCGACCAGATGATATACCACGCCCAGAGCGTGGTGCGCGCCGTAAAGCGCGCCTTTGTGGTAGTTGATATGCCCTTCGGCTCGTACCAGGGCAATAGCAGCGAGGCCCTGCGCTCGGCCATCCGCATCATGAAGGAGAGCGGCGGCCACGGCCTCAAGCTCGAGGGCGGCGCCGAGATTAAGGACAGCATTACGCGCATTCTTACGGCCGGCATTCCGGTGATGGGCCACTTGGGCCTCACGCCCCAAAGCATCTATAAATTCGGCACGTACAGCGTGCGCGCCAAGGAAGAGGCCGAAGCCGAAAAGCTGGTCGAAGACGCGCATTTGCTACAGGAAATCGGCTGCTTTGGGCTGGTGCTGGAGAAAATTCCCGCTGCCTTGGCCAAGCGCGTGGCCGAGGAGCTAACCATCCCGGTTATCGGCATCGGCGCCGGCCCCGACGTGGACGGCCAAGTGCTGGTGGTCCACGACGTGCTGGGCATCACGAAAGAGTTTAAGCCTCGCTTCCTGCGCCGCTACGCCGAGCTGCACGACATCATGACCGACGCTGTGCAGCGCTACGTGGCCGATGTGAAAAGCCGCGATTTTCCGACGCAGGAGGAAGGGTATTAATACTGAAGCTGTTTAGAAAGTCCAAACTCGTCATGCTGAGCGCAGCGCAGCGTAGTCGAAGCATCTCTACCGCTTCCTCTTAAGCCATTCAACGGGGCGATAGAGATGCTTCGACTACGCTGCGCTCCGCTCAGTATGACAGGTAGTTTTGCAGTTTAAAACTTCCTGAACAGCTACAACTGTCTGTCTGGCGGCCCGATGAGAGCACTGTTTCTATTTGTCTTAGCGCTAGTCAGTCAGCTGGCTTGCGGGCAGGGCGTGAAAACGGTCAGTATTCCGACTTCTAAAAACCTTCGGTCCGACGCTGATACTTCCTTTAGCTTCACGTCGGACCGCGCTACAGCCAGCAAAATTCATTTACCAGACTTACGAAAGTCTACTGATGCTTTCCATTTCCGACTTTGGTCGGGTAGGCAGGCACTCGATATTTGGACGCTTGAAAGCAAGCGTTATTTTGGCGCCGTAACCAGCTATGCGCAACGTTATAATGCAGCGCTTTTTGCAAAAAATAATTATCGCATAGATACCGTTATTTTTAAGCAAATAGCTTTACCCAATGCCAAGGCAAAGCAAATCTTTCAGCTTATCGACTCCCTTGCCATCATCAGTATTCCTACTGACAACCAAATAGCAGGTTGGCAGGAGGGTCTTGATGGAACTGAATACAGAATCGAGACCTCTACTCCAAGCTCCTACGCTTACAAAACCTACTGGGCGCCGAGTCTTTTTACTGACACCTTGTGGGAAGCGCGGCAAATACAAACGCTTATAGATAAGCTTTATGCCAACTTTACATTGGCAGATTATACCAAGCACTTAAAGCTCTTACCGGGCCACTATCAACACGATGGAGTCGAAGGCGTGCAGATTAGAACGGTACTACCAGATGAAGAACCTAAACACAGAACGTCGATATTCGACTGGTTTTAAGCTACTTTAAGAAACTATGCTGAAACCCAAGGGCCGCTATTACGAACTACCGCTCGCGGGCAGCAAAATCCGTAGTATCGTTTATAACGGCGCGCTACGTCTCATTTTCGGCGAATTCGAGGAAAGCTACTTGAATTTACTTGGCAGGTTTGAGGTGAAAAGACATGGATACGCTGCCTTTTTGCTTCCAAAATCGAAGGAGGGGCTGCTTTTGTTTTTTGACTTGCTGAACGCTGAGGTTGCAGTGCAAGAAGCCAGGGCTGATAAAGAAGGGCGGCTGTTTCTGACGTTTGCGGACAAGACAGAAGTAATGATAGCAGGCCCTGACGAATACTGGGATTTTACCCGGCATAGTAGCCAAGCCCCTAGTGCCAACGGGTCAGTTAGCGGCGGTTTGGGCTACCTCGATTTTTAAAGCTGAATTGACTATTCGGCTTTTCTTTTACATATTTGCTTTGCAAAACAAAGTTCTTCGCATCTCAGTAACTTATGCAGCCCCAACCGCCTCCCCTCCTCACGCGCGCCAGCGACTGGGCCCGCAATTCGGTCACGCTGAAACTGCTCAGCATCGGCATCTTATTGCTGCTGCTGCTCATCCCGAGCAGCATGGTGGAAGGTCTCATTACGGAGCGGGCGAGCAACCGCGACGCTGCCACCGAGGAAATCAGCGCCCAATGGGGCGGCGCGCAGCTGGTGCTGGGGCCGGTGCTGGTGCTGCCCTATACCGCCCAGGAAACCAATGATGACAAGCATGTTACCGAAATAACGCGCTACGTGTGCGTGCTGCCCGACACGCTCAACAGCACCGGCACGCTGGAGCCCGAGCGGCGGCACCGGGGCATCTATGAGGCGGTGGTGTACCGGGCCAAAATACGGGTGCAGGGCGTGTTTCAGGCCCCGCCCCTGGCCGACCTGGGCGTGGCGCGGTGCGCGGTGCGCTGGTCGGAGGCCTTCGTGGCACTGGGCTTGTCCGACCTCAAGGGCATCCGCAGTGGCCTGCGCCTGCGCTGGGATGGGCAGGCGCGCACCTTCGAGCCGGGCGTGCCCGATAGCGACGTGCTGCCGGTAGGCTCGGCCCCCACGGTGAGCACGCAAGTGAGCACCGTGGTGCAGGAGCGCGGGCGCTACTCCAAATACAATACTGAGGATGAAGGCGGTAACTTGGGCGCGGCCGCCAACGGCCTCAATGCCCTGGTGCCAGTGCCCGACGAAAAAACGCTGACCCAGCGCCACACCTTCGCCTTCGACCTCGACCTGAACGGCAGTACCGGCCTGCTGCAAGCCCCGCTGGGCCGCCAAACCACCTTGCACCTAAGCGCCCCTTGGGCCGACCCCAGCTTTATCGGGGCCTTTTTACCGGTGCAGCGCACGCTGGGCGGGCAGCAGTTCACGGCCGACTGGCGGGTTTTTCACCTCAACCGCAACTATCCGCAGCACTGGCGCACCAGCGAGGCGCGCCCCAACGTCAATGCCTCAACCTTCGGCGTGCGCCTGCTGGTGCCCGTGAATGAGTACCAGAAAACTATGCGGGCGGCCAAATATGCCCTGCTGCCGCTGGCGCTCACGTTTTTGGTATTCTTCTTCGTCGAAATTCTGAATCGGCGGCGCATCCACCCATTTCAGTACCTGCTGGTGGGGCTGGCCCTGGTCATTTTCTACGTGCTGCTGCTGGCGCTGTCCGAGCAGATGCCGTTTGATGCGGCTTACGGGCTGGCGGCGCTCACGATTGTGGGGCTGGTGACGGCTTACGCGGCGGCGAGTTTCCGGCAGCGGCAGCCCACGCTGGCCACCGCCGGCGTACTGGTGGTGGTGTATGGCTTCGTGTTTGTGGTGCTGCAATTACAGGACTATGCCCTGCTGGTGGGTAGCCTCGGGCTGGTAGTTGTGCTGGCGGCAGTTATGTTTTTATCGCGTAACATCAACTGGTACAGCCCCGCCGAAAACCAAGCGCCGAGCGCCGAATAGGCGCTACCGAGCGGTGCCCGGCCCGGTAGCACTACTGGGCCGGGCAAAACCTGGGCGCTGGAGTGGGTTCATTCGGCCGACGTACTTACCTTTGCCCGTAGTAGCAGGGGCCCCGCGAATAGCTGACTAGCAAGGGGGCCTGATAACGTGCGTGCGGCCCTGCGGGCCCCGGCGTTGCCCCTGCCGCCTCCGCTTAGCCCGCCGCATCCCGACGTGAATCGCCCTAACCTCTGGTCCGAGCAGAACGAAATTCTGTTTGAGGACAACCACTTACTGGTTATTAATAAGCCCGCTGGCATCTTGGTGCAAGGCGATGAAACCGGCGACGAGCCGCTTTCCAAAAAGGCTGAAGAGTACTTGAAATTCAAGTACAAGAAGCCCGGCGCAGCCTTCGTAGGCGTGTGCCACCGCATTGACCGGCCGGTGTCGGGCATCGTCATTCTAGCCAAAACCAGCAAAGCGCTAAGCCGGCTGAATGAGATGTTTCGCGACAACCAGGTCAAGAAAACCTACTGGGCGCTCACGGGCAAGCCGCCCGTGCCCGAGCAGGGCACGCTGGTGCATTGGCTGGTGAAGGACACCATGCGCAACGTGACCAAGGCCTACGCCGAGCGCCACACCCAGGGCCAGCGCTCCGAGCTGAGCTACCAGCTGCTGGGCCCCGCCGCCAACCGCTACCTGCTGCAAGTGAACCCCGTAACGGGCCGCCCGCACCAGATTCGGGTGCAGCTTTCGACCGGCCTGGGCTTGCCTATCGTGGGCGACGTGAAGTACGGCTTCCTCAACCCACTGCCCGACGTAAGCATCGCGCTCCACGCCCGCCAACTCGAAATTCAGCACCCCGTAACCAAGGAGCCGCTAAAGCTGGTGGCCCCGCTACCCGATGCCCCGCATTGGGACGCGGCCCGGGCGTTTTACAGTGAGTAAATGAGCGAGGGAGTGCATGAGTGAAGTATCTGATTCACTCATGCACTCCCTCGCTCATTTACTCCTTGAACAGAAGTGTAACATTATGGCATTGTGATGCCGGGGGGAATTCTGGCTAGTCAGCGGCTGTAATTTTGCAGCACAGATGAACTAAGCTCGTAGCGAATAGCTTCGGCGGGCGGCGCTTCCCTCACGCTTACACATTTACTGAATGGCCATTCTGGTTTTCTTCGTAGCTCACTACTACTTATCGCTGTTTACGCAGACGTTTTACCTGCACCGCTACGCAGCGCATAAGATGTTTACGATGAACAAGTTCTGGGAGAAATTCTTCTTCCTATTCACCTACGTCTGCCAAGGCAGTTCGTTCTTGTCGCCGCGCGCCTATGCGCTGCTACACCGCATGCACCACGCCTACTCTGACACGGAGCAGGACCCGCACTCGCCGCACTTTTCGAACAACGCCTTCGATATGATGTGGAAGACCAAGAACATCTACAACGACGTAGTGAACAACCGCAACGAGCTGGCGACCCGCTTCGAGGGCGACATTCCAGAGTGGAAAGCGCTGGAAGCCTTTGGCGGCACGGTGTATTCACGCTTGGCCTGGGGCACGGCTTACACTTGTTTTTATATTGCGTTTGCTACAGTGTGGTGGCAGTATTTGCTGCTGCCCATCCACTTCCTGATGGGGCCGATTCACGGGGCTATCGTGAACTGGGGCGGCCACAAATACGGGTACCAGAACTTCGACAACCACGACAAGTCTAAGAACACGCTGGCGTTTGACTTTCTTGCCTTCGGCGAGTTGTTCCAAAACAACCACCACAAGCTGCCCATGCGCGTAAACTTTGGGGTGAAATGGTGGGAGTTTGACCCTACTTACGTGGCAATCTGGACGCTGGACAAAGCCCGTATTATCAAGATTAAGCGCAAGAATGTGCAGCCCAAGCAGCGCGTCAGCAAGATGGCAAAAGCTGCATAGTCGAGTGTAGGGTAAGCTTTAGCTTGCCTTTATTACGACCGGCAAGCTAAAGCTTACCTTACACAAAAAGGCCGAAGTCTAACTTCGGCCTTTTTTATTGGCTTGGTTCTCCGTACCTTTGCGGCCCCAAACAGGGAAATGAATTTCACCCAGACGCACGAGCTGCGTCGCACAACCCCCAAGGTTTATGGCAGTTAAAATCCGCCTCGCCCGCCGTGGCCGCAAAAAGGCCGCGACTTACGACATCGTAGTAGCTGACGCCCGCGCTCCCCGCGATGGCCGCTTCATTGAGAAGCTCGGTACCTACAACCCCAATACCAACCCCGCTACCATCAACTACGACGGCGACCGCGCTTTCTACTGGGTGATGAATGGCGCCCAGCCCACCGAAACGGTGCGTGCTATGCTCGCTTACCGCGGCGTATTGCTGCGTCGTCACCTCCAGCTTGGCGTAACCAAAGGTGCGCTGACCCAAGAGGTTGCCGACCAGCGCTACAACCAGTGGCTGGAAGAGAAGAACGCCAAAATCGACGCTAAGAAAGTTGGTCTCGTTGACACCAAGGCTGAAGCTCGTGCTGCTGCCCTGGCTGCCGAAACCAAGGTAAAAGAAGCCCGCGCCGCTGCCCTTGCCAAGAAGCAGGCTGATGCGCTGGCCGCTGCTACGCCCGCTCCGGCCGCTGCCGAAGGCGAAGCTACCGAAGGCTCGACGGAAACTGCCGAAACTTCGGCTGAAGCCGCCGCGTAACTTTTTCGGGGTAACCCGCTGCGAAAGAACGTCATGCCGAGGTCTTCTCAGCATGACGTTCTTTTTTGAGGCGCACCGCCCCTCTTCTTATTTTCCGAGCGAGCTATGACTCTTGACGAATGCTTTGAGCTGGGTTTCATCGTGAAGCCCCACGCGCTGAAAGGCCAAATGTCGGCCCAGCTAGATGTGGACGACGCGGCGACCTACGATAAACTGAAAACGGTGTATCTGGCGCTACCTGCCGCGCCCACCAAGCTCCTCCCCTACCAGGTCGAGCGCGTGAACCCGCAAGTGGGGCTGCGCGTGCTGCTCAAGCTGCGCGGCATCGACCGCATCGAGGAGGCCGAGCCGCTGCGCGGGGCCAAGCTATGGCTGCCTCTGAGCGAGCTTCCCGAGTTAGGTGACGCGCAGTTTTACTTCCACGATGTCATTGGATTCCAGGTAATTGATAAAAAGGAAGGTGCGCTGGGCGTTGTAGAAAATTTTTACGAGTTGCCGCAGCAAGACGTGCTGGCCATGCGCTACAAAGGCCAGGAAGTGCTGCTACCCGTAGTAGATGAACTGGTAAGCCACGCCGACATGGAGATGAAACAATTGTTCGTCAACATGCCCGAAGGCCTGCTGGATATCTACATGAACCCCAGCGCCCACAAAAACCCCAACGCGGATTAAGACCGGTTATCCCGCAGACTCATTTGCCCCAAAAGTCCAGTCAACCCGCTTTAGCGGGCTTATCTGCGAAATCCGTTTAATCCGTTTGAATCTGCGGTCTGGTTCTGAATCTGCCATGAGACTAGATATTTTAACCTGCCAGCCCGAGCTGCTTGAAAGCCCATTTGCCCACTCCATTGTAAAGCGGGCGCAAGACAAAGGCCTGGCTGAAATTCATTTGCACCAATTACGCGACCGGGCCATCAACAAGCAC
>Ga0265780_10009379_pt1 | contig 11741 bp, 12 predicted proteins | sample P1T30metagenome_FD_192432 | JGI IMG/M metagenome (GOLD analysis project Ga0265780, IMG submission 192432) | Plant litter microbial communities from East Loma Ridge, Irvine, California - P1 T30 | ecosystem: Environmental > Terrestrial > Plant litter > Unclassified | place: USA: California... | reverse complement strand
CGCTCGAATGGCTGACCGGCTATGGCTCGCACGCGGTCGTGGTGACGGTGTCGATGATGATCTACTTCCACCTGGCCACCGTGACGCCGCAGTTCCGGCGCCGCCTGCGCCTGTCCTGCGCCGGGATTGCGGTGCTGGTTTCGCTCCTGATCCTGGCCGGGAACATGCAGCGCAATGGCCGCACCGCCGACGAGCTGTACATGCCGGTGCTGCTGCCGCCCGAGCTGCGCGCCAGTCCCGCTGTGCCAGTGGCCGAGTACATGGGCAGCGTGGGCGCGATGAAGCGCGAGATCGATGCCGAGCGCCGTGGCGACGCCCAGTAAAGTACAGACCTAGTCCAGCGCCGCCAGCAGGCGGCTCACCGTTTCGGCCGCGATCGGCTTGGTGAAGTGCTGGTCGAACCCGGCTTCGCGCGAGCGCGCCTGGTCTTCTTCCGAACCCCAGCCGGTCACGGCGACGATGGTCATCCGCGCCAGCGCTGGCATCGCGCGCAGGCGCGTTGCCAGCTCGAAGCCCGTCATGCCGGGCATGCCGATATCGAGGAACGCAACGTCCGGCACGAAATTCTCGGCCAGGGCCAGCGCATCGCGGCCATTGGTCGCGGTGCGGATCTCGTGCGAATTCAGTTGCAGCAGCAGCGACAGGCTTTCGGCGGCGTCGGTGTTGTCGTCGACCACCAGGATGCGATAGGTGCGACGCTGCGCCGTGCGGCGGTCCTGGCGCGTCGTGTCGTCGCCCGTCACTGCCATGCGCGCGCCCAGCGGCAGGCGCACGATGAACGTGCTGCCTAGGCCGGCGCCGGGGCTCTCGGCGCTGACACTGCCGCCATGCAGCGCCACCAGCTGGCGCACCAGCGACAGACCGATGCCCAGCCCGCCCTGCGCCAGGCCCATATTGCGGCCGACCTGGTTGAACATCTCGAAGATCGTGTCGTGGTGCTCGGGCGGGATGCCCACGCCGCTGTCGGTCACTGCCACCACGGCCTGTCCGCCATCGCTCCGGTCCTTGTGCACCGTGAGGCGGATGCTGCCGCCGGGCGGCGTGTACTTGGCTGCATTGGTCAGCAGATTATTGATCACCTGCGCGACGCGGGTCGGGTCGATGTCCAGCAGCAGCGGCTCGCCCCACATCTCCACGTCGAGCACATGGCGCGCGCCCTGGATCATCGGCGTGCTGGTTTCGACCGCGCTCGCCACCACGCGATTGAGGTCGACCAGCTGCTTGCGGATATCGATCTTGCCGCTGGTGACGCGGGCGACATCGAGCAGATCGTCGATCAGGTGCGTCATCTGGCGCGTCTGGCGCTCGAGCATTTCGCGTACGCGCTCGATCGTCTCGGGACTGTCGGCGCGCAGGCGCATGATTTCCAGGCCGGTGCGGATCGGGGCCATCGGGTTGCGCAGCTCGTGCGCCAGCACCGCCAGGAATTCGCTGCGGTGGCGGCTGGCCTCGGCCGATTCGTGCGCCTGGCGCTGCAAGGCTGCTTCGACGCGACCGTGCTCGCCGGCGTCGATTTCGAAGGCCGTATGGAAGAAGCCATGCACGGTGCCGGCGGCATCGCGCAGCGGCGAAAAAGCAGTGTTGAAGTGGCGCGTGTTGGATCCGAGCAGCACGTCGTCCAGCCAGGCCGGCGCGCCGGCAAGCGCGCTGTCGACCAGCGGCGCGAGACGCGGCCAGGCGGCGGGCAGGATGGCAGCCAACGGCTGGCCCAGCGCTTGCGCGGGTTGTTCGCCCAGCAGGCTGGCGTAGGCATCGTTGAACAGCACCGGCAGGGTGTCCGACGCAGGGGTACGCCAGCCAACCAGCGCCGGATGCCGCGCGTCGAGCATCAGGTCGACGGCCACCCGCAGTTCAGGCGGCCAGCCGGCCGCGTCGCCCAGTGCGGTTGCTGCCCAATCGTGGTTGCGCACCAGCGCGCGCGTGCCTCGATGGTCGGAGGACATGGAAGAAGGTCGGCCCGGATCGCTCATGGCCTGATTGTCGCATGAACTCCAATTGACGGTAGGCAATTGACCCCTGGATGATGCAATTTTGCAGCGGCGGTACGCAGCATGCATGGCGCTTTGACATGCGCCCGGGAATGCTGGAAGATCGGCCGTTCTCCTTCCGGTCTGCCCCATGCCCTCACGCCGCACCATGCTCGTCGCCGGCATCGCCTGGCTCCTGTTCTGGACGCTGATGGTGCTCGTCGCCGTCGAAGACGACCGGCGTGACGGGGGCAGCGCGCCCTGGCAGCCGGTCTTGTGGCAAACCTCGTCAGCGCTGGTGGCGACCTGTCTGTTCGCGATCCAGCGCCGTTTCAGCGCGCAGCATGACGTGCTGGTCGCCACCCCCTGGCGCTGGTTCGGCCAGCAGGCGCGCTGGCTGCCGCTGTACTGGTTCGGCTTCACGCCGATCGTGTTCGCACTGCGCCACGCCGTCTATGCCCTGGCCGGCACTCGCTACGAGCACGAGGCCTGGGCCGAGGTATTCGTCTACGAGGCGCTCAAGATTTCGTTGTTCTTCGGGCTGTTTACGACAATCGGCTTCGGCCTGCTGTCGTACCGCGAGATGATGAAGGAACGCGTGCGCGCCGAGCAGGCCGGCGCCCTGCTACGCGAAGCCCAGCTCGAACGCCTGACGCGCCAGATGCAGCCCCACTTCCTGTTCAATGCGCTCAACACGATTTCCTCGCTGATGCATACCGACGTGGCGCGCGCCGATGCGACCCTCGTGCGGCTGGCCGACGTGCTGCGCGCGACACTGGCGCTGGGCGACAAGCCGCAGGCGAGCCTGGATGACGAATTGCGCCTGGCCCAGGGCTACGCCGCCGTGATGCAGGAACGCTTCGACGGCCGCGTGACGCTGACCTGGGCCATCGAGCCGGCGGCCCTGGCGGTGCAGCTCCCGGCCATCAGCCTGCAGCCGCTGCTGGAGAACGTATTCAAGCACACGGTGGCGCACCGGCGCGCATCGACAGCGATCCGGGTCGAGGCCCGGATCGTCGACGGCGCGTTGCACTTGTCGATCGAGGACGATGGCGGCGTGCTGGCGCAATCCGACACGCCCGGCACGCTCGGCATCACGGTGATCAACCTGCGCACCCGCCTGGCCGCGCTGCATGGCGAGCGCGCGGGTCTGGCGCTCAGCGCCCTGCAGCCGGCCGGCGTGCGCGCCGAACTGAGGGTGCCATGCGCCTCCTGATCGTCGACGACGAACGGCCGGCGCGCGAGCGCCTGCGCCGCATGCTCGCGCACGAACCGGGCATCACGTCGGTGACGGAAGCCGCGGATGGCGTGGAAGCTCTGGCGCTGGTCGCGCGCGACGCGCCCGACGCGCTGCTGCTCGATATCGAGATGCCGGAACTGTCGGGCATCAACGTGGCCGCTTCGCTGGTGGCGCCGGCGCCGCTGGTGGTGTTCGTGACCGCGTATGACGACTACGCGCTGCGTGCGTTCGATGCCGAGGCGGTCGATTATCTGCTCAAGCCGTTCGATGGCGCGCGGCTGCGGCGCACGCTGGATCGGCTGCAAAGTCGGCTGCAGAGCCGGCTGACCGAGTCGGCACATGCATCGGCAAGTACCGGTACCCCACCGCGCCAGTTGCTGGTGACCGAGCGCGGCGCCACACGCGTCGTGCAGGTCGCCGACATCGAGTGGCTCGAGACGGCCGACAACTACGTCGCGCTGCACACGCGCGACGGCGCGCCGCTGCTGCGCCAGTCCCTGGGCACGCTGCTCGGGCAACTCGGGCCCGCGTTCGTGCGCTGTCATCGTTGCGCAGCGGTGCGCCTGACCGCTGTCAACCGCATCGTCCCGCACAGCAAAGGCGATTGCACACTCGTGCTGCATAGCGGCGCCGTCGTTCCGTGCAGCCGGCAATACCGGGCCGCCCTGCTCGATCCGCTTCGCCCCGCCTGAAGTCCGGTTCGCCCCATCGCGCTGGCGTGGTCATGCACGGCTGCGCGATGCTGGGGCCTTCAACTATGAGGACACCCCATGCAGCCATCTGTTCCTGCCACCAGCGAGCGCCTGTATTTTCTCGACTGGGTGCGCATCCTGGCGTTTTTCGTGCTGATCGCCTATCACGTGGGGATGTATTACGTGAGCTGGGACTGGCACGTGAAGAGTCCGTACGCCAGCGAAGCGGCCGAGCCCTTCATGCTGCTGTCGTCGCCCTGGCGCCTGACGCTGCTGTTCTTCGTGGCCGGGGTGGCCTCGCATTTCATGCTGGGGCGCCTGGGCCCGCGGATGTTCCTGCGCCGGCGCAGCCTGCGTTTGCTGGTGCCGCTGCTGTTCGGGATGCTCGTGATCGTGCCGCCGCAGCCCTATCTCGAAGTCGTCGAAAAACTTGGCTACACGGGCGATTATCTGGCATTCATGCGGCTGTATATCGTCGGCTACGACGGCTTCTGCCGCGAAGATTGCCTGTCGCTGCCCACCTGGAACCACCTGTGGTTCGTGCTGTACCTGTGGTGTTACACGACGGTGCTCGCCGCCGGCGCGGCGCTGCTGGGAGAACTGCGCATTGCTGCGCTTGCGCGCCGGGTCGGTGCCCTGCTGGACGGGTGGCGCCTGATCGTATTGCCGGTCGTGTTCCTGGGCCTGGTACGCATCCTGTTGCTCGACCGTTTTCCGCAAGACCATTCGCTGACGAACGACTGGTACAACCATGCCACCTACCTGCCCGTCTTCGTGCTCGGTGCGCTCCTGGCGCGCACGCCGCGGGTCTGGGCCACGATGACGGCGCAGCGCTGGCCTGCGCTGTGTCTGGCCCTGGCGGCCTGGGCCGGGATCGTGCTGTGGCTGCTGGGGCCGCACGAGACCATGGCGCCACACGACATCGAACGCTGGCGCACCGGGATGCGGTTCGTGTACGCGCTGTGCGCCTGGAGCGCCATCATCGCGGCCTGCGGCTTCGCCCGCTGCCACCTGAACCGTGACGGGCCGGCCCGGCGCTATCTGACTGACGCCGTGTTCCCCGTCTACATCGTGCACCAGACGCTGATCATCGTGATGGCGCATGCCGTCAAGCCGTTGCAGATGGCGCCTGGCCTCGAAGCGATACTGTTGATGATACTGACCGCCTGCGGCAGCTTCGCGTTGTACGAGACCGTACGGCGCGTGCCACCCATGCGGCCATTGTTCGGCCTGGCGCGGCAAGCGTGCGCCGTTCGCCCAAGTGGATCCGTGGCGGGAACCGCAGTGCCGTAGTAAGCATCCCGCGCATTCGGCGTGCACCAAAAGTGGTCGCATCAAGGCGGGTCAGTCGGTCAACCGCGCTGGCCCGATCCTTGCATGTATAAAAGCACACTGAACTGCGGGAGAAGTCGATGTTTACCCAAAACGATGTGCTCGAATACACGGGCATGCATGGCCATATGATCCGCGTGCTGTGGATCGACCGTTCACAGGCGCTGGCCTGGACGTACCGCCTGGGCAGCCAGGCGGCCCTGCCCGAGCCCGTGCTTCTGGCCGAACTCGAGGAAGCACTGCACGCCGGCGGGGTGCGCCGGCTGCTGGTCGATCCGTTCGCGGCCGCGCCGCCGCAAGAGCCGGTACCGCAAGGCTACCTGGCCCTGCAAACCAAAGCATGGTCGGCCGTGCGCGCCCTGCACGCAGACCGCCAGGCGCTGTACCAGCCGCGCGAACGCGCCATCCTGATGGCCGGTTACGCTGCGGCGCATGGCATCTCGAAGTCCAGCATCCTGCGCTACCTGCGCCGCTACTGGGAACGGGGCCAGACGCCGGACGCGCTGCTGCCGGACTATGGTAACTCGGGCGCACCGGGCCGCACGCGCGCCGTCACCGCCGGCATCAAGCGAGGCCGGCCACGCAAGGGGGAGGCCACCGGCACCAATGCCGACGAACGGATGCGCGCAATCTTCCGCGCCGCCGCAGCGCGCTACGCCGCCAGCCACGACGATTTTTCGCGCCGCGCAGCGTACCGCCAGATGCTGGGCGACTTCTTCCAGGGCCAGGATGCGGGTGGTTTGCCGAGCTTCGGCCAGTTCAATTACTGGCTCGAACGCGACGCCGCTGCCCCGCCAGCGGTCACGCTGACTCGCCCTTGTGCACCATTGCCGGGCCGCGCTGCACCACGCTTTGCCCACCACGCGGCCATGCCGTAAGCCACCAATCCGGTGCGCCGCACGCCACCGTGGTGCGCACCGGATGTTGTCTAGCGTGGCCGGTGCATCTGGAACAGCTGTTCCGGCCCGATCGAAAAGTAATCGGCCGGTCCGCCGCCACGCAGGATATGGCCGGCAGCGGCCGTGTCGTAGATGCCGTCCTTCAGCGACGCTGCAGCGATGTGCACGCCCACCACTTCACCCAGTACGAGCCAGGTCGGCACCGTTTCGCCGCTGGCCTGCTGCAGCTGGATGATCTGCGTGACCTTGCATTCGAACGCGACCGGGCTTTCGGCCACGCGCGGCGCCGCCACCAGGCGCGACGGCGTGGGCGTGAGCCCGGCCAGCGCAAATTCATCGACCTCGGGGCCGACGGCGGCGCACGACGCGTTCATCGCCTCGGCCAATGGGCGGGTCGCGAGATTCCATACGAATTCGCCCGTCTCCTGCACATTGCGCAGCGTGTCCTTGGCGCCGATGCTGGCAAACCCGACGATTGGGGGCACATAGTTAAAGGCGTTGAAGAAGCTGTACGGGGCCAGGTTGCGCACGCCCGCCCCGCTCAGCGACGAGATCCAGCCGATCGGGCGCGGCCCGACGATGGCGTTGAAGGGATCGTGGGGCAGGCCGTGGCCTTGACGGGGTTCGTAGAAATGGATCGACATGAGATGGTTTTTTCGTGAAGGGTTCAGGATGGGTTGACTGTGCGGGCGGCCTCTGTCGCCAGCCCGGCGCCGCAATCCTTGCAGAACTGCGCGCGCGGATCGTGGTCCGAGCTGCCGCAGCTGCTGCAAGTACGCGGTTCGCCGCGCGGCGCATGGCGCGCCAGCTTCTGTGACGTCATCTCGGCGCTGACGATCCCGGTCGGCACCGCCAGGATGCCCCAGCCGAGCAGCATCATGAACGACGCGATGGCTTTGCCCAGATGCGTGTGCGGCGTGATGTCGCCATAGCCGACCGTGGTAATCGTCACCGTGGCCCAGTACATCGCCATCGGGATGCTGGTAAAGCCGCTCTCGGGCCCCTCGACCACGTACATCACGGTGCCGAGAATCAGGATCAGCATCAGCACGACCGACAGGAACACCATGATCTTGCGCTTGCTGGCCACCAGCGCCTCACCGAGACGCGTGTACTCGTCGACGTAGCGCGTGAGTTTAAGAATGCGGAAGATGCGCAGCAGGCGCAGGATGCGCACGTCGAGAAATACCTGGCTGCCCGGGACCAGCAGTGAAATCCAGGTCGGCAGCACCGAGACCAGATCGATCACGCCATAGAAGCTGCGCGCATAGCGCATCGGGCGCTGCACGCAGACCAGGCGCGCGATGTACTCGAGCGTGAAGAAAATTGTAAACGTCCATTCGAGCACCGACATCTGCGCCGCGTAGCGCCGGCCGATGGCCGGCACGCTGTCGAGCACCACGGTCAGGATGCTGAGCAGGATGATTGCGACAAGCGCGAGGTCGAAGCGGCGCCCGGCCGGCGTGTCGGTGCCGAAGATGACGTCGAACATGCGCGCGCGCCAGCCGCCGGGCGGGCGGCCCAGCAGGGTTGGCATGTCGCGCGGCGCGGTCGGGACGGTGTGGTTGTCGGTCGCCCGGCTCATCGCGCGTGCTGCGTGACCCAGGCGCCGAAGGCGGCCATGAATTTTTCAAAGAATGCACGCGCGCTGTCGTCGACCAGCCGGTCGCCTTCGTACTTGCCGGCGACGCCGCCGATGTAAGCTTCTGGCGCCGGCATCGTCGGCATGTTCAGGAACGGCAGCATCTGGCGCAGATGGTGGTTGGCGCCGAAGCCGCCCAGGGCACCGGGCGAGACGCTCACCACGGCGCACGGCTTGTCGGCGAACGCTGCCTTGCCATACGGGCGCGAGCCGACGTCGATCGCGTTCTTGAGCGAACCCGGCACCGAGCGGTTGTATTCGGGCGTGCAGAACAGGATGCCGTCCGCGCTCTGGATCGCCTCGCGGAACACCGTGAACGCCGGTGGCGGCGTGGCGGTCTCGTCGTCCTCGTTGTACAGCGGCAGGTCGCGCAATTCGACGATGGTGAGTTCAAAACCGTCCGGGGCCACGTCAATGAGGCTGTTGGCAACGCGGCGGGTGAACGATTCCTTGCGCAGGCTGCCGACGAGGACAGCGATTTTCTTGGTGGTCATGGGGATCCTTTGAGTATGCATGATGTGTTATCGATCTCTCATGATACCCATTTTCACCGGGACGCTGGGACGTTACAGCCGCAGGCGCCGGTACATCTGCAGGAAGCGCTTGCGCCGTGCCTTGGTCAAGACCACCACCGGATCGCCATGCCACGCATACAGGAACGGCGCGCCGCCCTGGCGGTCGCTGATGCGCACCGACAGCAGGAACGACGTACCAAGCGGGTACTGCGCCAGGTCGAGCAGGCGGCGCGAGCATTGCACCCGCATGCCGGTCGAAAACGCCTGTCCCGAGACAGGCCGGATGATCGGCCGGCCACGCCAGTCCAGGCTGGATTCCACCGCCACCTCGCGGTACGCCCATGCATCGCGCGCCATCGTTACGCCTTTGCCAGCGCTGGCGCGCGGACCACGTGCGCCTCGCGGATCGGCAGATTGATCAGTGCGGCGGCTGCCGCGAGGGCCATGTCGGCGTACCACATCCAGCTGTAGTCGCCCGTGTGGACGACGGCCAGCCCGCCCAGCCAGGCGCCGAAAAAGCCGCCGATCTGGTGCGACAGCAGGGTCATGCCGAAGAGCGTGGCGAGGTAGCGCACGCCGAACAGTTTGCCGACCAGCCCTGCCGTGGGCGGCACCGTGGCCAGCCAGGTAAAGCCCAGCGCGCCAGCAAAAATATAAAAGGTCCACGCCGTCTTTGGCGCCAGCAGATACAGGCCGACGATGACGACGCGGCTCGCGTAGATCCAGAACAGCAGCGACTTCATGCGATAGCGCGAGGCCAGCATGCCGGCCGACAGGCTGCCGGCAATGTTGAACAGGCCGATCAGCGCCAGCGCCGTGGCCGACACGGTCGTCGGCAAGCCGCACATGGCGACTTCGCCCGGCAAGTGGGTGACAAGAAAGGCGATGTGAAAGCCGCAGGTGAAAAAGCCCGCATGCAGGCACAGGTAGCTGCGGTCGCGCAGTGCCTGGCGCAGTTGCTGGCCGAGGGCGATGGGTGGTTCCGCTGGTGCTGCTGGTGCTACCGGTGCTGCCGCCGTCAATGCGGGTGCGACGGCAGCGCGCTTGCGCCGCAGCGGCCAGGCCAGCGGAATGGTGAGCAATGCAGTCCCCGCCAGCGTCAGCATCGCCACGATCCAGCCGGCACCGGCGATGATCGCGCCCATCAGCGGTGCCAGTGCGAATTGGCCGAACGATCCGCCGGCATTGATGAAGCCGGATGCGAACGCGCGGCGTTCGGGCGGCAGGCGCTGGGCCGTGGCGCCGATCAGGATCGAGAAGCTGCCCGCCCCTGCCCCGGCCGCCGACAGGAAACCCATCGTCAGCAGCAGCGCCCATTCGGACCCGACGAACGGCGTGGCGGCCGTGCCGGCCGCCAGCATCACGCCGCCCAGCGCAATCACGCGGCCCGGGCCATATTTGTCGGCCACGGCGCCAAAGACCGGCTGCGCCACACCCCACATCAACTGCGCCACCGCCATCACGAAACTGATGGTGGCCACGCCCAGGCCAGTGGCCGTGTTCAGTGGTGATAGAAACAGGCCGCTTGTCAGGCGCGTCCCCGTCGTAATCATCATGACGGCGCTGGCCACCAGGATCAGGGTCCAGGCCGCGCGCGGCGACAGGTGGGCGGAGGCGTTTGTCATTTGGCAATTATAGAGCCACCACCCCTGCCATGGGCAACGATCGGTTGACCGATCAGTCGACGGATTAGTCGGCTGGCGCGCGGATCAGCAATGCGGTCGATTGCGCGGCCATGCCTTCTTCGCGCCCGAGATAGCCGAGCTTCTCGTTGGTCTTGGCCTTGATGTTGACCTGCTGCGGCGACACGCCCAGGTCTTCGGCAATGCGCGAGACCATCAGCGGGATGTGCGGCGCCATCTTCGGTTGCTGCGCGATGATGGTCGCGTCGATATTGCCGATCGTGTAGCCCGATTGCAGCACGCGGTGTCCTACTTCGCGCAGCAGCGTGCGCGAGTCGGCGCCGGCGAACATCGGGTCGGTGTCCGGGAAGTGCTTGCCGATGTCGCCCAGCGCGGCCGCGCCCAGCAGCGAATCGATGATCGCGTGCAGCAGCACGTCGGCATCCGAATGGCCTTGCAGGCCCAGGCGGTGCGGGATGGTCACGCCGCCGACGATGAGCTTGCGCCCTTCGACGAGCGCGTGGTTGTCATAGCCGGTGCCGATGCGAAACGGTGGAGTGGGATTGTAGGATGCGAGTGCCATGATGGTCGTTTCTTGTCTTGGTCAAATGGAGGCGTCGGCGGCCAGGTACATCTCGGCGATGCGGATGTCCGATGGCAGCGTGACTTTGAGGTTGCGCGGGTGCCCTTCGACCAGCCTGGGGGCCAGGCCGAGGGCTTCCACCGCGCTGGCGTCGTCGGTGATCGCGGCCGGGTCGGTCGCCGCATCGAGCGCGCGGCACAGCAGCGCGTAGGAAAACATCTGCGGCGTCTGGGCCAGCCACAGGTTGGCGCGGGAGACGGTGGCAATGCCGTCGTCGCCCCTGCGCTTGACGGTGTCGACCACCGGCAGGGCCAGCAGCCCGCCGGCCGGATGGTCGCCCGTCTCGGTGATCAGGCGTTCGATCAGCGCCGCGTTCAGGCCGGGGCGCGCGGCGTCGTGCACGAGAACGTGATCGGTATCGGCCAGCGTGGCGCGCACGGCGTGCAAGCCATTGCGGATCGATTCCATGCGCGTTGCGCCGCCGCAGCGCAAGACTGTCACGCGGCTCGCGCGCGCGCTGGCGTCGGGCAGCACGGCGTCGATGAACGGGTCGTCCGCGCTGACGACGACATACGTGTGCGCAATCAGCGGGCTGGACAGAAAAGCGTCGACCGTGTGACGCAGCATGGGCTTGGCGCCGATCGGCAGGTATTGCTTGGGACTGCCGGCAGCCATGCGGGCGCCGACACCGGCGGCCGGAATCAGGGCCACGTGGCGGGTTACGTCGGGTTGTTCGTTCATTGTCATCAACTGCGTTTTGTCATCCACTGCGACGTGCAGGTCTCAGCAAGGACTGTACCTCACCTGCACAAACCTTGCCCAGGCGGGCGTACTCCTGCGGCGTGTCGATCGCGGCCTGCAGCACTTCAACTTTGGCCATCTCGCCTTTAATGTAGGGCATCCAGCTGCGGTCGATTTCGCGCTGCAGCAGCGCCTGCGCCTGGCCAATGGGTGCGTACAGCGGCTTGCCTGCAAAGCGCCCCGCCAGGCGGGCGCGCACGGTGGCCTCTGCCTTCGGCATGAAGGTCTGGTACGTCGTCAGGTGGCGCATTTCATGGGCCAGCACTTCGCGGTAGGCGCACGATGCGGGCGGGAATTCGCGGCTGACATACACGACGATGGGCGCGTAATCGAGACTGACGTCAATGCGCGGCGCCACGCATTCGTAACCCGTTGCCGGGTCCGCCAGCATGCGCCCGCCGACACTGATGCGCACGCGCGCTTCGGTGTGCGTCAGGCCCAGCACCCA
>Ga0265780_10009377_pt1 | contig 11743 bp, 13 predicted proteins | sample P1T30metagenome_FD_192432 | JGI IMG/M metagenome (GOLD analysis project Ga0265780, IMG submission 192432) | Plant litter microbial communities from East Loma Ridge, Irvine, California - P1 T30 | ecosystem: Environmental > Terrestrial > Plant litter > Unclassified | place: USA: California... | reverse complement strand
TTCCTGGATTCGAAAGGCAAGATGTCGCGTACGGCCGACGCCGGCCGTATCCGCCGCTGGATCGAGTCGCTGCCCGACCGCATGGACGTCGACGCGGTGCGCACACCGACGATCACGGCCAGCGCGCCGGCATTGGCGCATTAATCCCTGATCACACCGGCGCGATCGGCCGGTAACCCAGCGTCGACGAAATCCGCGACGCCGTCTGCACCAGGTCTTCGAGCCAGTCTTCCTGCAGGCGGTCGGCCGGCGCCGAGATCGACAATCCCGCCACCAGCTTGCCGCTGTCGTCATGGATGCCGGCCGCCATGCAGCGCACGCCCAGTTCCAGTTCCTCGTTGTCGCGCGCATAACCGCGCGCCCGCACCAGGCTCAGTTCGCGTTCGAGCCGCGCCAGTTCGGTGATCGAATTGCGCGTGTGGCCGGACAGCCCCGTGCGGGTGGCATAGGCGCGGATCGCCTTGACGTCGTCCACCGACAGGAACAGCTTGCCGGTCGAGGTCAGGTGCAGCGGGCCGCGTCCGCCGATGGCGCGCACCACCTGCATGCCCGAGCGCTCCGAGAAGGCGCGGTCGATGTAGACGATCTCGTCGCCCTGGCGCACCGACAGGTTGACCGTCTGCTGGGTCTTGCGGTGCAGGGCGCGCATGGCGTCGAGCGCCGCTTCGCGCACCGACAGCCGGCTCTTGACCACGTTACCCAGTTCCAGGAGTCGCATGCCGAGGCGGTAGGTGCCCGGCTCGACCCGGTCGACGAAGCGCGTAACGACCATGTCGTTGAGAATCCGGTGCGCGGTCGAAGGATGCAGGCCCGATACCCGCGACAATTCCTTGAGGCTGACCGGGTCGGAATAGCTCGCCAACGCATCGAGTAGCGCCATCATGCGTTCGATGACCTGGATCGACGTCTTGGCTGGAGTAGGGGTTTCCATTTTCATGATGTGGTTGGTGCAGTGCAGTATCGTTCACTTTATACCATGATGTGAAAAGACCATGCAAACCGGCGGGTTGCATCGCGGGCCAACTTGCCACATGCTTGTGCGCGGACGGGGCATAATGTCGTTCCTGCATGTTTGAATGCCAAGAACGATGGAAAACCCGATCAGCGAATTCAAGACCTTGCGCGGCCTGGAGCGCATCGGCGCCGCCTGCCGCAATACTTGGGACGGCCTGCGCTGGGCCTGGCGCAGCGAAGCGGCGTTTCGGCAAGAGGTCGTGCTGATCGCCATCGCCAGCGTGGTGGCGCTGCTGCTGCCGGTGTCCGGCTTCCAGAAGCTGGCCCTGGTCGGCGTGCTGGTCGTGGTGCTGGTGGTCGAGCTGATCAATTCGGCGATCGAGGCGGTGGTCGACCGTATCTCGCTGGAACGCCATCCGCTGTCCAAGGCGGCCAAGGACCTGGGCAGCGCGGCTGTGGCGCTCACCCTGCTTCTGGCGGGGGCCACCTGGGCAGTCGTGCTGTACAACCGCTTTGTTTGAAGCCATCCACGGGGATGGCGCGTTTATTGAGAGCCGTCCCTTCCCACACCTGCGGGCGGCACTGTGTATGACTCAACCATGGAGAAGACTATGACCTTACGCCTCGGCGACACCGCGCCCGATTTCGAGCAGGATTCCAGCATCGGCAAGATCCGCTTCCACGAGTGGGCGGGCGATTCCTGGGTGGTGCTGTTCTCGCACCCCGCCGACTTCACGCCGGTGTGCACGACCGAACTGGGCCTGACCGCCAAGCTCAAGCCGGAATTCGACAAGCGCAACGTCAAGGCGATCGCGCTGTCGGTCGACCCTGCCGACAAGCACGTCGACTGGATCAAGGACATCGAAGAGACGCAGAAAACCGTGGTCGGTTTCCCGATCGTGGCCGATGCCGACCGCTCGGTCTCGACCCTGTACGACATGATCCATCCGGAGCAGTCGGCCACCGCCACCGTGCGCTCGCTGTTCGTGATCGACCCTAACAAGAAGATCCGCCTGACCATCACCTACCCGATGAGCACTGGCCGCAACTTCGACGAAGTGCTGCGCGTGATCGACGCCCTGCAACTGACCGACGGCTATACCGTCGCTACCCCGGGTAACTGGAAGGACGGTGACAACGTCATCATCCCGCTGACCGTCACCGACCCGGAAGTCATCAAGCAGAAGTACCCGAAAGGCTTCGAGGCGCCGCGTCCTTACCTGCGACTGACGCCGCAGCCGAACAAGTAACTCCCATCGCGCGGGCAGCGTTTGCCCGTATGCAGTGCAAGACGGCGAACCTGGGTTCGCCGTTTTTTCGTCGTTTCCCGGCAACAGCCCGCCATGACCGTGGTCATGGGAAGAATATCTCCGCATAAGCAAATGAGAAAGCTGTCGTTTGGAAAACGGCAGCCCGCGCCGTACTCTGTGCTCAACAGGAGAGCTCGGCATGTCGATGACGTATGTGGTGGCAGGTTTCGCGGTAGGTTTGTTGGTCGGCATGACCGGCGTCGGCGGCGGCTCGCTGATGACGCCCTTGCTGACCCTGCTGTTCGGCGTCTCGCCATCGGTCGCGGTCGGCACCGACCTCGCCTTCGCCGCGATCACCAAGAGCGCGGGCACCATCACCCACCGCTTCACCCGCACCGTGCATTGGCAGATCGTCGGCCGCCTGTGCCTGGGGGCGCTGCCGGCGGCCGTGCTGGCGGCGATCGCGCTCAACCATTTCGGCGCGCTCAGCGAACAGCTCGGGCAGGTGATCCGCTACACGATCGCTGTCTCGGTGATGCTGACCGTGCTGGCGCTGCTGCTGCGCAGCCGCCTGCTGGCCTGGATCCATGCCCACCCGGAGCGCCAGCTGCAAGGCCGGGCCCTGACGGCCGCCACCATCGTCGCGGGCGCCGTGCTGGGCGTGCTGGTGACGGTGTCCTCGATCGGCGCCGGCGCCATCGGCGCGACCTTGCTGGTGTTCCTCTATCCAAAGCTAAGCCCCGCCGAAGTGGCCGGCACCGACATCGCCTACGCGGTCCCGCTGACCGCCATCGCCGCGCTCGGCCATTGGTGGCTCGGTTCGATCGACTGGATGCTGCTGCTGACCCTGCTCGTCGGTTCGCTGCCCGGCATTACCCTCGGCGCCATGGCGGCGCGCGTCGTTCCTGAGCGCTTTTTGCGCGCCTTGCTGGCCACCACCCTGACGGGGGTTGCCGCCAAGCTGGTGCTGTAGATTGCGCCCTACCAAATAGCAATTACTGTCTATGCAAATAAGTATTCTTTCGTTTGCTTTATGAACATCGCGTGAGAATATTCGAGTCCGATAGAAGAATTTGTAATAAGGACTCGCATGACTTCGCTTGCATTGCCGGGGAATACGGCAGCAACCAAGCCCAAGCGGCCAGGCCGGGTCATTCCCGGCTTTGGCATTTCGCTGGGCTTCACGCTGTTCTACCTGGCGCTGATCGTCCTCATCCCGCTGTCGGCGGTGTTCCTGAAGACCTCCACCATGAGCTGGGCGGATTTCTGGGCGACCGTCACGTCCGAACGCGTGATGGCGTCCTATCGCCTGAGCTTTGGCGCCTCGCTGATCGCGGCCGCCATCAATGTCGTCTTCGGCGGTATCGTGGCCTGGGTGCTGGTGCGTTACCAGTTTCCCGGCAAGCGTTTCATCGACGCCCTGGTCGACCTGCCGTTCGCGCTGCCGACCGCGGTGGCCGGCATCACGCTCACCGCGCTGTACGCCCATAATGGCTGGATCGGCCAGTACCTGGCCACGCTGGGCATCAAGGTCGCGTTCACGCCGCTGGGCGTGGTGGTGGCGCTGACCTTCATCGGCCTGCCGTTCGTCGTGCGCACGGTGCAACCGGTGCTCGAAGAAGCCGAGAAGGAACTGGAAGAAGCCGCCGCCAGCCTGGGCGCCGCGCCGCTGCAGACCTTCATCCGCGTGGTGCTGCCGACCATTACTCCTGCGCTGATCACGGGATTTGCGCTGGCCTTCGCCCGCGCCACCGGCGAATACGGTTCCGTCATCTTCATTGCCGGCAACCTGCCGATGGTGTCCGAGATCACGCCGCTGCTCATCATTTCCAAGCTGGAGCAATACGACTATGCCGGCGCGACCGCGATCGCGGTGGTGATGCTGGTGTTCTCCTTCATCCTGCTGCTGGCGATTAACCTTCTTCAGGCGTGGACGCGCAAACGGGCGGGCAAGGCATGAGCGCGGTCCTCGACAACGTGGCGCCGGCCAGGCGCCCGACGAACAACAAGCGCCTCGACACCAGCGTGCTCGAGCCGGGCTGGGTGCGCATCACCCTGATCGCCGTCGCGCTCGTCTTCCTGACCCTGTTCCTGTTCATCCCGCTCGCCGCGGTGTTCACCGAGGCGCTCAAGAAGGGCTGGGAGGTTTACGTCGAATCGGTGATGGATGCCGATGCGCTGTCGGCCATCAAGCTGACCCTGATCGCGGCGGCGATTTCGGTGCCGCTGAACCTGGTGTTCGGCGTGGCGGCGGCATGGGCCATCGCCAAGTTCGAATTCAGGGGCAAGAGCATCCTGCTGACCCTGATCGACCTGCCGTTCTCGATCTCGCCGGTGATCGCGGGCCTGATGTACGTGCTGCTTTTCGGCGCCTCGGGCTGGTTCGGTCCGTGGCTGGCGGAACACGACATCAAGATCCTGTTCGCGGTGCCGGGCATCGTGCTGGCCACCGTGTTCATCACTTTCCCGTTCGTGGCGCGCGAGCTGATTCCGCTGATGCAGCAACAGGGCACCGAGGAAGAAGAAGCCGCGCTGGTGCTGGGCGCCTCGGGCTGGTCGACCTTCTGGCGCGTGACGATGCCGAACATCAAATGGGGCCTGCTGTACGGCGTGATCCTGTGTAACGCCCGCGCCATGGGCGAGTTCGGTGCGGTGTCGGTGGTGTCGGGCCACATCCGCGGCGAGACCAACACGATGCCGCTGCACGTCGAGATCCTCTACAACGAATACAACTTCACGGCCGCCTTCGCCGTCGCTTCCCTGCTGGCGCTGCTGGCACTGGTGACCCTGGCCGTCAAGTCCTTTATCGAATGGCGTCTGCATGAAGCCCGCAAGGCTTCGACCGACGCCCCTCATTGAAATACGTCCGGAGTCACGCATGACGATCGAAGTCCAACACATCCGCAAGCAGTTCGGCCAGTTCACCGCGCTCGACGACGTGTCGCTGCAGTTCCCCGACGGCGAGCTGACCGCCTTGCTCGGCCCTTCGGGCTGCGGCAAGACCACGCTCTTGCGCATCATCGCCGGCCTCGAATACCCGGATTCGGGCAGCGTGCTGCTCGACGGCCAGGATTCCTCGCACCGCCACGTGCGCGAGCGCCAGGTCGGTTTCGTGTTCCAGCACTACGCGCTGTTCAAGCACATGACCGTGTTCGAGAACGTCGCCTTCGGCCTGCGCGTGAAACCGCGCAAGGATCGCCCGAGCGAATCGCAGATCCGCGAGAAGGTCAAAAAGCTGCTCGAACTGGTGCAGCTCGACTGGATCGCCGACCGCTATCCGCCGCAGCTCTCGGGCGGCCAGCGCCAGCGCATCGCCCTGGCCCGCGCGCTCGCGGTCGAGCCCCGCGTGCTGCTGCTGGATGAACCGTTCGGCGCGCTCGACGCCAAGGTGCGCAAGGAATTGCGCCGCTGGCTGCGCCGCCTGCACGACGACCTGCACGTGACCTCGATCTTCGTGACCCACGATCAGGAAGAAGCGCTGGAAGTGGCCGACCAGGTGGTCCTGATGAACAAGGGACGCGTCGAGCAGCTGGGCAGCCCGGACCAGGTGTACAACAACCCGGCCTCGCCCTTCGTCTACGGCTTCCTGGGCAACGTCAACCTGTTCCATGGCCGCATCCACGAGGGCGTGCTGGCCAGTGGCGAGGTGAACTTCCAGGCACCGCAGCACGCCGGCGTGCGCGACGGCGCCGGCATCGGCTATGTGCGTCCGCACGACCTCGACGTCGAGCGCTATACGCCGGGCGCCGAAGGCGTGGTGGCCAAGCTGCGCCGCGCGCATGCGATCGGCCCGCTGGCCCAGCTCGACCTGGAGCGCGCCGACAACCAGCAACTGATCGAGGCGGTGATGCCGAACGAACGCTTCGCCAGCCTGGGCTTGAAAGAAGGCGAGACGCTTGTCGTGCGTCCGCGTCGTATCGAAGTCTTCGTCGACGAAGGAAATGCCATATGAACTTCCAGCAGCTGCGCTCGGTCCGTGAAGCGGCCCGACGCGATTTCAATTTGACCGAGGTGGCCAATGCCCTGTTCACCTCGCAGCCGGGCGTGTCGCGCCAGATCCGCGAGCTCGAAGAAGAACTGGGTGTGGTCATCTTCGAGCGTAACGGCAAACGCCTGACCGGCCTCACGCCGCCGGGCAAGGGCATCCTGCGCATCGTCGAAAAGCTGCTGGTCGAAGCGGAGAACCTGCAGCAGGCCAGCCGCGAATACGCCGCGCAGGACAGCGGCACGCTCACGGTCGCCGTGACCCACACCCAGGCGCGCTATGCGCTGCCGCAGGTGGTGCAGTCGTTCCGCGCCGCTTTCCCCAATGTGCGCATCGCCCTGCAGCAGAGCTCCCCGGAACACATCGCCGAATGGGTGGCCTCGGGCAAGGCCGACGTCGGGATCGCAACCGAAGGCCTGTCGGCCTTCCCCGACCTGGTGTCCTTCCCGTGCTACCGCTGGAGCCACCTGATCGTGGCGCCCGAGGGGCACCCGATCTTCGCCAGCAAGACGCCGCTGCGCCTGGAAGACCTGGCCGAGCATCCCTTGATCACCTACGACGTCGGCTTCACCGGCCGCAGCCATATCGACGCCGCCTTCGTCGAAGCCGGACTGGCGCCGGACATCGTGCTCACCGCGATGGATTCGGACGTCATCAAGCAGTATGTGTCGCTGGGCCTGGGCGTGGGCATCGTGGCCTCGATGGCCTTCGACCACGGCCGCGACAAGGGCCTGCGCGCGATCGAGGCCTCGCACCTGTTCGCGCAGAACGTGACGCGCCTGGCGGTGCGCCGCGGTTCCTACCTGCGCGCGTATGCCTTCCACTTCATCGAGCGTTTTGCGCAAGGTTATACGCGGGAGGATATCGAGAAGGCGATCGCGACGACGGAATGAAGAAACGGGGCATCTGCCCCGTTTTGCATTGATCGCTTATTGGCCCGCTTATTGGCCCGCTTATTGGCCGGGATTGGTGATCCGGCCGTGGATCTCGTCGATCCGTTTGACCACCTCGTCGCTCAACTGGATCTCGGCCGCATCGATGTTTTCCCCGAGCTGCGCCAGCGTGGTCGCCCCGACGATGGTCGAGCCCATGAACCAGCGCGAATAGCACCAGGCCAGCGCCATCTGCGCCGGCTTCAAGCCGTGCTCGCGCGCCAGCGCCGCGTACTCTCGGGTCGCCTCGAACACCGCCGGGCGCAGGTAGCGCGGGCTCCAGGTGGGCGGATAGATCGTCAGGCGGCCGCGCGCCTGCGGGTCGTCGACATATTTCGCGCTCAGCTGGCCGAAGGCGAGCGGGCTGTAGGCCAGCAGGCTCACGTCTTCGCGATAGCAGACTTCGTCCAGCAGGGTGCTCTCGAAGGCGCGCGCGGTCAGGTTGTACAGATTCTGGATGGTGGCGATGCGCGGCAGGCCGTGGATCCCGGCCTGCTTGACGAACTCGCACACGCCCCACGGGCTTTCGTTCGACACGCCGATATGGCGGATCTTGCCCTCCCTGACCAGGTCGGCCAGGGCGCGCAGCGTCTCTTCGATCGCCACGCCGTCGCGTTCCTTGCGCGGATCGAACTGATTGGCGCCGAAGATCGGCACGTTGCGGCTCGGCCAGTGCAGCTGGTAGAGGTCGATGTAGTCGGTCTGCAGGCGCCGCAGGCTGGCGTCCACGGCAGCGCGCAGGTTGGCGGCGTCATGGTTGTGTTTCGCACCGCGGATCCAGGCCTGGCTGCCGTTCGGTCCGGCGATCTTGGTCGCCAGCACCAGCTTGTCGCGGCCGCCGCGCGCCTTGAACCAGGAGCCGATGAAGCGCTCGGCCGAACCCTGGGTCGCCGCGTTCGGCGGCACCGGATACAGCTCGGCGGTATCGATGAAGTTTATGCCGCGTTCGACCGCATAGTCGAGTTGAACGTGGGCTTCCTGCTCGGTATTCTGCTCGCCGAAGGTCATCGTGCCGAGGCAGACGGTGCTCACTTCGAGGTCGGTGCGGCCCAGCTTCTTGCGCTGCATGCTCATTTCTTCTTCTTCGCGCCGGTGTCGCGCAGCGCGTCGGCGCATTCGCGCACCAGGCCCGGGCCGGCGTAGATCAGGCCACTGTACAGCTGCACCAGCTTGGCGCCGGCCGCGATCTTGGCCTTCGCGTCAGGGCCGCGCATGATGCCGCCCACGCCGATGATCGGGATGTCGTCGCGCAGTTCGGTCTTGAGCGCGCGGATTACGATGTTCGACTGCTCGAACACCGGCGCGCCCGACAGGCCGCCGGCCTGCTGCGCATGCTTCATGCCTTCGACGTCGCGCCGGTTGAGCGTGGTGTTGGTGGCGATCACGCCGTCGATCTTGTGGCGCAGCAGGGCGCCGGCGATGTCGCGGATCTGGTCGCCGTCGACGTCGGGCGCGATCTTGAGGGTGATCGGCACGTAGTGGCCGTGGTGGTCGGCCAGCTTGGTCTGCTCGGCCTTCAGTTGCGCCAGCAGGCCGTCCAGTTCCGAGGCGCCCTGCAGCTGGCGCAGGTTCTTGGTGTTGGGCGACGAGATGTTGACCGTCACGTAGCTCGCATACGGATACACCTTGCGCAGGCAGTGCAGGTAATCCTCGGCGGCCTGCTCGATCGGCGTGTCGGCGTTCTTGCCGATGTTCAGGCCCAGCACGCCCTGGCGTTCCTGGTAGAAGCGCGAGGCCTGCACATTGGCCACGAAGGCGTCGACGCCGCCGTTGTTGAAGCCCATGCGGTTGATGATGCCGCGTGCGCGCGGCAGGCGGAATATGCGCGGCTTGGGGTTGCCTGTCTGGCCGCGCGGGGTCACGGTGCCGATCTCGATCGAGCCGAAGCCGAGCGCGGCGAGGCCGTCGATGTAGGCGCCATCCTTGTCCAGGCCGGCGGCCAGCCCGACCGGGTTGGGGAAGGTGATGCCCATGACGGTGCGCGGGTCGGGCAGGGGTTTCCTGAACGCGCCCGTCAGGCCCAGCGCGCCTGCCCGACGCAGCATGGGCAGGGTCAGGTTGTGGGCGGTCTCAGGATCGAGCGAGAACAGCGCGGGGCGAACGAGGGTGTACAGGAATTTATCGGGCATGGGGAACTCAGTTAATTTTTCCCCATCATTTTAACTTGATGCGCTGCGGCATACGTCTTTGAGTGTCAACGACTTTGTTAGCACTTGTATCATCGGGCCGCGCCCGGCCTAGCGCTGCAGCACGCCCCATTCGCCGTCGATGCGGGCTTCCAGCGGTCGGAAGTTGATCTTGTAGACCATCTTGGGGCTCTGTTCGATCCAGTACCCGAGATAGACGTAGGACAGTCCCAGCTCGTGGGCCTGGTTCACCTGCCACAGGATGTTGTAGGTGCCGTAAGAGGCATTCTCGACGTCGGGATCGAAGAAGGTGTACACCGACGACAGGCCGTCGGACAGCACGTCGATGATCGACACCATGCGCAGGGTGCCGTCGGGCTCGCGGAACTCGACCAGGCGCGTGTTGACGCGGCTTTGCAGCAGGAACTGGGCATACTGGTCGCGGCTGTCCTGGTCCATGCCGCCGCCCACGTGGCGCGTGGTCTGGTAGCGCAGGTAGAGTGCGTAGTGCTCGTCGGAGAAAGCCAGGTTGGCCACCATCGCGACCAGGTCGCCATGGCGCTTCCAGGCGCGCCGCTGGGTGCGGTTGGGCGTGAAGTCCGCGCATTTGACGCGCACCGGGATGCAGGCCTGGCAGCCGTCGCAGTAGGGGCGGTAGGTGAAGATGCCGCTGCGCCGGAAACCGTTCTTGACCAGCTCGGAATACACGTCGGCATTGATCAGGTGCGATGGTGTGGCGACCTGCGAACGCGCCTGGCGCGCGTCGAGATAGCTGCAGGGGTAGGGCGCCGTCGTGTAGAACTGCAGCGTCGCGAATGGCAGGTCGTGTAGGTGCGTCATGCAAAAAACTCTCGAGACGACGTGTGAGAACCTATTCTAGCGAAAACCCGCCCGCGATACCGTTAGCCATCCAACGGTATCGCGGGCGAATTGCCGGATTTGTCGGGCGCTGCAGCGGATCCTGCGGACGCTGGGGATGCCGCGAACGGCGGGGCGACAGTCCAGTCGCCGATGGCCGGCTCGGCGATGGCGGCGCGCAGGTGCTCCAGGAAGCGGCTGCGCGGGATCGGCGCCGCGCCGAGCGAGGCCAGGTGGCCGGTCTCCTGCTGGCAGTCGACCATCCGCACGCCGTGCCGGCGCAGGAAGGCCACCAGGTAGGCCAGCGCGACCTTGGAAGCGTCGGACACGCGCGCGAACATCGATTCGCCATAGAACATGCGGCCTATGCAGACGCCATAGGCGCCGCCGACCAGTTCGCCATCGAGCCAGACTTCGGACGAGTGGGCATGGCCCAGCGCATGCAGGCCGCTGTAGCCGTCGATGATCTCGCTCGAGATCCAGGTGCCGGGGCCGTCGCGGCGCGGCGCGGCGCAGGCGCGCATCACGTCGCTGAAGGCGGAGTCGAAGCGCACGTCCCAGCGGCCGCCGTCGAGGCGGCTGCGCTCGACCTTGCGCAGCGTCTTGGCCAGGCTGTCGCTCACCTTGAAGTCGGCCGTGTACAGCACCATACGCGGGTCGGTGCTCCACCACAGGATGGGCTGGCCCTCGGAAAACCAGGGAAAGATGCCGTTGCGGTAGGCCTGCAGCAGGCGCTGCGGCGACAGGTCGGCGCCGGCCGCGAGCAGGCCCGGCGCTTCGACCGTCAATGCCTTGGATACGTCGGGAAACGGCGTATCGGTCTCGAGCCAGGGAATCATCTCAATCCGGTTCGCGTGGGGCGATCATCGGGCGATGGATGTCGCGGCTGTGAAAGCCAAAGCTGCCGCCCTCGCGCACTTTGATCCGGTCGGCGAAGAACAGTTCCAGCGTGGTGCGGATGGTGGGAAAGGCCAGGTCGTCCCAGGGAATCTGCTCTTCGGTGAATAATTGGACGTCGAGGCTCTCGATGCCCGCGGCGAAGTCGAGGTCGAGCAGGCGCGCCCGGTAGAACAGGTGGACCTGGTGCACGTGGGCCACATTGAGCAGGGTGAACAAGGGCCCGAGCTCGACGTTGGCGCCGGCTTCTTCCTCGGTCTCGCGCACGGCGGCCTGTTCGGTGGTCTCCTCGTTTTCCATGAAGCCGGCCGGCAGGGTCCAGTAGCCGTAGCGCGGCTCGATCGCGCGCTTGCACAGCAGGATCTGGAGTCGGCCGTCGGTCTCCCAGGCGGGGATAGAACCAACCACGAGTTTCGGATTCTGGTAGTGGATGGTGTTGCAATGGGTGCAGACGTAGCGCGGCCGGTTGTCGCCTTCGGGGATGGAAAGCTGGACGGGGTGGGCGCACTCGGAGCAGAATTTCATGGTTGTGTGACGAATTGGTATTGCCCTTACTTTACACCGAATGCGGGGTGGATAGGGCAGTGCCCGGGACGGCAGCGGGACCTGTTTTTGGCGCAGGCCGTGCGTTATATCGTGTTGCAATCGCACATGGGCGCAGTATTGCATTTGCCTAATAAGGGGAATGGGCGTATAATTCATTTCAACAGACGCGGGGTGGAGCAGTCTGGCAGCTCGTCG
>Ga0265780_10009376_pt1 | contig 11744 bp, 16 predicted proteins | sample P1T30metagenome_FD_192432 | JGI IMG/M metagenome (GOLD analysis project Ga0265780, IMG submission 192432) | Plant litter microbial communities from East Loma Ridge, Irvine, California - P1 T30 | ecosystem: Environmental > Terrestrial > Plant litter > Unclassified | place: USA: California... | reverse complement strand
CGGCGACGACGGGAGCTGCGCCGCGCCGCGCCCGCGCCGGGCCCCAGCCGCACGGGCGCGAAACCCCCGACGTCGCCCGCCCGGGGGGTTGAGGGCGGGACAGAGAAGGTTTGGAGGGAAATATCCGATGTTGTACGTCCGGGAGGTTGAGGGAGGGACTTTTGGTGCGACTTTGGGGTTGGATGGGGCGGTGGGGATGTTGGGAGGTTGGCGCAGAAGATGGGGGTGGGGGTTTTGGGGATTTGGGCGTCAATAGTGATGAGAATGGGAGGTATTGTGGTATGACGCCTTCATGCATTTCTTACAAATATGGCGAGATAGAGAAGGCAGTGAGAGGCACGATCTAAACCTCGGTCCTTCAACAAGCATGTGTCACGTCCCACACTTTGTACCACCTCACTCAGAACGACGACTTATTGGTACGACGGCTGAAAGGGGCTCGACCTCATGCTTCGGGAACGTGGTACACGGCCCAAAAGAGTCGCGAATACGTCGCACAGCAGATGGAATAGTGCGAAGTTGAATGCGCAACGCCGGTGTATTGTGTGTAGTGTATTTGAGTAGTAGTGCAGATGGCATACTAGACCAGGATACTTCGTAACTCTGACATGCATTTACCCGTCCTTCTAGCGCGGTTGCTTCGAATAGAAGACAACAAGCTCATGTAAGCTCAACGTGACCAGAAAACTGCATCTTACCTGCCGCGAGAAGAGTGCCCAGCATCTCAGCTACAATTTTCATTCCGCCCGCGGTCGCCTCATCTATAGTGCCTGTCAAATATCGCAATTGCGCGCTCGTGGATCCGGCGCCAAGCCTGCACACATCGTCCAGACCCCTCCCAGCACATAGGATGAACCAGGACAGGGCTCTTCCCGGTGGGTTCCAAGGTTGAGGAGCGTCAGAATCAGGCAGGCGCTCTCGCTGAAAATAGATGCAGTCGCGCCGATCGCATGCTCGTTTGGGGGCTAGCGCGGGTGGGATCCCAGGCGCTCGGTTGGAGGCCTGTTGAAGACAGCAGAGACCCCACCTGTTCCGTGTTGGAAAAGGGCATGGCGCAGACTGCCGCTTTGGGCATGCTGGTGTATATGTGCAATTTGCCTAGATCTGGGTGGCGAGGGGTGGGACGGACTGTACCTGATCGCCGTGATATGGACGGGGGTAGCGGGAGAATGGGAGACGGGCAGACGGTCGGAGTAAGGACATGTGTGTGTAGATATTGCAGAAACGTGCGTGCGTCTCTCTCGTGTTCGCGAATTCCTGGGTATAGTCGCGTGGGGAACTGATTAGTCCTTTACCTTTTGATGCAGGGTCTCGCAGTGCTCGAGCAGGGTGAAATGTTTCCATGCATAAGCGGGAGGTGCATGAGCGAGGGCATCTGAAGGAAATGAGGATCAAAGGGGAGGATATGCAGAGTGGGCGGCGCTGAAACATAGCGAGACTGTGAGTGAAGATGTGGCAGCGGGCAAGATTGGAGGATGTCGTGTTTGTGTTTACAAGCATGGTGCGCGGAGAGATTGTCTGTGGCAGCGGAGATGGACATGGTTTCAGGGCAAAGTTGATCTTGTCACGCGACGGGGTGAGGTGCAGCGCTGGAGTGCTTTAAAGGATGCTGACTCAGGGCGGGCTGTCAATCGCAGGCCACGCGAGGCATGCCTGCGATGAGGACGCGCTACCATCATCATGTGACTAGGCTCCCCTCCCGCGGTGAACAGTGAAGGTTGCGACAAATGCAGCAGCAACGGCGGAGCGAACAAAGACTGTTGGAGACGGCGAGTAACGAGCAACAGCTGAAGCAGCGCCGCAAACTCTTCACTGCCAGATAATGCACACGAACGGCGGGCTGGCCAATAGGTGGGAGTGGGTGCTTGCGCTTGCCTCTTCAGGCGCGCTCAAACCCGATGAAACACTGGAAACGTCGTCTAGCGGACCCCCGGCGGCGAGGCTCTGGTTGGCTGGGCGCGCAGTATTGGATGCAGCCAGGCGTCGACAGCCCAGCAGCAGTGAAGGCGGCGCCCGTGGTCAGCGTCCAGCAGCAGTGGTCAGCGTCCAGCAGCAGTGGTCAGCGTCCAAGCCCAGCAGCAGTGGTCAGCGTCCAAGCAGCCCTGACTGGCGCAGTACGCAGCGAGGGTTTCTGATGCTGAGCCATGGGCGACTCCGCCGTGGGCGCCGGGCGTGCTGAAACAGGCCGACTCGATGTGGCGCTGACCTTGTCGCCCTCCCCAACACGCGCTACACAGGCTGCAGGCCATCCCTGCCTGGCGTGGCGTCTGGCGTCTGGCGTCTGGCTGCTCACTGCGAGTGGCATGCATGCGGCATGCCAGTAGTGCCAACGACTAGGACGCTGGTTGAGTCGCAGCAGCGAGAAATAGTAATATCTAACCACACCTTCGCGCCGCCCGCCAGACGCCTACCCGCACTCTCTCTCTCTTGCTCTCCTCCTAATACCGCCGCGCACGCTTAATTGCTGCTGTTGCTGCTCTCTATTAAACCTCGCCCCGTCCTGTTACAGGCCCGCCGCCAACCCTGTCCGCCGCACCCCCTGTTGCACCAGCCTCTGATCTGCTGTTAGCTGAGGCTATTCTTTGACGTCTAGCGTTTGCGGACTTGCTCCCTCCAGCCCTGCGACACTCCTAAAATCTGCTCTGCCCCTCTGTCCCCGACCTGCCCTGCCGCAGTCACCCAGCGACCATGACCACCGCTGTCGCCAATCAATCCATCCCTGCCGCCCATGCCGCACCACCGCCCACGCCCGAGGGCGTCGGTTCTTCAAGAACATATGCCGCCATTGCGCCCTCGACTTCTTCTCCCCACCAAGTGACGCCCAACTCCAGACCCTCTAGACTGCCACACGATGCTTCACCTACCGACACCAGTAGTGATGCACCCGCATTCAGAGGGGATGGCAAGCGCTCGCCTCTTTCGTACGTCTTTTAGTCTATCCACTCGTTCTTCTTCCTCTGCCTCTGCCTCCGCCCGCCCGCCCAGCGCTGGCTCTCCCACCTCAACCTCCATGTCCCCTCCCCGCAGAGACATCATGTCACACATGTCTAACCCTCCCTCGTCAAGCAGGTCTCGCGGCCCAGCACACAAGATTGTCGTGAAGAAGGAACCCAACTCGCCCGACATGCCCACCACCACACGTCACCGGCCCCAGCGCCTCAACCTGTCCAACAACAACATCGTCCACACCTCGGGCGCCCTCACCGCACGCCCCGCTGCTCAGGGCAGCGCGAACCTCATGGATATGGGCCTTGCCTGCCTGTCCCCCGGCTTCCACACCCAGGATCCCACCATGCGCGAGCAGCTCCAACGCAGTCTGGACGTAAGAGAGCGCCAGAGACAGATCATCGAGGCTCGCCAGAAGCACGGCGGCAAAGGACCCGGCCCAGAAGACGATCAGCCCACCCCGCGTCAGGCCGACACCACCGGCGCCTTTGGACGGCCCATCAAGACTCCTCAGACATCACGGAGGAAGGGTCCTCCCCCGGGCCTGTCCATCGCTCCTCCCCAGGCACAGCAGTTTGCACACGACAGGGTCATCCAGTCTGCCCCCATCAACCAGACCTTCACTGGCCTCCGCGGCAATGCACCCCCCTCAAGACAGCTCGCCAACGGCCCCTCAAATCTGTCGCAAACATCACACATCCACCACGTCCCTGCACAGCAAACCAACAACCGTCTCCCGCCCATCTCAGACGTGTTCCCAGAGCCTCTCCAGACGGCGCGGCACCCATACCACAATAGCAGCCCAGGCCACTCTTCGCACTCTAATGTTCAGCCCCCAATGCCCTCGCCAGGCTTTCCGCCCCAGTACCAACAGCCTGCGCCTCCCACGTCACGGCCCCGCGAGTACAAGTCGGCTGAGGAGGCCGTGGCTTCTCTCTCTGGCGGTCGGGAAGACCTCCTTCCCCGTCTAGTACATTACGGCGGCCACCAGCCCCCGACTCCGCCATCGCCGATGCCCAACAGGGCCGGCTCATCAGCATACCCGCCGCATGCCGATCTGCACCGCAGCGGTAGCACAAGGAGACGTGGCCGCGACGAGTACGAACAGGACAACGGCACACCGCCGCTCGGACGCCAGCAGGCCCGTCTTGGGCCCTTTGGAGCCGGTCGTGATTCACCCGACACGCAACTGAAGAAGAAGGAAGAGTTCATCGGACTCTGTGCAAGAGCTTGGGACCTGTTCCACTCGTAATACCGGCCTCGGCCAGTTCGATACACCACCTGGAAGCGACTTGATATTGTTCCATCTACGGCGTAATCTGGAGTAAGGCATCTGTCCACCGCGACAAACACCTTCGCTTGATATATTCTATTCTCCCATCTTAGCCGGCAACCATCTTTCCGCGGAGCCACTTATTTTTACCCATTGTTGCAACTATCTTCGAGCTCCGCTCGCGTACGCCTATTCTCACAACCGTATCTTTGCTTCTGTAAAAGCGCCAGCTGTTTGTCTAATATGGGCACGCAAACTTCCATGTTTCAACGCACATACCACAACCCTTCCCTATGTCATTTTTCAACCTTTTTTCTATTGTTTATTCGTCCGAGTGACGATAGGGATTTTTACCAAGGGATGGGCCGGAAAGGATGCAACCTGATGCTGCCACGTTGTTTGGGTTCTCGTTCGGGGAAACATGGTCGAATGAAACATTACTTGTCTCATGAGGACCAACATACTTTTCTTGGTAAAAATGTCATAGCCACATCACTTGACATTTGTTTTATTCGGGGCGCGGGCCGGGCAATCTATTGGGCATCACTCGAACTTTGGCAGGGGAAGATACCTCGTGCGTGTGTGTGGTTTTCTTGGAGGGGCGGGAGGCTTGGATGGTGGGGCGCGGCGTAGCGTACGAGGCACAGTTTCCTCGGGATTGGGAACAAACCGGCAAATCTACTTTGTTCGCAGATCAACGTTATACACCGGTGTGTTTCGCAAAGAGTCGGCCCCAGCGCAACGACGGTGAACTGCAGCCGAACACGTCGCACAAGTAGCCAAAGAGAAATTTAATACGTCACATTCTACACTTGTTGCACCACGCGCATGCCTTCGCTGAGCGACGCCCGTGAATATCTCAATCTTGCCTTCGTCGGGCGGAGTGCTGATCTCGGCACACTCAGTGCTCATCCCGTCGATCTGTCATCCGCATCTGAAACGCCATCGTTTGACATGACTCGCCCCTCTCCCTCTTGCCTCTCACCCACCCCGTCCCTGGCATAGAAAATTCCTCCTCGGACTTGCCTTGTCCGCCAAAGCAGTTCATCGCCAAGCGCGGGTCTCTGCATCTCGCAATTTTCTCTTCATTCATGCGTGCCATGCCGACATGCTAGCCCCCATGCCCAGCCCGCGATCAGCGCCCAGGGTCAAGCAAAGCCGTGTGCCTGTGCCTGTGTGTGGTGTGTTGTTTTGCCCAGCTGCTGTGCCTGTCGTCACTGGGTACCTATGAAACAAATCCGGTGCGGGACTGCGCTTGGGCCGCGCCGGGCGTGCGCAGGTTTGTTCGTAGTGAAACAGCCGCGTACACGGACGGGGGAGGGGAAAGGGGGCTTGAAATTTGCCAGCGAGCGGTGGGATGGGATGGGGGAGGAAGTTGATGCGAGCGGGGGATGAGTCAGATGTTTTGCGTTGTTCAGGGTGAGTGTTTGTTTTTCGGAGATTTTCTGGCACCTGGGGGTACAGATTTTACAGGGTGTGGTGTTGGTTTTTCTATCATTTTTTTTTTCGCGGGTAAAGGAGATCATGAGCGTTGCTTTTGGGGAAGGGAGATCTAGTTCGCTTGCCTACATGCGTGCTTTCTTTTTTGTCTTGTAGGATTATTGAGTTCAGGGTCCTGAGGCATGTGGAGATGAGGGAAAGTACGCTAGGTGCTGAAGCGGGGACAGGGGCAGGCAATTGCAAACTGGTCAGTCATCTCTTTGGTAAGCGAGAAACATGAATCTCACGTTAAGTGCGTAAGCGAAGGATGACTTGAAAGCATCTTAGGTCGTGCGTTGAACGGGACGGAGCGAGGGGGCTAGATCTGAAAGTTGCGTGATCATGGACACGGAGGAGAGACGATTTGTGGAAAAGCGATAAAAGCGCGTGGAGAAGATTGTGGATTTTTCTCCGCATAGTACGTTTTGGAATGAGAGTTTTCTCTCCAATAGTATAGCGTATGGCGGTAAGCGTCAACTCTGCTGGACCAAGATCCCAACTACTTTGGGGCGGAAGAGACGGTGTGTAGATATCAAGGTCACATGGAAGATTCATTCTCCGCGCGATACGTTTGAGGTTGAGAGCCGCTTCGCTAGTCGGCCACGATGTTTGGGTCTGGAGTAAGCGAGAGATTCGGAAGCTGGGAATACCGTTGAACGGGACGGAGCGCGAGCCACATCTTACGCTGAGTCATTGCACCGGCATAAAGGCGATTTGTGGAAGGTAAGAGTCGATTTCTCCGCATCCTGCGTTTGGAGTAAGAAGGATCAATGGTTCGTGACATTGCATGTGCGTCCAGTAAGAAAAGTCTTCCCTGTAGACCACGTCGTAGGATGAGATTTCGCGACATGTGAGTTTCTTAGACCGAGCCGAGGGATCAAGATGCCAGAGTCACCGGCTGTTGCTGTAGAGATTGAAATGATGAGGTTTGAAGTGTAATTCGACACTGTGGCGAGGTGAATGCTGTTTGGGCCTGGTGGATCGTGAAGCTTATCGAGTATCCGATGCGAATGACTTTACGTTTGACTAGGATGTCACTTGACCATATTCTTCCTCCCTAGAAGTATCTGCATTTTCGGTGGCATGAGAAAGTCGTCCGGTTCTCGATACCGCGAGCCCTCCTCGGGCAAGCAAGAATCTGTAAAGCTCCCGACTCTCCACATTGACTGCATGCCCCAGCAAAGTTGTAAAGTCGTAGTCTCGAGGGATGCGCGCGCAATACTCCACGAGCATACGAGGAATGCTCAAATAGCCGATTTGACACTGTGCTCATAGTCAGCCAATTGTGCAGATACCGGGTCAACTCGACGTTCGAGTAGCAATCGGACAATCTTTCGGTTGCCGCTCTGTGCTGCTTTCTGGAGGATAGTAAATAGCAGGCTTGTGTTGAAGTGATCCGATCCCAGGTCCGACCTTGGATGGTCCAGAGAGGACTCTGTCACTCTCCGTGGAAGCTTTTCTTGCATTTTTGCGCCGAAATCCAGCAGCCATCTTGCGACATCCTCTCGCTCCGGAGTGCTAGTTGCGATATCTTCCAGGATATGCCTGATTCTAGGTACATTTATGTCGACAGGATACGATGGTGTAGCGCATGACTGAATGAAGGTCAAGAGTTGAGACAGAAAATCGGCTGAAGACCTGCGTAGCATGCCTTGGACGAGGACATTCCTGATGCTAATTTTGCTTCCCAAGCATTCACAACCAGTTTGATAACAATCTCCGCATCTTGCTGGACTGATGGTGAAGTCACTCGGTCCCCATCTTGGATCGCACACGCATTTGATCAGATAGAGTTGTCCGTTTTGGATAGCAGGCTGAAGGGCAAGGCCGCGGGTAACTCATTTAGAGAGCCGCCTGTCAGCGAGTAGCATTTTCAGTACGTCAACTCGGCCAAACTCCCCAACAAGATCCACGGGATTGCTCCATAGTTCGGTAATATTTCGAGAATGGTAGCGGCCAAACGCACCATGAAAGTCTTTACTGTCGAAGAAGCTGTCAACCACATCTGTGCAGTCGTTGATAATGGCTGCTTGTAGTAGATGTCTTGATTCAGACCAAGGCTGAAGCGGTTCAAGCGGAACGTGTTGCGTGACCCGGTACGGCTGATAGCACATGGCATGCACATAGTTGCGGAACGATATCTGGTCATGGACACCGGTGGCCTTGCAAAGACGCCTGGCGGTTTCCTTTACTAACTTTTCGCGATCTGAGAGTGGTTTCGATTCTGGAAAATTCTTGTGGTGAGATATGATTGCCAGAACTTGTCGTGTGCAGGCCCCAAACCTTCGCCTGTGGTATTTTCCTTGATATGACCGTCCAAGACGTCCGAGTCTTGCAGTGCTTGTGTGACCTCATTTGCGAGCAAACCTGATCGTAAGTCAAATTAGTATGCAATTCTTAGACGCAGAACGAGTGATGGGATGGCTGCCTCACGGTTTACTAGCCGCAGTCGTAGACCACGTTTGAGCCCACGAACAGTAACAGCGTGGACAAGCACCTCGCGCGGTAACTCCAGTGGTAGGTCAAGTAAGCACATCTTCACGCGATTGTTGTTGTGTGGTGCATGCACGCGTTGCTCGGGCTGCGGTCGAAGCTGCAGCAGGCCACGCTAGCCGATTTGAGCGACTGAAGTTGATACCTGCGGCGTGTGGTTCATCACGCTCTCAGTCTGCCGAAGCGCGAAATCTTACCTATGTGCTTGCAGATATACCAAGAGCTTTGGGCCAGCTGAGATTAGTTAGTTTATTCACTGCCCGCTCTCTGCATGTGGTGCACACTATAGAATGGAGCCTCCAAGGTCTTGATCTATTACCATCGACATAGAAAGCCCGAAAAGTTTGGGGAGAGGCTGAGGTAATCCACTTTGATATTCAATCGCATACGACCTGCGACTGCATCTGACAACAGCTGCATACATGACATCATATTCATGTAATCTTCTCCTCAACGCTCTTCGTCTTGATGCAGGCTTGCCATTGTCTATTGAGATTATGAGAGCGTCTTAGTAAAGCTGGTGAGAGACTGCTGGAGTATGGTTGAAGCGAGACAAAGGTTCAGGGTTGACAGTTGATAGCCAGTCACAGCCGCGGAGATTACGTAGGCGGGGGAGGGGCAATTGGCTTCGGCAAGGCTGGAAGCTGTGGTTATCTACGGCCCTATGGGTCGCCGCAATTCGCCATTGTAATGCGCCGACGATATCTTCCCCAAAACTTCTCCCGTTGTATGCCACCAGTGCAATTTAAACTCAGAGGTCCTTGCTCTTCCACCCGTCCTACCACCGCGACTGCGCCTGCACGACGAGTATCTTCCCAATCTACTGCCACTCCGCGAGCTACACATCGAGCGCAACTGCGCCCGTTCCACACATCGATACTCAGAATGGAAGCGCAACGCCCTTCCGGCGCACCTGCTACCTCGAGCGACGGCCTGCAACTCAAAAACCGCCTGAATGAGTCGCGGAGCCCGTATGTGCGCGGCCACATGAACAATCCTGTCGCATGGCAGCAATGGGGCCCAGAAGCGCTGGATTTGGCCAAGAAGTCCAACAGACTCATCTTCATAAGTATCGGCTATGCGGCTTGTCATTGGTGTCACGTCATGGAGCGGGAGTCGTTCGAGAATCAGGAAGTTGCGGACATTCTCAACAAGAACTTCATACCTATTAAGATTGATCGCGAAGAGCGTCCCGATGTGGATCGCATATACATGAACTATGTTCAAGCGACCACAGGCGGCGGAGGGTGGCCGCTGAATGCCTTCATCACTCCCGACCTCGAGCCGATCTTCGGCGGAACATATTGGCCAGGGCCAGAATCTACCATGGCTATGGAAGGTCACCCCGGTTTCGTCGGGATACTCGAGAAGATTAGGGATGTATGGCAGAATCAGCGACAAAGATGTCTAGACTCGGCGAAGGAGATTACAGCCCAGCTTCGGGACTTTGCAGAGGACGGAAATATCAGCAGGAAGGACGGCGCCGAGCATGATCACCTTGACCTGGATCTTCTTGACGATGCTTACGAGGTATGTTGTAAGACATCACTGAAATATCTCAACGTGAGACTGACAGAACACAGCACTTCAAGCGACGCTACGATCAGGCTCATGCAGGGTTTGGAAGCGCACCGAAATTCCCTACGCCCTCAAACCTTCACTTCCTCCTCAAGCTAAGCACGTACCCGAAGCAGACCGCTCAGATCCTCACGGCCGAAGACATCTCCAATGCGCAGCAAATGGTACTTGCGACCCTGGACAAGATGAACAAGGGCGGCATACACGACCTGATAGGCAACGGCTTCGCGCGCTACTCAGTGACGAAAGATTGGAGTCTGCCGCATTTTGAAAAGATGCTCTACGACCAGGCGCAATTACTACCAGTGTATCTAGATGCTTATCTAGCGACCAAGAGAGCAGATCTGCTAGAGGCCGTCCACGATATTGCGACATATCTGACCACCCCACCCATGCAGGCCGAAAGCGGCGGCTTCTTCTCCTCCGAGGACGCAGACTCTCTATACAGGCCATCAGACAAGGAGAAGCGAGAGGGCGCCTTCTACGTCTGGACACTGAAAGAATTCCAGGAGATCCTTGGCGATCGCGATGCTGAAATTCTGGCACGATACTACAACGTCAAAGACGAAGGGAATGTAGCGCCCGAGCATGATGCGCATGACGAGCTCATCAACCAAAATGTACTGGCAATCAACGGCAACACTCCCACAGACGTCGCAAAACAGTTTGCACTGTCAGAAGACGAGGTACAGAGCATACTCCGCAGCGGCCGGCAAAAACTGCTCGATCACCGCAACAAAGAGCGTCCGCGACCTGCTCTCGACGACAAAATCGTCGTATCATGGAACGGCCTCGCGATCGGCGCATTGGCCAGGACATCAGCCGCAATCTCTTCACAAGACGCCTCACGTTCCTCGAAATATCTCGCCGCAGCCGAAAAGGCCGCGCACTTTATCCAAAAAGAACTCTACAACTCCACCTCCAAGACCCTCACGCGCGTATACCGCAAAGGCCCAGGCGACGCTCCCGGTTTCGCAGACGACTACGCATATCTCATCTCAGGCCTCATGGACCTCTACGAAGCCACCTTTGACTCGTCATACCTACAATGGGCCGACGAGCTGCAAAAAACGCAGGTCAGCATGTTCTGGGACAAGCAGCATCTAGGATTCTTCTCGACGCCGGAGAATCAGACCGATCTCATTATGCGGCTGAAAGACGGCATGGACAATGCGGAGCCAGGCACGAATGGCGTGTCGGCGCGCAATCTGGATAGGCTTGGTGCGCTGCTCGAAGACGCCGAATACGTGAAGAAAGCAAGAGACACAGTTAGTGCGTTTGAGGCGGAAATCATGCAGCATCCGTTCTTGTTCCCGAGCATGCTTGATGCGGTGGTTGCGGGGAAACTGGGCATGCGGCATGTGGTTGTCACGGGCAAGGGGGAAAAGGTTGAGCAGTGGCTTAGGCGGTATCGCGAGAAGCCTACGGGGTTGAGCGCGGTTAGTCGCGTTGATGCGGATTTGGGAGATTGGTTGAAGCAGCGCAATCCGCTTGTGAAGAGTATGGATGCCGGACGGGAGGGCGTGATGGTGTGCGAGCATGGGGCATGCAAAGATGGCCTGAGTATGGGTATGGGTGAGCTCGAGGATGCGGTGCCGCAATCATGATGAGGTGGTGTTGACGACTCTACGTTGGATATGGATTGATGACGACTATACGTGATATATGATAGCATGAATGAGACACATCAAAGTGAATAAATCACTGCAAGATCTCACGAGACGTTAGTGAAAGTCCCTTCCTGGTATCAGCTTAGCTCACGAGGCTGAAAACATCTTCTAGGGTTCAATAGTGGCCATGACGGTCGATTGAGCGTTGAACGAGATTGAGTATGCGCCTGTCGCACAAATCGTGCGCTACAACTCGTCATCGCAGCCCGGAGACTCCACCCGGTGCGGTAAACTCGACCGATGCCTGATATTTCAAGGTACGATGTGGGCGAATCTGAGTCCAAGGTGATGATCGTGTCTTCGGA
>Ga0265780_10009375_pt1 | contig 11745 bp, 12 predicted proteins | sample P1T30metagenome_FD_192432 | JGI IMG/M metagenome (GOLD analysis project Ga0265780, IMG submission 192432) | Plant litter microbial communities from East Loma Ridge, Irvine, California - P1 T30 | ecosystem: Environmental > Terrestrial > Plant litter > Unclassified | place: USA: California... | reverse complement strand
AGAAGAGAAAGAGAAAAAAAAAAGATGCGTTGTTGTAGTGCAAACATAACAAAGGCAGCAGCAGCAGCAAGAAAGCAAATTCGAACAAGACAAGGAAATAGAGTATTGTGGTAGTAGGTAGCGATATGTGAGGAGAAAAGCTAAATGGCCAGAAGAGGCCAAACAAACATAGATAGCATAAGCAAGGTAAGTTCCGTACGTAAGCGGCAGAACATAGCAAGCAAGACGCCAACAGATAATAACGCCCATATGACGAACAGAGAAAGGGTTTAGAACGAACCGCCCGAAGACTAAATCCCCTTAAGCCCTTAAGCCCTAAGCCCCGTATGCTCCAATAAGAGAGAAGAGATGAGAAAGCGATCGATGTAGGGTGGTGGTCTTTGGTAAGAGACAACACGGGTATATGAAAACAGGATTTTGTTTTTGTTCCACCACAACAAAAGGCCAACCACCAACAGGGCGCCGACCGATCGACTAAGCGAAAGGGCAATCGAACACTTGGATTTTCCAAGTGCGCTATGCATCGACCGCGTTCGGGAAATCAAAGTCGCTGACCAGATTGCCAAAAGCGTCATTGTCATTTCCCGTATGCAAAAATGAGTCAAAGTCAAAGTTTTCGAGCGCACCAGCGTCATCGCCAAAGTTAAAGGCGAGATCGATACCGTTGGGCTATATGTTTCATTAGCAAAAAGCATCCCTTTACTCATTGCGGACCTGTCACTTACGTCACCGTCAATGTTGCCAAATGGGGGACCACCGTTATCCATGGGTTGGTCGGAGGGAGGCTGAGGTTGCACGGGTTGCTGGGGCCCGCCGTTTTGTCCTTGGTTGAAGGATTGCTTGTGTACGGGCGTGATGGGCGCGACGGGAGTCGATGAGGTCGGTGTCGGTGGTTCTTCGCCGTTCGATGTAGCCGGAGTAGCACCTGCGTTACCCTTTTTATTTGCGGGCTTCTAAAATCAATATCAACGTTGCTCGAGGGGGTAGAGTGCGCGGGGGGAAGCGCGAGACTTTACCTTATTGTCTTTGGTTACCTTCTTCTTGGGATTGGCCTTGTTTCCTTGGTTCGGCGTCGGTGGTGCCTGATTAGACACTGATGGAGATGGTTCGGGTCGTGGCTGTTCGTTCGTGGGCGCTGGAGGAGGCGGCATTTGTTGCCGCTGCTGAGGGTTTTGGCCCATGGGTCCGCCCATCTGCTGGCCGCCAGGGCCCATCATGCCTGGTTGGGGCCCGCCACGCCAACCACCATTCTGGGCCATCTGGCCATTGCGCATGGCTTGCATTTGCTCCTGCGTCATGGGTTGTCCGTTGAACTGGGGACCGCCATTCGGGTGTGAGCTTGGAGGCCGCATCATGGGGTTGCCGTTGGGGCCCGGGCCCATGTTCTGGGGGTAGAATTGCGGAGGCATTCCTGGGGGTGCTAGAGTGGGGTCGAAGTTCATGTTGGGTGCGGGTGATCCACGTTGCTGACCCATAATTCCCTCTGGCATAGGTGAGCCGGGTAAATTCTGCTGGCCGAGCTTTGGTGTACCTCGCTTCATTTGGTCGGCAGGGTTAGGCGATGGGCCACCAGCTCTGCTACCTTGCGGCGACATGGCAGCGCCAAAGCCTGGAGCGCCAATGACGCCTTGCTGAGGATGTCCAGATTGGTTGTCTTGCTCTTGCCGAGCCATGAGTAACCGCTTCTTGTTCTGCTGCTCAAGCAACATGAGTTGCATCTGGTAGTCCTGCAGCGCATGGTTGCCCTGCTGGGGTGCGCCTGGAGGATTGGTGGGCATGCTGCCGGGCCGCGGGCCGTTGCCAGCGAAGGTGAGGTCTTGACCGTCGAGGCCGGACTGGGCCATTGGAGAGCCTTGGACGCCAGAGTTGATACCCTGGGGGGAGGAAGTGTTACTCATTGCCACTCTGTGTTGATGGGCCAGACTTTGGGCATATACCTCGATGTTCTTCTGCTGCGCACCTGGGCCTTGCGGCATGAATTCATTGAACTGGTTGTTGGGCATGTTACCAGCATTCATACCACCTGTGGGCCGGTCTTGATTAGCTTGTGCCCTCGTCGTGGGTGTGACAGATGACGTACCTTCGACGCGGGGGCGCTTGTTTGGAGAAGGGGCATTTTCGTTGGACCCGGGCGAGTTGGGGCGGTTGCCGTTCATGTCCATGTTGGAGCCGTCTCGTTGCATCTGAATCATGTTGGGGTTCTTCATGGACTGCATGCCCGCCATGGGGTTGCCGGTTCTGCTGCGGTTAGCTAAGGGGGTATAGACGGCGCGATGCTTCAGATACTACGTACGGGCGGTTGTTCATGTGTGCTGTCCGCTGGAGTTCAGTGGGCTTGCCGTTGGTCATGCCACCGTTCCGGGCCATCATGTACTGCGCGTTGGCCATGGGGTTGTTGGCCATCATCAAGCGCTGGTTTCGCTGCTCGTTCTGCATTTGGCCAAGATTCTGTCTAGTCGTCAGTCTTGTTCGATTGACGGGGAACTGTTTGTACGTACCCGGTTGTGGCCGAGATATTGGACGGCATTCTTGGGGCCGCCGTTGGGACCTCTGGCGGCGGCGAAAATGTCCCAGAACTGGACCCACCAGTCGAGCAGGAAGGAGTTGTCGGCGACCTGGCCTGCAGGCAGTGCGGGCAGGGGCATGTCGTCGGGCATGTCGATGTCGCTGGCTACATTGGACTTGTTGGGGCTCGGCTTCTCGGTGGACATCTTCAGGTCGCCATCGAGCATGGCGCGCGCGAGGGCGTGGTGCCTGTTCCGCAGGAAGTAGTCGTAGATGTACGTGTTGAGCTTTTCAACCGGGTCGTTGTTGCCCATGCGTTTGGGTTGCGCCATGTTGCCCATGACGGGGGTGCCGTTGACGGAGCCATTCGCATTCATCTGCGCCTGCATCTGGGCCATTTGCTGGTTCTGCATCGCGGCGTCGTGTGCTGCTGGGTTGGGCAGGCGCGATGGGTGGGTGGGGAGTTAGCGATAGGTGCGCGGTGGTAGCAATAGACGCGCTGTGTCGTGCACCTCAGTGCTGGATGGGCCGACTACAACAGCATGGGACGTCGTCGCCACGGGCTGGGAGTCGGAGCGGAGCGTCGTGCCAAGGACGCGATGTGCTGGACGACGAGGGCCGGTGATGTCGCGCGAGATGGGCAGCCGGGTGGGATGAAGGTTGCCGAGAAAGGGTAGCGACGCTGGTGTCGCGATGAAAAGGCGGCGGCTGATGCACGGTATGGGTCGGGGGTTAGCGTGAAGGAAGGACTTCACAAGAGGGACCTCAGCGGCGCGCTGCACGGAGGCTGCCAAGAGATCTCGTCACGACAACGACAACAACAACAACGATGGAGATGTGCCGGCGCAAGAGGGCGCGTCTGGATCAGCCGCACAGATGGATTGTCGCAAGGTTGTGCGAAGTTGAAAGTGATTCAGATCGAGGGGAAGCGTGCGGCCGCTCGTGAGCTGCGCCAAGTCGCCCACGTGATTTCGGTATTATTAGACTCGTATGCTCCAGCCTCCTATCGCGCTCCATCACGCCCTCATCGCAACTGTGGTTGGATTTTGTTTTTCATTCCGCATCAAGCAAGTCAAGACGTCAGACATGGTAGATGGGTTGTATCGTGATCGCATGACAGCACTCCAGCACCTGTGCCTGCGTATTTAGGAGGTAGGTGGGGCACATGTAACGCGAACTCGACACACATGTCCACGACGCAGAGCCGTAGCAATCCTATACCTGTACCCGTAGACGTACTCACATGAATTGGTTGTTGGGTGTGATTTTCCGTCGACATTACGTTAAAATTAAGGGGCGAGGAAAGACTAATGCACCTTGTAGCTTCAGACTCCGTCTACAATCATCAGTGGTAGTGCAATTGCGCCATTGTGCAATTGCCTTCTCATTGGCTTCAATGGCCATCTCAATAGTGCACTCTACCTAGTCTTGTGCAGTGAGTTCGCCGGGCGTCTGTCCCGATTCTACCAACACAATCACAGAGTGCAATTCCAGGCAGATGATGCATTCCGCGCACCCCTACATGTTCAGCACGAAACAACGGATTTGCATTCTCGTTGCGCAACCTTGTTCTACTCATCGTCCGGTGGCATCTCGTCGTCAATAAAGCGGATCAACGTTATCCGCATCTCAGTTGTGTCATTGCCTCGGAGAACGTCACTGACAAAGTGCGCCTCGACCTGCATGTGTACCTGGCCGATATCAGCATACTATATGTATAAACCATCCAGACACGCTCTTTACATACCATCTCTAGTGCACCCCGCAGTACGCCGACCAGGATGTTGGAGAACCAGAGCTCATCTTGCGCGCGGCCATCGTCGGGCAGTTCCACAAAGTCGGCAAGTGGGTTCTCTTCAAAGATGAGGGAGAACTGCTTGTTGTCGCTCGACCAATTGGTGATTGTCGGTGTAATGTTGAGGAAGATCTTGAAGCCAACCTATAGCCGGTACGTCAGCTTGCGGTGAAAGTATATGCGGCTCGTCGGGCCTACCTTTGAGATCATCTCAGAGACCTCTCTGAAGTTGGTGCAGGCAGGTGCGCTTGACTTGGCCAGGAAGTCTTCAATCAGCCGTATGCCGATGTTGTAGCCCATGCGCTCGAGTTGCTTGTTGACGTCGGGGTAGTTGTATTCGTAGTCCTTGCATAGTTGGGCGACAATGGTGCCGTATGTGAGGGTGACGAGCTCGGCGCTGACCTTGTCTACTCGTGTCCTTGGGTTGTCAGATGCAGTCGCCCAGGCCAGTCGTATGCGAGACTTACTTCCACACTCTGACATCTATTAGCACATGTTGAAGCAACTACTAGACGCCTGGAGCTCACTCCTCGCCCATGCGGGCCGCTTTGGTCGATGAAGCCATGTGGATGTGCTAGAGAGTCAGGGGTATCTGGTGTAGGAGTGTGATGTCACGGGTATTTGGTGTAGGAGTGTGATATCAAGTCGTGTTGTCGGCGTCGGGGAGCATGCGGACTGCGGAGGAGCGTTCCTGGTACGGGCGGGCGTTAGCGCGCATCTGCCTTGCCTGAAAGTTTACCAGCTGCAACTCGCCTGCAACCACAGCGCAACAATCCACACCGCCCGCCAAGATAGCGAACCAAGCACCCCTCCATCGCCATGTCGAGAGAAAAGCGACCCGCCAATGAAGCCTTTGGTACCAGCCAACTGGTCAAGCGCACAAAGTCGGACGCGAACCTTGCGAGCTCGGCGGTAGCCAAAGTGAATGGCTCTGGCGCAAATGGCGCGCTTATACAAGCGGTATGTGACAACCAAGGACTTATGATAGAGTACCAAGCTGAAGATGTCGACGTGCTGACAGGTGCTGTAGGGGTCGCGTACCAGCGCGCTGCAGTCGCCGGTTATGGAATTGACGGGCCATTCTGGCGAAGTCTTCGCAGCGCGATTCGATCCGACGGGACAGTACATAGCGTCCGGTTCCATGGACCGATCCATACTACTCTGGCGCAGCTCTGCATCATGCGAAAACTACGGTATTCTGACAGGACACAAGCAAGCGGTGCTTGATCTGCATTGGTCGCGCGACTCCAAGGTCCTCTTTTCCGCCTCGGCCGATATGCACCTAGCCAGTTGGGACGTCGAGACGGGAGAGAGGATACGAAGACACCCCGGGCACGAAGAGGTCATCAACTGCATGGACGTGAGCAAGCGTGGTGAGGAGATGCTCGTGAGCGGCTCAGACGACGGCTACATCGGCGTGAGTGCATCAACATATACTCGTCGAGCATTTCTGACTCTTCCAGATCTGGGACACGAGAACCAAAGACGCCGTGACATTCATCCCCACCGACTTCCCCATAACCGCCATATGCTTGGCAGAAGCTGGCAACGAGCTCTTCACCGGAGGCATCGACAACGACATCAAGGTCTGGGATCTACGGAAACAGGCCGTCACCTACACGCTGCTGGGTCACACGGATACCGTCACCTCGCTCCAATTGTCTCCTGACAATCAAACTCTCCTATCAAACGCACACGACTCGACTGTCAGGACATGGGATGTGAGACCATTTGCGCCTGCAGACAGGCGCATTCAGACATACGACGGAGCCCCAACCGGCCAAGAGCGCAACCTCCTGAAGGCGAGCTGGGACTCCAAGGGAGAGAAGATTGCTGCTGGGAGCGGGGACCAGAGCGTAGCCGTCTGGGAGACGCGGACAGGAAAGCTGTTGAACAAGCTTCCTGGCCATCGAGGTGCTGTCAACGATGTGCGGTTCCACCCGCTCGGTGAACCAATCTGTAAGTGCATCAGACTTTCTTTCGCATTCGCTTTCGCCCAAGTATCTGTTCTAGACCCCACGCTACGCTTCATCATCCCAGCCCTATGGCGATCAAAGCGGGAAGGCTCTGCGGAGAGGCTTTTCCAAGCTTTCTCACATCCTCTTCGCTCAGCGCTTGAGGCGGCGAGGAGGACATTTCACTGCATAAACTCCTCTTGAACAAGCGTTTCGACACCCTTCACCCCTCAATACGAAGCACGAAGCTGACTTGGCAATCCTAGTGCTCTCCGCATCCTCGGATCGCAAGCTCATGGTAGGTGAGCTAGGCAAGTGAATGTGGAGGTGAAGCAACTTGGCTACGCGAATTTGCTTCGAGATTAAAATCCCCGGGATGAAAGCTGTGGAGAAAGGCCCGAGTTGGACTTCCGGCCCCACGGTACGTCACAAGGGCGTTGTTTATGTATAGGACTGGATACGCCGGTGCGACGTTTGACAGGGTTGGGAGGTCGCATGTAACAACAGTCTTCAATAACCGCAAGGAAGCGAGAGGAACAACAGAAAGACGTGTCGACGAGACGGAATTTTTGAACAGTGTCATGGCATCACTGTCAATAGCAGAGTTAGACACAAATCAACAAAGATGGAGATTTGAATGTTATGCATCTTTATGCTGCTATATGATGTCGCGTTGCACATAAATAGTAACCGCTTAGTTGGTGAGCTATACGTTCCTGATTGGGGTAGACGTTTCAAGTTGTTTTTATCTCAGCCAACCAGCGCGCATCCGGCCTCGCCATTTTGCTACCCGCACCCTTCTTCCGGTCAACAACTACAGGCCACAATTAGCCAGACATCCAGATCTGATGCACGCGAACGCGGTCCGTGACACAGCCTAGGATCGCTGGACGTCGTGTTTCACCCTCACAGCGATCAAAGTCTGATACGCCACTCGTCGCGGAAACGCATGGCGTTCAATGCTTTCTCGCGTTATGATGACCAGCCTGGTTCTTGGATGCCGCGCCCCCCATGTCCACTCCCTGGTGCGACCTTGTGACGGTTCCCTTTTCCCTTTCAACCTCTTGTTGTTGTTTGTCGTTCACCTTCTTTCCTTTAAGTCATTGGTAATAGAGGTAGCGGTTGCTGTGCTCCGGCTTGTTTCGCTTCTTTTCGTTCTTTTGCGCTCGTTTGGCCTAGGTGCGCTCTGGATAGCCGTCCTGGTCCCTTTTTTATTCCAACCAAGTCTTTTTTTCCAATACTGTCGCTCTGAGTTTTGGGTTTCTGGTTTCGATTCTTTCTCGAAAACAAGAGGTATAGCCAACAGTTCTTCACTGGACATACTGCAAACACTAGAAGGGTCTTGGGCAAGGGCGAGGATCCATTCATTGTTCGATTACTCCACATTCTCTATCCTGTCACAGTCCCGCCACAAGGTGTTCCTGCATGAACAGGAGCATAGCCCTCTCATTCGCCATTGGGGTTGTCAAGGGACATCAACGCGAAAGGACGCATTTAGCACCGAGGACGCGCCCACTATAAGGAATACACATACGCCCAAGATAGCACCTGGGGGTCTTGTAAGTGTGTATTTCTGGACTTGACCAAGCAAATCGCGCTATATACGGATCTCACCATGTTTCGGTCACCACTTTTCGCTTGGTCACCACGACCAGATCAGGATCAGGACCTCGAGGCCTCTTTAAGGACGCCTGCAACACAGAATCCGTCGCGGTTCAGCGCATTCCGAAATAACGTGAGGGGAATTGTCAACGGATCGTCGATATACTCGCAGTCGCCGGCCCTCAACAACAATACCAACATCAACACACCTAAAACACCATTTCTAGGCTTCTGGAACCGCCAGCAACAGCCCAACCTCGATGCCGACACCACACATCGTGAATCTCACGATTCCAGATCTCCTCTCCATGCACATCATACCGCAGGGTCCTACATCGGCGCCATCGCACCACCGCAAGACCACCAGGAACCAACCACTGTCTACTCTGCCCGTCACCCAGCGGACGTCCCGTTGCCTGGAAGCAGTCATCAGCAAGATGGTTTTGCAGACCCCGAGATTCAGCAACTCGCCGATGAAATAAACGGCCGCCGACACAAACGCCGGAAGCACCACAAGCGGAGAAAGCACTACCACCACCATCGCCACCGCACTGAACGATCTGGATCAAATGGATCAAACGGATGGGTACGCAGAAGAGAAGAGCGAGGCACACACACCACCGCTGTGTATATCCGCGGATCAGCTGCACGAGGAAAGATGATAGCGTGTGTGATTTCGGGGACGGTTTTAATTACTATCCTCGCAATCTGTAAGTTTGATCCGTTCCTCTAATCCCTCACGTATTCATCACTAACAACGTGATTCAGACCTAGCAATCGCCCTTACAAACCGCTCCCTCGGCCAAGAAATTCACATCCTCTTCATCATGGTTCTGCTCACCATCACAATCTTCTTCTGCCACTCCCTCATCCGCCTCTGCATGCTCATGCTGAATCCACCTTCGCCTCACGACAGCCACCGCGGAGTCATGCCCGATATGATGGGAAGTGGGGGCGAGGGCTTCCAACCTATCGTTCCAATTCGCGTGCATCTCAGGCGGGATGAGGAGGCTGCTGACGGTGGTGTGGATAGCGAGGCAGCTCTGGCAAACGACGTAGTGATGGATGATGAGAAGGATATGCCGCCACCTCCGCCACCGGCGTACGGGCTCTGGCGCAGCAGCGTACGCGTCGACCCCAACTTGTTGCATTGGCAGCGTGCCGATGATGTTGCGCGCGGAAGCGCCATGTCTACTGCTATGCGCTCGCGCTCTGGATCCATGTCTGGTCCTGCCGTCCTTGCGGCTGCGTCTCTACGTGGAAGCGCTGCGTCCACCAATGCACCACCCACATCACAACAGCCAGAAGGTCCCCGCCCACCTTCCTACGTCTCGGAAGATGGCGTAAGCTACATTACTGAAGCGCAGCCGAGGAGTACGGTGAATATCGGTAGTGGGTTGAGTGAGATTCATCCTGCGTGGCGGCCTGGGTATGCCATGAGTGAGATCAGAGGGGGTGAGCTGCCCGCTTCTGCCATGAACGGAAGCCGTGTATAAGCAAAAGTATATTTTGGCTGTTGACTGTTTTGGTCATTTGGATATCTGTAGCGTTCTAGCATTGCGTGTCGCTTTCGTATACGAATTCATGGTATACAATCTCACATATTCGTTCGCTAGCCTGGGAACACCACGTCATGCTCTCCCTCTCTCTCTTCCTAGACTCCCAGGGTCTTTCATCCCATGCTTTTGCTATTGTCCTCGTCACTTGAAGCTAAAACGGAGTGATCATCCGGGGTCACTGAAACAACAACGATACCCGTGGCGTCGTTCCCCGTTCGAGATAAAGCAATCTGTTTCGGCACTTCTTACACGGCTTGTTTTCTTCTTTTCGTCATTGTTGGAAGAGACGATGTCATACGATGTCATACTTCGGCTGTTGAGATCCAGGTCTTCGCGGAGTGTGGCAGTGTTCGCTAAGAGTTTATCGTTATCCGTTTGTTTTCGTGGGAGGAGGACAACTGGAAAGTGGTGACGGTGCGGTTAAAAGATTGAAAGCATTATGATTCTGCAAGTTACTAAGCTTTTTTTGGCCGCGTTGTGTTGCCCTGCCTGATCATCGACGTTCCTCCATCGCAATGTATCAGAAGTGAAGTTGTTGCATGCACGTCTAGATACAAATGACGGCTCCCGTCTTATCCAATTTTTCCCTATCGTCATTCCTCCGCCCGCTATTCTTGGTACACAAAACGCAAGGGGGCGCCACTTCTGTGAGTAACTTCTCTCTTCTGTTCTATGGTAATCCTGCGGCTTTGTGAAAGCTGCATACCACTCCATTGTGCTCGGTTGGTTGGTTGACTCCGCTACCAAGTGCTCTGCGGTAGTGGCTGCTCTGGTCACTATTCTTTGCTCAGTATACATCCAGTCCTTGCACACTTGTGATTTTTACCGTTCTTCAAACTCTGTTCCTATCCCTATCCTGATAATGAAGGCCACGTATTTGTATCCAACATTTGTACAGCATTCCTACAGAGGTTCCGTGATTATAAGTCGTATAGGTCGCCATTGCCATCCTGTACCCTCGGTTGCGTATCTCGGTAGGTGTGAGTCGACCATGCGCATACTCTACACGGCGTTCCGAAGAGTGTGAGCTTGCCGGGTATGACGCAAAGATGAGGACGCCATTTCCATTAAGCCAGATATCGGGAAGCTGACTTCCGCCGGCCTTAGCCATCTCTGAGGGCCATTGCTGCCTGACATCGCTCAAGAGTAGGAACAGGCTTTGTATCAACTCTACCACCGAAATCGTGACTTCCTCGTGGTGTATAGAGTTTCCCCAAGGACATTTGAGGACGAAGTGAGCTTTTGCCTTGGAATAGGAGGAGATATGGCTCAGTATAGGTACAACTTCCTTGATGTTTATACGGATCTCCTTCAGGGAGGTGGCTGTTGCGATATCGAAGTCGAGGACGATGACTATAGATGGATGGCTGCTGAAAATTTCTTGGAAAGACCCCCAGAATATCGAGTATCCACTGTTCCTTCCGGTTGGACTAACCAGCTCCGAGGCGACAACGGCAAAGTTCTTGGAATCCGAGGTCGTAGTGCTGATACTCTTCCTGACAACAATGCTTGTATCATAGGGTATTGAATTGAATGTAACAGCATCCCTGAGCTTCCGACTCAGATGAAAACCTATCGGGTTGAGGCCTCGTATTGAGCGCGAGTCAAGATCGAGTACAATCTGGTCAGCTGAAAATGTGACCAGCCTGAGGATCTTGCTCTGCAAGAGCGTTGGCAACCTTCCGAGATAGTCGCGAGAACTTCCGAACTCTACCCATTTCACAGCTTCTTGTTCCAGAGCACTGAAATGTCGGATCAAATTTGGTCCAGTAACCCCGCCATACAGCAAAGACGAGTAGAGGACGATATTGTCGACAAGCAGTCCCTTGAAAGCGTAGCGCTTCAAGTCCAAGACGTCTTGAGTACTGATTGCGATCAAAATCCTTTGTAAATGTCCCGCGCGGTCCATGTCGTCCTCTTCTTCAAAATGATTGTACTCACTGCAATCATCCTTCTCGCGCTCTGTTGGTTCTCTCTGGGTGAATGCGACTACATCTGCAAGATAGGGATGCTCCCATAATAGCCTTACAAGCTTCAGAATAGAGACATCTCCTAGTGCTCTGTAGCACCGTTCGGGACATAAAGCACCGGCATCTATGCGGACCTCCTTCAGAAATTTGAGTTGAGAGCCCAGATTCTGCAGCCACTGGGCCACATAATTTGTTACGAAGTACGAGTCGTCGTCATATTCTGCATCTTCTTCATCGTAGCCGCGAGAATCGTGGCAATAAAGCGGGCGCGAGAACATAAAAGTATTGTTGCCGTATAGGTATCCGGCTGCTTCAGCGTATACCTGTCGACATAGGAGGAGAGCAGGAGTGACTGTCTG
>Ga0265780_10009374_pt1 | contig 11746 bp, 14 predicted proteins | sample P1T30metagenome_FD_192432 | JGI IMG/M metagenome (GOLD analysis project Ga0265780, IMG submission 192432) | Plant litter microbial communities from East Loma Ridge, Irvine, California - P1 T30 | ecosystem: Environmental > Terrestrial > Plant litter > Unclassified | place: USA: California... | reverse complement strand
AAGTCACTGCTCGTCGCGAAAGCAAAGATTACGCCGTTGGATCCGATTCTCAAGGAAACGAATTCCGAGTAGGCGATTTCATGAAGGAAACAGGAAATGACAATCGACAAGGAGAAGTCATCAACATCTTCCGATCACTATTCGTTTTCCTACATAATAGGGATATCACCGAAAACAATGGTGTTTTCGTTGCTAGGTCCACTTCCCTCATTTCGGTTACGCCTAAATCGACCAACGATTTGGGTAAAATCAATCCAGCACTCAATCAAGCCTTGCCATTTGGTGGAGCTAGTTTGATGCCCGCTCCCGCTACTGCCATCAACAAGAATCGAATCGTCAATACACTTGTGGTCGTTACCAAAGGAACCAACAAGGGATTAATGGGAGTGATCAAGGATCTACAAGGAGAAAACGCCAGGGTGGAATTGGCAACCAACAATAAGATCCTGACTATCAACCTGACGTCACTCAAGAGGAAAGATCCCAAGTCCGGCATGACTTACCCACTCGATACTGGTATGGGACCTCCTCCTATGGGTATGACTGGTCGACCTCCAATGGGCGGATATGATATGAACCCATACGCTGCTCCTGCTGCACCTGTCAATGGAGGTGCTACGCCGGCATGGGCTGCTCAAGCTGGTGGAAGAACACCAGCTCCAGGTGGAGCTCGATTCGGTCAGACTCCTAATCCATATGCTGTGCAGGGTGGCGGTGGTGGTGGATTTGGAGGTGGAAAGACACCTAATCCATATGGTAATGGTGGACGAACGCCTGCTCCTACATACGGTGGTGCTGGTGGTAGAACGCCTGCGCCATCTTACGGCGGCGGTGGTGGTGGTGGTGGAAAGACGCCGGGATGGGCAGCTGGTGGTAAAACACCTGCGTATGGTGGTGATGGTGGTCGAACTCCTGGATATCCAGGAGCTGGTGCTGGAGGTGGAAGAACACCTGGACCAGGACAGGGTGCCGGTTCACGTACACCCAATCCATACGCTGGACCTTCTGAATCATCTCGACCGACATACCCCCCACCTCAACCCCAAGCTCAACAATTACCTCCTCGCCCGACCAACCCTTATTCCGCACCTACGCCTTATTCTGCGCCTACTCCTTTCGCTGGCGCTCCTACACCCTACACGGCCCCTACACCTGCTGCAGCCCCTACTCCCCGAGGTGCGCCTACTCCACAAGGTGCTCCCACCCCATATGGTGCTCCTACACCTTATGGAGCTCCTACGCCTTACGGAGCCGCTCCTACGCCCTACGGTGCGCCCGTCGCACCTCCAACAACCAATACATTATCGTGGGATTGGGCAATGGATTTCTGGAATATCGTTATCGAAGTAGGCCCATCTTCAAAACCAGCAACAAAGAACCCGCGTCATCATCAGAGGGGAGCATACGATGGACGTCGCTTTGGTCTTCAAAATCATCTAGATGGAGATATGATTGAAGTCGTTTCAGTGGATGATCCGACTCTGGTAGAGAGGATGCCAGCTGAATATGCTCGTCCTGTCCGACCTGATAGTTCTGGGCAGGTCTGTGTTACGGTATTAGGGGATAATAAAGGGCAACAGAGGACGACTCAATATGAGAATGAGGGTAGTTGGATGATGGAAATGGAGGCTGATGATCCCGCACCGGCGGTTATGGAGACTAATAATCTATGTAGGATCTGGAGGGCTGGGGGTGAGCAGTAAGTGTTGTCTTGTTAGGCGACAGGTGATATGTATGCATAAATACAAGCATGTCTCTCAATGATACGATATACAGCACTTGGAATACTAGGGCGCTGACTGGACAGAGAGACGACGCACTGCTATTCTGGGTTTTAGTAATTGTAGGATAAGGCAACAAACAGCAGGGAGGCTCGGGCTGTAGGGCTCTGGGGTGGGGAGGTAGCGATGTAGTTCAGTATAATAAACAGAGAAATACAAATACAGATAAAGATACAGATACAATAGATAGAAAGTTCCGGGTTATCAGTGTACAGTACTTTGGGCTCATCAGTCATACATGTACAAGTCAACTTTCAACTGAAATGATGGAGGCAAGTGGGTTGTCTAGTTAATTGACCCAGGAGGACATCATCCGCTTGGTGGGTGATCATCCGCTGGATGAACTCTGTGAGCCCTGTGTTTACTTGCGTTTACGTGTCCGATGAACGGAAGCGGGTATCGACATCTGATCTCTGGCTTGAGGATACTCCGGCAAGTGGAGCTTACCTCCTGGTATCTGGCTCGGAGGGAGTACTCGCTCGTAGGCATCGAGTCTGTTCAGTGTTGTACCAGCTCCTAATGGCCAATGGCGGACTGTCGCCTGAAGTGACGGTACCATCAACCTTCTGTCCACAGGGGCGTGGCCCTCAGCATCATCCTGAGTCTCATGGGTGTATAGATCCGACTATGTATGAACGAAAGAGAGTTCAATAAATGGAACGGACCAGTCACAAGGCGACTTAGGTGGCATATGTATACCGAATCCTTGTTAAGCTGTGACTTTGTCGATCAATGTATGCATGTCAGAGTGCTATCAGTCCAGCTGACAGTCACTCCTCCCCTCTCTTGATCTGCCATGTTTATTGCTTCTATTACGCTTCCTGCTTGCGGTCTTGTACTGTGCCGAAAGAAACGCTGCGAACTTCGTGTTCAGCTCTAAAGCTTGTAAGATTGGTATGGAGCGTAAGATGGCGGCTCGGGACTGACTCCTCGATCATTCCCGACAGCAAGGGGAGTGCGGAGGCGGAGATCTTCGCTAGCGCTAACAGTTGAAGGTGTGTTCCCGGGTGTGGTATCTGAGACTAGGTATGCCGGACTGTAAAGCGCACGATTGGTATTGTCGAGGTTGAGGACGGGCTGCAACTCGTGATCGTCATCGAGAGCCGAGTAAGGTCCCATTCGGATTCGACGCTGTTCAGCGTTTGTCTGGCCAAGATCGCCGTCCCGGTCTTTGGAGCGACGTTTAGAACAGCAACAGGAACAGCAGAAAAGACGAGACAGCCACGAAGGTGGCATTTTGGCGTCTTCGCCATGGATAAATCGACCAGGGTGGGCAATGTTCCAGACAAGGATGGCCAGCCACATTGGGCTGGATTCGAGGACGTATAAAAGTGGTTCATTACTTGGAAGAGGGTTGCTGTATCCAAGACCAGCTGAGAATTCCACGAGGCGGTATACAATTCGAATGGTGATGGCAAGCAAACAGCCGTAAAGAGCCCATATCAACCATCGCCAGCCAGTGATTTTGTCTTCTCTTAATCGGCCATCCTTTTCTGCTTGGAGCTGATCGTAGTGGAATTTGATGACCAGGCCCAAGAAGAGGACGATAAAACTTTCTTGCATACCGATTCCGCCCATGTAGATGTTCAAACCCTTCTTTTGCGATTCTGCATTTGAACCCGGGCCGGCCATGCCCCCGCCAACGAGCTGAATGACGAAGGAGACAACATCGAGGGTGACAAAGGCGAGAGCGAGGATTGAAGGCGAAAAAATCCATACTCTGCGAGTAGGCGAATAAAAGTTGACCATCCGGGCAAAGACCATGTATGCGAAAGCGTTCACCCCTAGATCTCAGTATCACTTCAAAAAAAGCGCAGTTAGAGCTTGAACTCACAGATGGGAGCTACCAAAACGAGAATCTGAGCGACAGTCGCGATACCTGAGGATTGTTGGAATTTAGAGCCAACAGCCCGAGACGCATAGGCTCCGGTCTCCCAAAATGCAGCCATGGTGACGACCCAGCAAAATGCATTGCGATAAATGACTGCTTGACATATATGTGCGACAGTGAGAACGCCAAATAAGACGGAAAAGGCGATAGCGATGGCAAAGTTGGGAAAGTACAACCAGTTTGCATTGCATGCTTCCGCTGGGACGTGACCGTTGAGACCGGGAGTTGCGTATGCGCTATTTCCAGGGGTACAGGTATTGGCTGGAATGTCTAGTGAAAGTGAAAAGGGTTTCTCTTCCGGTTTCGTATAGTAGGCCCCGTATATGCCCAATGAAGCAGTATGATCATCGACACGAGCGGGCGGCGTGGTGCTGCTCGGCGACGCAGTCGTTGTTGATGACGCAATTGATGGTGAAGCAGTGGGTGTGGGCCTAGCGGCGGCGAGTAGGGAAGCTAGTAAAGCCCCGACTATCGTAAGTGAGAACTTCATCGTTTAGAATCTCGTCGCCAGTGTTTATAAAGTCCGAACGAGTATATGTGCATAGACAATTCCTCGAATGCGAAAGCCTCGTTGTTAATAACCTGCATTCACACAGATCACTCGTCGAGGAGGCAGTCCTCACGCCACATGACACATACGATGCATACCTTGACAACGTGGGCAAGCTGTGCGCAAACTTCCCGAAAATGCAGGAATATTCTCGAAGCGGTGCGTTGGGAACCATCCGATAGAATCAGGTACCTGTCTCCGTGTAGACTTCAGGTTCAAGATTTCCCGAGCGTAGGTGAACATACCCGGAACCCCGATACTTCGAGAACCCTAGGCACTGCTGTGCTCGAATCAACAGTAGTAAACCTTATCAAGCTGATTAATCAGCCAGTCTTCACGTGGTAGTAGATATCCGGTGGTGGTATATCCGAAAGGGCCGAGGTGGGGTAATTCGAGCTCATCTCATATGTCTCTTGACTGGGTATGCATATGATTTGGCGGTACCGAGTCTGCTCCGATGCTCTCTTTCTTCCTTAGATAAGAGCTCAACTAGGGGGCTGATTGTGCGAGGAGTGGAGTGCGGCACTGGGCATCTTCCCGCTGGATGTCTCTCCTCAACTCGAACTTCTATCGAAAAAACACACCTTTTAATCACGCACAATGTCAATCCAACCCATCGGTATTGACCCACACATCATTCCATGGTCATACCGCGGCTCTTACGTGTTCCTAGCGACTCGGTCTGGCGATGGCGGAATCTCTCTTCGGCAAACAACGGTATCTGCCTAGTCACTCATGTTTACCCTTTGGGACGTCCTCTTTTCGCCCTCCGACCCGTTTCATCGTGTATGGAAGAAGTCGAATTCACCTCTACTTTAACGATCTTAGATTGTATCAGGAAAAATGGGCATTGAAGATGCCCGATATTCCCATTGGAGGTATACGATTGTAATCAATCCGTTTGTACTTGCCGAGGCGGCAGACGAGCGGAAAGACTAGGCAAGCTTGGCACAATCGTATCGTCCCGGGCACTCGAGATCTACTGTTGGGCTCTAGACCTTCATTCGTATAAGCTGCAACCTTGGAAGCCCGGGATATCGTGTGTCACGTGGGATAGCCGAACACATGCCCGGAATAACGTAGATCAATTCGGGGCACACTCGGCCTCGTCTCCGTCGTATCTATAAACGTTCTGCATACGCGCCAAAGCGCCAGGCGAAGTAGAGAATGTGTATATATAACATATATATAGAGAATATGTACATATCGCCACGCATTTCTACAAGCGACGTGGGTCATAGACTTACTACTGACAATGTCAATAGGTCACACCCCATTCAACCATGATCGAACAGCTCCCCTTCCTACCCACATACAGCCCCACCTCCAACCAGTCGATGAACATGAAGGTCCATCGCCAGTTCCATCGGAGGAGATAATACAATTGGCTCGACAGATCTCTTCATCGGCAGATGGTCATATCTTCAACTATGAAAAAGGTTCAGTCCTAGATCCATTTCATGAGAATTTCGATTCGAGATTATGGATTAGCAAATTTGCTAATCTTGAGGATTGGGCTTCGGGAACGGATCGCAGAAGTGGGATTAGTTTCAAGGATATGACTGTTTTTGGGTATGGCACGGATGCAGGTGAGGTACTCGTCAAGGGGATAAGGCTGATGGTAGATTATCAAAAGACTGTGGCTAATATCCCATTATCCTGGGTCTCGGCTGCTAGAACGTTGATACAAGGTGGCAGGAAGAGGAGAGTGAACATCTTGAATAGCGTTGATGGAGTCCTGGAAGCTGGAGAGATGTTGGTCGTCCTAGGTCCTCCGGGAAGGTAAGTTGAAGCAAAGGGTGATACTTACAGATTAGTGGATGTACAACATACCTCAAGACTATAGCTGGCGAAATGAACGGCATCTACCTCGACGAGAAATCTGAAATCAATTACAGAGGAATCACCAAGGAACAGATGTATTCCCAATTTAGGGGTGAATCGACATATACAGCCGAGGTCGATGTTCACTTTCCTAGGCTTACAGTCGGACAAACTTTAGCGTATGTCATTACCATATCATAACAAGGCTGATGATAGATTTGCAGCTGAGGCACGATCTCCCGCTAATCCACCTTGTGGATTGACTAGGAAACAGTATGCAAAACATCTACGAGACGTCATTATGGCGATGTTTGGGATTCGGCATACGAAAAATACGATCGTCGGTGATCATTTCGTAAGAGGTGTTTCAGGCGGAGAGTACGTTGAATCACAAGGGTCCAGCTGATGATAGGCGTAAAAGAGTGACTATTGCCGAAGCTACCCTTTCGGGTGCACCTCTTCAATGCTGGGATAATTCGACTCGTGGTCTAGACTCGGCAAACGCAGTTCAATTCTGTAAAACCCTACGAACAGCTGCCGAGTTCTTTGGTACCACCTCCGTTGTTGCTATATACCAAGCTCCTCAGTCGGCTTATGAGCAATTTGACAAGGTATGTCCCTGCTTTGGTATAAAGCTGAGGCCAGGTATCGGTATTATACCAAGGTGAACAAATATTCTTTGGCCGAACATCCGATGCGAAGGCGTATTTCGTCGATATGGGATTCGAATGTCCACCTCAACAAACCACCCCAGACTTCCTCACTTCCCTCACGTCCGCTTCGGAACGTACCCCAAGACCAGGCTATGAGGACCGAGTACCTCGATCTCCCAAAGAGTTTGCTACAAAATGGAGAAATAGTCGAGAATACAACCAACTTCAAATCGAAGTCAAGTCTTTCGGCGACAAATACCCATTCAAGGGAAAGCATTATCAAGATTTCTTGGCTAGCAGGAAATGGGAGAAATCGAAACATAGGTTCGTAATCGCAACTTCTCGGGCATGGCTGATGGGCAGTTCAACAAAATCACCATATACACTCTCATTCTATGGCCAGACTAAATTATGTTTGAGAAGAGGGTTTTGGAGATTGAAAGCCGAACCTACTCTTACCTTGACCCAGATCTTTGGGAATTTGATCATGTCACTAGTAGTCGGCTCTGTGTTTTTCAATCAGCGTAAGTCACGACTGGTAGATTGAGATTGAGCTGATTGTTAGCGGAGACGACTGCAAGTTTCCGACCTAGGGGAGCGGCATTGTTCTTCGCTATCCTGATCAATGCTTTTGGCGCCGCTTTAGAGGTCAGTCGCAGTTTGGCTTGATATGCTACTCCATTACTGATGGCAGGTACTCACGCTGTATGCCCAACGACCTATAGTGGAGAAACATACTGGATATGCGTTCTATCGGCCTTCGAGCGAGGCCATTGCATCTATATTGACCGACATGCCATATAAGATAATCAACGCTTTCACCTCGAATCTTCCATTGTACTTTATGATCGGTTTAAGAAGAGATGCAGGTAAGTAACATATGATGTCTAGGCTGAAATCAGGGGCATTCTTCTTCTACCTCCTAATTAGTTTCACCTGTACTCTCGCCATGTCGAGTATCTTTCGTCTCCTCGCAGCTGCATCTAGGAGTTTGATCCAAGCGCTCCTTCCTACGACAATCATCATGGTCGGTCTAGTCATGTACGCAGGGTTTTCGATTCCGGTACAATACATGCGAGGTTGGGCGGCATGGATGCGATTCTTAAATCCAATCTACTACGCCCTCGAATCACTCCTTATCAATGAATTTCAGGGGAGGTCATTCACTTGTACAGAGATAGTACCCTCTGGAGCGACGTATGGGGGACTATCAAATCTCGAGAGATCCTGTTCAGCTCTAGGATCTGAAGTGGGTTCATTGCAAGTTGAGGGAACAAGGTATATTCAGGTCATGTATGAGGCGAGTCTTGGGAATAAATGGAGGAACTTCGGGATTCTGCTTGCTTTTGCAATTGGTCTAGGGGCTTTTTATCTTCTAGCTTCAGGTACGTCTGTCTCTGTTATTCAGCTAATAGCAGATATCATTACCGCTCAGAAATCTAAAGGGGAAGTCCTAGTCTATCAACGGGGAGCGATCCCGGTCGAAAAGATAGGACGCAAAGACGATATCGAGACTGGTGTCAGTTCCGAGAAATCTGGTAGCGCTTCGCGAGATGGGAAGGAAGAAGTCAATATACAAAGACAAACTTCGATCGTCTCGTGGAAGGATGTGGTTTATGATATCAAGATAAAGGGCGAGGAAAGGCGGATCTTGGATCATGTAGATGGATGGGTCAAACCAGGCACTCTTACCGCTTTGATGGTGATTCCAACTACTCCAAATCTAGAAATACACTGATAAATAGGGTGTATCCGGAGCAGGAAAGACTACATTACTCGATGTCCTCGCTACCCGAGTGACAATGGGCGTAGTCGGTGGCAAAGTCTTGGTGGACGGTAAACCACGCGACGAGTCTTTCCAGCGTAAAACTGGTTATGTTCAGCAACAAGATGTTCATCTCGAGACAAGCACTATTCGCGAAGCCCTCGAATTTTCAGCTTTGCTTCGACAGCCTAGACACGTACCGAAAGCGGAGAAGATAGCGTATGTGAATGAAGTATTGAAGCTCTTGGAAATGGAACATTACGCCGATGCCGTTATTGGTGCTCCTGGAGAAGGTCAGTCAAGTCGGTCTTTGACCGTATAGGGTTAGTAGCTGATGTTGCAGGATTGAATGTGGAACAGAGGAAGCGACTCAGTATCGGAATAGAACTCGTTGCAAGGCCAGCTCTCCTTTTATTCCTCGACGAACCCACATCCGGTCTCGATTCCCAAACTTCCTGGAACATCTTGCAACTTCTCCGAAAACTCGCGGCTCATGGGCAAGCAATCCTTTGTACAATCCATCAACCCTCTGCTATACTCTTTGAGCAATTTGACAGACTTCTATTCCTGGCCAGAGGGGGAAAGACGGTATATTACGGTCAAGTCGGTCGAGAATCACGTATCCTCATTGATTACTTTGAACGGAATGGAGCTATTTCAAATAAGGAAGGCGAAAATCCTGCAGAGTGGATGTTGGAAGCTATTGGGGCTGCTCCTGGGACAAGGTCTGATGTCGATTGGCATCAACAATGGCTGGATAGTCCTGAGCGAGTTGCCGTTAGGGAAGAACTTGATCAGATGGAACGAAATCTCAAGGGCGGGGAGGTGGGCGATGATCATTCGGCGTATAGTGAATTTGCTGCTCCGTTCGGGGAACAATTGATGATTACCCTCAAGAGGTCTTGGTGGCAACTATGGAGATCGCCTAGTTATATCTACTCAAAGATCATACTTTGTGCCATCTCGGTAAGTCCCCTTCAAGTCGTTCAAGATATGGCTGACTTGATAGGGTCTATACATCGGATTCTCATTCTTTGATGCCGATAGATCCCAACAGGGCGTACAAAGTCAACTATTTTCGGTGTTTATGGTGAGCTCTCTCTCGCACCTATGGCCAGATCTGATATCAGCTCTTCCTACTCTTTGGTCAACTCCTTGAACAGATGTTTCCCATCTTCATCATGTCTCGATCAATCTACGAAGTCCGAGAACGACCCTCCAAAATCTACTCTTGGAAAGTATTCATGTTATCCAACATCCTCACCGAACTCCCTTGGGCAGTCATTTCGGCAGTAGTCCTGTTTGTGACTTGGTACTACCCCATTGGATTTTTCCGGAATGCCGAACTTACCAATACGGTCCACGAGCGGGGTGGATTAATGTTCCTCTTCGTACTCATGTACATGCTATTCACTTCGACATTCGGGTACATGTGCGTGACATGCTTCGAAACAGCAGAGACAGCGGGGAACGTCGCCAATTTGTTGTTTGTCATGTGTCTGATCTTCTGCGGGTTAGTCCTTTTCCATTCATGGGAAGTATGACTGATGGACAGTGTTCTTGTTCCGCTTGGAACATTCCCTGGATTTTGGATATTCATGTATCGCCTCTCCCCTTTCACTTATATTGTCGGCGGAATGATACCAACCGGTATATCCATGGCGCCTATAGTATGCTCTGTTCAAGAATTGATCAAATTCAAACCACCTACAAGTCAAACTTGCGGTGAATATATGGCACCTTATATCGAAATGGCTGGAGGGTACCTGACAGATCCAAATTCGACTATCGAGTGCAATTTCTGTTCGGCTAGTACTACCGACGATTTACTCAGACAATTTGGATTAAGGTATGGGACTCGGTGGAGGGATTTCGGGTTGTTGTGGGCGTATGTGATTTTCAATATTGTCGTTGCTGTCGGGCTATATTGGTTGGTCAGAGTAGTGAGTTTGCTTGTACTGAGGGTGACACTGGAGCTGATGATAAGCCGAAAAAGAAGAAAGAGAAGACCGAGTAAGAGGATGGTAAATGTCAATGTCATGGATAACGATTCTCAGATGGGAGGGATATACAGATACAAACATCATAATTAGAGTATCGTAGGTAATCAATATGTACATGTACTCGCCTGAGCAAGCCAATGATTCGGGTCAAAATGCGATGGTACCGCAAGGAAATGAAACGGCAACATCTGATTCATTGACTGCTAAACTAACCCAAGACTTTGGCTAGCCCCTCGGCAACTACAACAAAAGCCATAGCTCCTGGATCAGGAGGTAGCGCACCCCCATCCTCTCTTTCTCCCACATAAGTAGCTCGCCCCAATTTAGCGATTAACTCCACAGTACTTTCTCCTCCCTTCCTACATGCCTCTGCTGCTTTCTTGACATCCCCAGTTTCAGCAAGTACCTCGGCGAAAGGAATAAGAGCGTCCATTACTGTTCGATGGCCTACCCTAGCTGCTGTTCGTTGTTTTAGAGTTTCCAAGCCGGCTAGAGCCATTTTACCCATGAATTCCGGTGTTGCCTTGTCTTCGGACGAAGAGAGGAGAGCATTGGTAATACCAGCTAGGAAGATTGAGATGATGGCTCCAAGCGTTCCACCGCATGCCTCTAGTCTCATCAGTTTTAGTTTTCAGTGCGGTATGGGAAAGGACTTACCATCGATCAAATCAGTTAATTCCCTAAACAAATCAACGACATCCCCATCTTCTCCTAATCCATGATCAAGAGCTTCGAGGACCGCTTTAGCACCAGCAGCACATGTTTCTCCACAATCACCATCTCCAACGATCTATCAATCAGCTCACTTTCTGAGCCTTTCAAAAGGTGGAGGATACGTACGGTGTCCCATCGGGTTAGATCAGGTTCAGAGGTAATGACATCTTCCGATGCTTTCTTCATTGCTTCCCTCATCTTTGAACTGTCCGCTATCGATCAGCCTATCATGTCCTCACAGACCAAGAAGCTTATACGTACCCAAAATCTGTTTCCCACCCTTCTTAACGACCTTCTCCTCTTTTTCAACATCAACCCAAGCATCTTTCCTACTCCTCTCCAAATCCTTAGGTAATGGGTAGATCCCACTAGTCTGAGGCCAAGCGGGGGAATTATGAGGAGCATCCAACATTTCCAATAATTTCTCCACTGGGATATTACATTCTTCTGAAACGTTGGATAAATTGAGGAGGGTAAGGGAGATTCCTGGCATGTTCATTGAGCCCATGAATGGGCCATTTAGAGTTCTGCGGGGGGTAATGTTTCGAGTTTCTGGACGTCAGCA
>Ga0265780_10009373_pt1 | contig 11748 bp, 10 predicted proteins | sample P1T30metagenome_FD_192432 | JGI IMG/M metagenome (GOLD analysis project Ga0265780, IMG submission 192432) | Plant litter microbial communities from East Loma Ridge, Irvine, California - P1 T30 | ecosystem: Environmental > Terrestrial > Plant litter > Unclassified | place: USA: California... | reverse complement strand
AATAACGACCGACGTATATCCAGGTACAATATTCAAAGGAAAGATCAGTTTCATCAGTCCGCAGGCCGATGAAACCCATAATTACCGCATTGAAATTATGGCCGGCAACAGTACAAGAGCCCTCCTGCGTTCAGGGACCTTCGTTTACGCCGATTTTTCGCGTAAAACGCAGCAAAACATTTTACTGATACCCAGAGACGCACTTACAGAAAGCGTTAAAGACGCTTCCGTGTACGTAGTCAGAGACAATAAAGCACATTTAACACCCATCAAAACCGGGATAGAGATGAGCGGAATGATACAGGTAACCGGGGGACTGGAAGAAGGGGATATAGTGGTTACTTCAGGCCAGATCAATTTAAAAGAAGGAACCCCGGTTAGTATTTCTAAATAAAAACAAGCACTGATGTCAATAACAGAAATTGCCGTTAAGCGGCCCCTTTTAATTCTCGTGATATTCACTGTGCTGTTAATATTCGGAGCGCAGTCTTACTTCAACCTGAACTATAATCTATTGCCCAAGATTGAAGTTCCGACGGTGTCTGTCAGCACCGTTTATCCCGGTGCCGCCGCAGCAGAGGTAGAAACATCGGTTACCAAAATTCTGGAAGATGCCTTTTCTTCTGTCGAAGGGCTTGACAAGATCAGCTCTAAATCGCAGGAAGGCGTTTCCCAGATAACCATTCAGTTAAAAAGCGGTACGGATGTCGATAAAGCGGAGCGCGATATCCAGCGTAAAGCCGACCAGGCGCAAAACGACCTTCCCGACGATGTCGACAAGCCACTGGTAAACAAGATAAACCTGGAGGAAACACCTGTAATTAAGGCTGGGGTAACCTCCAAACTATCGCCCAGAAGCCTTTATGATTTTGTAGACAATCAGCTGCTGCCCGTACTTCAGAATATTCCGGGCGTAGGGCAGGTAAATATCATAGGAGGCGACGAGCGGGAGATACAGGTAAACATCGACCAGGAAAAGCTCAAAGCCTACGGGCTTGGAATAGGCCAGGTAAGTGATGCCTTAAATAAAGCAAACCAGTCTTTCCCGGCCGGAAGCATTGAAACGCGCAATGAGCAGTTAGCCATCAGGTATGATGCCAACGTAACATCGATTTCCCAAATCAGTAATCTCATCGTGCAGCAGAGGCCGAAAGCGGGTAGTATCTATATCAGGGATATCGCCGAAGTAGTCGATGCCACAGCTAAAACGACCGCTATTAACCATATTAACGGCATACCATCTATCGGCGTACAGATCATCAAACAAACTGATGCGAATGCGGTAGATGTAAGCAAGCTGGTAAAAGCGAAATTTGCGGAAATAGAACAGCAGTATAAAAGCGAGGCCCTAAAATTCAGCGTTTCGTCTGACCAGAGTGTATATACCCTGAAGTCGGCCGACGCGGTAATATTCGACCTTGGCCTGGCCGTGCTGATCGTAGGTGTGGTGATGCTGGCCTTCTTACACAGCTTCCGCAGCTCAATGTTCGTACTGGTGGCACTGCCGTCTTCTATCATCCCAACTTTCATCGCCATGTATTTTATGGGCTTCTCGCTAAACCTGATGACGCTGATGGCTATGTCTCTTGTTGTGGGCATCCTTGTAGACGACTCGATCGTTGTTCTTGAAAACATTTACAGGCACCTGGAAATGGGCTCGAGCCGCGTAAAGGCAGCCCTGGAAGGCCGTGCAGAGATTGGGTTTACAGCACTGGCTATCACGCTGGTAGACGTTGTGGTCTTTCTTCCCGTCGCTTTCGCCGGCGGTACGATCGGCAAAATCCTCCAGGAGTTCTCCCTGGTGGTTGTCTTTTCCACGCTCATGAGTTTGTTCGTCTCCTTCACTATCACCCCTATGCTGGCCAGTAAATTCGGTAAGATCGAAGAGATGAACAAAAATACGCTATGGGGACGGATCAACCTGCATTTTGAAAAGTTCATTGATGTTATGAAAGAAGATTATGCAAAGTTACTGGCCTATATGCTGGGAAAAAAGAGGTGGCTTCTTTCTGGCGTCATCCTGCTGATCATTGGTTCTGTCGCTCTAATTCCCTTTGGATTTATCGGCGGCGCTTTTATGCCTAACCAGGATCAGGGCGAACTGGTGATCAAACTGGAGCTGGCGCCGTCGGCTTCAATTTACCAGACCAATATGATGACACAGCAGGCGGAAAAACTGATCATGAAACGTCCTGAAGTAGTACAGGCTTTTTCAAGTATAGGATTTGTAGCAGGAAGTGTTGCCGGAACTTCGAACAACAGCAACCTTGCCGAGATCACCGTCGCACTGAAAGATAAAAAAGAGCGGACCTTGTCTTCCGAGGAATTTGGCATAGAAATACAGCGTAAGCTCAGCGGGCAGATCCCCGGAGTAAAATTCACCGCCTCACCTACCTCGATAGCCGGCAATGCCACCCAGGCGCCTATCCAGATCGCCATAAAGGGTATTGATCTGAAAGCAATCCGTGAAGTAGCTGAGCAGTACAAAACACTGGTCGCCACGGTACCCGGCACTCAGTTTGTCGAATTATCGGTAAAAAACAGGAAACAGCAGGTCGAGGTTAACCTTAACCGCGAAAAGATGACCTTGCTGGGGATCGATGCCAGCCAGGTAGGTGCCGCTTTGCAGAACGCATTCAGCGGTAATGACAAGAGCAAGTTCAAGCAGTCTGGCAATGAGTATGATATCCTGATCAGTCTTGACCGTTACGACCGTTCAAACATCGGTAACGTCAGGAATCTGTCATTTGCAAACAACGACGGTCAAACCTTTATACTCAGCCAGTTTGCTGATATCCATGAAGGCCTGGGAGAAAGCGTACTTGAACGCAGCGACCGCCTGGGTACCATATCTGTCAATGCAAACGTATCCGGCAGGCCTGTGGGTACCGTTGCCAATGAAATTAAAGACAAACTGAGCAGTGTAAAAATACCGGAGGGCATCTCTGTTGAATACCTGGGCGATGTAAAAAATCAGAGTGATGCCTTCGGTAGCCTGGGGCTGGCTTTGGTTATCGCGATCGTACTGGTATACCTCATTATGGTTGCTCTTTATGAAAGTATGGTTTATCCTTTTGTGGTGCTATTTTCCATACCAGTAGCACTGATCGGGGCTTTGCTCGCCCTGGCCCTAACCATGGAAACGCTGAATGTCTTCTCTATTATAGGGATAATTATGCTGCTGGGACTGGTTTCTAAAAACGCGATCCTGATTGTGGATTTCACCAACCAGCTAAAAGAAGAAGGCCATTCTATAAAAGATGCCCTGGTTGAAGCAGGCAAAGAGCGGCTCAGGCCGATCCTGATGACCACGCTCGCCATGGTCTTCGGGATGCTTCCGATAGCATTAGCCAGCGGAGCCGGTTCCGAGATAAAGAACGGTATGGCATGGGTTATTATCGGCGGACTTACCAGCTCCATGATACTCACTTTGTTTGTGGTACCCGCTATGTATCTCATCATCGAAAGAATGGTTCAGAAGTTTCAAAAAAAGGCAGAACATGAACAGCTGCAATTAGAAGCCCATAATTAACATATATACAACCGGGCCGGGGCAGCGGTAAGGAAGATCGGGAAGATCCATTTCCTGCACCCGGGCCTGTTTTAATCTTTCAATACAAAACAATGAAGAACAGGATACTATCGGGCATTACAATTTTATCTTTTTTATCCTTTTTGGCTAAGGCTCAGACCGGGGAGCAGATCTTAAAGCAAAAGATCGATTCAATAAAAATGGCGGCCTTATCAGAGTATGCCATTAAATATCCGAGGCTGCGGCAAGGTTTTATTGCCACAGACATAATCGGTGAGGCTGATATTAAGGCGGAGCTTAACGGCAAGGATGTTTATGAAGGAAGGGCGCAGATGACCAGGATACGATCAAATATCAATATTCCTTTTTCTCAATGGGGCAGAAACAGTATAAGCGGCTCAATAAGTTACCAGCAGCAACGGTTTCAGGTTGGCGAACTGGTGAATAAGGATCCGGAGTTTACAGCTCCTGAAATGACCACCACGAAGTCGACCCTGGGTTTCACGGCAACCTATATCCGTTCAGATTCCCTGCTCAACCGCCCGGTATATTACTCAGGAAGTATATCCGGCCTTACAGATGAACTATCATCCATTAAGCGGCTTACTTATTTCGGGAGCATTACTATGCCGGTAAAAAGAACTCAGAATACGATGCTGACGGCGGGCCTGGCTATTATACTTGATCCCTCATCGCCCATTCCTGCATTCCCAATCATCAGTTACTGGCATAAATATAACTATGCCGGCCTGGAGCTCTTTATAGATATGCCTTCACGTATCGTATTGCACAAACGATTTACCAGGAAAAGCTGGGCTACAATTGGCACCGAAATGGGAAACAGTTATGCCTTTTTCAATTTAAACCAGCCGCAATTACCGCAGAATGCAGTCTACTCGACGATGGAATTCAGAAGCGGGGCCAGCTTTGAGTACCTGGCCACAAAAAAGCTTGTACTGGGCGTAAACGGCGGGCTGTTCACAACAGCTACGTCGCGCATGTTCGACCGTAATAAAAAACCTGATGATTATTTTATTAAAACGAAAACCGGATCTGTTCCCTACCTCAGCTTTTCCGCATCATACCTGCCCTTCCTGAAGAGCCGGAAATAAGCAGGATGCTTGCTGAATGAATTCCTATTGCCTGCGGGCTATATATAATTATTGTCTTTTCGTTTCGATATTGGGCAGAAAACCGGTAAGCAGCCCTATGAGCGGCAGGAATGAACAAATATGAAAGACATATTCGATGCCGGCTTTGTCGGCCAGTTTACCAAGCAAGGCTGAACCGATCCCGCCCATTCCAAAAGCAAAACCGAAGAACAGCCCGGCAACAAGCCCTACTTTTCCGGGGATCAGTTCCTGCGCGTATACCAGGATCGCAGAAAAGGCAGATGCCAGGATCATGCCGATAGGCACAATGAGTACACCGGTCCAGAATAAGTTTGCATAAGGCAGAAGCAGGGCGAAAGGCGCAGTACCCAATATAGAAAACCAGATTACATACTTACGTCCAAACCGGTCGCCTACAGGCCCGCCTATCAGTGTGCCGGCGGCAACAGATACCAGGAAGGTAAAGAGATAGATCTGTGAGGTCTGGATCGATACATTGAACTTTTCCAATACATAAAATGTAAAGTAGCTGGTTAAGCTGGCCATATAAAAATACTTGGAGAAGATCAGTACCAGGAGAATAATTACAGCAAACGTCACTCTTCTTTTTGAAAAAGTATTGGTTATGCCGGCCATTTTTGCACTCTTTTTAGCCCTCACCAGCATGTACCCTTTATACCAGTTACCTACCCTGCTTAAGATCAGGATGGCGATAAGAGCGATGGCCGAAAACCAGATCACGCTGGACTGGCCGTAAGGAACAATGATCCATGCGGCGAGCAGCGGCCCTAAAGAGCTTCCAAAATTCCCGCCCAGCTGGAAAATAGACTGTGCGAGTCCGCGCCTTCCGCCCGAGGCGGCCTGGGCCATCCGGGATGCTTCCGGGTGGAAAATGGAAGAGCCGGTACCTACCAGGGCTACTGAAACCAGCATCATATAAAAGCCTGAAGACATAGACAGTAAGATCAGTCCCACCAGGGTAAATGCCATACCCGCAGCCAAGGAATAAGGCTGTGGTTTTTTATCGGTATACAAGCCCACGAAGGGCTGGAACAGGGAGGCCGCCAGCTGAAAAGTAAGCGTAATGAGGCCGATCTGGGTGAAACTGAGGTGATATGAATCTTTTACAACAGGATATATGGCAGGGATAAGGGATTGTATCGTATCATTTAAAAGATGGGAGAAACTGATGGCAAAAAGGATCGGGAATACCGTTTTTTCGACGGTGTTCGATGTTATAGCAGAGGTGTTCATCAATAAAAAATAAGGGGCAAAGGTAAGGATTAGCCTGCCATTCTTTTGTAATATATGCTTGCCGGCAAATATAACCGGGCGAACCTGCGGCAATTAACCGGTTCTTTTTGAAATTCAGGGCAGACAGGGCATTGCTCCGGAGTGGCAGATAAACTACTGACTATCAGACATAAATTTTATTAACCGGATTATTTCAAACGTCCGGATGCCTTAAGCGCATCGAGCAGGACATCGCTGTTACGTTTATCTTTCGGGCTGATCTGCTGGCCGGGGGTATCAGCTGAAAACCCCACCGGCAGTTCATTATTACCATAATCCAGCGGGTCTATGGTGGCAACATTAAATAATATATAAGACAAATAACCGGGCTGGAACTTACCGTAATAAACGATCTCATTGTTCACTGTTAAAGCAAAAGCGCTGTTTCCGTTAACTGCCTTCAGCTTTGACATCGCCCCTTTTTTCAGCTTGAACGTCCGTTCCTTCTGATCATAAGAAACGATCTGATCGTTTTTCACCAGGATCGTGTCAGACAATACTACATCCGATAAAGAGCTTGAAGGAGGAAAAGCAGAGGTATCTGTTTCAATTTTATAAGATTTGGCAAGGTATATATCGACCCCGTTCTTAGCGGAGTCTTTTTCATTGCCTCCCTTTTTACAGCTGAGGAAGGTCAATACGACCAAGGCAGAGATCAAGTATTTCATTCGTCGTTTATTAGTTTAATACTGGATATACGTTAAGGGATGTCCATTCGCTACAACACCAGATAAATTTCGTTTTTTTATCAGCAATTACAAGATCAGGTGCCTGTCAGTGCGAATCGCCGGTCAGGCGTCTCCTGCCGGGAATAGAACGGCCGGTCCTTCCGCCAGTTAGTACCTCATCAACAGTTGTCAGAAGACCGCATTGCCATATACGACAAGCAAAAAACCAATAAAGCGGCCTTCTTGATTATCTGATCGGGGCAGGACAGAAAAAAGCCTGAAAACGATTAGCTGAATACCGGTGTATATAATAGTACAGTTAAGCTTAATAAAGCTTGCAGAATAGATCCTATGGAAAAAATAGTACTGATAAGACACGGCGAGAGTCTGTGGAACAAGGAGAACCGGTTTACAGGTTGGACAGACGTAGACCTGTCTGAGGCCGGATATTTACAGGCAAAGAAGGCAGCTGAAATTCTAAACAGGAACGGTTACAATTTTGATATCGGTTATACATCTGTATTAAAAAGAGCTATTAAAACGCTGCACATCGTACTGGAGGAATCAGACCATTTATGGATACCCGTGCAAAAGTCCTGGCGCATGAACGAACGATTCTATGGTGCGCTGCAAGGCCTGAATAAAGCCGAAACAATAGCGAAATACGGAGAAATGCAGGTACATCAATGGCGGCGCGATCCGAATGCACATCCACCCGCAATTACGAAAACAGACGAACGTTATCCCGGCCTTGACCTTAGATACCAGCATTTAACCGAACGGGAACTACCTTTAACAGAGAACCTGAGTGAAACAATGGACAGAGTTTTGCCTTTCTGGCAGGAAACAATCATTCCGTCGATCCGCATGGGGCAAAAAGTAATTATTGCAGCTCATGGAAACAGCCTAAGAGCGTTAATTAAGTATATAGATAATCTTACGGATGAACAGGTGACGGATCTGGAAATACCAACGGGAGTTCCCCTCGTTTATGAGCTGGATGAACAGCTTAACCGGTACAGGCACTATTACCTGGAATAAAATCGCACTGTGTCTGATAACTTATTCCAGAATCTCCCGGGGGATTTGTTTACACTTCGTTTACCCCTTGTTTACCTATTCTTTACCTAAAGGGTAATAAACAGGTAAACAAGGGGTAAACAAAATACGACCAAAAGGTAAAGGTTTTTACCAAATAGTTTGAAAAACCGAATATCAATCGTAATATTGCAATTAAATAATGGGAATAACTAAAACAGAAATATTTACCGAAGAGCAGAACAGGCTGGCTGTTCTGCTTAAAGCAATAGCTCATCCCGCACGTATTGCCATACTGCAGCAGATCATCAAAGCCAATGCCTGTATCTGCGGAGATTTGGTAGATGAACTTGGCCTGGCCCAGGCGACAATATCACAGCATTTAAAGGAGCTGAAAAATGCCGGACTGATTCAGGGGACAATAGAAGGTGTAAGTGTTTGTTATTGTATAAACCCGCTTATCTGGGATGAATTGAAGCAACACCTTAACCTCTTTCTCGGGTCTTATAAAGAACCTGGTACCTGCTGCTAAAAAAATTTGAACTAAACTATCGTAATATTGCGATAGCAAATAATTAATATTATGAAAAACTCAGAGAATCTTAAGAATCTCGTAAAACAGAAGTACAGCGAGATTGCATTACAAGAAAAAGCAGAAAACCAGGCTTCATGCTGCGGATCAGGAGCTTGTTCAACTGAAATATATAACATTATGACCGAGGATTATGCCGGACTCGACGGATATAATCCGGATGCAGACCTGGGCCTGGGTTGTGGTTTACCTACTCTCTTCGCCAAAATAAAAAAAGGCGATACGGTAATCGATCTGGGAAGCGGGGCTGGCAATGACTGTTTCATAGCAAGATCAGAAACCGGGGAAGCAGGTAAAGTGATAGGTATCGACTTCACTCCTGCGATGATCAATAAAGCCAGGGCTAATGCGGAAAAGCTGGGATTTAACAATGTTGAGTTTCGTCATGGGGATATCGAAAGAATACCGGTTACAGCGAACCTGGCCGACGTGGTAGTGAGCAACTGCGTATTAAACCTGGTACCTGATAAAGCAGCTGTTTTTAACGAGGTATACCGGGTGTTAAAACCAGGAGGGCATTTCAGTATCTCAGATATAGTACTTTCGGGTGAACTGCCGGAGGCCTTGCTGAAGGATGCTGAAATGTATGCCGGATGTGTATCGGGTGCCATACAAAAGGAAACCTACCTGGCGTATGTACATTCGGCAGGATTCACTGCAGTTTCCCTTCAAAAACAAAAAGTTATTGTTATTCCTGACGATATTCTTAATAATTATCTCACAGATGAAGAAATAAAAAGTTTCAGAGCCGGAACTACCGGCATATATAGTATTACGCTGTACGGACAAAAGCCAGAGCAAACACAAGACAATTTTTGCATTGCGGGAGCAGGATGTTGTTAGCACTTTCCAAAATTAAAGATTATGAAAAAAATACTGGTACTATGTACAGGCAATAGCTGCCGCAGCCAGATTGCCGAGGGATACCTCAGGCATTTCGCCGGCGACCTGGCAGAAATTTACAGCGCAGGTATAGAGACACACGGCGTAAACCCCAGGGCAATTGAAACAATGAAGGAGAGCGGCATAGACATCTCCGGGCATACATCTGACAACGTCAGTGAATATGCTGGTATTGATTTCGATTATGTGATCACTGTATGTGATAATGCCAGCGAGCGCTGCCCGCTTTTTCCCTCCGGAGTAAAAAAACTACATTTCAATTTCCCTGACCCGGCAAAAGCAAAAGGGTCTGAAGCGGAAATTATGCAGGAGTTCAGAGCGGTAAGCAATATGATCAAAACATATTGTTACGAATTTATTCAGGAACGTTTAACTTGAATACACCGTTGATACTAAACAAATAAATTGAGTCTCAGACCCTGCTGATAAAGTCCAGTCCCGATTTAAGCTTGTTACCGATGATACAGATTCCCAATATGAAATAAAGGATGATTAATCCGCCGGAAAAAGTTCTTTTAGCTTTCATATCAATTAATTTTATGTATATGCTAAATTACATCCGGCGGCATTCTCAAACATTGACCCCGGTCACTTTTAGAAGTGATATAACAATCAATCCGGGCGGGATAAAATTGCATGTTTATACCGATGGGATGAGGTAGGTTTTGGTTTCATAATCAATCCGCACTGCTCCGTCTTCTTTATACTCATGAAACAGCATATCCAGTTCATCCGTCATCTGCTCAAACACAGGATGGCCTTCTTCCGGCACAGTAGAAAACGAGGATAAATGACCCCGTATACCCTCATTATTGAGGTATTGCACCTTACTGAAGCTATGCGTTATGACCGGCGAAGGATAGAATATTTCTTTTATTCGCTCCAGGTTTGCCCTGTTGGTCAATGGTAATATTTCAGAGTACTTTTCCTTTAACCTGGTATACGCAGCTAAAAACGGCGTATTATGCTGCAGGATATTCCATACAAGCAATATATGACCGGACGGTTTCAGAATCCGTTCAAACTCCTTTTTTGCTTCCAGAGGCCGGAACCAGTGGAATGCCTGGGCTACAGTAATGAGGTCGACGCTATGGTCTTCCAGCCCCGTTGCTTCTGCCGAGCCTTTAAAGCTTCTGAAACCCTGGTACATCCCCAGGTTATCCTCTGCAGCCGATCGCATATTGTCATTTGGTTCTACGGCGTTGACATCATATCCTGCTTCCAGGAAAAGGCCGGAAAAAAAACCTGTTCCCGAACCTATATCTGCTATAGTCTGAGCTGGATTAAGCCCTATAGAGTTTTTCAGGAAAGAAATAATAGCTTCAGGGTAACCCGGGCGATAAAGAGCATATTGCCCTGCCCTGTTTGAGAATCGGAGAGTAGCGTCGGGTATGTTCATACATTTGGGGATTAAGCCCGGGAACTGTTTTTATAACGCCTCCTGACGACGTTAAATTTCAAGCGATTTGTAACATTTCTAATACCTTTCAAACTCCGGGGCATTAATGAAAAAACTTTGCAATTTTCTTTAATTCACTAAAACTGCATTCAACCGTTGAATGTGCAAGGTCTGGAAGATTTCACACTCACTTCCCGGGGCAAAGATAAATCTGAGCTGCCGGCCATCTGCGTAAATTCGGAAACTCCGGCTGATGCAGGATATACAGAATAAGCATTTTTTTGGTATTTTAACGCCAGTAAACCAGGAGTCCTGCCAGTGCAAAAAGAAGAACTGATGCCCCGATGAGAAAGCGGCTAAACAAGTACATTTTAGACCATTACTAACCTCGGGAATGAACTATATCGATATACTGTTAATTCTTATTATTATCATATCTGCCGGAGCAGGCTTTCGCAGCGGCTTTATTGATTCCGGGCTGGCACTGTTATCCTGGATCGGCGGTTTGATAACAGGTTTTTTAGTTTATGAAATCCCGGCTAAAATGCTGCAGAAAGCAGCGCCGTCTTTAGGCCTCTGGGCAATGCCTCTTTGTTTTATCCTCGTTGTAATCTTCGCGAACCTGATCATCGATGCAGCAACTTCGAGACTGGTAAGCAGGATTCCGGAACGGGTAATAACACATAAGGCTAACCAGTTAATGGGCATATTTCCGGGAATGCTTAACGGCCTGATATGGTCGACCCTGCTGGCCGGCATCTTAACATTAATGCCATCTGCAGACGAAGCTTCCAGGCAAATACGAAAAGGTATATTAGCAGAAACACTGTCGGGTAATATCAACTGGCTGCACAGCAGGTTATCTGCTATTTTCGGGAGAGCTTTGAATAGTTCTATACTTACAACGGCACCCGAGTTAGGAAGCGAAGAATCGGTAGAGCTCCCTTTTACTGTAAAAAATCCGGAGATAAGACCGGAACAGGAAGAGGAGATGCTCGTTTTGGTCAATAATGAACGTATTCAAAGAGGTTTGCCGCCGGTTAAAGCAGACAGAGGTCTTACCACCATCGCACGCAAACATTCTCTTGATATGCTGAGGCGAGGTTATTTTTCTCATTATACCCCGGAGGGAACGGATCCTCTAAGCAGGATGAAAAAAGAAAATATAAAATTTCTGACCGGGGCTGAAAATCTGGCGCTGGCACAAAACG
>Ga0265780_10009371_pt1 | contig 11750 bp, 9 predicted proteins | sample P1T30metagenome_FD_192432 | JGI IMG/M metagenome (GOLD analysis project Ga0265780, IMG submission 192432) | Plant litter microbial communities from East Loma Ridge, Irvine, California - P1 T30 | ecosystem: Environmental > Terrestrial > Plant litter > Unclassified | place: USA: California... | reverse complement strand
CGACTACCAGACGCTGGTCAAGCAGCCCGCCTGCGGCGAGGTGCTGGGCATCTACAAGATCATGAATGCGCTCGGCTACGAGGGTGGCACGGTCGGCAACCACGAATTCAACTACGGGCTGCCGTTCCTGAACCGGATCACGGGCAGCCAGTTCCAGGTCAAGGGTGTGGAAAAGAGCGCCAAATGCGCCGGACCGGCGTTCCCGATCGTGCTGGCCAACGTCACGAGTTTGCAGACCAAACGGCCGCTGTTCGCGCCGTACCACATCATCGACAAGAAGATCACGGCGCGCGGGCCGGATGGCAAGCCGGTCGAGACGACTGTGAAAGTGGGCATCATCGGCTTTACGCCACCGGACATCATGTCGTGGGACAAGCGCTGGCTGGAAGGCCGCGTGGCGGTCGCCGGCGTGCGTGAAACGGCCGAGAAATACATCCCCGAGATGCGCAAGAAAGGCGCGCAGCTGATCGTGGCCCTGTCGCACGGCGGCCTGGATGACAGTCCGTATTCGCCGACCATGGAAAACGCGAACTGGCACCTGGCCAAGGTGCCGGGCATCGACGTCATGCTGCTGGGGCACGCGCACCAGCTGTTCCCGAACGCCGAGAGCACGGTCGGGCAGTTCAACCTGCCGGGCGTGGACAAGGTGCGCGGTCTGGTGCACGGCGTGCCGGCCGTGATGCCGAGCCAGTGGGGCAAGCACCTGGGCGTGGTCCAGTTGCACCTGGCCTACGACGGCAAGGCGTGGGCGGTCGACAAGGACAAGACGGTCGTGCAGGCGCGCGCCACGCAGACGGGCGCCAAGAGCTTCGTCGAGCCCGACGCGCAAGTGGCCGCGCTGGTGAAGGCCGAGCATGAGGCGACGATCGCGTATGTGAAGACGCCGGTGGGCCGCTCGGCGTTTCGCATGACGAGTTATTTCGCCGATGTGGGCGATCCGTCGGCGATCGAAGTCGTCAACCGCGCGCAGGCCGAGTACGTGAGCCAGTACGTGAAGGCGAACCTGCCGCAGTACGCCGGGCTGCCGGTGCTGTCGGTGTCGGCGCCGTTCAAGGCGGGCTTCCCGAGCGTGACCGATTACACCGATGTGCCGGCGGGCGACCTGGCGCTGAACAACGCGGCCGACCTGTACCTGTTCCCGAACTCGCTGTATGCGGTGAAGGTCGATGGCGCGGGCCTGAAGGCGTGGCTGGAAACGGCGGCGCAACGCTTCAACACGATCGATCCCAATGTGAACACGCCGCAGGAACTGGTCAATGCGCGCTTCCCGAGCTTCAACTTCGATACCATCACGTCGAAGGATGTCGCCTACGAGATCGACGTCACGAAGAAGCCCGGTGAGCGGATCGTGAAGCTGACGTATCTGGGCAAGCCGGTGACGCCGAAGCAGGACTTCCTGGTCGCGACGAATAACTACCGGGCCAGTGGCGGCGGCGGATTCCCGGGGCTGGATGGCGGCAATGTCGTCATCGCTTCGCCCGACAATAACCGCGATATCCTGATCGCGCACATCCGCGCGGAGAAAGAACTCACGCGTGCATCGCATGGCGCGGCGCGCAGCTGGCGTTTTGCGCGGGTCGAGACCAAGGGACCGGTAGTATTCCACTCGGCGCCGGATCTGGAAGCGCTGGCGCGCGAGGCGGGGCTGAGTAATGTCAGCCAGGTGAAGGCGGACGATGGCAGTGGCAAGGGGACGGCGCTGTACGCGGTCGATTTGTCGAAGTAATCCGCTTGAAGCCCGCAGCCTGAGCACGTCGTCCCCGCGGAGGCGGGGACCCAAGTTTGCGTGCGGGGCCGGTACTCTTGAACGGAAGGCTGCGCTGACGACTTGGATTCCCGCCTCCGCGGGAATGACGTTTCACCGCAGGTGGAAATTGACGGCGCCGCAGTTTTGCGTGCGGCCGCCTTTCAATGTACCTGTTGTTTCTCTTCCTGCACCAGCACGAACGGACTCACGACCGACGCCCACAGCGTCGCATCGGTCTCCATCCAGGCCCGGGCCTGTTCGTCGCTCACCTTGGCCATGTGGCCGTCGGTCATCCAGCGCGTGATGCTGTCACGGTCGTCGTGCGCGATGCGCAGGGCGACGTCGATCAGGTCCAGCGCGCCCGCTACCCATACCACCGTGCCGCTGGCGAAGTGGCGTTCGAGTTCGCTCCATGTCACGCGGCCGGTCTCGCGGTTGATCTTGTCGTGCAGTTCGGTGTCGTTCTCGGGTTTGGTCTTCATGTGGGTGTAAATCGGGTCAAAGAATCTCGACCGCAGGATGCGGCGAACCCGCCCATGTTAACCGATAGGTCTGCGCCTTGCGCACATTGCCCACCAGCGCCGGGCGGAAGCACGCCAGGCAGGTGCCGACGGCGTGGCGCACGCTGGGGAAGATCACGCCGAGCGAGCCTGCGCCCAGCAAGTCGTTCGCCAGCGCCTGCGAGGCGATGTAGCTGGCCGGGTCGAGGCACTCTTCAAAGGCCGCGATGCCGCGCAGGTCGTGGAAGGTCGCGCTGAAGTCGGCCAGCAGGCACTGGTAGCTGACGCTGTCATCGAAGCGGTCGATCTCGGCGTATTCGACGGTCTTGTGGAAGATGACTTCGGCCAGCGACGTTTCTGCGTCGAAGCCGCAGTACCAGGCGCCGCGCTCGCCGTCGTTGAAACGGCTGCCTTCCGGACGTGCATACGTGAACGCGGCATTGATGATGCGAAAGTTGGGCACGCCGAACACCAGTTCGTCCATGCCGATGCCCGGCGCCTGGCCCGACTCTGCGCGCAGGCGCTCGTTGGTGGCGTTATCGAGGTCGAACAGGTCGCGCAGTGCGGCGTCGGTCTCGGCCAGGGGCGCGAGTACCGAGTCTTCGACGTCGGCAAAGCGCGACGGGATCAGGCGGCAGGTGTCGAGCTGGCGCAGGAGCGTCAGGCGCGGGGTAACCCGTGTGGTAGCGCGCGGGCTCACAGGCCGCCGCGCCGGGCGTCGAGCAGCTTGCGCACCGTTTGCATCGCCAGCAGGCCCCCGGCCTGCATGAAGGCGAGCGGCGTGCGGCCGGCGAAGATCGGGTTGGTATTGGGCAGGCGCACCCATTCGTCGGCGAGCTTGTCGCCGTACAGGATATGCAGGCTTTTATAAATGCCGAGCAGGTAGGAGATGCGCGTGATGCGGTCGACTTCGAGCACCCGGTCCGGGTTTTTCTTCCAGTCGTAGAACGAGGATGACGACAGGCCGCCGAGCAGTTCGCGCGCATCGTCGTCGCGCAGGCCCCAGGCGGCGGCGAGCCGGAAGAAGCCGGTCAGGGCCGAACGCGACAGGCGCTCGCGCTCGGCCTTCGAGGTGAGGTCGACCAGCGTCGCCGGCTCGAAGCGGCTCTTGGGATAGGCATAGGCTAAGCTCATGGTTCCTCCGGTTTTGGAGTACTTATACTCCAATTCAGAACCGCTTGCAAGCGTCGCATGGCAGGCGCGCGGCCGGCTGACCGGCGCGCGCGTCGTCAGATCAGTCGCCGCCGACCGCGGTGATGACCGCACCGGCGCCGGCGCTGAGCATCCAGCCAGTCATGAGCAGATAGAACATCAGCAGCGTGAACAGCACCGACACGCGGCGCGCGTCCAGGCCTGCGAACAGCGGCTTCTTGTCGTAGGCAACACCGACGAAGTAGGCGCCGAACACGGTGGCCAGGTAGTGCACCGCGCCGAACGTCTCGCCCAGTTCACCCTTGCGCGGATGGTCGATCAGCAGGTGCGACAGGATCACCAGCACCAGGTAAGGGATCGAGGCTGCCAGCGGCGGGAGGTAGACGCCGAAACGCTCGACGAAGGTGCGGACCGCAGGACGCTTGCGCGCCAGCAGCGGCAGGAACAGGTTGTGGATCAGGCCCGAGATCAGGATGAGCTTGAGCAGCACGGCCTTGTGCAGGCTTTCTTCGCCAAAGCCCAGGTTATGCAGGTTGGTTTCGGCCTGGCGGTTATTTTGCAGGAAGAACTCGGGCGACTGGATCTGCAGGATGCGCTGGAACCAGCTGATTTCTTCCAGCGCGGCCACGGCGACCAGGCCGGTCAGGCCGAGCAGCACCAGCACTTCGAGACGCATGCCGCCGTTCTTCCAGCGGTCGACGGCGACGTAGCCCAGCAGGCCTGCGGTGAGCGAGAATGCCAGGAACTGCATCCACTCGACGATGCCATCCTCGACCAGCAGGCGCGAGAGTTCATGGGGATTGCCCGACCATGCCAGCGCCAGCAGCAGGATGAACGCATTGATGATGCTGGCCGAAATGATGACCGGATGTTTGTACCACTGATTATTGACCACCAACTTGCTCCTTCAGAGACGAAAAATGTTCAGCCGCGAGCGGCTGCAGTGCGGGGCCCGACACGGGATCGGCATCGACGTCGACGTCGATCGCGCCGATCCGGTCCGAGGCGCGCCGGCCCGCGCGGCGCAGGGCGCCGGCCAGCAGTGCGACGAGCGCCCAACCGAACAGCAGTGGATCGAGCAGGGCGTCCCACAGGTTCCCGCTCGGCAGGCGCAGGACCGAAAACAGGACGACGGCGCCGAGGATCGCTGCTGCGGTGCCACGCGCGTGACCTTGGACGATCGCCAGCGCGCAGGCGCCGGCGGCGGCGACCGCGACGAACGGCGTCAGGACGCCGCCGAAGCCGGCGTAATAATAGCCGCTCGTGAGAACGCCGAGCGCATCGAGGTACAGCAGCATGCCGGCCACGGCGAGCACGCCGGCCAGCGACTGCTGCATGGCCCGGCTGCGGCGCACGCCGTTCCAGCGTTCCGTCAGGCGCAGCAGGCAGCAGCCCACCAGCAGGCCGCTCGGATACTGGAATGCCAGGCCCAGGTACCAGGCGGGGGACAGGTTGCCCGGCAGCGCCATGGTGGCCAGCGATCCGGCCATGATGGCGGCCAGCATGCCGCGCGAGATGGGCGCGGCGCCGCGCCACAGGGCGCAAGCCACGGTGGCGGCGACGATCGCCCACCCGATGCGGCCGTACAGGATTTGGCTTGCGAGATCCGGCAATGTCATCAGGTTGTGCCTTCCGGTTGGATGCGGTAGCGATGGTGGGCGATCGCCTGGCGTTGCCAGGTGTACGTCACGTGCAGTTCGTTGCCGACCTGCTGCATCGAGGGATACGAAAATTCGTCGCCGGCCGGCCCCTTGGCGATGTCGGCGATCGTGCGCCAGGTGCGCATGTCATCCGAGATCGACAGGCGCAGGATGCTGCGCGACGACGCGCCGCCCTCGACGTGATTATGCAGCATCAGGAACTGGCCGCTGGACAGGCGTATCGCGGCGACCGACGTGCTGTAGTTCGGCAGGTCGAGCGCTGGCAGGTCTTGCCAGGTGGCGCCGCCGTCATGGCTCGCCGCATGCTGGACCAGTTGCTGCTCGCTGTCGTCGCGCATCACGGCGCGCACTTCGTTCTTCGAGACGGCGACAATGGCGGGCTGCAGCGCGGAGGTGCTGCTGCCGATGCGCGCCAGCGTGGTCGGATTGCCGTTGGCGTCGAATGCCATCAGCATTGGGTACTTGTTGCCGATCTCGAAATACACGGGGAGCCACCAGCCGCCGTCGTCCAGTGTCAGCGGCGCGGTGCGCACCAGGGCGCTGGTATTGAACAGGGGCGAGGTTGGCAGGATGCGGCGTACGTGAAAGCGCTTGCCCTGGTCTTGCGATACCAGGTGGGCGATGCGCGCCGCCGCCCAGCCGCCCAGGCCCGTGGCGACGACGTACAGGTGAATCTGGCCGGCGCGGTCGGCCCAGGCGACCGGGTTGCCGACACGGCGCACGCCGAAGCCCAGTTCGGCGCCGAGCGTATCGCGGCTGACCACCATCGTTGGCGCACTCCAGGCGCCGTTGGCCCAGGTGGAGGCAAACACCTTGACATCCGGGCCGCTTTCGCGGCTGCCGGCCCACCAGAACGCGAGCATGCGGTCGCCCGGCAGGGCAGCGAGCGTGCTGGCATGGGCCGATGGCATGCCTTGCGGCGCGGGGATGTGGGCGTGTGACAGCTCGATGAGCGTTACGCGGCCAGGTTTGGTCGTGCTCACGCTCGGTACGGCCGCTGCGGCGGCTGCGGGGGCGCTGCGCCAGCGCAGCGCTTCCGAAGCCATCACGAGCACGACGAGCAGCACACAGCCGAGCAGGATCGCATGATGTCTACGCGGCCGGGTGATCGCGGGAGTCTCCATTCGCTTCCAGTAGAAGAACCCGGCAAGTGCGCGGGCATTGAACGTCCCGCCGATAGTGACTTGCCAATGTCGCGGGGGCGGCCGGAAATCACGGCCGGGAAAAGGCGCTATCCTACCGGAAAGAAGCGGAAAAGAACATTGGCCTCATGTAAAAGACGCGTCTGTACACGGTGAAGCGACGGGAATATTTGCGTTGGTGGCGATGTTGGCAACATGCTCCGCAGTGTCTTGTTTGACAGACGGGTGCGGTGCGGTCAAGGCTGGGCGCGCAAGGTCAGCTTGAGAATCTCGCCCGGTTGCCAGAGGCGCATGCGGGGGCCCCAGCCGCCGGCGCCGCGGCTGACGACCAGTTGCATGTCGCCGATGCGGTACCAGCCCACCAGGTAGGGAAACTCGCGTTGGGCCAGATAAGTGAATGGCCAGACCTGGCCGCCGTGTGTGTGCCCGGACAGCATCAGGTCGATGTTCTTTTGCGTGGCACGCTCGATCAGGCCGGGCGCGGGAATGTGTGCCAGCAGGATCGTGGCGCCGTCCAGCCGCTTGGGGAGCGTGCGTTCGAGGCCGGCATTGATGTCGCGGCCGCCGCGCATGGCGCGTCCGATATCGTCCAGGCCCGCAAGGTGCAGGCCCGGTGCGATCTCGACATGCTGGTCGCGCAGCCATTTCACGCCGCCAGCCGCAAACTCGTCGATCGTGCCGCCGGCGTCGCCGTAGTATTCATGGTTGCCGGTGACGGCCCATACGCCCAGTGGCGGCCGCAGGCGCTTGAGTACAGGCGCGAGCAGGGCGTCGTTGATCGGCTCATCTTCGACCTGGTCGCCCAGCATCACCACGGCATCCGGGTTGAGCGCATTGATTTGGTCGACCCGCCCGCCCAACCATTCTGCGCGGCGCTGGGCGCCGAGGTGTGTATCGCTGATCGCGACCAGCACGGTGCCATCGAGCGCCTGCGGCAGGCCGGGGAGCGTCAATTCCTGCTCGACGATGGCGGGCGCACGCACCGCCTGGAAAATGGCAAAGGCGCTGACCGAGGCACCCGCGATCGCCCCCAGCGCGAGCATGCGCGGCGCCCAGGTACGCCACCAGAAGCCGAAGCCGGTGAGCACGTCGGCCAGCAGCAAATACTGCGTCATGCAAAACAGCACCCCGAGCCACGTCATCGCAAATTGTCCGGGCCACCAGCGCCAGTCCAGTGCCGAATCGCCAAGCTGCACGCCCCACAGATAAAACGCCCACAGCGCCACGACGCCCACCCACCAGCCACGCGCCGGCACGCGGGACCGCACGGGCTGGATCGCGTACAAGCGATGGGCCACATAGAAATGCATCAGCGAGCCGAGGTAATTGATGATGATCGAAAACATGCATGCTCCCGCCAGCTGCCAGCCAGCGCGTAACTTTAATCAAGGTGGAATGTGACGCGCTGTAGTTGCGCGACCTGCAGACAAACCGGGCCATCATAGCGAACCAGCCAAAATCATGTCGCCTGTAAGTATCTCGCGCGCATGAAAGTTATCAAACAATTCGACTCTGACCCTAATTGTTGCGTTTAATGCAGAGTCCGCTTTACAATTAGGGTCAGAGTCGAATTATTGAGCAATTGCCTAGATTCGGGCGAAAAAAAATTAGGGTCGGAGTCGAATTAATGGGTAATTGCCCGCGGTTTTGCCTGCGGATTCAAGCGGATTCGGCGTGCTCGACCAGAAGCTGGACTTTGGTGACGCCGTTGTATTCGTTGGCGTCGAGGCGGAAGGCGACGCGGGCGCGGTCGCTCAGGCTGTCGGTGTGGCCGAACCAGATGGCGTCGTAGCGGCGACCGTTTTTTTCCAGTTGCAGCTTCAGGTGGCGCTCTTTGAGGATGCGCTGGCTGACGACGCGGAACTCGTCGCAGAAGACCGGCGGTGCGAAGCCCTGGCCCCAGACCTGGCCATCCATCAGTTCGATGAACTGCGTCGAGTAGAACTCGTCTTCCAGCGGGCCGTCAGTTTCAATGATCCGTTCGAGTTGCGCTTCGGTCAGCCAAGCCTGGCCGACTGCCTCGAATGCCTGGCAGAAGGTGTCGAAGTTATCGTGGCGCAGGGACAGGCCGGCGGCCATCGCATGGCCGCCGAACTTGTCGATCAGGCCCGGCACGCGCTTGGACACCAGGTCGAGCGCGTCGCGCAAGTGAAAGCCCGGGATCGAGCGGCCCGAACCCTTGATCATGCCGTCGCCGGCCGGTGCGAAGGTGAACGTCGGGCGGTAGAATTTTTCTTTCAGGCGCGAGGCGACGATGCCGATCACGCCCTGGTGCCAGCCTTCGTCGAACACGGTGATCGTGCTGGTGCCGGCCGGCTCGAACGTGTCCAGGTGGAGCAGGGCGGTGTCCTGCATCTCGGCCTCGATTTCGCGGCGTTTCAGATTGATTTCGTTGAGCTGCTGGGCGATGGCCCAGGCGCGGCCTTCGTCGTCGGTGGTCAGGCATTCGATGCCGAGCGCCATATCCTGCAGGCGGCCGGCGGCGTTCAGGCGCGGGCCGACTGCAAAGCCCAGGTCGAACGGGGTGGCGCAGCGCGCTTCGCGGCCCGCGACCCGGAACAGCGCCGCCACGCCCGCATGCATGCGGCCCGCGCGCATGCGCTTGAGACCCTGCGCGACAAGGATGCGGTTGTTGGCGTCGAGTTTCACGACGTCGGCCACCGTGCCCAAGGCCACCAGGTCGAGCAGGTTGTCGAGCTTGGGCTGCGTCTGCGCATCGAACACGCCGCGCCTGCGCAATTCGGCGCGCAGGGCCAGCAGCACGTAGAAGACCACGCCCACGCCCGCCAGGTTTTTGCTCGGGAAGCCGCATTCGGGCTGGTTCGGGTTGACGATTACGCGCGCGGCCGGCAGCGCGTCGCCCGGCAAGTGATGGTCGGTGACGACGACTTCGATGCCGAGCTGGTTCGCCGCCAGCACGCCGTCCACGCTGGCGATGCCGTTGTCGACCGTGACGATGATGTCGGGCGCTTTTTCGCGCGCGGTCAGGGCGACGATTTCGGGCGTCAGGCCATAGCCGTATTCAAAACGATTCGGGACGATGTAGTCGACCTGCGCGCCCATCGCGCGCAAGCCGCGTAGGGCAACGGCGCAGGCGGTGGCGCCGTCGCAGTCGTAGTCGGCGACGATGGTCATGCGCTTGCCGGCGGCGATGGCGTCGGCCAGGAAGGCGGCGGCGACGTCGATGTGCTTCAGGCCGGACGGCGGCGACAGGGCGGCCAGCTCGCTCGAGAGTTCACGCGCGTCGAGCAGGCCCCGCGCCGCGTAGATCCGCGCCAGCACGGGGTGCACGCCATCCTGGCGCAGCAGTTCGGAGGTGCGAAACGGGCAGGGGCGGGTCGAAAGTCGGGTCTTGGTGGTCAATGTCAATCTCGGTATGAATAACTTACTTGAGCAGGTCCAGGCTCGGGCTGCGCCAGAATTTGCGCTGCGCCATGGCGCTCGTCGTGGCCTCGAGCAGGCCTTCGCGGCTGCTCAGCACCAGCTGCAGCTTGCCCACGCGACCAGTCTTCACGGCCGCCAGGAGCGGCGCGAACAGCGTCGTTTCCAGTTGCGCCATCTCTTGCAGCCAGACGCCCCAGTCGGATGCCTGGGCCGATTCGGCCAGCGTGCCGACCACCAGCGTGCGGTCGGTGGCGAGCAACTCGTCCAGCCGGTCGAGTGAACCAAGCCGCTGTTCGCCGAGCGCGCCGAGCCAGCCCGGAACGGCAACACTGGCCAGCGGCCGCCCCGGTGCGGGCGCCGTGCTGCCGGCGCCCCATACCCAGAACGCGTTCACGACCGGCAGCCGCCGCGTTTCGCGCGCGGCGTTCACCGGATGCGCGTGCCACGCCATCTGCACCTCGTTCTGCAGGCGCCGGTAGGCCAGCGCCGGCTGCCCCTTCGGCATGAAATCCGTCAGGTCCATGTTCACGACCGTGTCGGGACTGGCGGTCTCGAAGCCGGTCCAGTCGTCCGCGCGCAGGAACCACGTGTGCGCGTCGCCATAGCGCAGCGCGTGGCCGATGTCTTCGCACAGCTCGGCGGCCGTCGCAAACAATGCGCGGCTGTCGTCATCGCTCACTGTAACCTGGCGCGTATCGGCCATCGTCAGGTGCGTGCGGGCGATCTGGATGTGGCCGGGGCTGACGATGTACCAGGTGCCTCCGTCCGGATCCAGGCCGAAGCCACGCATCGCGGCGACGGCCACATCGAGCCGGCCCGCCGCGCCCAGGCCGAGCGCGCGCGCCAGCCAGGTTTCGTGGGGCAGGGCGTGGGTATTGTCGGCGACCCGGGCGCGGGTGACATTCGAAGTGCGCGAGAGCAGCGAAGACAGCGCCGGCGTGTTCATGGCGCGGACCAGGTCGGGAGCAAATTCAGGGAGCGGCAGGGCGAACGGCAGGACGAGCATAATATGAGCCATCCCGCTATTCTAGGGCAAATCGCCGCCGCCAGCGGAGCGCTGCGGCGATTCTCCACAGCGATTCTGCATCACATGCTCACTGGAACCAGCACGTGAGTGTTTGATAATTGCGCCACAATCGTGGTTTGTCTGGCAAACTGCCGGGCTGGCGCAGCTACGGCTGGCCCAGCTACCTACAAAAAGATTTAAGCGGATCGGTCGACACACACAGCATGAGCATCACCCACAAACTCCCCTACGAATGGCAGATCGGCCTGCGCTACACGCGCGCCGGCAAGCGCAGTGGCCGCAACAGCTTCATCTCGTTCATTTCGATGGCGTCGGTGGCCGGCATCGCTCTTGGCGTGGCCGCGCTGATCGTCGTGCTGTCCGTGATGAACGGCTTTCAGAAAGAAGTCACCAACCGCATGCTGTCGATGCTGGCCCACGTCGAGGTGTTCGACAGCCGCGGCGCGCTGCCCGACTGGCGCGCCACCAGCCTGCAGGCGCTGCGCAACCCGCAAGTAAAAGCCGCCGCGCCGTTCATCGATGCGCAGTCGATGCTGCTGGTCGATGGCGTCATGAAGCCGGCGCTGCTGCGCGGCGTGGCGCCCGTCGAGGAAGCGCAAGTATCGGACATCACGCGCCAGATGAAGGCCGGCAGTTTCGCGTCGCTGCGCGCCGGCTCGTTCAACGTGGTGCTGGGCCGCGCGCTGGCCAAGTCGCTTGGCGTCGAGGTGGGCGACCGCGTCACGCTGCTCGTGGCCAGCAGCGGCATCCTGGGCGGCGCCAGCACGCCGGGCGAGAACCCGCTGCCGCGCACGCGCGCGCTGACTGTATCGGGCATTTTCGAGGCCGGCCACTTCGAGTTCGATTCCACGCTGGCGCTGATCAATATCGACGACGCCCAGGTGACCACGGGCGCGACTGCGCCTGCCGGCATCCGCCTGCGCCTGCAAGACCTGCACCAGGCGCCGCAGGTGGCGTATGAACTGCAGCGCTCGATGCCGGGCGAGTTGATCATGCGTGACTGGACCAAAGTCAACACCGTCTGGTTCGCGGCCGTGCAATCGCAGAAGAACATGATGTTCATTATCCTGACGATGATCGTGGCGGTGGCCGCGTTCAATCTCGTCTCGACGCTCGTCATGACCGTCAAGGACAAGC
>Ga0265780_10009369_pt1 | contig 11752 bp, 6 predicted proteins | sample P1T30metagenome_FD_192432 | JGI IMG/M metagenome (GOLD analysis project Ga0265780, IMG submission 192432) | Plant litter microbial communities from East Loma Ridge, Irvine, California - P1 T30 | ecosystem: Environmental > Terrestrial > Plant litter > Unclassified | place: USA: California... | reverse complement strand
GAACGATACTATCCGACATCGATATGAATCTAACTCATATCTTCTCTCAACAAGATTTTACCACCTTCTTTCCACCGGGTGTATTTCACCCCGAGGCCGAAACTGTAGTTTGATGTGCTTGTACTTCGGCAGCCGATCTGCGCAGCAGCTGACCTGAGAAAGAATACCTAAGGAAGCTTAAGCCGTTAACTCGCCCCACTATCAAAGGCTAGTTCCTGAGGTGATCGGCGAGTTGCCACAGGCATTCGCCATTGCTCGGAGACACAAATGAATTTCTGGACAGGCCCAAATCTGGACAGCATGCGCACCGGCGACCCAGCCGCTTCCTAGTAAGGGTATCAAAATTTCTACAGATCGTCTGTGATATAATATCTGATCGTCTTCCCAGTTCAAGCTTGATTCATCACATGCGCCTGCTCACGGTGATTACACTTCCAGAACCGTACTTCAGGGTTTAGATCCGGTGGTCTCCCAGCATTCGATAGCCATGTCGACACCAAGAAAAGCACAACTGCGCATTCTCGCACTACATGGTGAGTAAGTATCAACTATCAAAAAGAGTTTTGCTCATGACGGTACAGGGTTCGCGCAGAATGGCCAGATATTCAGAAGAAAGCTTGCTCGCTTCTGCAAACTCCTCGAGACCGAAATCAAAGACGAGTACCCGGGCGGCATCCAGCTCACATCTCCAGACGGCCCCGTGTTGCTCCAAGAGTGCAGACCAGCAGGGGAAAATACCGGCTTCGTCAATACGAGATTCAATGATGGCGATGCGGTTCAGGGGCTGACATACGACTACGACGTCAGAGCGGACACCGAACCCCCTCGCAAACCTGATATTCTGAATTGCCGTGCATGGTGGACCGCTTTCGACAACGACAATAAGTTCAAGGAGATTCACCTTAGCCTAAGCATGCTGCATGAGATACTGCGCCAAAAACCTGTTGATGCGGTGATCGGCTTTTCTCAGGGCGCGTGTCTCGCTACCATGCTGACCGCCCTTTGTGAGAACAATCCGGATCGCATGCATGCCTTGTCACAGCAAGGTGATCCCATTTGCATCGACCCACCACAATCAGCATTCCACTTTGCGTTGCTATCGTGTGGGTTCCGGGGAACCGCGGAGTGGTATGACGGGTTCTATACACCCCAGTTGACTACCCCGATCATGTTTACTGTGGCAGATTTGGACACCGTTGTGGCTCCATCACTGCAAGATGATTGGGTCACTGTCGGAGACCGGAGCCAAGTGATCAGGCACAAAGGGGGACACTGGTTCCCAGTGGACAAAGCCAGTCTACAAAAACTGGTGAAATTCTCGTCGCTACATCGTCCGAGATCTCCCACGCACATCGATCACATACTTCGCTGCTTGAACGCTTCTCGTGCGCAGCGCTAGGATAGCTTGAATAACGACATCGTAAGTTGCAACGATCACAGTCAGATGCTCCATCAAATGCGACCATTTTCGAGATCATCACAACAACAGCATCTTAGGGCTGCACAAGTGGTCAGTCAGAAGAGAATTCACCTGCGAACACGATAGATGCTATGAGGTAGTTGCACAACAGTATCTTACATTGCGACCTATCAATATCGCTAATTCCTCGCCTGAATCCAAGAAACTGACGTCATCTGTAGGGGATCGTGTTCGGAGACAAAACACTTCGGATTCGGTATCTCTTCTACAGAGGCAAAGAAAGAGCATGGTTGGAACAAAGTATGTGCGCTAACGCCGAGCTGAGAGTATCAAAGTTCGCCTGATAAGCTGGATTAGTCGACAGGGGCGAGTTATCGGGCACTGCTGAGCTGGTGAAGAACTCAGGTCAATTTATATGTACCGCTATGATGCTGTCTGTGTCTTACAGTAGCGTGGCGTTGGAGCTACGTTGGGATGAATTTGTAATTTTGCATTTGGCGGTTGCAATGGTGGAACCGAAGAACCGTGCGTGATGAGGACTGAGCGCCCAACTCGATTCACTGTCAAAAACTAGTTGCTAGAGCGTTAAGAAGATCGCCACAAGTATCTGCCATCGCTTGGAGGTACAACAAGTCTTCGGAGCAGACCCAAATCTGGACAGCATGCGCACCGGTTACCTCACTTCAGGACCTGACTGTGTATTGACTACATACGCTTCAGCCCTGTAACTAAGATATCTGCCGCGCACGCAGAGGAAATGAAAGCTCATGGTGGCCTGGCAACTCATGCTTTCGATTTCGAGTTGCTCATATAAAGTCCCTGTTCGTTGCAAACTCCTACATGCCTCGTAACAATCACCTTGGAATCATGGCACCTTCAATTCCACCGCGGAGATGGTATCATTGGTTTCATCCAGACGACTCACCCGAAGAGAGAAGATTGATTTGGAAGCTGGACTTACTTGTTGTTGGCTACGCGTTCATCGTGTATTGGGTAAGTTAGGAGAACAAGGGGGGAGGTTGAAGTAACGGACGCGGAGCTCATCGCTAAAATATGTTGAGGCCTCGCTATCGCTGTATGTGATGCTGACTTTCTTGTTCTATATAGATCAAGTACCTGGACCAGGCGAACATCAGCAAGTCACATCCGAGCCACCATCCCAACTAACCATACTAATTTTCTGTCAGACAATGCCTATGTATCCGGGCTCTCAGACGATCTTAACTTCCATGGAAACGAACTGGTACACTTACAGACCATTTACACGCTGGGCGCGGTTCTGGGCCAGTTGCCATTCGCACTACTGTTCCCCAAAATTCGCATGAATTACCTTGTCCCAGCGCTTGATATCCTTTGGGGACTCTTTACATTGCTACAGTACCGCGCTACCAGCTACCCAGAGATGATGACCTACCGCTTCCTCGTTGGCCTGTTCGAGAGCGCATTCTTCCCTGCTGTGCATTACGTGCTCGGGTCATGGTACAGAGGAGATGAGATCAACAGAAGAGGTGGAATCTTCTACATTGGACTGACCACGGGGACACTGACTGCTGGTTTGCTGCAGTCCGCGGCGACAACCCACCTCGATGGTATCCTTGGTCTGGCGGGTTGGAGATGGATGTTCATCATCAATGCGATCATCACTCTTCCCGTCGGTCTTGTCGGGCCATTTATCTGGCCCGGAACACCAGAAAAAGCAAAGTCACTGTTTCTTTCGAAAGAAGAAGTGCAGCTAGCACGTACTAGGCTGGAGCGTGCTGGGCACGCGCACTCCTCCAACTTAACCTGGTCTAAAGTCCGCTCGATTTTCCTCAACTGGAAATTCTACCTCTTTACCTTGTGGGACATTTTCTTCTGGAACAGCACCCTCCATTCATCGACCGGCGGCTACATCCTTTGGCTCAAGAGCTTGGATGAGTTCAGCACTGCACGCTTAAATGATCTCAGCACGACCTCACCCGCCGTCGGAATCTTCTACCTGCTGTTTATCTGCTTCGGAGCCGATCTCTTCCTAGGACGTCCTGGGGCAATTACGCTCGCGCACACCTGGAACCTGATCGGTCTGATAGTCCTGATCACGTGGGATGTTCCGAGATCGGCGAAGTGGTTCGCTTTCAACACCACGTATTCTTCTGTGGCGATGGCGTCGGTTTTGTACGGTTGGGCCAATGATATTCTGAAATATGACCCGGTTGTACGGTCATTCATGCTCGTTGCTATGAACTCGATCTCGCAGTCAACAACTGCCTGGACGCCACTGCTTGTCTACAAGACCGTTGAAGCGCCTCGGTTTGTGAAAGGTTACGCTTTCACTGCTGCCAACTCCGTGTGCCTTATAGCCATGTCATGGGTCATCAAGTATCTTCATGATCGACAAGAGTGTGTTGCGACTCCAATGGAGCGTCCAGAAATTGTAGCTGACCTCTTCGTCTTAGGGAACAAGTCGAAGCTGTGAGACACAGCAATCTGGAACCGGGCTCGGAACCTTCGATCGCATACATTCGAGCTGAAAACAAGCAACATGCCGAGAAATAGACTATGGTGGTATCGTAGTGAGGTACATCTTGGGCTAGTCGTTGTGGAGAGAGCCAGTGCATTCGGTGGCGGGCTGGAATTCTAGCGGAAGAAATGGTGTTTTATGTACCCAAAAAGATTCGACGCGCGGAGCAAGTCGCATTTGGAGCCTCCAAAGCATATTTCAGCTCTAGAACTTGAGAAGTTCTGTTCCCATACCCATCTACCACAACCGAAAGAACGGTCTAGAAGCTCAGGGTTTCGCCTTGACAATACATAGTGAAAATGCAATTCGTGATCGTGTACGTTAGTCAGGACTGTGATTTCCAGATGCTGTGGTTTTGCTTATCACATGGCTGTTACGACCGGCTTCTCATTCGCAGTAACGTACAAAATAATTTGTATCGAGGTAGATAGTTGTGCAAGAGCTGTGAAGAATGACGCAAGTCATGGTATCGCTGGGGTTCGTGGAAGTGGGTCGACAAGAAGTTTTTCAAGCCGCCCATATATGATACAGGGCCAAGCGTAGATAACCTACGTGGAAAGTGGGAGGCATAACTCAGTTTAGACACTATGATTTTCCACAGAAGGTTCCCGAGACATTCCGGTCGATTACGACGAGAGCATAGACATGTGTGCAGTTGTAAGAGTTCCAAATTGTACGATCGCAACCGCTAATTCATACACACAACGGCGTGGACTCACACAGACTTGTAGCACCCGCCTGGCCGTCGACGCCACCAGATTCCTTATCTCGACCCCGTCGTCCGCTCCCCACTTGTGGGGCGGAGCAGTCGTTCATACTTCCTTAGTACACTACGACTGTCCAGTATTCGAGAGTAGCCTTATCTTTGCGTGTCGAGACGCATCATCCAGTAATTTACATCAATTAGTGGAGCACCTGGAAGCGTGATTGATAGATCCGCTTAGAAGTTCAAAAGATTGCTCAGCAGTGACTTTGACCCAACCTTTTCTCCCAAAGTGATACCCTCGGGCTCTTCCACGACAACCTACATTACCTGCGTCACTATCTCAATAGGCTAGCCAAGGGCAGTGTCCCGAATCTGAATTTGAAGTTGACGACAAAATTGATTTGCCGTCTCAAGTCAAAGAAGGTTCACAGGCGTGCCTAAAAATTTATGGTCCATAAGCGGTCCAAAGAAGTCCAAGCAGATACCCGCTCAGCGCCCCCGCCCAAGTCGCAACCGACATCGATTATGGATTTGGATCTTACAAAGACCGCAGAGTACAGAAAGAATTCATTGAGGAAGATGAGCATTTCATTCTTGATGGTCAACGAGCAGGACATCCTAGAGACAGGGCGTGACGTGGACGTCGACACCAACAAACATGGCATGAATGCTGGTCTACACCAGCACCACACTTCGATCGTTGCAACCAGAAACTCTCACCTTGAGGACCGATCAATTCGAGTTGAACGCTGGGTGGCCTGTCAGTCTTTGATGCTGGGCTCCAAGTACGACCCGGGCTGTACAACAGACGGCAAGGAATGTCTGTTGTACTGTCAGAAACAATGGCCCTGGGGACAACCTGATGGGCAGTTAGATCTCAGTCTTCCTGCCAGACGCATCACTCTCCCAGACCCACGGGGCGTCGATGACTACAAAGTCGTGCTTCATGGTTCGGAGCTGGTACGACCCGGCGACCCAGCTTCTGTAACTCCAACATGGTCTCGGTCACCTCGACTGGTATACACCAACGAGGAGAAGTTGTTCATCATGCATGCTCGCGTGATTGGTTCCGTAAGCTGGGTGGATATCTCAAAGATATTCAAAACCATCTTTGCCAGGAAAGGAACAAAACATACGATTCCGAGTTTGATGGAGATCTATAACCGCACACTTAGAGACTGGGGAATGGGCCATGGGAGACGCAGAAGACTGGGTCAATACCAAAGCGACGAGATGGTATTGGAAGAAAAGATGAGCAAACACGCTGGTAGATCCTTTATTCCTCGAGTGATAAGCCAGGTATGAGACCGTGATGCAGCACGATGGGACTCAGCCAGAAATCTAGTTCAGAGATTGAGTTCTTTTCGATTCGTACTATAGTGCTTTGTAATCCTCATCGTCATCTTATCGAAGTTTCTCAAGGGTGACGGGCATCGGGACTTGAAGTCATTCGGGAGCACTGGAATGTGCTTTTACTCGTGAGCGATCCTTACGTCGGCACTGGACGGCTCTCCAAATGACGCGCAAAATCATTGTGTACGAACAAGAGCTAAGCCAGGCAGTTGTCTTATTTCCGGCTGTGCCAAAGCTACATTAACGTAAGACTCGCCCGCCAGATCTGTTGATTCGCTGTCCCTCCAGATTTCAATCGATGACGACTCGCGTACGTTCCTTCAAAGAGCGGAGATTTCCGGAGTCGCAGACCTCGAGCTCATTAGTGAGTAAAGATGGTATCACGAAAGGTATTCTCCGTAGTAAGAGCTTGATCTATCTGAGGATCGGACTAATAGTCATGTGGTTCGTCTTTAGTGACATGTTGAGCAGCTGACACCGACTCAGAGTCCACCAAAGTTCACATCGAGAACCAACAGGATCATGATGGCTTTTGGGATTGGTTGAACGAAACGATCGAGGAGATACTCACAGAGGTCGATGGAAGAACGGCACTCGATGGGAAAGAACGGTGGACTCGGGTTGAACGAAATCGAGCTGGCATTCGCCCTCATAACAAGACCAACGAGCAGAACGAAACTGGTATCGTACCCAAAGGCCTCCACAAATCACACGAAACCAAAGATCTAAGGAGACCGCAAGACGAGGACGAGTACTGGTCACTGTCTCCAACGGCATGGTCGCTTACATCGCATGCGCGACGTGAGATACTTTCCCACGTCGGGCGCATCAATGAGACTCTTGAAGGCGAACAAGCTCCCAATAGCGATTGCAAGAATTGTGCAAAAGCTGGAGCAGAGTGCATGGTGTATCGCAATCTTGGTAACCTTCCCTGTAGTCGGTGCAGATTTCGATCCTTAATTTGCTCCCACCAGGCGGTCGCTCTACCGACAATGAAGAAGCGGAAAAGGACTAGGTTTGAGGCTTCGCCGCTTCAAAAGATTTGAAAGAGCATATAACAGCAATACAGAAGCGGCAAGTCTCCAATGGTAGAGCTCGGGGAGAAGGTGACGGGTAATGGAACTCTTCGTGGACATTAAATGTTAGGTTAAATTTACTGTACTTGCGTCGAATATTTATTTCGATCATCACAAACGAGGTTCAATGATACGAAAACGTTCATTTCGTGAGGTGTGCTTTATGCTGACTGGCCAGATCTCTGAAGTCACGACAGGACGACGACGAAAAGGTTTCTGTTATTACCCATATCACCTGGAATAGCATAATCGTGCGTGTACGAACGTTACTGTAGTTTGAGCGACTCATTGTTGAAATGACTGTGTGACACCGGTGTTCAAGCAGATCCGCTAGCTGGTGACTTGCCCTTGCTCATCCCTAGTGCCTTGTAAGCACTCGACCACTCAACATGCTGAGCGGAAAAATCGCGGAGTTCAAACTCAATATTGATAATACTGCCATCTTTCCGATGGATAACTTTCGTTGGTGAGCGACCGCCGGCTGTAGTATGATACGCATGGAGGTAATTGCGTGCGATAAAATTGCTGCTTGAAGCTATCGTCGTTCCGCCCAACCCCTCGATTTCGTAATTTTGAGCCTTTCCAGGGAGTAACTGATACTCTCTTCGTGCCATATCGAATGATGCTGTCGATTGGAACGATAATAGATGTCAGAAAAAGACCACCTGCGCGAGATTGGATCGATGCTGGGTCCAGCAAACGAGTCGAACCCTTTACCGTGACGCGCCTCCGGATGACTAGGTTCGGATCGATTGGAGTAATCCTCCATCAGTGTCTTGAGAACATATCGGGTTACTGCGAACTGCCTTGGTATCTCAACAAAGGTAGGCAGATGGCTGTGGGTAGGAATCTGTAAGTATTTTCCCGCCCAGGGTTTGAACAGCGTCAAGATGTATTCGGTCATTTTTCGACAGTATGAGCAAATGCCAGTCAATCTGAGAGACTTCAGAGATTGGTAGCAACCAGTGCTGTCATAGATGTGGTCTTCGAACTGACGTAATGAATGCAGCTCGTCATGGTATAGAGGTCGCGACGTGGACTCGATGGGGTTTTCGTTGAAGCAAACTGAGGGTCGCTTGATATCAAGGGATCGAAACTGCAGCGTCGAAGGCGTCATTTGGTACGCTAACGTGGTCTTAGTCCAGCTATGTTATCAGATACTTGTCAAGATCGCATGATTACACCAAGACCATTCCGGAAGAGGAGATATCCAAGTCTTTATGAGTGCAGCGAAATAGAGTACTGAGTAAGATATAAGCGATCACTCGAGTCCATCCGGGTATAAACCATGGTATCAATCAGGACACGAACTTGCACGGACGAGGAAGGGGTCTCACTTCCTACTCATAAAAATGATCGGGTCTGTCGGTCGTAGTCCCATTTATCTCGCCAACTACTCTTGTGCTCAACACGTGCTCACAAAATTGTCTCTTGAGAGCAAAGTATATGTATAAACTTCGTCGTGTACCGCACTCATACATGTCCATTGCAAGATATATCGTCCCCACTAATCGCTGCATTGTCCAGGTCGTAAAGAAGTCAGAACACACGAGATGCTGTTCTCCCCACAAACGAGCATAAGCGTAAGTCTGCGCTGGATGCTGAGGTAAGCTCGTATTAATAAATTTTACAATTAGTAAAGAGTTGGAGCGCCTTTAAATCGGCCTGCTAGAAGAGAAAGTGTATGGCTGCTGAAGCGAGCTCAATACAAGTAGCGACACCTTCCAGTAATCCCGCTGTCCAGAGGTTTGAGAAATCTCGAGATGGTGTGCTAAGTGAGTTGACGTAAAGTCTGCACCATAGTCGGTTCGATGGAGCTTATGGTACTACGAATGTCCGTGCTGCTGCGATCAGGGGCTGCACAGCCTCACTTTTGGAGACAGCCTTCCGATGTCATGTATTCTAGCTTAGGCTTTGCTTCTAATAGGCTTTGAGATGAACGATATCTTATTCGCACTCTAAGAAGTGACCCGGGCATACGGACCAAAAGAAACGGAACAGGAGAAAGTGCGATTTAGCTGACGTTGTAAGAGAAATGACATGGCTTCCGTCCGAGTCTAACGTACTAGCAGTGGCAGGTATTTTATCTACAAAAAAATGCCACATAAGCTATTGATATATCATTGCACGTATGGTGTGGTGTGTCCATACAATTGGTCAATCATTTTTCACGACGAGAATCTTAGCTAGAGCAAAGGGTATCTGCGTTCAACGCCAGATGGAATACACCCGGTAGCCAGACTTACGGTCTGGCAACACGAAGAACTGATAAGCGGAATCCACGTTGCACTACGCTCTTACGATACCATGCATACCACACGAAGTACCTAGAGCCAGCGGCTGTGGTATCGCACATCCCTCGTAACACAGCCCAAATTCATGATCGCCAATACACACCACAGTTGCTTCTCTTGAACAGGCAACTTTGCCTGCAGGACAAGGGTCGAGAGTATGCTCACTTGGCGAGGAGACGAAAGTAAATCCCGAGGGTGAATGTAACTGTGAGACCTGGTTCAGGACATGGTCCGTAAGGTCATAACTCTGATATGCTTCAACTGAAGACTTTTCTTCGCTATGCACCGCTGAATCACTGCCTCCTGTGGGAGCAGAAGTACCCCAAGATCGAGGGTTTGTCGGAGAGGTGACGATGGCGGCTGTAGCGAGTCTGTGCAAGGCTTCACTGTCTGGCGGACCATAGGATTGGAATGGAGGTATCGAAGATGTAGCGCTTTCCACGGGTTTAGGAGCGATTGAAGGACCAAGAGTTTTCGTTCGATAAGACAGATGATTGGGGCCTCCAAGACTACAATTGGCCGTGGCATACGGCCAGTCTTCGCCATCGCTCCTTGACATGGTAGTATGGAATTCTCCCGGGACTGGAAATGCGACATTGGTCCGCTCCGGGGCCGATGTGCAGACATCTCCATAGCCAATGTTTGCGACATACATGGGAGGGAAAGATGCCATGTCTTCCTCGGTACCTCCAACAATGTTGACATTCGCACAATTCTGGTACATCTCGCGCTTGCCAATGACATTGAACCAGGTCCACGACATGATTGCGTTGCCAGATCTCAGGCCGTTGGGTAACGGTACTTCCCAAGTGTTGACACACTCACTCTGTCCAGGGGTTTCGCAATATACAGCCTTATTGAGGTTTCCAGCGGCGTTAGCTGGACACCCTCCTTGGATACTGTATACGACGTGCCAGTTATTAGGATCACGAACCTTTTCAACCGTAGTCTCGTATGTGATCGCTAGTTGGCAGGAGCCGCCTCCGTGGACAGCATTGTTCTCACCATCGGCCCCTATATCGAGTTTCAGTTCGAACGACGATCCGGCGGTCAGCTGTTGACCTCCTCGAACAGGAAGAGCTACGCCATGGCAAGGAAAATTACTGCTATCGGCGTTGAGAGGATCTTTTGGTGCAGATCCATCAATCGGGCGTGGTGATGCCATGAACATATGGGAATAAGCCCAGTGGGAAAGATAGAGCAATAAGATTGCCAGAGATCTTTTGCATGGTAGCATCTTGGAGAATGATGGTGCCAATGGTTCAATTCGTACCGGCAGCGGGAACAATGATTGGTCTATTTGAGAGCAATAGAAAAGGAGTGGCCTCCCTTGGATCGAGCAACATGTTGCAAAGATGTGCGCTGATGTTCTTGTCGTGTGTATGCGTGTTCGTACGTACATACGCATACAAATTTCGGTCCAGCTCCAAACCTGCACCCCCTGTACGTTGTTTTACTCACTTCGCTCTCTATCGGACTTGATTGTAGATAGACGCTGTGACTACCCAAAGTGCCTCTCCTCTCATGAGGGTACACACTGAAAAAAAGTGGATCAACTTAGCTCATTCACTATCATGGCACGTGATATGTATCATGGCGATTCGCGAACAGTCTGATCATCGTCAACCTGATGAGTTTAGCGGGTAAAATAAGGACACCATAAGTTTGTCTCCACCTGCAGTCAGTCAACGTGGGATGACCTGCCTTCCTGTTTTTTTCTCCTTGCTCTGGGACGTTACGGCACACAGCTCATGTCATCATCTTCACTGACTCCTAGAAAAGCCGCAGACTACTCTCTGTGTCCCCATCTTCAAAGCAGGTTTCTTTGACGATCTGGAATTATCCTAAAAGACCGCAACCGCAGTCTCTGATTGTCTAGACAGTCCTAGTCTCTACTTTAGCTCTACCACACGACCTGAAGCGATGGATGTGATCAACACCGGTATCCAGCACGACAAGTTGGCATCCTTGTGGAAGATGAGCATACCGTTTCTCACTGAAAGCGCGCCTTGCAAGAAACAAGCGTCCCTAGATGTCAACGGCAATAACTACAGTACGAGCCATACGTACGAGCAAAGTGTCAACTCAGTCTTTGCAAGGTGCCAATCCCAACCTTGCATCCGGCAAGATCGAGTCGAACGTTGGATAGCCTCTCAAGCCTTGCCATCAGAAACTGAAACGGAGGTTGAGTGTGAGCCATCCAACAACAGCCATGCGTGGCATGATTTCGATCCTTGGCCCGCAGCTCGACGCGCGGGACACGAAGTGATGGCTCACCCTCGAGCAAGCGCCACATTTTTAGGACAATTCGAGTCTGACACTGGCTGCATACCCCTTGCAGGTGTGGAAATAGTACGATCCAAACCTCATGCTTTTCCGAAGATCAAACGTCATCGACCGTCC
>Ga0265780_10009368_pt1 | contig 11753 bp, 11 predicted proteins | sample P1T30metagenome_FD_192432 | JGI IMG/M metagenome (GOLD analysis project Ga0265780, IMG submission 192432) | Plant litter microbial communities from East Loma Ridge, Irvine, California - P1 T30 | ecosystem: Environmental > Terrestrial > Plant litter > Unclassified | place: USA: California... | reverse complement strand
CACCTTCGACGTGGCCTACACCTCGGTGCTCAAGCGCGCCATCCGCACCCTGTGGCTGGCGATGGACGAGATGGACATGATGTACCTGCCGGTGATCAACGACTGGCGCCTGAACGAGCGCCACTACGGCGCCCTGCAGGGCCTGGACAAGGGCGAGACCGCGGCGAAATTCGGCGACGAGCAGGTGCTGGTCTGGCGCCGCAGCTACGACACCCCGCCGCCGAGCCTGGAAGAGGGCGACGAGCGCACCTCCTTCAACGATCCGCGCTACGCCGGCCTGGCGAAAGAACAGATTCCGCTGACCGAATGCCTGAAGGACACCGTGGCGCGCGTGATGCCGGCCTGGGACGAAGAGATCGCCCCGGCCATCCGCGCCGGCAAGAAGATCCTGATCTCGGCCCACGGCAATAGCCTGCGCGCCATCATCAAGATGCTGGACAACATCAGCGACGCCGACATCGTCGGCCTGAACATCCCCAATGGCCAGCCGCTGGTGTATGAACTGGACGCCGACCTGAAGCCGATCAAGCACTACTACCTGGGCGACCAGGACGCGATCGCCGCTGCCATGGCGGCCGTGGCCAACCAAGGGAAGGCGAAGTAAAGTCTTGCGTTTGCCATTCACGAAGTCCGCCGGCGGCGCGCTGATCTGCGCGCTGCTGGCCCTCGCGCTGTCCGACTCCGCTTCAGCCCAACGCCAGACCGAACGCAGCCGCCAGAAGGCGACCGTGGAGAAGCAGCGCGCCGGCATCAAGGAGCGCCTGCAGGCGATCAAGCGCGACATCGCCCTCACCGAGGATGCGCGCGAGGATGCCGCCGACGAGCTGGCCGAGTCCGAAGACGCGATCTCCGACGCCAACCGCGCGCTGCGCGACCTGGCCGAGGAACAGGACGCCACCAGCACCCGCCTGCACGAGCTGTCGACACAAGGCGAGCGCCTGGGACAGACGATTGCCGACCAAAAGAAGCAATTGTCGGCGCTGCTGCGCGAGCACTATGTGGCTGGCAACGAAGACCGGATCAAGCTGCTGCTCTCCGGAGATAACCCGAACCGCATCAACCGCGACCTGCAAATGATGGCCTACGTCTCGCAGGCGCAGGCGAAGCTCCTGGGCTCGCTGCGCGCCAACCTGGCCCAGGTCGAGGCCAACCGCGACAAGGTCGAGAACGCCCAGCAAGAGCTGCAGGAAATCGCCGGCGAGCAGCAGCAGCAGAAAGGCAAGCTGGAACAGGAAAAAGCCAAGCGCGCCGCGTTGCTGCAGACCCTGTCCACCCGCCTGGCCGACCAGAGAAAGCAGGCCGACCGCCTGCAGCGCGACGAGCAGCGCATGACGGTGCTGGTCGACCGCCTGGCGCGCCTGATCCGCGAGCAGGCCGAGGCCGAACGGCGCCGCCAGGCCGCCCTGGCCGCCGCCAAGGCCAAGGCCGAAGCCGAAGAAAAGGCGCGCGCCCTGGCCCGCGCCAAGACCGCCGCCGAGAAGGCCGAACGCGAACGCCTGGCGCGCCAGAACGCCAAGCCGGGCACCAAACCGGTGCCGGAACCCGAGCCGCCCAAGGTGGCCGAGCAGCCGCGGCCGGTCGAGAAACCGAGCGCGCCGCCGCCGCCCGAGGTCACCCTGGCCCCGGCCGCACCGAGCGGCGCCTTCGCCGGCCTGAAGGGCCGCCTGTCGGCGCCGGTCAGCGGATCGATCGCGGCCCGCTTCGGCGCGCGCCGCGGCGAGGGACCGACCTGGAAGGGCATGTTCATCCGCGCCGCCGAAGGTACCGAGATCCGCGCCGTGGCCCAGGGCCGCGTGGTGCATGCCGACTGGATGCGCGGCTTCGGCAACCTGGTGATCGTCGACCATGGCGGCGAGTACATGTCGATCTACGGGAACAACTCGGCGATCCTGAAACGCCCGGGCGACATGGTGCGCGCCGGCGAGCCGATCGCGAGCGCGGGCAACACCGGCGGCAACGAGGAATCGGGGCTATACTTTGAGCTCAGGCATCGCGGCAAGGCCTTCGATCCGGCAAGCTGGGTCAAATTTTAGGTTCTAAGGACAGGCATGAAGAACAGCATGGGTAGCAAGGCCAGGAGTATCGGACTGATCGGACTGGGCATGGTGGCCGGCGTGGCCGCTACCGTCCAGCTCTCGGCCCATGCGCAGAAAAGCATCGAAGCGCCGCTGCCGCTCGACGAACTGCGCCAGCTGGCCGACGTGTATGGCCTGATCAAGTCCGACTACGTCGAGCCGGTCGAGGACAAGAAGTTGCTGTCGGAAGCCATCGGCGGCATGGTCGCTTCGCTCGACCCGCATTCGAGCTACCTGGACCAGAAAGCCTTCCGCGAAATGAAGGAAGCGGTGGCCGGCAAGTTCGTCGGCGTCGGCGTCGAAGTCGCCAGCGAAGATGGCTACGTGAAGATCGTCGCGCCGATCGAAGATACGCCGGCGCACAAGGCCGGCATCAAGGCGGGCGACCTGATCACCCGCATCGACAATGTCCCGGTGCGCAATATGTCGCTCGACGAGGCAATCAAGCGCATGCGCGGCAAGGCCGGCAGCAAGGTCACCTTGACCATTGCGCGCCGCGGCGAGGACCGTCCCTGGGTGCTGCCGGTACAGCGCCAGGAAATCGTGGTGCAGAGCGTCAAGGCCAAGATGGTCGAGCCCGGTTATGCCTGGCTGCGCGTGAGCCAGTTCCAGGAAAACACGGTCGAAGAACTGGCGAAAAAGGCGAAGGCTTTATATGCCGAAGACCCGCAGATCAAGGGCCTGGTGCTCGACCTGCGCAACGACCCGGGCGGCCTGCTGCCCGGCGCGATCGGCGTGTCCGCCGCCTTCCTGCCGAAACCCGATCAATTGATCGTCTCGACCAAGGGCCAGCTGCCGGATTCGAACCAGCAATTCTTCGGACGCCGCGAGTTCTACATCCAGCGCGGCGCCGATCCGCTGGCCAGCCTGCCGGCGGGCCTGAAAACCGTGCCGATGGTGGTGCTGGTGAATGGCGGCTCGGCCTCGGCCTCGGAGATCGTCGCCGGCGCCCTGCAGGACTACAAGCGCGCCATCATCATGGGCAGCCAGACGTTTGGAAAAGGCTCGGTGCAGACCTTGCGCCAGCTGTCGCCCGACACCGCCGTGAAACTCACCACTGCGCGCTACTACACCCCGAAGGGCCGCCCGATCCAGGCCACCGGCATCGCGCCCGACATGCGCGTGGACGAAACCGCCGAGGGTGACGCCCTGGCCCTGCTGCGCGTGCGCGAAGCCGATCTGCAGCGCCACCTGGCGAGCGAAACCGCCGCCGCCAAAACCCCCGGCGCCAGGGACCAGAAAGATGTCCTGGAAGCCCAGCAGCGCGCGATCGCCCAGATGAAGGGCCGCAAGCCGCTGGATTACGGCAGCAAGGATGACTTCCAGCTGGCGCAGGCCTTGAATCACTTCAAGGGACAGCCGGTGCAACTGGCGAAGTCGGAGCCGGAGGATGAGAAGCCGGCGGCGCCGAAGGCCTTGCCGGGGGCGGAGACCAAGTTGCCGGAGATCGAGGCGCCGGCGAAGAAGTAAACTTAATTGGTCTGCTTGTAGAAATTGGGTCCCCGCCTTCGCGGGGACGACGTTGGTTTATGTTTCCGGGACACCGGCTTCGTTTAAGCCAGTAAGCTAAAACCGTCGTTCCCGCGAAGGCGGGAACCCAATTTGACTTTTGTATGAACGACCACCAGCTCCTGCGCTACTCCCGCCACATCCTCCTCGACGACATCGGCATCGATGGCCAGCAACGCCTGCTCGACGCCCACGCCCTCCTCATCGGCGCCGGCGGCCTCGGTTCGCCTGCGGCCCTTTACCTGGCCGCCAGCGGCGTCGGCCGCATCACCCTGGTCGACGACGACGAGGTCGACCTGACCAACCTGCAACGCCAGGTCATGCACACCACCGAGCGCATCGGTCAGCCCAAGGTCGAGTCCGGCCGTGAAGCCCTGCTGGCCATCAACCCCGGCATCGAGGTCAGCGCCCTGCGCGAACGCGCCGACGGCGAGCGCCTGCGGGAACTCGTCCGCAGCGCCACGGTCGTACTCGATTGCAGCGACAACTTCGCCACCCGCCACGCGGTCAACCGCGCCTGCGTGGAGCAGGGCAAGCCGCTGGTGTCCGGTGCGGTGATCCGCTTCGACGGCCAGCTGGCGGTGTTCGATACCCGCCAGCCGGAGGCGCCGTGCTATGCCTGCCTCTTCCCCGCCGACAGCAGCTTCGAGGACGTGGCTTGCAGCACCATGGGCGTGTTCGCGCCGCTGGTCGGCACGGTCGGCGCGATGCAGGCGGCGGAAGCGATGAAACTGATCATGGGAATCGGCGAGCCGCTGGCGGGACGCCTGCTGCTGCTCGACGGCCGCGCGATGGACTGGAGCACGGTGAAGGTGGCGCGCAATCCTGTCTGTCCGGTCTGTGCAAGCCGTGCAATAGCACACGAATAAGACCGCATGAAGACAGGCTTAAACGGCACACTCTCCATACAATTTCCTACGTGCACGTGGTAGCCCGGACCCTGATGTAAGCTTATACTGTCAGTCTTCAACCGATCTCCTTTGCAAAGAAACCCATGCACATTGATTCGCACTATCAGCGCCGCGCACGTGGCTTTACCCTGGTCGAGATCATGGTCGTCGTGGTCATCATCGGCATCCTCGGCGCCCTGGTGGTGCCGAAGCTGCTCGGTCGCACGGGCGAGGCGCGCGTCACCGCCGCCAAGACCGACATCGCCACCATGATGCAGGCGCTCAAGCTGTACAAGCTCGACAACCAGCGCTATCCGAGCACCGAGCAGGGCCTGCAAGCCCTGATCACCAAGCCGACCGCGGGCCCGTCCGCGAATGGCTGGAAGGATGGCGGCTACATGGAAAAGCTGCCGAAGGACCCATGGGGCAATGCTTACCAGTACCTGTCGCCGGGCATCCACGGTGAAGTCGACGTGTTCTCGCTGGGCGCCGATGGCCAGCCGAGCGGCACCGGCGAGGATGCCGACGTCGGTTCCTGGGACTAAGGTTCTTCCATGCGCGCCCAGCGCACGCCGCGCGGCTTTACCCTCGTGGAGCTGCTGGTCGTGATGGTCATCATCGGCATCACGCTGGGCCTCGCCTCGCTCAACGCCATTCCGTCGCCGCGCCAGAACCTGCAGCAGGAGGCCCAGCGCCTGGCCCTGCTGCTGCTGCTGGCGCGCGACGAAGCCATCGTACGCAACCGCCTGGTCGCCTTCGAGGCCAATCCCGACCGTTACCGCTTCATGGTGCGGGGCGACACCGGCTGGGAACCGGTCACGCGTGACGACCTGCTGCGCGAACGCCCGTTCAAGCAGGCTCCGCTGCGCCTGGTGCTGGACCCGAATCCCGGCGTCGATCCGAACCTGCTGCGCATTACCTTCGGACGCGAACCGGTCGACAAGCCCTTCGTGCTGACCCTGGCCGCCGGCGACGTCGCGGTCGCGATCCGCGCCGACGGGGTCGGCCACTTCACCGTCGAATGAATCCCATGACCGCCCGCGCGCGCCGGCCTGCCGGCTTCACCCTGCTCGAAGTGCTGGTGGCCCTGGTCATCGTCGGCACCGCGCTGGGCGCCGGCCTGCGCGCGGTCGGCAGCCTGACCAGCAACAGCGCCGGCCTGCGCGCCTCGATGATGGCGACCTGGTCGGCCGAGAACCGGCTGGTGCAGATCCGCCTGGGACGCGAATTCCCGGAAGTCGGCAAGCGCAATTTCCCTTGCCCCCAAGGCGACCTCAACCTGATCTGCGAAGAGCAGGTGCTCACTACGCCGAATCCCTTGTTGCGCCGGATCGAAGTCTCGGTGTTCGACGCCGAACGTCCGACGCGCCGCATCGTCAAACTTGTCCAGCTCGTCCTGAGGCCATCGCGGATATGAATCGGCTGAACCTGTGCAAGCGGCGCGGCTTCACTCTGGTGGAGTTGCTGGTGGCAATCAGCATCCTCGCCATCCTGGCTGTGCTCGGCTGGCGCGGCCTGGATGGCATCGTGCGCGCCCGCGTGGCGCTCACCCAGCAGATGGAAGTCACGCGCGGCATGCAGCTGGCCTTCGCCCAGATGCAGAGCGACTGCGAGCACCTGGCCGCGCGTTCGCTGCTGGGCGGGCGCCAGAACCTGCAATGGGAAGAAGACCGCCTGACCCTGATCCGCAAGGTCTACAACGAAAACCAGCCGACCCAGCTGGTGGTGGTGTCCTACCGCGTGGCCGGCGGCACGCTGGTGCGGCGCGAATCGAACGGCACCCGCGACCTGGCCCAGCTCGAAGGCCTGTGGCAGGCCGCCGCCGGCGACACGCCGTCCGCGTCGGCGGCGCCGGTGGCGCTGCAAACCGGGCTGGCGTCGATGGGCATCCAGGTGTGGCAAAACAATGTCTGGCGCAGCGAGATGGCGCCTGACGAAGGCGCACAGGCGGTCGAGCCGGGCGGCATCCAGGTCAGCCTGGTGTCGCAGGGCCTGGCCGCGCCGATGGTCAAGTCGCTGCTGCTGGGAGGCACCTGATGCGCGGCGCATTCCTCCATAGCCGCCAGCGCGGCGTGGCCGTTGTTACCGCACTACTCTTGACCACGCTGGCGATCTCGATCGTGGCCAGCCTGTTCTGGCAGCAGCAGGTGCAGGTGCGCACCCTGGAAAACCAGCGCCTGCAACTGCAGACCAAGTGGATCCTGCGCGGCGCTCTCGACTGGGCCAGCGTGGTGTTGCGCCAGGAAGGCACCTACACCGGGCTCGACCAGGTCTGGGCGACGCCGCTGGCCGAGACCCGTCTGGACCAGTACATCGAACGCGAGCGCATCGAGGGCGAGGCCTTCGACGCCTCCTTGTCGGGTAACATTGTCGACGCCACGTCGCGTTACAATCTCACCAACCTGGCGCATGCGGGACAGCGCTCGGCGGCCCAGGAGGCGGTGTTCCTGCGCCTCTTGAACGGGCTGCGCCTGGACAGCCGGCTGGCGCAGCGGGTCGGCGTGTTCGTGGCGCAGGGGCAGCGCGCGGCGCCGGATACCGGGCCGCGGGCGCCGGGAGATGTTCCGGGAGAAGGGGAGAACAACGGCGGTGGCGGCGGCAGTAGTGGCGGCGGCGGAAGTAGTGGGGCAGGCGGAGGCGGCGTTCCGCCCTTGCCCGTACCGCCGGCCACCGGCCTGCCGGTGCCGCTGGTACAGGTCGACGACCTGCTCGCGGTGCAGGGCGTGACGCCGGCGATCCTGGCGCAATTGCGGCCTTTCCTGATCGTGCTGCCGGCGCCGACGACGATCAACGTGAACACGGCGCCGGCCGAATTGCTGGCCGCGCTGTCGCCCGAGATTTCGCTGTCCGATGCGCAGCGCCTGGTCGCGCTGCGCAGGACCGCGCCCTGGCGCGACATGGCGAATTTCCGCAGCGCGGTTCGCAATGGCGAACTGGTGTCGGACGAAGTGGCTGCGACGAGAAGCGAATGGTTTTTGGTGCAGAGCCGGATCCGGCTCGACCGCGCCGCCCTGAATGCCGAATCGCTGATCCAGCGCCGCGGCATCGTGGGTGGCGGCACCGTTGTGATCTGGACCCGCCAGAACTAGAAGAAAGCGAGACAGTTTGACTACACTTTATATCCGGGTTCCCGCCAGGTCGGAAGGCGAGGGCGCGCTGTGCCGGTTTGCACTCAGCGAAGATGGCGGCGCCATCACGCAGCAGGGCGAAGGTTTATTGCGCAACCTGGGCGACGCCGTCGCGGCCAGCCGCCGCGTGGTATTGCTGCTGGGCGGCGCCGACGTCACCCTGCTGGCGGTAAAGGCGCCGCCGCTCACCGGCGCACGCCTGCGCGCGGCGCTGCCAGCCCTGGTCGAAGAACATGTCCTGGGCGACCCGCTCGACTGCGTGCTGGTGGCCGGGCCACATCTGCCCGACGGCCGCCGTCCGGTGGCGGTGGTGCAGCGCGACTGGCTCGAGCCTCTGGTAAAAACCGTGCTCGGCATGGGCGCGCGCGCGGTCGCCGCCATGCCCTCGCAGCTGTGCCTGCCTTTGCTGCCGGGCAGCGCCAGCGCCGCCATCGGCGCCGGCGAACTGCTGCTGCGCCAGGGCCAATATGAAGGCCTGGGCCTGGCGATCGACGGCCACCCGCAGGCGGTGCTGCAGACCGCGCGCGCGCTGGCGGGAGAAGCGCCGCTGGTGCTGTACGTGCCGCACGAGGCGCTGGGCGAATACCAGGTCTTGCTGGCCGAAGCCGGCCCCGGCATCGCGCTGGAAAGCGAAGCTTGGGAACACTGGATCGCGGGAAGCAAAAGCAGCAGCCTGGACCTGGTGCCGGGCCTCGGCACCGCCGGCGTCGCCCAGCGCGACTGGAGCCGCTGGCGCTGGCCGGTCCGCCTGGCCCTTGCCGCCATCGTGGTCAACATCGTCGGCGTCAACATCGAGTGGCTGCGCCTGAAGCGCGAAGCCGACGCGGTGCGCCAGGGCATGGCCCAGACTTTCCGCAATGCCTACCCGGGCCAGCCGGTGATCGACCCGGCGGCCCAGATGCGCCAGAACATCGCGCGCGCCAAGGCCGCCGGCGGCCAGGTCTCGGCCGAGGAGTTCGGCTGGATGGCCGGGGTGCTGGGCGAAGCGACACGCACGATCGCGCGTCCACCCGGCATTGCATCAATGGAGTTCCGCGAACGCGCACTCACCGTGCGAGTCAAACCTGAAACCGTCGACCCCGCTTCCACCGGCGGGCTGCGCACCGTGCTTGCCGCGCGCAACCTGACCCTGGAAGAGACCGCACCCGCCACCTGGGTGATACGCAGTACCGGAGCCCCGTGATGAAAGCAGCCGCAACTGTCGTGAACCTGCGCGAGCGCGCGCTGGCCTACTGGCTGGCGCGTACCGAGCAGGAACGCAAATTCCTCGGCGTCGGCGCCGCCATTGTCCTCGCCGCGCTGGTCTACGCCTTCCTGCTGGCGCCCGCCCTCGAAGGCCGCAGCAACCTGCAGCGCACCCTGCCGCAGCTGCGCCAGCAAGCCGCCGAGCTGCAGACCATGGCCGCCGAGGTCTCCACGCTGGCCGCCAACCCGGCGCCGCCGCCGGCCCTGATGTCGCGCGAAGCGCTCAGCGCCAGCCTGGCCCAGCGCAGCCTGGCGCCCGGCTCGCTCAGCCTCACCGGCGAGTACGCCAAGATCCAGTTCAATAACGTCTCCTTCGCCAACCTGGTGGCCTGGCTCGACGCCCAACGCCGCGAGAACCGCGTTACGGTCGAGGACGCCGTGTTCACCGCGCTGGCCGCGGACGGGCAGGTCGACGCCACCCTGACTTTGCGACAGAACCTGGGCAGCCCGCAATGAGGCGCCTGCTCCTGTGGCTGGTGCCGGTGGTACTGGCCGTGCTCGTCACGGTCCTCGCTTTCCTGCCCGCTTCCTGGCTGGGTCCGATGGTCGAGCGTCAGACCGGCGGCCGTTTGACTCTCGGGGATGCGCAGGGTACGCTCTGGAACGGCTCAGCCTTTATCGGCGGGGCGCCGGGCGAAGGCGGCGCCGTCACGCCGCTGCTGCCGGGACGCTTCGCCTGGCGCCTGTCGCCGCTGGTGCTGTTCGGCTCGGTGAGCATGAGCCTGGAGAATCCGCAGGCGCTAGCGCGCCCTGTCCGCATCGAAGGCAGCTGGTCGCAGTGGCAGGTCAGCAGCGGCGAACTGATGCTGCCGGCCGAAGGCCTCGCCGGGCTCGGCGCCCCGCTGAACACCCTGGCGCCCAGCGGCAGCATCCGCCTGGTCTGGAACACCCTCGACCTGCTGCGCCAGACCAATACGGTAACGGTGCAGGGCCGTACCGTGCTGACGATGAGCGACATGGGTTCGCGCATGGCGCCGATCCGGCCGCTCGGCAGCTACGAGATGGCCTTCGACTGGCGCGGCAGCCAGGCCGACCTGAACCTGCGCACGGTGCGCGGCGCCCTGGTATTGAGCGGCGCGGGCGCGCTGCAGAACGGCCGGCTGCGCTTTTCCGGCCAGGCCTCGGCCGCCGACGGATACGAAGAGACGCTGGGCACCATGCTCAACCTGCTGGGCCAGCGCCGCATGGTGAACGGCAAGAACATAATCGCACTCGAGTTCAGATAATGAAAAAAAATTCCCGTACCACGTTCGCGTTCCGCACCGGCCTGCCCACGTTGCCCTCCTTGCGCCGCGTCGCCGCCGGCGCCATGCTGTGCTGCGCCGCTACCCTGGCCGTCCCGCCGGCCCCGGCCTGGGCCCAGGATAGCGCCAACGCCGCCGCGCTGAGCTTCGTCAACGCCGACATCGAATCCGTGATCAAGGCGATCGGCCACTACACCGGCATGACCTTCATCATCGACCCGCGCGTAAAAGGCACGATCACGCTGGTGTCGGAAAAGTCGCTCAGCAAGACCCAGGCCTTCGGCTTGCTCACCTCGACCTTGCGTCTGCAGGGCTACGCCGTGGTCACCAGCGGCGACGGCTATGCCAAGGTGGTGCCGGAAGCCGAAGCCAAGGCGCAATCCTCGCCGACCCAGATCGGCGGCGTGCGCGCCAGCAAGGCAACCGGCGATCAGATCGCCACCCAGGTTTTCTATCTGTCCTACGAATCGGCGGCGAACCTGACGGCCGTGCTGCGCCCGCTGATTTCGCCGAACAATTCGATCATGGCGAACCCGGGCAACAATACCCTGGTCATCACCGACTACGCCGACAACCTGCGCCGCCTGGCGCGCATCATCGCCGCGCTCGACGCGCCGGTGGCGGCCGACCTCGAGGTGATCCCGGTGCGCAACGCCATCGCCAGCGACATCGCGACCCTGGTCCAGCGCCTGATGGAGCCGGCCGCCGGCGGCGATTCCGGCCGTGTCGCCGTGCTGGCCGATCCGCGCACCAATTCGGTGGTCGTGCGCGCCCCCTCGCAGGCGCGCGCCAACCTGGCCAAGTCCCTCATCGCCCGCCTCGACCAGCAGACCTCGACCCAAGGCAATATTCACGTTGTCTACCTGAAAAACGCCGACGCCAGCCGCGTGGCCCAGACCCTGCGCGCCGTGGTGTCGCAAGATGCCTCGGCGGTGCCGGTGCAGCAGCAGGGCACCTCGGGCGGCTCGATCCAGGCCGGTGCCCAGGGCGGACTCGGCGGGCAGGGCGCGCTCGGCGGCCAGCAGGGCCAGCAGAGCAGCACCGGCATGGCCGGCACCGGCAACACCTATGGCCAGCAAAGTCAGCTGACCGCCAGTGGCGCCGGCGGCGGCCAGGGTTCCGGTTTCATCCAGGCCGACGCTTCCACCAACAGCCTGATCATCACCGCGCCGGACGCGGTGTACCGCAACCTGCGCTCGGTCATCGACCAGCTCGACGTGCGCCGCGCCCAGGTGTATATCGAGGCGCTGGTGGTCGAAGTGACGTCCAACAAAGCCTCCGAATTCGGCGTGCAGTGGATCGGCGCCAGCGGCGACTCGGACAGCAAGTACCGCGTCGGCGGCCTGCAATCGTATGCCAGCGGCACCAACAGCAACATCATCAACCTGGCCGCGGCCGCACGCGGCGGCCTGAGCGGCGAGACCGGCCTGCCATCGATTCCCGGCCTGACCTTCGGCGTGTTCCGCCAGGTCGGCGGCGAACTCGGCCTGGGTGCGGTGGCGCGCGCGCTGGAGAACGACGGCAACGGCAACATCCTGTCGACGCCGAACATGATCACCCTGGACAACGAACTGGCCACCATCAAGGTCGGCCAGAACGTCCCGATCATCACCGGCTCCTACACCACCAATTCGACCACCGGCGGCGGCAATCCGTTCACGA
>Ga0265780_10009367_pt1 | contig 11754 bp, 13 predicted proteins | sample P1T30metagenome_FD_192432 | JGI IMG/M metagenome (GOLD analysis project Ga0265780, IMG submission 192432) | Plant litter microbial communities from East Loma Ridge, Irvine, California - P1 T30 | ecosystem: Environmental > Terrestrial > Plant litter > Unclassified | place: USA: California... | reverse complement strand
GTCAAGTCTCCCCCACGACGAATTAGGGTTAGACTCGAGAGGAAGAGGAATGATGATGAGGGAGCAAAGGAGAAGCTTTACGTTTTGGCTTCCATCGTCGAGGGTGTTACCAGCTTCAAGGTATGTCACCCTCCTCTACTCTCACGGAACGTTGAGCTGACTTGATAGGGACTCCAGACCGTTGCTGTTGACGCCGACGAGGAGTAGGGTAGGGGTGCTTGTATGTTAGTCCGACATGCCATCATCATCTTTATACGCTGCACGCCATGGGTTGTTGGGATACGGGATTGGCTTAGCTAAGCGGGGAGTTGCCGACTCATTTCAGGATTCTGCTGCGTCTTTCTGGCTGGGGTGATCGAAGTCAGGACATGAGAGCCTGGGTGCTGGATATCCGCTGTTATACTGATCAAGCAAGGTTGACTAAGCTAATTGCATGGAAGATAACAGGCAAGCTACACCCATTTCGTCAACGCTGGTCGCCCCGCTTTACCAATGTCAACACTAATATAATCGACAGATCAGACTAAGGCTGCATCAAATACGATATCCGATCGTACTCGCCTCGCCTCGCCTTCTCCACCGAGTAGGCTCTTCCCAGGTCACACCTTATCGCTGGCCGGCATGAGAAAGACTTGCAAATTGGCCTCATATGATATCGAGTCGTCTAATATTCGACATCACACGTGGCGATCACCTCACCACACAAGAGCTCAACACGGTGGTATGCCTCATACCATTCCTATCGCTAATCTCCCTAGGATACATGCTGAATGAAGTAGTCACGTTGACATGGCATCTGGTCCTCGACCCTCACTTTTCTCTATACTGTTGTGCTTTTGCGCAGTCCGGTCACTGCTCATGCAGCAAATCTTCGGGTCGGATGTTCAAGGCAAGAATCAGAGATGGCGAGACACAGATTATCACACTCATCACCTCGACTGGCAAGGTATATATCTGATGTCAACATCGCCCGATCAGCCCTCAGGGACCATATACAGGGGGTCTGCAGACCCGAAAATCTGGGCAGGACAGCTCCTGGTCTCCTATCCGCGGCACATCGTCCCTTGACCAATAAGTGAGCGGATCATGGTGGTGAAACGACGAATCTCGGACGGAACCTGACAAGCTCGATCCAAACAGAATGAAAGGATCGTGAACCGGGATGATCCGCAAAGGAGAACAAGGTAGGCGAAAGACCAGAATATCGTCATCCTTCATGAACGGATGTCTTTGACCTTTCATAATATGGCACATTGGCGGGCGTTCGACCTTTGTCGGTAAGAGTTCAAGTTCAAGGGGGAAGCGGTGCGGGTCAACCTTTCAGGTGGAGCTAGGGGCTTGAGTCTGGGGAGTTTGATGTAAGGAGGTCTACCTTTGATTTGAGCTGGAGGGAAGGCGGCTGGGTCTTACGCCTGGGGGGCGAAATTGTTGGGGTATATAAAAGGAAGATCGAGGCTGGTCGTCTTCACCACAACACATCACTTCCCTATATTCAGATACCTGCAATCCACCCAATCATCATACAACAACAACGTCAAACATGTCAAACACCTACAACAGCCAGGATACTATGTACAGCCAAGTAGGCAACTCTCAAGGCCCCTCAGCTCGAGAGCATGATGAGTAAGTTCATACACTTTGGCGTCTGATATGCTGAGCTGATGCTTGCCGCAGACAGACTGTCGAGGAGCATTCCAGGTAAGTCTATCCCGTGATGCTGCGTGCTATCGCTGCGGTACTGACGCGCCCAGGGCGCCGACCTCCATTCGAGGGCCCAGCCTCCGTCGCCACCTCCAAAGTGAGTTTCATTTATCCCGGCGCAGATCATGGTCAACCTCATATCCTTTTCAGCCCCCGTTCAAGAATACAGACGGATTGCCATGACTGACCCTGCAGTTTTGGCAAATACCATCGTCACACGAGACACCAAGAAGTCCGCTTGGGAAAAGCATCTCGCAGAATCCGTGCCTTCCGGTCTTCTGCAAGTCAATTGGGAGTGGGATGAACAAGACCTTGATAAGGTGCATTTTGTACCGCAAGGCTGGGATGACGAGACCGCGGGTATGGTCGAAAAAGCTATGACCGATCTCTCGACACACGCCACCGAAATCGGAATGCAAGCCAAACACAACCCAATGTCAGCCGAAGTCCGCCGGCGAGTAGCGGAGATGGATACAGTCGTTGAATCTATCGAAAGTTGTACTGCTTTGACCTCTGCGGCGGTAGACCCCGATTATCGCCCTCTGGTATCACTCAGGACCGACCTTAACGATCAATTTGACAAGATCTTCTGCCCTCGCGTAAAAAGAGTAAAGATGAGGGACTCAGGATATCCGGACAGAACTGCTGCTGCTTGGAGTCGAGAGTTCAACAAAAATCAGCTGCAGGCTCGGAAGTCACGGGCCAGGGAGATAACTGAGCTGGAGGAGGCAGACCTCAATTTCAGGATCTTGAATTTGGCTATGGAGGAGGAAAGGCTGGCAGAGTATAGAGGCAAAAGGGGAGAAGCAGAGTAAGATTTTTGGGACACAAGCTGGCCACAGAACTGAGCGGAGTCTGTGCCTTGGGGAAGCTGTACATACATTATTATGCTCTCGGGATTGTGTCATTTCTATGTTGAGAAGGTTATCAGTTCATGTATTTGCTGTATCTGGATCAAGGGAAAGTTGACACATCAAATGCTTCAAGGTCATGTGTTACAAATTAATCATTGATTATTGGGCTGTTCACTTGCTTCTCGCAAGGCTCTAGTCCCATTCCTGCTCTGTCTCTTGACAAGTGTATCTTGCTACATGGGTTTTGTGATATCAGCTGAGCAGGAACCAACCCGATTGCACAAAGTTTTTGCCACCCCATATTACGAAACCCCCTGTCAAGTGTCTCCTTTTACCTGGAGCAATCTCGCTCCACATGAAAGGATTGCAGCAAGTCAGGTGAGACCTGAGCTTGATTACATGCTGCAAGGTCCAGATGAGGTCACAAAGAGATAGAGGCGGTGCAGTTCGACCTTTCAGGTGGAGCCTTCTGCATGGGAGATGAAGCAGATGAAAGGATCTCTCCCTTTCATTTGGCAAAGAGCAAGGCAACTGGGCCTTATGCCTTGGGATCATTCTCATGATCGGGCATAGAGGGCATCTCTCACAATGCATTGTCATTCCACATCTCATCAACTCCCATTTCCGGATATACAGAATTGAAGACCTTTACTCTGATCTTCTCATACAATTACAAGCCAATCAAACAACAATGCCTGCCTCATACACCACTCAGGTCCCCTCATGTGCTAGGGGCGACTCACAAACCACCTCTCATGCAACTCAAACCAGGTGAGTTTTTTTTAGAGTGATCCACACAGCGCGGCTACTGATTGCAATAGTTCCGGGTCCATTCCGAACTTGCGAATGGTCACTAACAAGAGCCCCGAACCCCCTACCACTCAACAGACTCATGAGGAATTTATGGCCACGCTTTATGCAGAACTCCATCAGCGTAAGTCTCGGTTGCCCCTCGTCTGCTTGTTTCTATTTCAAGGCTCCTCATTCCTGAGTGGGCATGTTCAGTAATGAGTGTTTCTGATGCTGTTAGTAATGGTGAACTCACTATTTGTGGAAGGGGAGGAGATGGTCAATTCAAACCTTGTGCCGTCCGAAATTGTACAATTCGAGGGAGACGGCAAAGCGTTCACTCCAAGATTTGTCGAACCATGGACCGGGCCCAAAGACACGATGCTTCATGGTGTGTCAATGAACCGGCGGAATTTTTCTAGACAGCTGCGAACTGCAGGAAGCCTTGATGAAGCCGAAAGCGAACTTGCTCGCGCGGACGCAATTGAAAGAACCTTGGCTTCCGTCGCCAGATCTCATAGGCAAAAACTGGCATCCGTCGCTGATATCAGAAGAGACATTCAAACCTTGTTCAGAGACCATTTTGGCGTGAGCTACTATCTTGGAGAGGCGCCATTTGGTACGTTGGCAAAGGCATACAAGGACCAATTGCAAGTTGGGACCCCGCTTGATCAGGCTTCCATGAACGTGGCGCTCTCGCATCTTCTCTTCAAAGAGGAAGAGGAAGCGCGTAAGGAAAGGAAGCTAGAGAGTGAGCAGGCGGACCTTGGAGCGAGGGCTAAGATGCAAGAGTGGATGGAACAAATGCGAGGGTGAATACAAGAGACGGGGCTTGCCAGGTGGAGGAGGGGTGAAGGGAAGGATACAAAGGCAAGAAGCACATTTACTACGCCGGGGTGTTCGATATGACTGGGAAAAGAGACTATTGACTATACTATATTGCGGGGAGGATGAGGGAGTACACAGGTCAGGTGTCTATACATATGTATTGAGCTGTTCCAAGAACCCGCGCTGTGCTCCGTCTGCGCAACATGACCGGAATAGACACAACGCGCCGGCTATCTAGGTTCATACTGTACATATAAGTTTAATCGTGATCTGGCTATCTCAGCCAAGTCTGCTCTAAAGCAAGCTTATGGATTTTCTCCAGATCACACATATCTGTTTTACTTCTGTAGCTCTCGGAGTTAGCTAGCGCGGGTGGCGACACCCCTGGAGTAAAGCGCAGACCACTTGCGTGCAACCTGCAACCCCCTCCTATAAGGCTCCTTTCACTTGGAGCTATCTTGCTCCACCTGAATGGATCACAGTATGCTAGGTGAGACCTGGGGCGGGTAGCATGCTGCAAGGTCTAGATGAGGTCATCAAGACTCAGAGGCGGTGCGGGTTCCCTTTCAGGTGGAGCCGATTTGTGACACAGTGTTAACAAAGCCCATCCGTTCCTTTCAATACTGAAAACATTGCAGACCTTTCATCAATCAACTCCAGCAGGGGTCTGCTATCAGCCATCCCAACAATGCTCTGTCTTCCATACTTTACTATCCTACATTGCTTAGTACAATCCCCAAAGCATACTATCTACCTTTTCCCGCCACCCACATCCTCCTTAAACCCAGTATCAAGCATAAAGTCGATATGGCACCGATCGTAAATAGCGATTGGCGATCAGCCCCGTGAGTCTTGTAACCCACGCGCTGGTGTAGTACCTGATCAGTCTTCTAGTCCCGACATCTCGGAGAACGAGGAGTTTCAAGCTGCGCACCAGAGTTAGTACCTTGCACAAAGCATCAACATCACCGGCCTTGTCACGAAGATTATCAGGGGACGAAGCTGACTTTGTAGCCTTACAAGGGAATCTGAAGACCCTAGCAGCCACGACACGTCTAGACCTGGCATTTGACCCGCCATGGAGCTTACGAAAGTATCTCGAGACCGTGGATGGCGCAACTCTAGAGCTCATCAAGGAAGACCAGATGACGCTCGCAACAAGCAACGAAGTGGTCAGAGAGTACACAGAACGTGTACGAAAGGCGTACGCCAGTATGTTGGATGATGACGCAGCAAGGGACCCGTCCTCATCCGCTGCGAGTCGATTTAAGCCGGTCGCTTCAATCAATACCACAGGGTCAGCCCTTCCCTTATTGGCTCACTCGCATCTTCGTCCAGCTCAGGATCACATCATGGATGTGGTCGAGGCATACTGCAAGCGCAAACCCGACTGGGTCAACATCCCAGTATCTATCCCGTCAATCCCATCTCCCACCATTCGACAGCAGCAAAGTCGAATACGGACACTGGCTCGAACGCTGCTAGATCTGCGGGAAAGAAGCCTATCCGGTCCAGATGGTGACACCGCGCTTTTACTACTTTCAGCCGTTCAGCGCCACAATAATACCGTGGCTCGATTCTTTAACGAAACCAGGGATCGTAAGTAACGCTGAGGAACTACCCCTTGACAACGGGAATGCTGACTGACAAGATCTACTCCAGGCAATCGAAGACGTCTCGCCAAGACATCCAGAGGGAGGCTACCTCGATGGAGAGCGTATTGGTAGATCCAGCCTGCCCTGGGCCGATCGTCGGATATTCGAATCGGCGAAACGGACATTCGAAGAGCCAGTGAAAGCGATCTCGGACCAGATCAAATCGCTCGATTTCACAACAAAGCCGCCGAGAATGCACCTTTCAAGCGTGACCGTCGACAACTTGAAGTCTTGGTCGACCGAATTGTCGCTCAGGAAAACTGAAACAGACAATCATACACAGCCCCTTGACAAACGGTATCTCGACTATCTCTGGCAGCAGCAAACTCGAAGCCGTCACGTCAAAGATGCCATTTCCGGCCTATTCGCTACAGGACGAGCATTGCTTCATTTGGAAGAAGGGGACTCAGAGCTGGCCGAGGGTGTTCTAGGGGAAACCATAAAGTTCCTATCAGATCCCTCGGTCATTGAACCCACTCCAAGAAGCCTGGTACCTGGACTCACCATATCCCCTCCTGACTATTCCCGCCAAGCTAGTCATGCTCTCAGCAGCATGGCCGAAGAACGAAAATCCTCCGAGTCATCGCGACCACTCCATGATCGAAGTCGGTATCATGAAAGACCTTCCCAGATGCCCGCATCTGATCAGGTATGGCGATTCGCTCGATCGATCTTGACAGAGGCATTGGAGAGCCGGGGGTATCCCAAAGAAGGAGAGGGCGGAGTCGGGAATGTGAAAGACGGCGTCAGCTCGATGCAAGGCCCAGATATGACGGAGAATACGTGACTCATGGTTGATTAGAATCAGTTCCACCTGTGTATATATGCAATATGAACAGTCTTGAATAGATACGTGGAAGAGCGGATTCACGCTAGGGATTGCGTCTCACCGACACTTTCGCCACTGCCACAACCTGATGATGGTGCTGATGAACGAACGTGCGTGCGATAAGATTACCCCGTACGTCTATACTCGTCCCCGCCCATACGCTCCCGACCCTGCTCTACAACATGGAACAGCAGCCCATCATGGTCAGGAGGACCTTCAGAATAGAATCGAGGGAAGAAGGATAAAGGATGTATTGGATCCCTGGTCAAAGGAGTGTATCGTGTGGGTGTGTGCTTCTGTACACTCGGTCAACCTTGTGCACTTGATCCACTCCGCGCTTCTTCGTCTCTCATACCTCTATATAATACGGTCATTTACCGTGCTATACAGTATCGGCTACTCGGGACATCCTACCTCCTCCGATCCGCATAATATCATGAAGACTCGCCCGACAATCCCGTAACAAAGATCAAACGTGCTATACCCCACTTTACCCACGTTCATAACTTGGTCTCGTGCACACATCACACGATCATCTATTTAGCATTATAGTGAACAATTACAAGAATGCTACAAACGGCCACACACTACATGGTCAACCCTTCCGTACTCATGCCACCACCTCAAACGACTATAATGCCTTTCCCACGTAAACGAGAACAGAGCTCCTCGCCTGAGGCTAGTGAGGAAGAAGAGGAGTATCAGCCGGGTCCATCGACCAAGCGGACAAAGAAGGTACCAAGTGGAAGTGGAGCTGGTAGTGGGAAGGGGACAAAGATGTCTAGGGAAGCTTTGAGGAAAGCTAATCATTCGTTGATTGAGCGGAGGAGGAGGGAGAAGATCAACTTTGCGTTGGGGGAATTGAGGGGGATGGTACCCGGTCTAGGGGATGAGAAGGGTGGTAAAGCGGGAGAGTTCAAGCTTGAGGTTTGTCCCCTTGATCCCTGCCTCTGTACTCATGCTGCTGATACACTTGACGCTGACGACCATAGGTGCTCGAACGAACTGTTGAACACATGAAAGACCTCAAGGCGGAAATTATCGAGCTGGAAGCCAAAGTAGCTGCTCTGGGAGGTAACAAGAAGTCCACTGTAGTCAAGAGGTCAACTCAAGCTGCCCAAGGCAGGCAAGACGAACACGGGTCGAAACAACGCAAAACAACCACGACCTCAACTACACCTCCCTCCCCATCCCTATCGCCAGAACGCCAAGCCCGTCGATCCCTCATCTCTGAATCCCCAGATCCAAACGAAACGGAGTCCGAAGCTGGCCTTCCACCTCCTCTAACTGTTGCATCACGATCATCATCACATCCATCAATTACTTCATTACTCAATTCGTCAAATCACGCACACTCCCAAGGCCAGCATGTCTATCGACCAACTGCTCCCCCTGAAGCTGCCAACCCAACCTTATACCTGCCTTTCCCCACTCCTTCACCTACTTCGCCTTTCTTAACGTACTCCGCATCAAATACTTCAACATCTACCGCAATGGAGCCATCACCATTCATCGCCCCTCTAAACAACTTTTCGTTATTCGGAGGAGCAATTTCCTTCGACCCAAACTCCCCAGAGGTCAGTATGGGATTGAACAGGCCTCCACCGGAACTGAGTATGCCACCACCCAAGGGAGGCGAGAAGGAAAAGAGGATCCCATCACCCGAAGAAGCGGCAAATCTCCTACTTGCGTTCTCATCGCCTGATACGTTGAGACCTGTCCATGGCGGTACACCTGTTTTCGCACCTGCCGTAGCGGGTCGAAGGGCTACGTTGGATTCGGATGATTTCATGCTTGATGGAGGTGGTAGGGGAGGTGCACAGATTGCGAGAGGTCATGGGCATGGTCAATGGTCGCGGGGAATGGTGGGCAAGACGGCCAAGGATTTCTTGAGAATGTAGTGCTGCTGAACAAGTTCAATGGACAATAGATAGGGTCACCCAGTCCGCTTCGAAATACGAAATGTCACGAAATATATGCATAGCATAGCATGTCGCATCATCAACTCGTCACGACATCTATATACACCGGAAACACTAATTATAAACAGATACACATCTTTGGTACCACCTATACTTGACTGAGGGTCTGCATCTGGACGAGATCGTACTGCTTATCAACATTTGTGACTCGAGTTAGGAATCGTCACTTACATATGCGCCCTTCTTCTGTAGCAACTCGGCATGAGTTCCCTTTTCGGCGACTTTGCCTTCCGCGAAACAGTAGATGATGTCTGCCTTTTGGATAGTCGATAGACGATGTGCGATTGCGCTAAGGGGTCAGCAGTATATCCTTCCAAGATATTCACTCCCATGAGGGATAAGAGGACATACATGGTAGTTCGACCCTTTGCAGCTCTGTCCAGAGCATCCTGCACAACCCTCTCACTTTGTGAATCAAGAGCAGAGGTAGCTTCATCAAGAAGCAGGATTTTGGGGTTTCGAATAAGTGCTCGAGCAATTGCGATTCGTTGTTTCTGTCATTAGCTCCTATTTCTTCTTAACGTTGCAAGGGGTGACTCACTTGACCACCTGATAATTGAGATCCTTTACCTCCTACTTCTGTATCGAAGCCGTCGGGGAGGGACATTACGAAATCGTACTAATCATCAGCCCAGATTCCTTAAATGCCATGGAGAGAAGATAGGAAAGATGGGACATACGATATTAGCATCTTTACATGCCTGAACCACCTCTTCTTCGGTAACTTGATCCATTGGTTTACTAGCTCCCAACTTAACGTTGAATCTGACTGTACCGGCGTAGAGAGTGGGTTCCTGAGATACGAGAGATACATTCGATCGATAACTTCCGACGTTTAGGTCTTTGATATCGATACCGTCCAAAGTGACTCGGCCGATAAGGGGATCATAGAATCGCTCGATCATTTGGACGGTGGTTGATTTTCCACATCCTGATGGGCCGACCAATGCCACGCTTTCATTAGCCTTGTCCTTGGGGTTGAGGGACGACGTACAAGGTACCAGCTGGAACGTCCACTGTCAAGTCACGCAAGACTCGTACGGCAGGCCTGGATGGGTACCTGAAGTGAATACCCTCCATCCTAATATGTCCTACGACCTTGCTCGTGTCCAGCATGATCCCCTCGGTCGACAAGGCATCGATCTCGGGTTCATTATCGAACAACCTGAACAGTGCATGTGCGGATGATCCAGCTTTAGATGCGTCTGGAACGAAATTAAAGACATTTCCAGCTTGAATCGCAGCGAAGATAACGGAGGTCAAGACGGTAAAGAACTCGTTGGTCTTGTATCGTCCGTCGATCAACCATAGACAACCAACGTAGAATACAAGGGCGATAATCAAGAATGAAATACCCTGACTTGCTGCGTAGAGGCATTGTGATTTTAGGCCAGATTTCATCGAGATCTGTAATGGCTCCTCGAGGGCGTGCGAGTAGATACGACCGATATCGTCCTCTCGTGTCAAGGAGGCGACTGTTCGAACAGCACCAGCGGCTTCGGAAGCCATGTGGGCGGATTTGGCGTGGATCTTCTTTAATTTTCGGTCTTTAAGGACGACGACTTTGAGTCGGATGAAACCACCGGAAACGAGGAGCGGGATACAGGCGATACCGATCAAGGCGAGCACTGTTGTCAGTCTCTAATCCTATATACCAGGGAGGTGTGGGAACTTACAAGGACCGAAACATAGACCGATGATACATCCTCCAATAAGGGTAGTGCAAGACTGGATGATGGTACCCATAGTAGGTCCGAATAGACCTTGAACCTTTTGGGGATCTTCGGCCAGGTTGGCAGTCACAGCACCAGTCGAATTCTTTTCCTCGTCGAACCACTCGATGTCGTGTCGAAGAACCGAATCAAAGGCCTTAGTCCTCAACTTGGTGTTGAGTGACACACCGGCTCTTGAGAAATTGAATGCCTGGAAGAGAATCGCAATACCAGCAAGAATAGCAATGATGAAGAAATAAGTACTGTTCATCAGTCGTGATCGAACATTTTACTTGGAAACTTACGCATTCTGCCTCATCTTGCTCCTCAAGGCCTGGGGATCCTCGATCTGGAAATCGGAAAGAGCATATCCAAATACGATAGCGATACAAGGATAGACCATTCCGGCACAGACTGCACCGATAGTTCCAGAAATATAGAACCATTTCTGATCCTTGTTCAACATCAATAGTCGCTTGTATAACTGGAGCTGATGGGGAACAGCATCGTCCGCTGCGTCCTCCTCTTCTTTTCGAGCGGTGACATCTTCCATAGCGGCTGAAGCGAGTGATCGGCCGGTAGTAGCCCTGTTCAATCCCGGGAATTTTTCACTCATTGGTGATTCGATTCGTTTCAAGGCGGCTAGCTCCTCGGCGGTTTCAATCATTGGCGTTTCGGCAGCTACAGCGCTGAGCTTTTGGTTGTTTACGAGTTGGGCGTATGAACTTGATGGATCGGCCAAGAGGGAGTTGTGAGTTCCCGATTCAAGGATCTCTCCACCTCCCATGACGAGAATCATGTCGGCGTCCTTGATAGTGGATAGTCGATGGGCGATAGTGATGGTAGTTCGGCCTTGAGCGGCCTTGTCGAGTGCATCCTGTACGATACCTGATATCAGCGTTATCAAATAACGAAAGGATAAGACGTACCCTCAGACTGAGTATCAAGGGCAGAAGTGGCTTCATCGAGCAATAGAATCTTGGGGTCGGAAACGATAGCTCGGGCAATAGCGACTCGCTGTTTCTGACCACCAGATAACAACATTCCCCTCTCTCCAACATTTGTATCGTATCCGTTCGGAAGCTTCATGATGAAATCATGACAATTGGCATCGACACATGCTTTCTTGACAAGCTCAAACCTCTCTTCGTCACTTCCATTCTCCCATCGAGACCCGATCAATCCATGTTCAACATTGCCCCTGACGGAAGTGGCGAATAGTGTAGGTTCTTGCGAGACTAGACCGATTTGTTGTCGTAGCCATTTGACGTTCATAGTCTTGATATCATGTCCATCTAGGTAGATTGTTCCTTGAAGTGGGTCGTAGAATCGTTCAGTCAAGGCGACGATTGTTGATTTACCACTACCACTCGCACCAACAAGAGCGACGGTTTGACCAGCTTC
>Ga0265780_10009366_pt1 | contig 11754 bp, 4 predicted proteins | sample P1T30metagenome_FD_192432 | JGI IMG/M metagenome (GOLD analysis project Ga0265780, IMG submission 192432) | Plant litter microbial communities from East Loma Ridge, Irvine, California - P1 T30 | ecosystem: Environmental > Terrestrial > Plant litter > Unclassified | place: USA: California... | reverse complement strand
GGCACGCGACCAGCTCGCGCCGCCGCCCGCCACCTGCTCATCGGCGCCGTCCACATCGCCTTTTCCGGGACTGGGCCACATCCGCAGGAACGGCAGCGGCTGTGACTGGATCCCGGTCAGCGACGAGGCCGCACCCTGACCGGTTACGGTCGAATCTGGCGGTTCTGGTACCCGCCAAAATACTTCACCGGGCTCCAGTCCGGCGATACGGCCGGCAGTTGCGGCGCCAGCGCGGCATAAGACCCGGCGGCGTACACCACCTTGCCGTTGACGATGGTCAGCTCGCTCTCCAGGTTCTTCACCTGCTCGATGTCCATCGTGAAGTAATCGCGCGGCAGCACCACCAGGTCGGCGTACTGTCCCGGCTTGATCAGGCCCTTGACTTTCTCCTCGTTGCTCATCCAGGCGCTGCCGCGGGTCATCAGCTGCAGGGCCTGGAACCGGCTTGGTATATCCGCGTCCTGCCACGTCTTCATGCCGCCGGCCGTCTTGCCGGTGGCGGCCCAGTACACCGATGGCCATGGCCCGAAGCTGCTGACGCGCGTGCCGTCGGTGCCCAGTCCCACGGGCAGGCCCAGCGCCAGCATTTTTTTGATGGCGGGCATCTGGCGCGTCTGGGGGCCGTACCGTTTCCAGTACAGCTCGCCCTGGAAGTACATCCGGTCCTGCACCGCGATGCCGCCGCCGAGCGCCTTGACGCGCTCGAGCTGCGCGTCGGTCGCGGTTTCCGCATGGTCGACAATCCAGCGCAAGCCATTCAACGGCACGCTTTGATTGACCTTCTCGATCACCGCCAGGTCGCGGTCGATGCTTTCGCCGTACGTGGCGTGGATGCGGAAGGGCCAGCGGTTCCTGACCAGCAGGCGCAGCACGGGTTCCAGCTCGCCTTCCATCTGCTGCGGCAGGTCCGGGCGCGGTTCGAGGAAGTTCTCGAAATCGGCCGCGCTCCACACGAGGTTTTCGCCGCCGCCTTCGCTGGAGAAGCCGTTCGCATACAGCAGGTGCTCGTTCTTCTTCGGCTTCGTCAGGGTCAGCCAGCGCTGGTAGTCTTCCAGCTCCTTGCCGGGTTTTTGCGCGAACAGATAGTAGGACGTGCGCACGGTCAGCTTGCCGGCCCGGGCCAGTTCCACGCTCACGCCATAGTCGTCGGGATAGGCCTGGCCGCCGCCGCCGGCGTCGATGGCGCTGGTGATGCCGAGGCGGTTGAGCTCATGATAGTACTGCTGCGTCGAGTTGAGCTGGTCGGCGCGACCGAGCTTGTTGGTCTTCGCCAGCGTGGCGTACAACACCATCGCGTTCGGCTTGGCCACCAGCAGCCCGGTGGGCTGGCCCGTCGCATCGCGTTCGACCTGGCCGTCGGTAAAGGCGGTCTCCTTGTTGTAGCCGAGCGTCTCGATGCCCTTTTTATTGAGCATGCCGAGGCCGTACAGGTACATGATGAAGACCGGCTTGTCGGGCACGGCGGCGTTGATTTCGGCGAGCGTCGGCAAGCGCTTTTCCTCGAACTGGTTTTCGGTCCAGCCGCCCACTACCTTGACCCAGGCGCCGTCCGGCGTGCGCGCGGCCTGCTCCCGCAGCATGACCATGGCGCGCTTGAGCGACGTGACGCCGTCCCAGCGCAGCTCCATATTGTAGTTCAGGCCTTCGCGGATGATGTGGGCGTGCGAGTCGTTCAGGCCCGGAATGACGGTCTTCCCGGCGGCATCGATCACGCGTGTCGCCCCCGTCTTCAGCTTGAGGACTTTCGCGTTGGTGCCGGTGGCCACGACCAGGCCATCCTTGACGGCGACGGCCTGCACGAACTCGCCCTCCTTGGCCATGGTCGCGATCTTGCCGTTGGTGATGATGAGATCAGCCTGGGTTCGCGTTTGCGCTTGCGCCACGGTGGCACAGGCCAGGCCGGCGGCGAACAGACAATAACGGATGCGTTGCATGGGGCGAGTCCTCTCGGGTTGAATGGCAGGGGTGTCAGGGTAGCGTGCACGCGCGCCCGGCGCCCCTGCCAAAAGCCTGTTTCCTTCCCTATCCTATGACAGGGCCGGCCGCGCGCGCCAGCGGTTAGTCTGGCTGCATGAAAAAAATCCGATTCCGCTTGGCGGGCGCTCTCGCGCTCATCGCTTGCGCGGCACAAATACCGGTGCGGGCACAAGACAGCGGTGCCGTCATGCTGTACGGGCGCCTGAACATCGCGCTGGAACAGATGCGCAATACGCGCGACGGCGACGGCCGCAGCGCCAGCGTCACGCGCGCGTCGAACGACCGCTCGGTGCTGGGTTTTCGCGGCAGCGAAGAGCTGGGCGACGGTGCGCGGGCGCTGTTCCAGGTCGAAGGCACGCTCTCGCCCGATACCGGCGCGGGCAGCATCGCCGCGCGCGATACGCGCGTGGGCCTGGAGACGCGCTATGGCACCATCTTTGGCGGCAACTGGGTCACGCCTTACAACGGCGCCACCGCCGCCCTCGATCCCTTCTATCCCACCACGGCCGGCTACATGAGCATCATGGGCAATGGCTCGGCGCCGACCACCAACAACGTCATCGACACCAGTTCCTTCGACCGGCGCCAGCAGAACAGCGTCCACTACTGGAGCCCGGACTGGCACGGCGCGAGCGTGCGCATCGCGCAGGGACTCAACGAGGAAACGCCGGCGAATGGCGCCAGGCCTTCCCTGACATCGGCAGCGCTGGTGGTCGACGCAGGACCGCTCTACCTCACCGCGACCCACGAGCGCCACCACGATTACCAGGGCCCCGGGCTGAACGACAGCGCCAGCAAGATCGGCGCCGCGTGGAAGGCCGGCGCCACCCGCGTGGCCGTTGTCGCGGAACGGCTGCGCTACGAAACCGCGGCCGGCGTCCTTGTGCGCACGTCCTGGTTCCTGTCCGCGACCCACCAGATCGGGGCGCACGGCCTGCGCATGGCGCTCGCGCGTGCGGGCGATGGCAAAGGCACGGGCGTGCCGCGCATCGGCTACATCGCCCGGGGAACGGCCACCGGCGCCACCCACGCCACGCTCGGTTACGACTACACGCTGTCGAAGCGCACCAGCGTGTTCGCCTATTACACGCGCCTCCACAACGAGGCCAACGGCGTCTACGACTTCGGCATCAACGGGCTGGGCGCCGCTGCCGGCGCCACCCTGCAAGGCAGCGCATTCGGCTTGCGCCACAACTTTTAGGCGCGCCCATGTCATGCGGGCGCACCCGCCGGGATGAGCAGCGCCGCCGCCAGGCCGGGATCGTTGTCGGCCAGCTCCAGGCGGCCCCGATGCAGCTGCGCCACCGCCAGCACCAGTGCCAGCCCGAGACCCACGCCGGGCGTGGCGCGGCTCCGGTCGCCGCGATAGAAACGCTGGACCACCTTCGGCTTGTCCTGCGCGCGAATGCCCGGGCCACGGTCGCGCACCGTCAATGCCAGCGTACCGTCGTGGCGCCGCGCCGACACCGTCACCGTGCTGCCGGCATCGGCAAACTTGATGGCGTTGTCGAGCAGGTTGCCGAGCGCTTGCGCCAGCAGCTGCGGGTCGCCGTGCGCCGCCAGTTCCGTGTCCGACTCGAGCAGCAGTGCAATGCCGCGCAATTCCGCCACGGGCAAATAAAACTCCACCGCGTCGCTGGCGACCTGCCCCAGGTCCACCGCAACGAAGCCCGACCTGCGCACGCCCGCGTCGATTTCGGCCAGGCGCATCAGCGCATTGAAAATATCGATGACGCCGTCGACGTCGCCCAGCGCCGCTTCCACCTCGTTCATCACCCGGGCCGGCGGCAAGCCATCCATCAGCACCGCCTCCAGGCGCGCCCGCAGCGCGGCCAGCGGCGTGCGCAGGTCGTGGGCAATCGCGTTCGACACATTGCGCACGCCATCGATCGACGCCACCAGCTCGGCCTCGGCGCGCCGGCGCTCGCCCACTTCGTGCTGCAGGCGCGCGTTCTGGCGCTCCTGCAGGCGCTGCAAGGCGTGCAGCTGCAGGTGAGTCGTGATGCGCGCCGCCAGTTCATTGACTTCGAGCGGCTTGGTGACGTAATCGACGGCCCCCGCATGGAAGCCGGCGACCTTGTCGTCGATGCCGGTCAGCGCGGTCATGAAGATCACGGGGATGGCGCGCGTGGACAGCTGGCTTTTCAGGCGCCGGCACGTTTCCAGGCCATCCATGCCGGGCATCAGCACGTCAAGGAGGATCAGGTCGGGCCGCACGAAGGCGGCGCGCTGCAAGCCCTCCTCGCCGTCCTGGGCAATCACGACCGTGTGCCCCAGCCCTTCGAGGCACTCCACCACGACGCGCAGGTTGGTGGGCGTATCGTCGACGACCAGGATGGTGCACGGCCGCGCCGCGAGGTTCTGGTCAGGCATTCAGCTTCCCCCCGCGCGAATGGTTTCGATCAGCCGCAATGCGGCACGCGACTGAAAGCCGGTCGCCAGGTCACGCACCTGCTGCGCAAACGGCGCGAAGCGGGCGTCAAGTGCCGCCAGGTGATCGGCGCGCAGCGCCAGGCCGCGCATATTGCCCTGCAGGGCCAGGCGATGCAGCGCGTCGATTTCGTCAGGCGGCGGATAGACCATGGGCACCGGCTGCGCGCACGCCGGCGCCATGGTCCAGCGCAGGTCGAGCAGCTGCGCCACCGTGTCGAGCAGCAGGTCGAGGTTCAGCGGCTTGTCGAGGAAAGCATCGGCACCCGCCGCGATGCAGCGCTCGCGGTTCTGGCCCGATACGTTCGCCGAGATGGCGATCACCGGCACCGCGCGAAATTGCGGCGCCGCTTTGAGCAGCCCGATCGCCTCGATGCCGTCCATGACGGGCATGACCGCATCCATCAGCACCAGGTCGATGGGCGCGTCGTCGGGCGCGTTGCCGATCCAGCGCAGCGCCGCCGCACCGTCTTCCACTTCGATCGTCAGGAAGCCCAGCGCGTCAAGCATCTGCACGACCACCGCGCGGTTGGCTTTCACGTCGTCGGCCACCAGCACGCGCCGGCGCGGGCCGGCGTAACCGGTCACGCCAGGCTGCACGGGCACGCACTCCGGCGGCGTGCCGCTGCTGCCGGCGACGACCTCCACGTCGATGGCGAACCAGAAGCGGCTGCCCACCCCTTCTTCGCTTTCAAGGGCAATGTCGGAGCCCATCAGGCGCACCAGCTGGCGGCTGATGGCCAGGCCCAGGCCGGCGCCGCCGCTGCGGCGGGGAATGGCGCCGGCCTGCTCGAACGGTTCGAAGATCGTGTCGAATGCGTCTCGTGCGATGCCGATGCCGGTGTCCGTGATGTCGAAGCGCAGCGTGGACGGGGCCTCGAAGGCCACTGTCATGCGCACGCTGCCGGCGTCGGTGAAGCGTACGGCGTTGGCCAGCAGGTTGAGCAGCACCTGGCGCAGGCGCCGCTCGTCGGCGCGGATTACCTGCGGCAGGGCGCCGCTGCTGGCGCATATCAGCTCGATGCCCTTTTCGCGTGCCCGCATGCGCATGATTTCCTGGATCACCGCGAGGAATTTCTCGATGCGGAATTCGGACGGTTCCAGCGCGAGCTTGCGCGCTTCGATGCGCGCGAAATCGAGAATGTCATTGATCAGCGTCAGCAGGTAGTCGCCGCTTTGCTCGATCACGTCGATGCCTCCGAGCTGGCGCGGATTGAGGCCGCCGTCACGGCGCAGGATCTGCGCATAGCCAAGGATGCCGTTCAGCGGCGTGCGCAATTCATGGCTCATGTTTGCCAAAAACTGGTTCTTGGCGCGGTTGGCCCGTTCTGCCGCCTCCACCGCCACCTGCATCGCCACCTCGGCCTCCCGGCGCTCGGTGATGTCGGTCGAGGTGCCGAACCATTTCGTCACGCGCCCGGCCGCGTCGCGCACCGGCACGCCGACGCTGTGGAACCAGCGGTAGCTTCCATCGTGGCGGCGCAGGCGCGATTCGACGTCGTAGCGCAATTCATTGACGCGCGCGTATTCCCACGCGGCGGCGCACCGGTCCCGGTCGTCCGGATGCAGGATGGTCAGCCAGACCCGGTCGCCGGTGATCGAGCCGTCCTCGAGGCCCAGGTAAGCGTAGCACTGCGGGCTGAAGAAGTCGGAAACACCCGACGGCAGCGCGGTCCAGATCAGATGCGGCAGCGATTCGGTGATGGTGCGCCAGCGCAGCTCGGCCTCGCGTACCGCCTGCGCTTCTTCAGCCTGGCGCCGCGCGCTGACGTCGCGAAACACCAGCACCACGCCGCTCGCCGTCCCGCGCGCGTCCAGGATCGGCGAGATGGTCTCGTCGATGACGACCAGCGCACCGTCGCGCCGGCGCAGCGTGCTCGCACCGGTGCGCTCGCGCGCCACGCCGCCGGCCAGCACCTCCCCGACATGCGCCAGGCCGGCGCCCGCGTCCAGCACCGCCGCCAGCGGCTGGCCCAGCGCGTCCTGCGCGCGCCAGCCGGTCAGCTGTTCGGCGGCCGGGTTCATGAAGGTGACGGCCAGGTGCTCATCGGTCGAAATCACCGCGTCGCCGATGCTGGCCAGGGTAACCGCGTAGCGCTGCTCGCTGGCGCGCAGGCGCTGCTCGGACGCGTGCTTGTACAGCGCCATGCCGATCACGGTATGCAGCTGCGAGTCTTCGAAGGGTTTGAGCACATAGCCGAACGGCTCGGCGGCGCTGGCGCGGCGCACGGTTTCGTCGTCCGCATAGGCGGTCAGGAATACCACCGGAATCTGGCAGGCCGCGCGGATCTGGCGGGCCGCCTCGATGCCGTCGACCGGCCCCTGGACGCGCACATCCATCAGCACCAGGTCGGCGCGGGTGGACGTGGCCAGCGCCAGCGCGGCGTCGCCGCGCGCGGTGATCCCGGTGACCGCATAACCGAGGCGCAGCAGCTGCTGCTCGATGTCGCGCGCGACGATGCGGTCGTCCTCGACGATCAGGATGCGCGACTGGTTCATGGCGCGCCGTCCCGCGGGGCGTCGAAGGGGAATGCGATCGACACCAGCGTGCCGCCGCCCGTTTCAATGCGCTTCGTGCCATTGAGCTGGTCGCTCAGGTCCTGGATCAGCTGCAGGCCCAGCGAGCCGCTGCCGGCCGCGGCGCCTGCCATGCCCGAGCCATTGTCGCGCACTGTCAGCAGGCACAGGTTGCCCGGTTGGCGTTGCAGCCTGACGTGCACCGTGCCTCCGCCCGGCGGGCCCGCGCCATCGTGCGGAAAGGCGTGCTTGATTGCGTTGGTGATCAGCTCGTTGATCAACAGGCCGCAGCTGACCGCGCGGTCCAGGTCCAGCTGCATGTCGTCGACCTCCGTCGTCAGCGCGATGCGCCCGGCGTTCAGGCCGTACGCACGGGCGATCTGGCGGCACAGGTTGACCACGTGCTCGCCCATCGGCACGCGTGCGTAATTGCCGGCCCGGTAAAGGTTCTCGTGCACCAGCGCCATCGCGCGCACGCGGTTGCGGCTTTCGTGGAACAGTTCGGCCACGGCCGGGTCGGCGATATGGCCGGCCTGGCGGTTCAGCAGGCTGCTGATCAGCTGCAGGTTGTTCTTGACGCGGTGGTGGACCTCTTTCAACAGCGCGCCGTTTTCTTCGAGCGCCGCGTTTTCCAGCGCCACGGCGGCTTGCGACGCGAGCAGGCCCAGGACGCTCTGCCGCGCCGCCGTGAACACGTGCGGCGCCAGGCTGTTTTCAAGGTACAGCACGCCGATCAGCCGGCGCTGTTTCAGCAGCGGGAAGCAGAACACCGAGCGGCAGGCCGCGCGGGCGAAGTAAGCGTCGCCCGCAAACGGGTTGGCGCGCGCGGCGTCGTCGACCAGCAGCGCGGCGCCATCGCGGATGACTTGTCCGATCATGCCCGCCGGCGCATCGAAGCCGGCCAGCGGCACGTGCGGGCGTGCGATCGCGGTGCCGTGGCGCGTATCGGCCTCGCCCTCGACCCACAGCGCATTCTCGCGCGGCAGGATCAGGAGCGCACGGTCGGCCCCGGAATGCTCCAGCACGATCGACATCAGGGTGGCGACCAGGCGCTCGATGCCGATTTGCCCGGAAATCGCTTCGGATGTTTTCACGACCGAGGCCAGGTCCATCGCATCGAGGCGCGCGCCGATGGTCACGTTGGCGTGCTTTGGCGCGGGGTCGCCGAGCAGGTGCGGGTACAGCGCGGCGAGCTGGCGCGCTTTGCCGTCGGCGCCCCACGCCTGGTATGCCGCACGCGCGGTCTTCAGGTAGGGACCGGCCAGCGTTGCGAGGCCCTGCGCCAGGCACAGTGCCGCGGCCCGCTCGGTGGCGATCGCCTCGATGCAGGCGAAGCGCTGCGTCCTGGCCTGGTCGACGGCGCTTTCGAACAGGCGCAGCGCCTCGAAAGCGTCGCCGTCCAGGCGCGCACATTCGGCCGCGACCAGCGCCACGCGGCAGCCGAAGTTGTCCGGCCCGGTCGCGGCCCAGCCAGCCAGCAGGCCAAGGTGCACGGCCAGCGCGTCGCGCTGCACCCGGCGCGCCGTCTCGTCCGCCGCGCCGGCGCAGCGGGCCCGTACCAGCGCCGCATAAAAGTGAAACTCGGCCAATTCGAGGTGGCCGCCGGTGGTCCACAACAGCGGCGCCGCGGCGGCGAGGGCCTGCAGGGCGGCGTCATCGTCGCCGCCAAAATAAAGCGCCTGCATCTTGCGGATCCAGTACCAGCAGCGTGCGATGGCGAGGCTGGGATCGTGCAGCAGCGCGGCTTCGACCTCGTCTTCGCAGAAGCCGGCATCGTTGAAGCTGCCGAGGCGCGCGGTCAGGCCGCGCAGGGCACGCACCAGCTGCAGCTGGGTGGCGATGATGGTGGCGATCAGGCCGAAGCGGGCGCGCCGGATCAGGACCAGCTTGCCCTCGGCCTCGACCTGCACTTCGCGCAGGTGCGCGCCGGCGGCCAGCATGGCGGTGACCAGCGTGCAGCTGGAAAAGCCGACGTACGTCAGGTCGCCGGCGTCGCGCGCCTCGTCGAATGCGCGGCGCAGCAGCGGCAGGCCGGCGCGGACCGGGCGCGTCCACGGCATCACGTGATAGCTGAAGCACATCGTCACGCGGGCGCGGAACCGCTCGCAGCGGCCGGCTTCCACCAGTTGATAGCCGACTTCGCCGAAACGGTAGCCGGCATCGTATTCGCCAAAATAAGGGCCCAGCATCATGCCCAGGTAGGCATAGCCGAGGGCCGACGCGTCGGCGTTGCCATGCGCGATACTCAGGTTGGCGATGCGGCACAGGATCAGGCAGACCAGGTTTTCATCGGAAAAGAAGGCGGGCGGCAGCGCCGCCACCAGCACGTCCAGCGTGGCTTCCCGTTCCGCGTCGAGCAGGTCGGGAATGGCCAGGATGGCGCCGACGTCGCCGGCGTGGATGCGGCGCGCAATCGGCGCGTATTCTTCCAGGACTTGCGCGCGGCTGGGCGTGGCGCTCCAGTCCACGCCCACTTCGCCGAGATAGCGCAGGCAGGTCTGCACCGCGACGTCGAGCTGGCCAGCCGCCGTGTACAGCGTGATCTGCATCCAGGCCAGCGCGGCCCGGTCCACGACGCGTTCGGCCCGCGCCAGCAGGCTGTCGAGCGTGGTTTCGGCGGCAGCCAGGTCGCCGGTGAGGAATTCGGCCTCGCCGCGGCGCAGCAGCAGGTCGAACGCCAGCTGGAAGTCATCGTGCCAGCAATCTGCATCGACCAGCGTGCACCCGGCACTGAAATACGCCAGCGCGGCAGCGTGCGCGGTGGCGCCGCGCGCGCGCAGGCCGGCCTGCAGGTTCAGCTGCGCGAACGCCCGGCGCTCCGCGGGCTGGTCGACCAGGGCCAGGCCGCGGTTGACCTGGTTGGCGATTTCGAACACATGTTCGGTGCGCTCGTCCAGCGTGTAAGCGCCATGCAGCGCGCGGCCGATGGCGAGATGCACCGGCGCGCCATCCGTGCCCACGCAAGCCTGGTAGGCGGCTTCCTGAACGCGGTCGTGCAGGAAGGCGTAGCCGTCGCTGGTACGCCGGACCAGGCCCGTGTCGAGGGCTTCGCCCAGCACGGCATCGAGCGCGGCCGGCGCCGGTTCCCGTGCCAGTTCCAGCGCCAGTGCCAGCGCGCGCCGCGAGGCCGCGTGGCCGAGACAGGAAAACCGCCCCAGTGCCCGCTGGCTGGCAGGCGCCAGCCGTCCCAGGCGCGCCGCCATCAGGTCGACGACATTTTCCGTCTCGCCCATCGCTTCGATGCGCCCGCGGTCCCACGTCCACTCCCCGCCATGCGCGTGCAGCAGTCCGGCGTCGATCAGCGCGTTCATGAACAGGATGACGAAAAAGGGATTGCCGCCGGTCTTGGCATGCAGGAGCCCGGCCAGCTGCTGCGCCTGTGCTCCGCTGCAGTCCAGTGTATCGATCAGCAGGCGCGCCAGTTCGCTGGCGGCGAGCGGTTGCATCACCAGTGTCTGGGTGCGCGCGCCCGCGGCGCGAAACAGCGCCAGCGCCGCCTGGAGCGGATGGCCGTCGCCCACTTCATTGTCGCGAAAGGCCAGGATCAGCAGCAAGTGGCGCACATCGTTGCCCACGACGAGCGCTTCGAGAAAGCGCAAGGTCGCCGTATCAACCCACTGGACATCGTCGAGGAACAGTACCAGGGGCTCACCCTGGCTGGCGAACACCTGGAAGAAGCGCCGGAACAGCAAGTGAAAATCGGGCGGCATCGCCTGGCGCGCGGTGCCTGCTGCGCTCGATGCTTCAGGCGCGCACTCGAGCAAGGTGGCCAGGCCGGGCGCGACGTGGACCAGCTGCGCGGCATTGTCGCCCAGCGCCAGCCACAGGCGGTCGCGCCACGCGCCGACGTCCGCGGCCGGCATGCCCAGCACGCGCGCGGCCAGCGCCTCGCATACCTGCGCCAGCGTCGAAAACGGAATCTCGCGCTTGTACTGGTCGAATTTGCCCGTCGCGAAACAATGCGGCGCGAGTTCCTGGCGCGTCAGTTCGGCCACCAGGGCCGATTTGCCGGAGCCGGAATAGCCCGCCACCAGCACCAGTTCCGTGGCGGCCCTGGTGCGCACGCGCTCGAGCGCCAGCGCCAGTTTGTCGAGCGCGCTGTCGCGGCCATACAGTTTTTGCGGCAGCACCAGCTGGCGCACACGTCCCCCCGGCGCCAGCGTGAACGGCGCGATACTCCCCTGCTCCAGCAGTGCCCCAAGGCAGCGGCGCAGGTCCTCCTCGAGTGCGGCGGCGCTTTGATAGCGTTCGTCCGGGTTCTTGGCCAGCAGCGTCAGCACAACGCGCGACAGCATGCCGGCCCCCTGCCCGCGCAGCTCTTCGGGCGCCACCGGCAGGCGGGCCAGGTGGCTGTGCATCCAGGCAGCCGGGTCGTCGGCATCGAACGGCAAGGCGCCGGCCAGCAGTTCGTACAGCGTCACGCCAAGCGCATACAAATCGCTGCGCGCGTCGATGGGACGGTTCATGCGCCCGGTCTGTTCGGGCGCCATGTAGGCATACGTCCCGGCGATGACGCCGGCAGCGGCGGCGCCACCGGCCGAGGCGATGGTAAAACCGGTGATCCAGGCGCGCCCGTGCGTTTCATCGAGCAGGAAGTGCAATGGTTTCAGGTCGCGGTGGACCACGCCGGCCGCGTGCATCAGGCCAACCGCCTGCGTCAGCGCCAGCGCCGCGCGCACGAAGCGCAGGTCGTCCCACGCCTGGTGCAGCAATGCCGGCAGCGGCACGCCGCCCGGATCGGCGAACACCAGCGCCGCGCTGCCGCCGCCTTCGTTGAACGCGAGCGGCAGCGCGGCCCAGCGCGCGTCGAGCGCCCCGCGCAGCTCCCAG
>Ga0265780_10009364_pt1 | contig 11754 bp, 10 predicted proteins | sample P1T30metagenome_FD_192432 | JGI IMG/M metagenome (GOLD analysis project Ga0265780, IMG submission 192432) | Plant litter microbial communities from East Loma Ridge, Irvine, California - P1 T30 | ecosystem: Environmental > Terrestrial > Plant litter > Unclassified | place: USA: California... | reverse complement strand
TACTAGAATCCATCTCTTCGGACTCAGCGCCCATCAAGCCAACAATTGCTCCCTCCCTTGATCCTACCACGGCGCCCATCGTCATCGGATACACTTCAACCATGGGCACCTTCACATCCTTCCATATCCCATCCGACTTGTGGTTATCATACTCCAAGCATCTGGAGAGTCAAGACTGGCAAGCGACACGGAGTACTGCGGCCTACAACACATCGATAGAAGGGCGGCCTGTTCGTGGCATGTCGCGAGGTGCTGTTGTTGGAGCGGTATGTGGCGTGTTGTGTAACGTGGCTTTGTGTGGTGCGGTGTATGTGGGGCTGAAGAATTATGGGAATCGGATGAGGGCAGGGCGGACTGTAGAGGGCGAAGAAACTGTGAGGGAGAAGAAGGGGCAGTGAATACATTTGGACGTAGGTGTGTGCTAGTCAAAGAGATTGAGCAAATCGCGAAGTAGGAGCGTGTATAGTGTCGAAGAGGTTTGCTGTCACGTCTTGGGCAGTGCAGAATACTTTGAGGCTAGACAGGCTGTGATTACCTACCATACGTCAGTCGTCAGACTTTCCTCCTGCCACCATTCTATTTACGATACGTCGCTCGCGTTCCGCAAACCCCGGCTGAACAGAACGTCGATATCCTACTTCTGTATGTAAGTGCGTGCTGTTCAAAGAAGGACTTCTGTACTGACCTTTCATACGTCCGATTGTGTGTTTCTCAACATCTGGTGAATGGTGGCACTTGCACGGCTACCATCAGGGCCCATGGCCTTGAACTGGTCTCAGAATACCATCAAAGAACCGAGAATATGCGATTCGTTTGACTGGACCCGAAGATAGATCCCATCACGGTCCGAGCTCAGTGTGCAGAACTGCTTCAAGTCATGGCTCAATCACTGGGGATCGCTCAGTGGCTCCGGCCTTTCAATACACCCAGTCACATTTTGCAATGTCCAAACGCTTCCTGGAGATTGATCGCTTGGTTCCTCGTTTCTCGTTCTCACGGCTAGAGCGATTGATACCTCTAACTTCATTGGCTGCCCGCTGCGATTGCGGCCGCCATCGTTTGCAAACGCACGTGCAAATTTGACTCACATTCACACTCCCGCTCATCAATCGCGTAAAACTGCTTTGACAAGAGTGGGGCCTTTGCGCACACGCTCGTGCCCACTCGAAAAGAGCCTTTTCGCACTCACCTTCTGCTCTCAGTCCACGATACTCTTGCGATAGACTTACTCCCGACTCGAGCCACATCAATTACCTGCCCAACCTCATCGACCGAGGATTAGCCCTCCCACCCGGCGCACGATGAAGCTTCTCGGACTGCTTCTCGCGGTGGTCGCCGCTTTCTCGAGATCCGCCAGCGCGGCGGCAAATCCCAACTTCTTGCAGGAGATGACACCGGGATCCCAAGCTCGTCGCGGTATCGCGTACAACGACCCTAGGTATACCGGGCTCTTCTTCGAAGGCCAGTCCCGTATCAACTGGATTTACAACTGGCAGTCAACCGACGCCCAGATCGAATCTAGATACGAGGCAAGTGCTCCCTGGATTCCAATGGTGTGGCGTTTGCTGATTCTTTACTCTACACAGTACATTCCTATGCTTCGTACTATCGGCGATGAGAGCACTGGTTCATGGTTGGACCGCATTCAACGTTCTGCCAACGTCATCTTGAAGAATCCAACTCATGTGTTGGGCTTCAACGAGCCGGATATCTGCCAGTAAGTACTTGTTTTTCGCTCCGACATGTCGCGACGGGCAGGTGACACGCACCCTATCAGGCGACATTCTTCCCAAAACACCTTGTGAATCGGGCTGACATTCCACCAGGAACGGAGGTGGTGGCTCTTGCATTGCCGTCGAGGACGCTGTCACAGCTTGGAAGAAGTTCATGGACCCTGCGAAAAAGTTCAAGGATCTCATGTACCTTGGCTCGCCCGCCGTTTCCAACTCGGAAGGTGTGGGTGAAGGCCTGGCCTGGCTGAAGACCTTTATGGACAAGTGCGATGATTGCGACATCGACTTCATCTGCGTACATTGGTCAGTTTCTCCGCTCCTTTTACTCTGACCAAGAAACATGCTTACACCATTATAGGTACGGCCAGGCCAAAGACGCCGAGAAGTTCAAACAGCACGTCGTCAGTGCTCGCAAGATCGCCCAAGGTCGGCCTATCTGGGTCACAGAGTTCTACGCAGACGGCACCGATGACGAGCAGAAATTATTCCTCGACTCTGTGCTACCTTGGATGGACTCTTCGCTTGACATCCACCGCTACGCGTATTTCATGGCTGCACCCGGCTTTCTGGTCCTCACCAACGGAACGGCCCTGTCATCGGTTGGAACTCATTTCAACACTTTGGACACTATTCAAGCAGCCAAAGATGCGAAGGACAAGGCCTCCGGTTCTGGCAAACAGCCAAAGCGTGATGTCGAATTCGCAGTACTCCAGCGTGCGCAGTCTGATGCTTCACCATCCGGCGAGTCGGACAAACCCGCAGCCTCCATCATCCAGGTCCCCGAATGCGAGAAGGGAAAATGCGCCATCTGTAACAACAAGTTCTGCACCTGCCAACCATGCGACGGCGGCAAGAAATTCCGCCATGCGCAGCGCTCACTCCCAGTGTCGAACAGCGCGCAATCTGATGCTCCAGCACCCAAAGCACCTCAAACGTCGGGTAACTTCACGATGAGCCCAGCCGCCTGCCAGCGAGGATGGTGCTACACCTGCGCCCACACCTTCTGCGCCTGCCAGCCATGCAAGAACAAAGAAGGGCGCCGCTCTGTGCACAAACCCTTGGCTCCAGCACCTCTTCTGAAGCGCCAGTTCAACGATTCTACTTCACCGGAGCTCGCGCCTGATGATTCCGGGAAACACAAGGGCTGCAAGTGCTGCGCTGGGCCAGACTGGCATAGGATTTGCTTCCCGTGCGTTTGTGAGGATAAGGGCGTTGGTAGGTCGCATAGGATTAGGTTGGGTGTGGGAATGAAGCCAGTGCCGGGGAATATGACGGCAGTGCCAGAGACTTTGACGGCAGTGTCAGAGACTTCGACGCCAGTCACAGACAAGTCAGTCTCAGCACCCATCGAGAAGCGCAAGACACCAGCCGATCCAACCGACCCCAACAACCTCAACGCCCGCCAATTCTGCCGCTGCTGCAACAAAGGACTGTGCTGGACATGCGCATGCAAAAAGCCGCTCCCGATCGGTACTCCAGTCCCAACACCCCAAGCCACCTCATCTCCAACACCACTCCCACCCACCCTCGCCCTCGGCCCCAACCACATGCGCCACCTCGCCAAGCGCAAAAAGTGCCACTGCTGCCCCAAGATGTTCGTCAAATGCTACGCGTGCCAATGCGGCAAGGAAGGCGCGCGGCCGGGCAAAGCGGGTGGGAGGGCTGGTATGCGTGAATTTGGCGCCGTGGAGACGGGGAATTTTGGTAAGATTCCTGATCCGGAGGAGATGAGTGGGAAGGAATGTCGGTTTGCGGGATGGGGGTGGGTTTGTCCGGAGGGGGTGGAGGGATTGGTGGTTGAGGAGGGTGTTGGGGGTAAGGATGGGGAAGCATTGAAGAATGGGGCTGAGGGGCAGGTTGGTGATGGGATCAACGACTTCGCTGGTACAGTGCCTGACGCCGTCCTCCCACGCGAAGCGAAGGATAACGTCGAGAAATCTAACTCCGACACCACACGCCACAGCATCCTCGAACTCGGCCCCAACGCCCAGGCAGACATTACCAAGCGGAAGAAATGCCAGTGCCGTCACCCGGGTAAGGAGCGAGAAGTTTATGAGTGCGAGTGCAAGTATGGGAGGAAAGATTGAGTGGGTGGTTGGTAATAGGGATAGGAGGTGGTGGTAATGGAATGGATGGAGTAATGCTGGCGGATGATGATGTACAGTAGATCAAGGACTGGACTGGGCTGGGCTGGCGTTACGGTGGACTAGACGTTTAGCTTGGACTTGGGGGTTGTGGTGGCTGGTGTTTGGCTAGGACGCTGTGGCTCTTTGAATGGATCAGAAATGAATAATCAACGAGAATGTCTCGTGAGAATTCTGTGAGCGATTGGGTAATGTTCTCGAGACTAGAGAGGGTGTGCGTACCGTGGTTCCCGTTTTCATCCACAGCCATATACTGCTTTTTCTTTGTTTCACGTCTTCCTTGTTGTGCGAGCTTTCTCGGGGTCTTGTCGTAACTCGTGGTCCACTAGCTCTAGCAGGGGCGTTGCCTGTGATCTTTTATCGTCGTCGGCAAAGTCCACGTCGCGCAGTAACCTTCGACTCGCCCATTGGATCTCCGCCACGGCATATCCCCTAAAAGAACAGCACTTCCACTAACAACGTTTCCCAAATCCACATAGTATTCGTACATACACATACATCAACCCTACATCTTCCCCCCCGTCAACACCTCCGCAACCCTCTTAACCCTCTCCTTCGCCAACCCCACGCCCTCCCCTCCCCTCAACTTCTCCAACATATCGCCCACGCCCTCAGGCATCGTCCCATGCCACGGACTCAAGCCCTCCCTCCCCTCGCCCCGCGGGCCCATATCGCCCTTGTTATTCCAGCCCATGGGCTCCTCCTCGGTCCCAAACGTTGCGTCAATCGCCTCGTCCAGCTGCGCCTCACTCACGACAAACGTGCGTGCATTAACGTACAGGTCGTGTAGCCGAGACTTGCGCACGGCCATTTCGCGGCGCTGGCGTGCGTTATATGAGATCCGTTGAGCGGCGATTTTCTCGGGGGTGCGGATGTTAGCGTGGGGATTCTTGGATGCGAGGAAGGTGCGGAGAGCGGGCTGGATAGAAGTCGCTGTCAGAACGTCTGTGTCGCGTGGGGGCGCCATTGCGCGCGCTGTCTTGTCTTTGTAGACGGCTTGCACTTTGGCTAGTTGCTGTGCCTCATTGGCCAACTTTCTCTCATACAGCTGCTGCACGCCTTCGCGCAGTGAGGTGCGGCGCGTGGAGGCGAGGCGCTGCTTGTACAGGCGGTACTCGACGTCGCGGCTGTGGGGCCCGGGGGCCTTGGGGTCTTTGGGCGTGCGGGTGGTGCGGTTGAGGAACCCGATGGAGTGTTTGGGGCGTGGGTTGCGGGTTTTGAAGACGTCGCGCGGGACGGGCAGGTGGCCTTTGGGCTTGGGGTCGAGGGGGAAGGTTGGCTGGAGGGGCTTGGGGACGTCGATGTAGTTTGGGGACTGGGGGCCGAGGGCGAGAATCGACGGGGTGGATGTGAAGGAGCGTCGGCCATTGTGGGATGGGATGGCTGACCGCGATGGCCAGGGATAGCGGACGGGTATTCGTGGCGGCATGGTGATGATGTGTGTGTGTGGAGTGAATGTACTGCACTCACTGCGGAGTTGGTCTCGGTGGTGTCGGTCGTGACTGCAGAAAAGTCCTGCCAAGAGATTTAGCGCGCCTTCCGCGAGAAAAAGTTCGGGCGTATTTCGACCTCCACCTCTGCACTTCCACGACGCCAACGACGACAACACAAGGAGACTGCCATGGGTAACGCAAAGAAAGATGCGAGTCGCAAGGAGCGGCAGGGCAAGACGGGCGATGGCATGGCCAACGTCAAGACCAAGGGCGAGAACTTTTACCGGTATGTCTTTGCGACGATGCGACGAATTTTGGTGGTGCTAATTTCTATGTTCAGATCTGCGAAGAAGGTCAAGGTCCTCAAGCGCCTGACTGACGGCAAGGCCACGCGCAATGCCAAGGGAGACATCACCCAGGCCGCCTCGTATCAAGGACGAGAAGCGCCCATTGCCCGCGTCGAGCCCAACAGGAAGTGGTTCAACAACACGCGTGTCATCTCGCAGGATGCCCTCGAGTCCTTCCGCTCGGCCGTGCAGGCACAAGCGTCGAACCCGCACACGTACCTGATGAAGCGCAACAAGCTGCCCATGAGCTTGATTGAAGAAAAGGGCAACATCAACGGCCTCAAGCAGCACGCCGCAAAGATCGCCGTCGAGTCGCAGCCCTTCAGCGACACATTCGGGCCCAAGATGCAGCGCAAACGGCCAAAGCTCGACTTCAGCACCATTGAAGATCTCGCTGGCCGGACGGGCACTATGCACGACACGTACATTGAGCGACTGGAGCAAGCCCACCTGCTCTCTGGCAACTCGGGCGATCCTGAGGTGACCAACGACAACCCTGACGGCGACTTTGCGCAAGCACGAGAATTTATCTTCATGAAGGGTACTAGCAAGCGTATCTGGAACGAGCTGTACAAGGTCATTGACTCGAGCGATGTCATTCTGCATGTTCTCGATGCCCGCGATCCAGACGGTACGCGGTGTCGCAGTGTGGAGAAGTATATTCGAACAGAAGCGCCACACAAGCATCTCGTCTTCGTACTCAATAAGGTCGATCTCGTCCCTTCGAAAGTCGCAGTAAGTCCTCTCCTTTCGCCTTTCCTTCCCCCATCGTCTTCTATGCTCTCCATGTGATGCACACCCTCCTTAAGTCAAGGACCATCTCCTATTCCTATGAATTGGTTCTGTTACAAGCTGGGAAGAATAAACGCGACTCGCTCGCCCGCGGTCGTTTTGGCCAACGGCTAGACCGGCTTCCGTTTTGGTTGCTGGTCGCTAGAGTTGCAGAGTGATTTGTTTGAGTTGAGATCCGTCTCTGCGCGCAAGCTGCAGATAGGTGGCGGTTCTCTTAGTAATATTTCGCACATTCCTTCGTCTTTAAACTCTACTTTGTATGAATTTGAACGGTGGAGACTGACATCTTGAAAGGCTGCTTGGGTGCGACATCTGGGAAAAGAGTTCCCAACACTAGGTGAGTACCACAATCCCATGCCTATGTACACGCAGCTGACACGATTCCAGCTTTCCACGCCAACATCAACAACTCCTTCGGCAAAGGCTCCCTCATCGCCCTCCTCCGTCAATTCTCCTCCCTGCACTCCGATCGCAAGCAAATCTCCGTCGGCATGGTCGGCTACCCCAACACGGGCAAATCCTCCATCATCAACACGCTCCGAAAGAAGAAAGTGTGCGTCGTCGCGCCCATTGCCGGCGAGACAAAGGTCTGGCAGTACATCACCCTCATGAAGCGCATCTACATGATCGACTGCCCAGGCATCGTGCCCCCGAATCACGACGACACGGACGAAGACTTACTTCTCAGAGGGAGTGTGAGAGTAGAAAATGTAGAATACCCAGCGCAGTACATCGAAGCTGTGCTCAGAAGGGTGCAGCCTCGCCACTTGCAGCGCACGTACGAGCTCGAGGGCTACAAAGACGGCGTCGAATTCCTAGAAATGCTGTGCCGCAAGAGCGGGCGCTTACTCAAAGGCGGCGAAGCAGATATCGACGGCGCAGCCAAAATGGTCCTGAACGACTGGATACGCGGCAAGATACCGTGGTTCACGCCGCCGCCGTACAAGGAGGGAGAAAAAGAGGCGAGCGGACCGATTAAGGAGGATCGCGCTGGGTTTTTGGGCGAGATGAGTAAGAAGAGGAAGAGAGATGGTGCGTCGACGACGACGGGGAGTGTGGCTGCTACGACGGATGCGTCTGGTGCGGCGCAGAGTGAGGTTGATGCTGAGGAAGATGAGGAGTTTGGGGGGTTTAGCGAAGCGGATGGTGAGGGTTTGGAAATTGATGGAGATGAGGATGTGGAGGTATCGGATGATGATGATGATGATGAGGAGGGTGGTACGCTTTTGGAGGGAGAGGACGATGTGGTAAGCGAGGACGAAGATGAGGAGGATGTTGAGGAAGAAGTCGCTGCTATATCTGAGGCACTAGCTAAAGCGAAGAAAAGGCAAAAAATAGAGTAGGTGGTAGTAGGTCACGACGATGATAATGATACCCCTTGACGAGCATTTTTCCCGTCTTTTGCACCGCTTTCGAGTCGTGATCGCCCTCTCCCTCTTTTGTCCTACAGAATCTGCTAAATGCAGGGGTGTCAACCCGTTATGGAGAGCACCGATGACCGTCCGAAGTATTCTTATGCTCGCTTCCCACGCTACTCAAGCAATACTTACATCGCGATGCAGCCAATCAAACGTCCTTAACGACTACTCGAGCTCCCCCAGCGTAGAATTCTCATGCGCTTTCCAATCCAATACTTCACGCCGCCCGGGAAACATACAGATCGTTCTTGTTTATTGTACCTCCATGGCTTGGTCCAATACTTACGTGGATCTATAGTTCGCACAGCACAAACACAACTATATAACAAGCCCTTCGTCCTCGCACCACCACACCACCACACCACCAGCCCGTCCCACAAACCCTCCATCTCATCAAAGTCACTCTATCCACAATGCACTTCCCCACCACCACCCTGTCCCTCCTCCTCAGCACCGTTTCCGCAATCGACATCCGCCTGTACTCCCCCGAAAACGGCCCCTGCAACGGCGCAGCAATCGGCTGCGCGAACATCAACCCCGGCGTAAGAAACAGCTTTCCCTCACTCACTCTCCCTTTCTATGTAGCATACTCAATTCCTATATCACAGGTATGCTGTTTCTCCGGCGACTTCAGAAGCTATGCAGGCTGGGTCCCCGTGCCGCGCGACTGGCGCATCACAGTCCAATACGGCGCGTCAGATAGCTGCGCAGATTCGCGGCGCGAATTATATATTCACGCCTGCTGGGGAACTGCGGGAAGGGCGGCCTGCGAGTGAGGAAGCGGGGTGTCAGCGGGCGGATACGTATTTTGGGGTGGATGGGGTTAGGTATGATGTTGGTGTGTTGGATGATGAGGGGGTGGAGGTGTTGATGGGGTTTGGGGGGAATGGGTCGGTGGTGGGGGAGTTTCTTGGGGGGATTAAGGGGGTTAGGAGGATGTAGGTGGCTGGTTCGTTTTTGTTGGAAGGCTGTGAGGTGGAGATGAGGTTTGATGGGTGGAATGGGCATTGTAGTTGGTTGGTGGAGTGATAGTGTGGGAATGGAGGGGCAGTGGTGGCGTGGCGGATGTTGTAGTAGCGCAAATCAGACAGGACAGTGCGGTATGAAATGTTCGTTCGAAACTTCTGGTACGTTACAGGCAGAAGGGTGAGGATTGCTGCTTCAAATGTTGAAGTTGAGGCCTAGCCATATCCGTGTTCGACATGCCCCGCACACGGCAACGCGGGGTCCGTCTGCCTGTTAGATGCGCTGCGATGTGACTGCAGGTGCGTTCCTACCACCGGTGGTGAATTCCTATATTTTCCCTTGCGTCTGCGACTAAATTAACGCGGCGTTGATGACATGCAAATGGATGCTACCGCCTGTCCCAACATACGAGGGAAAGTTACAGGGGTAGCTCCAACGACTCCCTCTCTATCTATCCTAGTATATTGTACGATAATAGCCTATAAGAGAGGCTCTCTTGCTACAGCTTCTCGATGTTCTTGCTTATGATACTTTGTTTTATTCGCTTACTTCGACTATTGCAATCCTGGCACTTTCCCTCGTATGCAGAAGGAGGCGGTAGAGTCAACCAAAACTTCTAGACATTGGCCAAGGCCAGATAGAAGCGCCCCTTTACTGTGCCATCACCTCGCGTCGAAGCGGCACAAAGTGCCCTGCTGAAGCGCTTACCAGTATCAACTCAACTCACAGGGATATTGACGGTGTCATGCGTCTCTCGTGGTGGACTTTCGGCTTTCATCGTGCATCTGTGCATTTGTGGATCTAAAATGCACGATATACAATTTCGGTCCCCGATGCAATCGCATGATCTACGACTTTGAAACACTTATGCAAAGTACTGTGAATGGCACCGGACTTGCACACGCGGATGTACGGGTCAACCGCTGCCATGGACCCAGCTGACCAATCACTACGCGTGGCTAAACACGCCTGCTGTCAAGGCTGCTGCACCCAAGCGGCGTCCAGTCGCGTTTGCTGCAACTTCGCTTGGCTGTGCCAGGCACAAACCCAGCATATGGCAAGAGCTTTTCTTTGTTATCCTCTCATAAATACCCACGACGCGGGACAGTCTTGCTGAACGCCGATGATGGCAAACTCAAAGTACCTGCTCACGTTCGGGGCGCCAATCGTCACCATCGTCTTGTATATTCTGAAAGTCGGATATGGACGGCGTTCGAGGATTGATGCGCTTCGGAAACAGGGCGTGGTAAGGGCGCGATGATGGGCTTGAAGGGAGATTTGCTAATAGCATTACTTCAGGCGATGCCAGCAGGCTGGAGTTGGTGGTTCGGACACCTTCTCGTTCTCGACAAGAAGCTCAAGCCGCTTCCTCCAGATGTCAATGTCTACATGGCCATGGACGACCTCGTTCGCGACCATGCAGATACCGAAGTCTTTCTCATGGACTACTGGCCAATATACGACCCCGTACTGATGATTTTTGGACCGGAAATGGCACAGCAGGCTTCGATCAAATACGATCTTCCCAAACCGCAGCACCAGGAAGATGGATTCAGGCCTATTATTGGGGGATCCAGTCTCATCACAATGAACGGCGAGGAGTGGAAGTTGTGGAGATCGCTGCTTAATCCGGGCTTTAGCGCATCGCATATGCTTAGTCTTGTCCCGAGCGTTGTTGATGCTGTGGATGTCTTTTGTCAGGTGTTGAGGGAAAGGGTTCACACGGGCGTGTTCTTGATGGATGATATGGCTATGGATTTGGCTATGGATGTCATTACACGGACTACGCTGTAAGTATATGTACTTTTTGCGCGGCGCGCGGCAAGTGCTAACAGTTGCACAGTGATACCAATCTGAACAACCAGCGGGAGCACCACAGATTTCCACATGCCATGAGGACCATCATTCACTGGCACTCCTTCTGGGACCCCCGCATCCTCCTCAACCCCCTACGCATCCCCGTGCAATTCTACTACAGCCGTGTAATGAGTTCCTTCATCCGCGGCGAAGTCCAGAGCCGCTTCGAAGAAATGAAAAGACACAAATCAAACGACACCAGCCCAGCCACCGGAGAAAAAGCAAAGTCCGTCATCGCCCTCGCACTCCAAGAGTACATTTCCCGCAAACTCCAAGACGGCAAAACCAAGATCCAAGACCTCCATCTCGACGACGGATTCGCCCGCCTAGCCTCCAACCAAATGCGCCTCTTCATCTTCGCGGGCAACGACAGCACCGCAGCAGCCATAACATTCACCTACCACGCGCTGCACCTGAACCCGTCTGTCCTCGACCAACTGCGCAACGAACACGACACCATCTTCGGTAATGATCCGTCCGCAGCGGCGGACATGTTACGTAGCCAGCCCGCGCTGCTCAACCAATGCCGCTACACAATGGCCGTCATAAAAGAAACATTGCGCCTCTGGCCCCCTGCATCCAGCATGCGCGACGGCATCCCGGGTGTATCCCTCGTCGACAGAAAAGGCACAGCCATACCCACAGCTCACCTCAACGCGACAATAATGCACAATTACATACACACCAATCCGCGCGTCTGGCCCCGCGCAAATGAATTCCTGCCCGAGCGCTGGATGGTGGGTTCAGAGCACGAATTGTATCCGCCGCCTGGCGCGTACAGGCCTTTTGAACACGGGGCCAGGAATTGTATTGGGCAAACGCTCGTGTATAATGAGCTGCGGGTCGTGCTGGTTATGACGGCGCGGTCATTTGTGGTTGAGCCGGCGTATGGGGAGTGGGATGCTGGGTTGAGGGGGAGGGAAGGGGTTGTTGGGGGAGTATTGAGGAGGCTGGGGCTGAGGGGAGAGACTTGCAAGGTTGTGGGTGGGGAGAGGGCGTATCAGACGTCGAAGTCGGGGGCGAGGCCGGCGAATGGGTACCCGTGTCGTGTTAGTCTTGTGGAT
>Ga0265780_10009363_pt1 | contig 11754 bp, 12 predicted proteins | sample P1T30metagenome_FD_192432 | JGI IMG/M metagenome (GOLD analysis project Ga0265780, IMG submission 192432) | Plant litter microbial communities from East Loma Ridge, Irvine, California - P1 T30 | ecosystem: Environmental > Terrestrial > Plant litter > Unclassified | place: USA: California... | reverse complement strand
TTGGGGCTGAAGGTTGGATATTAGAAAGTGTGCAATTAGATGAGTAAAATCTGTAAGTTACCAACAGAATACTTGCACGCCATCGTACGCGTTTCCACCTCCAATTTGGGATTTTGCTGACGTCCTGATCAACACTGCGCCTTGTTATTTGGCCGCTGACATTATTCTACGTGTGCCTTATGCCCAATTCCTTGATTGTGAGCATCTGGATCTCATGGAAATTTTGGAACAGATCCAATAATGTATCGAAATGAATCGAAGTTTGTATCTGTATGAGGAAATAGGGAGAAGGAGCGGCGGGGCGTGAGGTAGAGAAGTTTTGTAACAATAAAGTACACCAAATGAAGAGATGGCGTGGGGGGGCACTTGCGCTTCGCAAAGCGGCCATCGGGGAAGTCTCCTTCATCATCACTCCTCTTGTTGGAAGCAAAGAGAAAGCAGTGTACAACTTTCGCAAAATAAATAGCTATCGTTGTTTCTACAAAATGCACAGATGTGGTACTACCTACCTTCGCGTTACCCCTCGAGATGAGGCAGAGCGCGCACGACCAGCTCCCGCTGCTCCCTGTCCTACGAATCCCACGGCAAGCATGCTGGGAAATTACCGGGAAATGCCTGCCAGATTTCAGTAAGAAGCACAATCAAGTTTAGCAACCTTTCTATGTCGCCCTCTTCGTCGTCTGTCTTATCTGCTTTCGCAACCTCGTCAGAATTGGCTCATGATCATGCTGGGAGGCCGCACCTGCCGCGGCTCCATGTTGCGGTGTTGCAGTATCTACGTCTTGCTACTCTGCCCCGGAGACTGGTAGCTGGTTTCCTCGCGCATCCAAGGTGCCTGCTGGCCCCGCGCCACCAGTCATCTCGTACTCTTCCTGACGCTCAGTCGGTGGAGGACGAACATATGTAACCCCGTATTCCAAGTCATCGATATACTCAGCTTGCTGGAATGAGCTGGCATCTGATCGAGGCGCCGTTGCAGGCGAAGAATCGTCTTCATCCGCGTGGCCTACATAATTCGACCGAGCCGCTGAACACGACTCGCACGAGGTATTACTCTCGACGTTGTCGGTGCTGCATTTTGGACTAGTCCAGGTTTCTTCGACGTATGCGAGATTCGATTGACATCCTGATCCAGGCTTAGTAGGCGGCTTCTTCCTCCCCAGGATGCTGGTTCCCAAGCCTGCCTTCGATGCTGATCTCGTGACAGGGCCCACGTTGAACGGCTGATTGTTGGATTGTTGCTGAGCTTCCTGAAGCCTTGCAATTAGGCTTGTGTTACGAAGAGGCGCGTCACTTGATGCTCCAGACCCAAGTGGAGCGAATTGTACCTTCTTCGGTGCCTTTGCAGGTGTTGACTCGTTCCCTTGACGAGGCTTTTCGGCTAATTTCGAAGGCTCCAACGACTTTGAAATCTTTTCTAATTCCTCTCGTGCCTGAGAAACATCAGTATTCCTGTGCGGAGTCGTTTAGTTAGCTGGATTGTTGCTTACTGGCTCTGTCTTCGCTTCGGCGGTCGATTGAAAGGATGGGTTGGGATACCTCGCTTTCGACTGCAAAATAATTTTCTCCCATCGTCGAGAAGTCTTTGTCGGCTCGTATCTAGCAGACCTAGTTGGTGACTCGGCGAAGGTGGGCGACTTCGGGGAAGGGACCGATGGGACTGTAGATGTCATCGCCTTCATCGCTGGCCCTCGTTTCGCTGGCCCTCGTTTCGAGGTCACTGATGGGGACGCGATCGTTGACGCTGACCTTCCACGTGTCTTCTTCATCGACGGGTTTGTCTTGGGTACTACAGCTGGTATCAGGTGTTGTGAAAGTAGCACTGCATCTTGACGTGGTAAGGGTGCTTTGTCTCCCACTCTACGCATGACACTTGGTTGCTCAGTGTCTTCCGAGCGGTGTTCCAGAGCACTCGACCCCTTCACCGTGGGACCATGTGCAATGCCTTTAGGCTTTGGACCAGGTCCCTGATTCTTTCCTTGTGCTCCAATCCTTTTCGCTCCTGCGACCATTTTTGTTTCCTGCTTTCGCGGGCCATGTTCGTCACGTTTTGTGTCGTTCTCGATGCCTTCCGGGTTCCTCGCATGTCTGTAGTACTTCTTAGGAGCTGTCGATTCTCGGGAAAGCCGCTTGTGCCTTGGAGCGATCCACCATTTATCAGCGCACTCCATCGAGACGGACAGGATCTGGCGGCCAAGTACTGGTGCGCGTTCAGCGATCCAAGGTACAATGTAGTGGCCAACATCGGAAATGCGGAAGCGGCCTGCATTCTGGCTCTCGCGCAATTCTGGTGTCACTCGGACCTTACGTGTCGAACGGGTGCTTTGTGTTAGAGGTCCGGTGGTGGGCTCATCATCGTTTTCCTCACGGCTACGTTTTCTAGGCTGGCTGTCGGCAGGCATCCAAGGACCTGTGGATGTCGGTGCTACGTTGCTATCAAGACGCGGATGATAGAATAGGGGGCGTTTATCGGTTGGCAGGAAAGGCCATTGTCTGTTGTTGAATTCATGCATCTTGTTGGCAATTTCTGAGTTTTGGGTTCGTCGAGAGGATGTTGTTTGCTCTGCGATGTTGCTGGTAGTTGGAGACATGTGTTCCTGCGATGATATGACGAGGGAACAAAGCGCGAATGTGGGGGACAAAGGAATAAATGTATGGTGTTATGTTCAATACAAAGACACGTTGTGACGAAACATATCGCATTGTTTGCGCCGTGCTCATTATGGTAAGACAATGGAAAATCGGTAAGTTGTTCAACATAGTTGGACAGGAATGGAGCGCTGGTTTGTAGAACAAGCAAGTCCAATTTGATCATCCATCTCAACCTGGGCAGAGAGCATGAACTTGATGACTGGACTAACGAATAGCAAAACCTAATTCAAGGACATGGATACATTTGGAAATGAAGGCACGGGTGGTCTGCTTTTGGACGAAACCAAGTGTCGAAATTACACGATGAGCCTGCGTGATCGCGGAGCGCATTTCGACGGGAATCGCATGGAGCGATTAGATCCAGACCGTGCTTTTCAAAGCTGTTGATTGATCGGAAAAGATGAACAGATGCACCGATCATCTCCACAGTTAGTTAATAAGGGTTGACCAGCCAACAATTCATAGTACTCAGCCTCACAGCGTTCTTTCCTCGCTCTTACATATTCTGATCTTTCTCCGTCGCGCCGTCTTCTGTGACGTCAATGCTCTCCGCGCTCAATGGAAGATGTTGTTTCCCGGAGGCGTTTGCTGCTTCATCAGCTTCTGTGGCGCTCTTAAATCCCGATACGTCAAGCCCAGTTTGCCTGTGGAGGCCACTGGGAGGCGTTTCGTCGTTGGAAGGACGTGTCTGCCCGGCACCTCCTTGAATTCCTTTGGTAGAGTTATTAGTAAGAATGCTTTTGATTCAGCTATTCGATTTACGAGACTTAGTGGGCGTTTGAGGATGAGATCCGGATCTCCAGTTCTCGATCGAAAGGACAGTTAGGATACCTTGGCGACGTCTTCCTGAGGAAGCCGTGGTGTCCGGCGCTAGAGGGACTGGCATTCGTACTCGCACTTGCACTTGATCTGTCGGTGCTGCCCTTGGCCGTATCGACGAGTGTTGCTACATGATTAGCGATCTTTCCTCCGCATTCCTCGACCTTGGATTGTCCCTGCTCAGACTTGACGTGCTCTCTTGCTAAAGCAACAAGCTCTTCTAGAGGTGCCGCGATGAGGTCGGCAGCATGGTCTAGAGCCTCTTGATACGAGCGTTCAGCGACATCAGTAGCGGGCAAGGGGCTGCCGCCGTGCGCCATACCTTCTGCAAAGTCTTTGCGCATGGCTGCGAAAGCATGACCGAGACAGTACGAATATGCGTGCCACAGCTTGAGGTACGAAGCCATGAGGAAGAGACCCAGTAATACCAGGGTGGTGACGATGGGCCTGATGTGGTAGGGGTCGTTGAGGCACCCAGCGGCGGGAATACCCGCGTGCAGGACACATGCTGGCGCAGCACAGTACGTAGCCATTATCAGAGAGGCGTAGGTGCTGCGAGACGCTACTGTATTCGCTCTCGATCCGTTCGGGGCTTCGTGTTCTTCACGGTGTTCTTGCGCTGGTTGGGTCTGCGCATCGTTTGTACCAGGCTCGTGGAGTGGTGGTGTACGCTCGTCATCTTCTTTCTGCAGTCCGCGTTGCCCGAGTTGCTTTTGCGAAGCCGCAGCCGTGCCGATCTGATTTTGGGAACGGCCAGGTAGTCGCATAGATATCGAAACGGGCGGTGGAGTCGTGGGACCAGCCTTTGATGCCTCATGCTCAACGCGTGATATGCCTGGATTCGTCGCCATGCTGAGAGAACCAGTTGTGGTGCGGGTGAGATGAGACTACATCCTACCAAGCTGGTCAATATAACCTTTAGAGTTCCCAAGATTGATCTTCGCTTGCTGCATGATAAACGAAAGAAACCACGGGAAGGACAATTGACATGAACAAATGTGAGGCAAGTAGCCTGCCAGCTTTGCCGCAAGAATACCATGAAGTGTGTCAAGCAAGCTTGTGCAGCGCTGAAGGTTTCCATGGCTTCCCTTGGAAGCTGGCTGTAGTCTGGTAACGCTTGGATGTGTTGTTAGCTATCCAGCATCGGAGGAGCCTCATGGAGATTCGTCGAGATGTTAAGTACAGCCGACGACTTTGCGCGACAGGCAAACTTCTCCAGCAACGCCTTGGTGTAGAAGTTTCGGTTTTTGACGATGCTGATCGTGAGCGCATGCTGCAGTCTGGAGACGCGTGTCACCAGACGCACTTGGTTCTAATTGCAGAAATAAAATATCTGGTGTACTCGGTGTCCGTAATGCAAAAGGCGCACGATTGGGGCGGTTTTTGACGATCAATTGATGCCTCGACCCATAAAGCGATATGACAGAATAGCTACCTGGCGTGAAGCACTAGCATGCACGCAATACGGTAGCAACGCGTCTCGTGGCTGTGTTACGCTTGAAAAAGTTCCATGATTTATGTGGTTGAGATCCTGTCTGGGTGGAAAGGGAAAGGGGTTGCGCAGATTTGTTAGGCTTGCCGTTTTGTCCGGAGAAGTGGCGTCCGGATCGGAGGCACCGATCTCGTCGAACATGATGCCCTAAGGTCTGTCATACCAGCACCACAAGCCCTCAACCACCAGATCCAAAGCTTGCACACGATACAGCAACACGCAGCGACAAGAGGCATTCAGTCATGCTTTGCAGCCAAGCGATGTCGAAAAAGTCGTTCTTTGGATCCGTTGTTTGCACCGGCACCATTCCACTCTCACGACCCCTAGACTTGGCTACCGTCGTCTGATTCGTTGCCAGAAGCGTACATCTCCACCCAAATGTGGCTAAGGACGGCTGTTCGGACGCTTCCTTGCACCGCCAGAGGGACAGCATCCGCCAAGCCCAATCTCGAACCCGGCATGGCGCCTCCTGCACGCCCCAGAGGTGGCTTGGCTGGGCTGACGGCTGACCATCCTGAGTTGATCAACCCTTTAAAAGTGCTGGCCCCCGAACCTCACTGCGACTCCGTCCCCTTAAAACGTCAGCACGACCTTGCCATTCTCTCTGTCACCAATTGGGCACCCGCGAACGTTCCTGTAATCACGTTGCCATGATGAAGCTACCGTCGGCCGCAGGGCGGAGTCCGCTGTTCGCCCTGGCCGTGAGCGCCGGCGCGGTGATTCTCTTCATCTTTGGATTTATGGCTTGGCAGAGCCCATCACGGATACCCCAGGCCTTTCACGGTGACTCTGGGCATGTTGAGACGTATGTTCATTCCATCGCATCGCACATGGGACAAAAGGCTCCCCAAACTTTTGGCTGTTTGTTGTGAGACGAGCCAAAAAACCGCGACTGACATCGAGTCCTGTAGTCCCCACCACGCCGAGACCTCTCCTCTGTCCATCAATGAGATTATCCGCCTTCTGTACGCGCCACTGAAGGCATCACCGACCGAGCCATTCATCCGTGAACCCAACGGCAGCCATATTGAGCTACCGCCGAATCCGCGATACACAAAGAACCTGGGCAAGGACGTCCTGATCCTAGATCTCGAGACGCGGGATCTGCAGTCGTCGGAAGCTTATCAGAAGGGCGAATATGACTGGCGTAATATCAATCACGTCTCAGGGGGTATCTTCAATCACTACACCTACGCGCAAATCCACGGCTACGACTACAAATTCATCCACGCACAGAACTTCGAAGACAGGCATGCAACGTGGATCAAGCCCTCGGCGCTGGCAAACCACATCAAGAACTACAAGTTCATTGTGTTTCTCGATGCCGACGCGGCCTTCCGCTTCCTCCACGTTCCGATTGAATGGATGTTAAACTACTGGGACATTACGCCGAAGCACGCCTTCACCATGGCGAAAGACCCGTGGTCGCCCGAAGAACCACAATTTAATTCTGACCGCTTCAACCGCTCATACACAAATACCGGCTTCATGGTCGTGCAGAATACCGAAAACACCATGCCTATGTTGAAGGCGTGGCATGAATGCCCCGAGGACACGCGCTACGCCAATTGTTCGCAGTGGAAGACACCCAAGTTCCATGAACAATCTGCGTTTGGCGAATACATCCGCTACGACTACGAAGACTACATCAAGGAATTGGACTGCGGGCAGGCAAATGGCTTCCCAGGTGTTGAAATCAGCAACTGCCAGGGCAAATTTATCCGCCACTACTGGTTCGAAAAGCACCTGGTCAAGGTCGACTTCCGCGAAAACATGATGAACGCCATCACCCTGCCGATACAGAAGCTCTTTGTTGAGAACATCGACGGCAGCATCATCACGAAGACGGAAGAAAATGTAATTCATTAGCGATTTTTTTCCAACAATTTGGTCATTGCACAACAGAGCTGGAAGAGGAGGTTTTTGCATAGCATAGCGTCGCATTTGCATGGTGTTCTTGGGATTGGTTTGGATAGGATTTGGGCATTTTCATCAGGCTTCGGCATGGCTATCGCATCGAACTGGGTTCTTCGACGCGATGATACCACAACACGATGACGCGTTGCATCGTTACTCGACTTTGTTCTTCATGTTACTCTGTGGAACCCGGCTTGCTTTCCGTCACACTCGGGACGCACGTGGCTGCTGTCGCTCCACCTCATTCCGCACTGTACCACCACCGTCATGTGTCACCTGCCGACTTCGAGCCAACGATGAGGCCTCTTCACATTCGCATCGAAACCGGCTGGAGCGCTATCAACTCCAGGCAAGACTCTCAATGTACGCCATGCGCCAAGCCACTATTGCATGCATGATGTCAGTGATCCTCAGGGACGCTGTTCATGATTTTCAGGGGACCGATCTTGAAGCCTCCGATCCCGGCCTCTGTGCCGCGATCCTGCATGACGAAAGGAAAATCACAGGCAGACAGCGTGCAGCTTGGAGGTTCGGCCGACGCAATGATGGCGAGGATCAGCTCCTGTAAGAGGACACGATGTGAGAGTCAGCAGTGCGCAGTTTTTTACTTGCCGCAGGCGAAGGGAAGGAGAGCAGAACATTTTGGAGACCGGCGATTCCGGGCCGGTCACTCCAACACCGAGCGATCAACGTGCCAGAGCGCACCAATCATGCCCTTGAAAACGCAGGATGACTGTTTCCATGCGAATGTACCAAAAATCCTCTATTTGGCTATCAATGGTCGAGAAGAACAATTATACCAGCGCTTCGCAGTCAGTTGCCTCGCGAATCCCTAGCGAAAATAGCAACCTGTTTGAACACCAAGCGCACCATGCATGTATTCTATCATCCTTGACCATAAGAATAACAATCAAATTCCAAATCGCCTACTCCTCTTTCTCCCGCCACTTCTCAATCCACTTACCCAACTTATCCAAATCATCAAGCAGCTCCTGTACCGCCCGATCAAGTTCGTAACCTTCGAGGCTTCGACAGTGCGCCAACTGTCTGCGCACAATTGACCCAACACAATAAGAAGCTGGGACAGGATTGGTGTTGGCACGTAGTTGCGCCCAGAGCTTCTCGAGGTCGTGGGAGTTTGCAGTCGAATGTAGGACGTGCTTGAGGATCGCTTGTTGTAGGGCATGGCGTGAGAGGGGCGGTGGAGGGAGGGCGGGATGCGTTGATGATATGGCGTCAGCGGTGGGTATGATGCTTGTGGTGTATGAGGTTGGGCTTGGGCAGAAAATATTCGTTGAAGCCGTTTGCCTCCCCACTTTGCTGCCTTTGCCCTCCTCGCCTTTTTTCGCCTGTAGCTTCATCCGCCGCGCTGCTTGCATACTGATGGGTACGTTTGTACCTACGTTACTCCAATCATGCTTCTTCGATGCGTATGGTTAGAAAGTGGGAGCTGGGGGCATTTCCAGTCTCAATTTGTTCTTCTGCAGCATATGCTCTTTCAGCCTCGAGCGGCTGTCAGATTTGCCATGCGTGGTTTTTGTTTCGGTGTTGCGGAACTTACATGGAGCGCTGCTAATCGGTATGGTCGAGGGCGTCTTGTTCGGTGTGCTGCGAGGATTAGCACTGAACAATACATCGAGGTCACTTTCTCCATAGTCTTCAGGTCACGTCTTCCTTTCTGCTCTTTGCCCCGAGGTATCATCTATACCCTTCGCATCGGGGCTACGCCAACCCGGATCGTATAATCGCGCTTGCCGCCTTCCAGCCTTCGTGTTCGCGCCCTTTTCGGTAGTTGAGCTCTGGGCGATACCATCGCTCGTCTTCACGCGCCTTGTCGTTCTCAGCGACGTCGCTGGAGGCGAAAGCGGCGATGCAGACGGGGTGATGACCCATGAATCGGGTGAGGTGAGCTTGTGGTTGAAGTAGCCTAGCGCCGCGGTGTCTGACATCCAGGTCTGTTGTACCGGCGATGACGGTGTATATATCGTGAATGCTTCGCATGAACGGGGCATATTGGCGGGCACGGCGCAACGCGTAGGGAACGTGGTCGCACGATGTTGGTGCGTCCTTTAGGTGAGAGACTGGTCGGAGTCGTGGATGACTAGATTTTGGGTTAGTCATTTGCTGGTTGTGGTCACTGCAAGAGGCAAGAGGAAAGTAGGATTGAAGTTGAATGTTGATTGAATAATGCTTTTGGAGCAAATATGTTGCTAGAAGGAAATATTGCTCCAGCTGAGCTGCGCTATAAATGCGGCCCAAGAAAAGAGTCGCTCAAACGCCTGCCAGATGCGCGAAATCGCTACCGAAATCCAAATGTGAACGCCGTGGGGTATCGTAATTCCATCGCGCTGTAAAATGATTGCACTCCCGTCTTGCGCTCCCCGTACCTGCGGGTAGGCCTAGCCATACCCAAGCCTCAGCTGTATTCGCAACCTCAAATGACAATCACGGTCACGCAAGGTGCCCTAGATGATGTCGACTCAGCAGCAAGTCAGGTGCGAAGTTAGTCATGTACGTGACATCATCACCGTTGGCAACATGGTGAGCAGCTTCTTGCATGTTGTGCATGATTGCCTGAGTCTCGCCGTCCTGCACGTCTTCCATCTCCTCGTCCTCGTCCATGTCATCCATCTCTCCCAGTAACTGTTCCTCATCCTCCGCTGACTCTTGTGTCGAAGCTGACCACTCTTCAATATCGTCCTCTGTGAAGAAAGGCTGTTCAGCAAAGTCAGCGTCATCCTTGTGTGAATCATCGCGTTTTCCCTCTTCGTCTGAACTTAGCTCAAACGAAGTAACAGAGAAGGTGTCGAGGTCTGAAAAGGCAGAAGACAAAGATGACGCAAATGATAATGGAGACGAGAGTGGCGAAGATTCGCTAATCTGGCTGTTGCCTGCGACGCTTTCCGGGTCGAGTCCCAGATGTGACAGATGCGTGCTCGAATAGCGACCGATCAAGTGTCGTTCCAGCGTTGAGAGGTCGTAGACAAGGCTTCCATTGACATCGACGAACTCGACTCGCGAGCTGGGAGCACTTTGAAGTATGCGAGCTACGTTGGGTGCCAGCCATACGTTTTCCATTTGGATGCAGAGTAATGTTGCGACACCCGAGACGAGCACGGCTTGGATGGCAGATGTGATTGGGTGGAGCGTGTCGAGTACAGAATCGTCGACACGAGAATTCAGCAGGTGAGATAGCGGCGAGGAGATGATAAAGTTCAGTTCGTCGAAGCGGGCCCCGATCGTCGAAAGGGCGGCAATAGTGGTCGCTACCTTGCTTGTTCCTGGTAAACCTGGATGACCGGTCGTCGCATGTATCGTAAGCCGCTTCAAATATCGAAGATACTTGTCGGCAACAGGCGGAAGTATAGTTGCAGTACCAGTTGCGGCCGAAGGTGCGTTAATGGCGATGATGTTTTTTTGATAGAAGTATGATGACGATTCTTGGTGAAGCTGCTTTGAGACGGCGAACAATGCGAGTTCGTTGGAATCGCGATGCCGAGTATGGTTCTCACCCCTCAGTAGATTGTCGTACAGGATGTTCCTAACCTCGGAAGGTAAGTCGGTGAAGCCAGCCATGATTGAGGACTGTTGAGTTGAATGTGGTAGGTTGATTTGGGAATTCGTACTTCAGTATGCTGAAGGTGTGCGCGGGTGCGTCGGTAGAATGTGGTGGGTGATTATGCGACCAAAAGTCTGGTGGGTGGGTGGGTGGTCAATGTTGGCTAAGGCGTTCGCGCAGTTGGAGCGGCGTGGCGGCGAATCACTGTGAAGAGAGATGAAACTGCGAAGGTCGCGTTGAGGAGAAACACCAACTCTGGATCACGAGAGGTGATTTAATTGTTGCGTGTAGATGCAGTGTCGCGGACCAGGAGTTGAGCCCCAAGAGAGGAAGAAGATTGTTGAAAGCAGCTAAGTTACCGGAAACAGATGACAGAAGAAGGTGCAGTGCAGCGGACCGTAGCTGCGCGTCTTACGAGCGTGTAATCTATGGCTGCACTAGTGCAATAAGCGAGCCCCCGTGAATGGTAATATGGGCACCCACACAGTCTCTGACCAGCATTCAAGGACAATTATTCGGGTGGCTAAGCGGGCAGTCCGTCCTTATAGGCAAGTTGCTGCGTTGACCCTGTGACTCAACTACGGTATGCTTCAAGTTCAAATACGATCACGGATTCTCATTGGTGCGGATGGCGAGGCTCTCTAAACTTGTCTCGTTTCGGTCGGGTATCGAGCTCGCTGAGATTCCACTTCTCTCAGTGTCGAGCCACCATATCCGACAGACCTTGGAATGTTCTTCTGGTCGACTCCGATAGCTTTTTGCGTGGTTCAAACTAGGCAAAAGGGCAAATGACCTCACAGTCCCACGCGCGGCACCTGATCACGTCCGCGTACCTCAATGTCACACCCATCAAGGTGCGACACAGCCATCGAATGCGCAGTACCTAGGGCTCACCACTTGTCACATGTTCCACCTCCAATGAAGCCTCACTGTTTCTTGTGCTAGAGCTTCGAACGTTCGATGGTCTGGTCCTGTATTTGTTGAGTCAGGCAGCGGTGAGCACGTGGAGTTGAGTGTATGATGTGGCCGCCGCGCCCGGCGGGGCTCAGCAAGCTATGGCGGTGTCGAACGCGCAGCGCACACATGGGCGCTTCTATGGAGGCATGATCGTAGTCACAGGTGGCCGGTGTAGCGCAGGGTGACGCTATTTCCCACATTTGAGTGTAGGAAGACAATTGTCGGTGTTCGGAGGTGTAGGGTTGGGGCGGCCTGATTAGTCAGCATAGTGGCGGTTCCCCATTGATGGCAGCAGCTAATCCAATCCACTCTCCAACATAGACTGACTTTACTGCGCTTCTCTCTTCCTTTTTCGAAG
>Ga0265780_10009362_pt1 | contig 11755 bp, 7 predicted proteins | sample P1T30metagenome_FD_192432 | JGI IMG/M metagenome (GOLD analysis project Ga0265780, IMG submission 192432) | Plant litter microbial communities from East Loma Ridge, Irvine, California - P1 T30 | ecosystem: Environmental > Terrestrial > Plant litter > Unclassified | place: USA: California... | reverse complement strand
GAACGCGAGGTGGTGGGCGCGCTCCGGGTCCATGTTCGCGAAGACGGCCCGGAAGACGGCGGCGTACCCACCGCGGACGACACGCTCGGCGATGCCGCTCATGCGCCGGGACCGGCCGGCCTCGCGGCGGCGTCCGCGCCGTGGTGGTCGATGCGGAGTTGTCCGATCGCCTCCTCGAAGTCCTCGAGGGACTCGAACGCCTGGTACACGCTGGCGAACCGCAGGTAGGCGACCTCGTCGAGCTCCCGCAGCGGTGCGAGGATCGCGAGGCCGATGTCGTTCGCGTCGATCTGGCTCGACCCCGAGGAGCGGACCGTCTCCTCGACGCGCTGGGCCAGCACGGCCAGGTCCCCGTCGGTCACCGGCCGGCCCTGGCACGCCTTGCGGACACCGGAGACGATCTTGTCGCGGCTGAACGGCTCGGTGACGCCGTTGCGCTTCACGACGTTCAGCGATGCGGTCTCGGTGGTGGAGAACCGTCGGCCGCAGTTCGGGCACTGGCGGCGGCGACGGATGGAGGTTCCGTCGTCGCTCGTCCGTGAGTCGACGACGCGGGAGTCCGGGTGGCGGCAGAAGGGGCAGAACATGGCCCCCCAAGGCTACCGGGTCGTCCGCTCCGTCACCGCGGCCGCGTGCGCCGGCAGCTGTTCCTCCGTCGCGAGGGCCACGATGTGCGGCGCGACCTCCGCGAGAGCGGCCTGGCTGTACCGGACGACCTGCTGCGGGCGCAGGAACGTCGACGCGGACAGTCCCGAGCCGAACCGGGCCTGACCGCCGGTCGGCAGCACGTGGTTCGACCCGGCCAGGTAGTCGCCGAGGCTCACCGGCGTGCTCGGTCCGACGAACACGGCTCCCGCCGCGTCGATGCCGGCGAGCACCGCGTCGTCGTCGGCGGTCTGGATCTCCAGGTGCTCCGGCCCGTACGCGTTGCTCACCTCGGCCGCGTCGGCGAGCGAGTCCACGAGCACGATCGCCGACTGCGGTCCGTCCAGCGCGGTCTGGAGGCGCGTCGCCGTCCCGAGGACGGCCGTCCGTTCCGGGATCGCCGCCTCCACCGCGTCGGCGAACGACTCCGACGTCGTCACGAGCACGCTGCCGGCCTGCTCGTCGTGCTCCGCCTGGCTCACGAGGTCCGCGGCCACGTACCCGGGGTCGGCGGTGTCGTCGGCGATCACGAGGATCTCGGTGGCGCCGGCCTCTGCGTCGATCCCGACGACACCGCGCACGAGCCGCTTCGCCGCCGCGACGTAGTTGTTGCCGGGGCCGGTGACGAGGTCGACCGGTTCGAGCCCGATCGACGGCACGCCGTGGGCCAGCGCTCCGATGGCGCCGGCGCCGCCCATCGCGTAGACCTCGTCGATGCCGAGCAGACCGGCCGCGGCGAGGATCGTCGGGTGCACCCGCCCGCCGTGGTCGCGCTGCGGCGGGGACACGAGCGCGATCGACCGCACGCCGGCGGCCTGCGCCGGGACGACGTTCATCACCACGCTCGACGGGTAGACGGCCTTGCCGCCGGGGACGTAGAGGCCCACGCGGCGCATCGGCTGCCAGCGCTGGTGCACCTCGGCGCCGTCGGCCAGGGTCGTCACCGAGTTCGCGGGCACCTGCGCGGCGCTCGCGGCCCGGACCCGCCGGATGGCCTCGTCGAGGGCCGTCCGGAGCTCCGGTGCGAGCCCGGCGACGGCCGCGGCGATCTCGGCGGCGAGGACGCGCACGTGCTCGGGCGCACCGCCGTCGAAGCGCTCGGCCTGCTCGTGCAGCGCGTCCGCTCCGCGCTCCCGGACCGCGTCCACGAGCTCGCGGGCCGCGTCGACGGCGTGCGAGACGTCGCCGGCCGCGCGCGGCATGAGTCGGAGGAGGTCGGCGCGGGCGGGGAGGCCGCCGCGGAGGTCGATTCGCTGCATCATCAGTGGACCAGCCTACCGACGACGTCCGGAGCGCCCCAGTAACGTGAGCGCTGATGAACTTCGAGAAGGCACGGCGCCTCGTGGCGGACCTCGTCCGCGTCAACGAGCGCTACGCGCGCGACGGCCACTACCGCAACGACGTGCGCGAGCGGCTCGGTCGCACGGTGTCCCGGGTCGACGTCGGGGTCGCCCGCACGGAGCGGGACCGGGCGCCGCTGGCGGCCCGTCCGTTCGAGGGGCTGGTCGAGACGAGCCTGGCGCTCGCGGGGATCCGGACGGTCGACCGTGCACCGGAGGTGGTCCTCGTCGTCGACGAGCTCCGCGAGGGTGCGGCGTTCGCCGGCGTGCAGACGGCGCTCGCCGTGGCGCTGGCCCTCGGCGAGCGCCTGCAGCGGCGCGTGCGTGTCGTGATGGTGCGCTGGACGACGCCGGGGAACAGCGCGGCCGCTGCCGAGGCGCTGATCGCCGACCGGTTCCCGGAGTCGCGCGTGGACGGTCGTCCGGGCGTCCGGGTGGTCCGACGCGAGGAGGTCCTCGACACCTCGTTCGGACGCGACGACGTGTGGATCGCGACGCACTGGAAGACGGCGCACCCGATCGACGTCGCGGTGACCGCCGGCGTCGTCCCGCGGGACCGCGTGGTGTACCTCGTGCAGGACTACGAGCCCGGCTTCAGCCCGTGGTCGACGGAGTACGCGGTGGCGGCGTCGACGTACCGCGCCGGGTTCCGGATGCTCGTCAACTCGGAGCCGCTGCGGAAGTACCTGGCCGAGGTCGAGGGGCTCGACGTCCCGCGCGAGCGCACCTTCGCGCCGCACCTCGACCTCGAGCGGCTCGAACGGGTCGCCGGTGCCCGACAGCACGAGACGACCGTCCGGGTCCTCTTCTACGGGCGGCCGAGCAAGCACCGCAACCTCTTCCGGCTCGGCGTGGCCGCGCTGCGGGTCGCCGTTCAGGAGCTCGCGGCCGACGGCATCCGGGTCGAGTTCCACTCGGCGGGCGAGCAGCACGGCGACGTCGAGCTCGACGGCGGCCGCGGCGACGTGAAGCTCGTGTCGCACGGCACGATGCCGTGGGACGACTACTTCCGGTTCATCGCGTCGACGAACGTCGTGCTGTCGCTGCAGCACAGCCCGCACCCGAGCCACCCGCCGTTCGACGGTGCGATCTCCGGCGCCCGGGTGGTCACGAACGAGTTCCGGGACACCAGGGCGCACCTGCACCCGAACCTCCGCGCCGTCCCCGCCGACGCCCGGTCGCTCGGCCTCGCCGTCGCCGAGGCCGTCCGCGCCGCGGCCGCCGACGGTCCCACCGGGTACGCACCCCTGGTGGACGGTGCGCTCGGCGGCCCGCTCGACGCCGCCGTCGAGGCGATCGCCACCGGCCTCGACACCCCGGCTTCCGGCACCCCGACGCCCGACACCCCGGCGACCGCCGCACCGACGCAGACGGCAGCACCGACCCCCGACACACTCCGCACCGACGCAGAGGACAGCCCCCGATGACCCGCCCGACCCTCGTCGTCGTCCCCGTCTACGGCGACCTCGACTCGCTCCTCCGCTGCGTCGACGGCCTCGTCGAGCACGTGGACACGACCGTGCACCGCGTGCTGCTCCTCAACGACTGCGGCCCCGACGCGGACGAGATCGAGCGCGCCCTGCTCGAGCGGATCGACGGTCGCGCGGCGTTCCGGTACGAACGGAACGCCAGCAACCTGGGCTTCGTGGGCACCTGCAACCGTGCCGTGACGGAACTCGACACCGGCGCGGACGGCGAGGCCGTCCTGCTGCTCAACAGCGACGCGGTCCCGACCGCGGGCTTCCTCGACGCGATGCTCGAGGTCCTCGACGAGGACCGCACCGGCGTCGTCACCGCCCGCAGCGACAACGCCACCATCGCGAGCATCCCGTACCGCCTGACGAACCGCGGAGCCGCCCGGACCGAGGAGCGCACCCGCACGGTGCACGCCGCGATCGCGCCGCTGCTGCCGGTCTCGCAGGTGGTCCCGGTCGCGATGGGCTTCTGCTTCCTCACCCGTCGTGACCTGATCACCGAGCACGGCCTGTTCGACGACGCCTTCGCCCCGGGCTACGGCGAGGAGAACGACTACTGCCTGCGCATCGCCGCCCACGGCTGGCTCGCGAGGATCGCGAACCGCGCGCTCGTGCTGCACGCCGGCGGCAAGAGCTTCGCCGGCAACCGCAACGCGCTCCGTGCCGCCCACCAGCGGGAGCTCGAACGGCGCTACCCGTTCCTGCCCGACGCGGTGGCCGCCTACCAGCGGCACGGGACGACCGCGACGGAGCGGTTCGCCGACGTCCTCGTGCCCGCGGGCCCCGCAGCGCGCCTCGCGGTCGACCTGCGCCACGTCGAGGACGCGGACGCGCTGGTGGGCGCGCTCGACGACGCCTTCGGGGACGGCTTCGCCCTGGAGGCGCGGCTCCCCTCCGGCACGTCGGCGCCCGACTCGTGGACCGTCACCTCCGATGACCCGTCCCCGGACGACCTGGTCACCGTCCAGGTGATGGTCGACCCCACGCCGGCCGAGCTCGTGCTGGCGAACCGACGCGCGGCGATCTGGGTCGTGGTGCGGACGGACGACCCGACCGCCCCGTGGTCGTCGGCGCGGGTCCGCGCCGGCTCGGAGCGCGTCGCCGCACTCGTCCGGCCGTTCGCCGACGAGGTCACGCCCGACGAGCTGACGAGCGCCCGCGAGGGCGTCGAGGACAGCATGCTCGCCCCGCTCGCGGACACCTCGGCGTTCCTCGAACGTCGGTGGGCCGCGTTCCTGCAGCTCGACCTCGCCGCTGCCGAGGCAGGCGCCGTCGCGTCGGCCGACGAGGTCACGCGCCTGCGCCGCGAGCTCGACGACCTGCGAACGAGCCGCTCCTTCCGCACCGGCCAGGCGATCGCGAAGGTCGCCGCCAAGCTGCCGGGGCGCCGCTGATGGCCGAGCGAAGCGGGATCGGCCGCGTCGCCCGCCGACTCGCGCGCGGACTACGCGGACCGGAGAAGCCGCTGACCGTCGCCGACCGGCTCGACCGCTGGGCACGCCGCATCGCCGAGTTCGGCGTCCTCGACCGCGCGTACCTGGAGGCACAGACCGGCCGGGTGTTCGCCACCGACGACGAGGCGATCGCCTTCTACGTGCACCACGACGGCCAGCGCGGCCTCTCCCTCAGCCCCCTGGTCGAGCACGAGTGGATGCGCGAGCACCAGCCGGTGGCCGCGATGTCCTGGTACGACGCGCTGCACCAGGAGGGCCCGGAGCTCTTCCAGACCGGACCGCTGTTCGACGCCGGCGTCTACGCCGCCTCCCTGCCCGCGGACCGTCGCCCCGCGTCGACGCTCGATGCGCTCCGCCACTTCCTGCGGAACGCGACGGACGCGACCGCGCTCCCCGTGCCTCCAGGCCGACGCGGCACCGCACCCACCTGGGGCGCCGCCCGCCAGGCCGCGCTGGCGCACGCCCGCGCCGTCGCCGGGGCGCAGCACCGCTCCCGGCGTCGCTACCGCAGCTCCTGGGACGGGCCGGAGACCGCCGAGGCGCTCGGTCGGTACCCGCGCGGCGTCGCGCGTCGCGACGCCGAGCAGCCGCTCGTGTCCGTCGTGATGCCCGTGCACCGCCGGGCCGACGTCGTCGGCGCAGCCGTCGCGTCGGTGCTTGCCCAACAGCACGAAGCGTGGGAGCTGCTCGTCGTCGACGACGGGTCCGGCGACGACACGGTCGACGCCGTGCGGCGGGCCGCCGGCGACGACCAGCGGATCCGCGTGCTCGAACGCGAGAACGGCGGCGCCGGCGCCGCGCGCAACACCGGACTCGTCGCCGTCCGCGGCGACTTCGTCGCGTTCCTCGACGCCGACAACACCTGGCGGCCGGAACACCTGTCGGCCGCGCTCGCGGCCCTGCTCGAGACCGACGGGTCCGCCGTGCACACCGGCGTGCGGATGGTCGGAGCGAACAACGCCGACGACGCCTCCGGCCCGGTCGAGACGTACCGCGGCGAGGACGGGACGCTCGACGACCTGTTCGCCGGGAACTTCATCGACCTCAACGCCCTCGTCGTCCGGCGCGACGTCGCCGCCGCCGTCGGCCCGTTCGACGAGACGCTGCGCCGTTGGATCGACTGGGAGTGGCTCCTGCGCATCGGGAAGCGCTTCGGCGTCCCCGCGTACGTGCCGGTGCTCGGCGTCGACTACGACAACGTCCGCGACCCGCGCCGGGTGTCGTCGGCGCAGTCGGCGTCGTGGCAGGAGGTCGCGCTCGCCCGGCACCGCATCGACTGGGACGCCCTCGCCGCCGCAGCGCCGACCCGCGATGCCGCCCTGGTCTCCGTGGTCGTCCCCGTGTACCGCGACTGGACCATCACGCGCCGGGCCGTCGACGCCGTGCTCGGTGCCGCGGACCACGACGGCGACCGGGTCGAGGTCGTGCTGATCGACAACGGGTCGCCACGGTCGGTGTCCGCGGTCCTCGACGCCTGGTTCCGGGACGAGCCGCGCGTCGTGCTGCAGCGCGAGGACCGGAACCGGAACTTCGCACTCGGCAGCGACCTCGGCCTCGCACGCTCGAGCGGGGCGACCGTCGTCATGCTCAACAACGACACCGAGGTCACCTCCGGGTGGCTCCGGCCGCTGGTCTCGGCGCTGGAGGACCGCACGGTCCTCGGTGCCCAGCCCCTCCTCGTCTACCCCGACGGCGTCGTGCAGACGGCCGGCACCGTGTTCGGCGGCGACAAGGTCCTGCCGTGGCACTTCCTCGGGGACCACCCGCGGCACGACGCCGGGCGGTACTTCGCCGACCCCGCCCGCAGCACCACCCGCTTCTCCGCGATCACCGCCGCCGCCGTCGCGTTCCGGGCGGCGGACCTGATCCGGTGGCACGGGTTCGACCCGGTGTACGCGAACGGACTCGAGGACGTCGACCTCTGCCTCCGGGCGCTCGCGGCGTCGCCGGACGGGTCCGCGTTCGTCGTCGTGCCCTCCTCCGTGGTCGTCCACCACGAGAGCCGCACGCCCGGCCGCGACGACGCCCGGGTCGACAACCGCCGCCACTTCGACGAGCGGTGGCGCGGACGGTACCCCGCCGCCGACGCCGTCGACCGGTACGACGCCGCCGGGCTCCGCTACCTCGGCGTCCGACCGGGGCTGCCGAAGGGGCACGGCGTGATGGTCCGGTCGTCGCAGCCCGTCGTCGTGCAGGGCGAGGGCACCGCCGGCCTCCGTGTCGCGCTCAAGCACGACGGGACCCGGGTGGCGGACGTCGCCGCGCTCGTCGACGCGCTGGAGGCGGCCGGGCACGACGTGCAGGTGGACATGCCGTCGTCGTGGTACCGCGGGTCGAGCGGGCTCGACGACGTGACCGTGCTGGTGACCGGGCCGGACGGGGGACGCGCCTGGGTCCCGCAGCCGGGGGCGAGGAACGTCGTGTGGCTCGCCGACGGGCAGCGTGTCGAGGAGGGAGACTTCGCGGTCGTCGTCCCCGAACACGCCTCCCTGGCCACCGTCGTCGCCCTCTGAGCTGGTCCTCACCCCGCCCAGGCCGGACCGTCAGGGCCCTCCGAGCAGGACGCCGGGTACGCGAGCGTAGCGTGCATGCATGAGCATCGCCGGCCGCATCCGCTCCACGTTCGTCGCGCACTGTGTGGAGTGCGGTCAGACGGTTCGGCGCAGCGAGGCACTCGTGTTGGACGGAAGGACTTTCTGCTCCGTCCTGCACGAGGTCGAATTCGCCGGACGGTCCGTCGGCTAGGACGCGTCTCGACAGCTGTGCGGCTCCGTATGCGTCGAGTCGGACGGACGCGGGCGCGTCCGTCTCGTCACGCGCGACAGCTTCGGCTCATCGGGCGCGCCTCGGTCGGTCGCGGCGTCGTCGCACGCCGTTCTGCGTCAACCGGCGGCCGCGAGGATCCGGCACCGTAGCTCCTCGCCGAGCATCCGGTAGCCCGCGAACGTCGCCGGGTGTACGCCGTCCGCCGATGCCCCCGTCTTCCACCCGTTGCCGTTGCGCGCCCACTGCCAGGAATCCGACCAGGTCCATCCCCGCTCCTGCGAGTACTCGCGCAGGAGCCGGTTGTACCGGATCGCTCCGCCGGGGTTCGGGCCGTACGGCGGGATCGACGACACGATGACCACGCGCGGCGCGATGGTCGCCACGATGCGCTCGTACGAGATCCGCTCCTCCTCCAAGGATCTGCCCGTGCGGACGGCGTTCGTCCCTGCGAGCACGACCAGCACGTCCACCCGCCCGATCGGTCGTACCGCCGCGGCGATCTGCTCGGGGGTCGCGCCGGCCTGCGCCCACCCACCGACGTACCGGACGCGGCCGCCCTGGGCGTACGTCATCCAGCTGCCGGCATCGAGCCCGTTCCCGGAGAACCCCGAAGTCCCCGCGCTCAACGAATCACCCGCGATCGCGACGCGGATCGTGTCGCGCTCCGTGGACGCTGATGCCGATGCCGATGCCCGACCTGTCGGTTCCTCCGGCACCGTCACGAGCACGATCGGCACCGTGATCAGAGCCGCGATGCCGACCACGAGCGCGGAGAGCCCGGCGATGGCAGCACCGGCGCGCACTACCCCAGTTCCTTGCGCACGGCGGCGACGAGTTCGGGAGCAAGGGTCTTGCTGTACGTCGCCGTGATGTGGTGCACGTCCCGGTAGACGACCGTCCCGCCGACCACCACGGGGCACCGGTTGTCCGCGCAGAAGAAGCGGTGGAGGTCGACCGTCGGCAGGTCGGCGGACCGAGCGGCGAGCGCATTGTAGTCCGCTCCGCCGAGGCCCTCCTGCTCGGGCACGGCGCACGACCGGAAGGAGGTCTGTTCGGCGGGCGCATCGGTCACGCACGCCAGGGCTGCGGTGGTGATCTCCGGGTTGTCGAGGATCGGCACGACCTTCGTCCCGCGCTGCTCCGCCTCCTGCCAGGCAGACGAGATCGCCGGGACGATCGTCCGCTGCCGTGAGGGCGTCGTCGCCAGGTCCCGGTGCGCCGTGGTGAGCACGACGTCGTAGCCGCCGTCCGTCAGGGCCGAGCGCAGTGCGGTGAGGTACTCGCGGTCGGCGCCGGCCGGCACCGAGGCCGGGTCGCGCCAGACCCCGCCGTTGCCGACGAAGGTGTCGACGTGCCAGCCTGCCGACTCCGCCTGTGCCCGGAGACCGGGTATCAGCATGGCGGCATGGGAGTCGCCGACCAGGGCGACCTTCTCGGCGTCGGCGGCGTCCGTCCCGAACGAGCACTGCTTCAGGGTCGCCTGACCAGCTGGCCGGTAGCACGAGAAGGCCCCGTCGGTGTCGTCGAAGAGGGTCGCGCGGTCCGGCAGGAGCTCCGCCGCCGAGGGTGTGTCGTCGCACGCGCTGCCCGAGGCCATCGCGGGTGCGCCGAAGCAGTCCGCACCGCTCGCCGCCTTCTCCTCAGCCGCACGCGCGCTTTGCGCTTGCACGACACGGGTGTACTGAACGGTGCTGACGGGGACCGCCACGACGATCGCCATCGCCAGGGCCGCCGTACCGAAGGTGACGACGTCGCGCCGTCCGAACTTCGGCAGCGCGTTGCGGGTGGTGTCCTCGACGAATCGCTTGGTGAGCGCCGCGAGCAACACCGCCGCCACGAGGACGATGAGCTTGTCGACGGTGCCCAGCGCGTGTCCGGTCGCGAACGGGACGATGACGATGAGTGGCCAGTGCCAGAGGTACAGCGAGTACGAGACGTCGCCGAGCAGTTGAACGGGACGGAAGCCCATGAGCCCCGTCGGGGCCCAGCGGACCCGCTGCTCGGTGTCGGCGCCGGGGGCGCCAGCGACGATCACCGCGAGGGTGGCGGCGACCGGGAGCAGCGCAGTCGCGCTCGGGAACGGGGTGGTGCCGGTGAACAGCAGCAGGGTGACCGCCACGCCCGCCCAACCAGCCCACGAGACCACGGCGCGGACGGCGGGCGCCGCCCTGAGAACGCCCGGCTGCAGCGTCGCGACGAGACCGCCCGCCGCGAACTCCCACACACGGATGTGCGTACCGAAGTAGGCGAGGCTCGGGTTCGTCGCGGTCGTCCACACCGAGAGCGCCAGCGAGACGGCGAACAGCACCGCGAGCACGACCACCACGCCCGCTCGCTTGTGCCGTCGGGCGAGGAAGATCGTCGCGAGGAGGACAAGCGGCCACACCAGGTAGAACTGTTCCTCGACGCCCAGCGACCAGAAGTGCTGGACTGGGGTCGCGGCGTTGTCGGCAGCCAGGTAGTCGACGGCCTGTGTCGCGAGCACCCAGTTCTCGACGTACAGCGTGCTGCCGATGATGGCCTGCGAGAACTGCGCCCAGTACGTCCGCGGGACGAGGAGCAGCACGGCGACGGCGGTGACCGCGAGGACGAGCAGCGACGCCGGGAGGAGACGCCGAACCCGGCGTGCCCAGAAGGCGCCGACCGCGATGCGGCCCGTCCGCTCGACCTCACCGAGGATGTGCCCGGTGATCAGGAAGCCGGAGATGGCGAAGAACACGTCCACGCCGACGAAGCCGCCGGGCAGACGGTTGGGCCAGAGGTGGTAGAGGACGACCGAGAGGACCGCCGCTGCACGGAGGGCCTGGATCTCGATCCGCACAGAGCGACGACGCGACACCGGGTGAGGATAACCCATTCCTCGGCTCGACTCCGGCGGGACCCGATCGGTCGGCACTCCGGGACCGGGCCGCTCGATCGCGTCCGATCCCCCTCCCCCTAGGATCGACGGGTGTCGAGATACCTGATCGTCGTCCACGACGACTCCGCCGCTGGCACCCTGGACGCCTGGCTCGCGAGCCACTCGTCCGACCCGACGGAGCAGTGGACGACCCGGCTGAACGGCACCTACACCCTCCGCATCGTCAGCCCGGACGTCGCCGCGGGGGTGCGGGGACGCACCTTCTTCAGCGGCACCGCGTGGTCGGAGCAGGACGGCTTCGTGGCCTTCGACGCCGCCGGCTACGCCCGGGCGCCCCAGGCACGCAGCGGCGGTCGGAGCGCCGGCGCCTTCGTCCAGGCCGAGTGGTCGCGGTCGGAGGTGCGGATCGCCAACGACGTCCTCGGCACCGTGCCCGTCATGCAGGCGCACGGTCCGGGTTTCGTTGCGTTCTCGGACTCGCTCCTGGTGCTCGCCGACCTGCGCGGTCGCTTCGGTCTTGTGAACACCCCGAACGCGGAGGCGCTGCTCGCCAGGACCGGGCTGTCGTGGCGCACCGCGCAGATCGCCTCGCCGGAGACCGTCGTCTCGCAGATCACCATGCTGGCTCCGGGCAGCGGGCTGACCGTGCAGGCCACCCGCCCGTTGCTCGTGGACGCGGACCCCGCGCCGCTGGGAGCCCCGCTCCGGTCCGACGACGACGCCGTCACGGACCTGCGCTCCTCGGCGGGGTTCCTCGTCGGCACGATGCGGGCGCTCCCCGCGTCCGTGCCCTCCGCGGTGCAGCTCGGCTCGGAGCGCGACCAGGTCCTCGTCGACGCACTGCGACTGGCCGAGCCGTCGGGGGCACTCCCGACGCAGGTCGACGCCGTGGCCGCGGCGCGCGCGACCGACGCCGGTTCGGCGGCCGCCGCGGTCGTCCCCGACGCCGCTCCTCCGGCGTCGCTCGTCGCCTGGGCTGCGAGCGGGCTCGGCCTGCAGGACGTCGTCGTGCCGTCCGTGCTGCCGGACGACGTGGCCGGTGACGAGACCGTCGCCGTCGACCTCGTCGGCAACGCGCTCCTCCGGCGGGTCTGGGGCGAGGAGACCGTGGGCGGGATGCGCGATAGCGCGGGCGTCCCGGACACTGCGGTCGACGCGTACGCGGCGCAGGTGGAGAAGGGCCTGCGCGCCGTGGGAGCCGACCCGTCCCTCCCG
>Ga0265780_10009361_pt1 | contig 11755 bp, 12 predicted proteins | sample P1T30metagenome_FD_192432 | JGI IMG/M metagenome (GOLD analysis project Ga0265780, IMG submission 192432) | Plant litter microbial communities from East Loma Ridge, Irvine, California - P1 T30 | ecosystem: Environmental > Terrestrial > Plant litter > Unclassified | place: USA: California... | reverse complement strand
CGTTCGGGTCGAGGTGATCGGTCGACATGGCGATCGCGCCGTCGGGGCCGAGCCAGCCCGCGCGGGGGCGGTCGCGGTAGAGCTCGATGCCGTTGCCCTCGGGGTCGGTGAAGTAGAACGCCTCGCTCACGTGGTGGTCGGAGCTGCCGACGAACCGCGAGCGGGGGTCCTGCGACGCGGCCAGCACCGTGGCGGCGAGCGTCGCCTCGTCGGGCAGCAGCATCGCGGTGTGGAACAGGCCGGCCTGCGAGCGCGAGGGCGTCGGCAGGCCCGGGGTGTGGACGAGGCGGACGACGCCGCGACCGGCTCGGCCGAGCACGACCTCGCCACCCGACTGCGCCACCGGCGTCAGCGCGAGGGCGCGGGAGTAGTAGGACTCCATGAGCGACAGGTCACCGACGCGCAGCGTCAGGGTGTCCATGCGGGTCGTGGGAGCGAGGAGGTCGGCAGTAGTTGTCACGACAACCAAGATAGCCGGGTATAGTTGTCGAGTCAACTAACGAGGAGCGTTCATGAGCACCGCCGACCCCCACTGGCTCACCGCCACCGAGCGGCGCGCCTGGCTGCGCCTGCTCGCCGTCGTCGAGCTGCTGCCGGGTGCCCTGGACTCCCAGCTCCGGCGCGAGGCGTCGTTCACGCACTTCGAGTACCAGACCCTCGCGATGCTGTCGGAGAGCCCCGAGCGCACGCTGCAGATGTCGGCGCTCGCGGACCGGACGAACGCGACCCTGCCGCGCCTCTCGCACGTCATCACGCGTCTGGCCGACCGCGGCCTGGTCAAGCGGCGCGCCTGCCCCGAGGACGGCCGGGCGACGAACGTCGTGCTCACCGACGCGGGCTGGGACGCCGTCGTGGCCGCGGCCCCCGGGCACGTGGCGACGGCGCGCGCCGTCGTCGTCGACGCCCTCACCCCCGAGCAGATCGTGCAGGTCGCCGAGATCAGCGAGGCGATCCTCACGCGCCTGGACCCCGACGGCCGGATGACCGGCCAGCTCGACTGAGCTCGCTCGCGCCGTCGGGGCCGTCAGGCCTGCGGGGCGAGGTGGCGCAGCACCGCGAGGACACGGCGATGGTCGCCGGAGTCCGGAGGCAGGTCGAGCTTCGTGAAGATCGCCCCGACGTGCTTCTCGACGGCGCCGTAGCTCAGCACGAGACGCTCGGCGATCGCCCCGTTGGAACGCCCCTGCGCCATCAGCTCGAGCACCTCGCGCTCGCGGGGCGAGAGGCGCGCGAGGCCCGTGTCGGCGGCAGCGGCGCCGAACAGCTGCGTCACCACCTCGGGGTCGAGCACGCTCTGGCCGGTCGCGACCCGCTCGATCGCGTCGACGAAGTCGCCCACGTCGGCGACCCGGTCCTTCAGCAGGTATCCCGTCCCGCGCGAGTCACCGCCGAAGAGTCGGGCGGCGAAGCGGGACTCGACGTGCTGGGAGAACAGCAGCACGCCGGTCCCCGGGTGCTCCGCCCGCAGCTGCAGCGCGGTGCGCAGCCCCTCGTCGGTGAACGACGGCGGCATCCGGACGTCGAGGACGGCCACCTGCGGGCGGCGCTCGAACGGCAGCGCGTCGACGGCGGCCAGGAGCGACTCACCGTCCCCCGTGCTCGCGACGACGTCGAGACCGCGGCGCGTCAGCAGCGCCACGAGACCGTCGCGCAGCAGCACCGAGTCCTCGGCGACGGCGACGCGCAGGCCCGCTCCTGTGGAGTCTCCGGGTTGGTGCTGATCGGCGGCGGGCGTCATCGAGCGGCGGAGATCGGGAGGGTCACGGTGGCCACCGTAGGCCCACCCGCCGGGCTGTCCAGCTCCAGGCGTCCGTCGACCGCGGCGATCCTCGCGACGATGCCGCGCAGTCCCGTACCGCCCGCTCCCACCGGTCGCCCGCCGGCCGGCACGATCGCGGCACCGCCGTCGCCGTCGTCCCGGACTCCCAGCACGAGGACACGCTCGCCCGGGGCGCCGTGCCCGTCGTCCCACGCGTCGATCGTGACGACGGCGTGGCTCGCACCGGCGTGCCGGGTCGCGTTGGCGAGCAGCTCGGCGACGCAGTAGTAGGCGATGGCCTCCACCTCGGGGGAGGCGTGCACGTCGTCGCCGGCGTCGAGCGTGACCGGGAGCGCGCTGCGCGCGGTGAGCGTCTCGAGGGCGACGACGAGCCCGGAGTCGAGCGAGGCCGGGCGGATGCCGCGGGAGATCGCCCGCAGCTCGCTCATCGCCTCCTTCGTGGAGTCGTGGGCCGTGCCGACGAGCACGCGCACCTGCTCGGCGTCGCCCCCCTGCTCGAGCTGGTCCCTGGCCTCGCCCAGCTGCATCGCGACGGCGACCAGCCTGGCCTGCGTCCCGTCGTGCAGGTCGCGCTCGATCTGGCGCAGCCGCTGGTCGGCGTCGGTCACCGTCTCCCGACGCGTGCGCTCGACCTCCTCCAGGCGGGTGCTGGTGCGCGTCGGTCCCAGCAGCGTGGTGACGATGCCGCGGAACGCGCTCCCCAGCGCCAGCGTCACCCTGGCCCAGACGAACAGCAGGAGAAGGCCGACCACGGCGTAGGCGAGGTTCCAGCGCCACCCCTCCACCCAGACACCGGGCAGCAGCTGGCTACCGCGGTGCCACACGCCGCCCGAGTCCTGCTGGAGCGGCAGCCACCGGGACCAGAACCAGTGCGTGGCGCCGCCGAGCGACGTGATCAGGAGCGTGAGGCTCACGATGAACGCGGTCAGACCCAGGACGAACTCGGTCAGCATGAAGGCGAGCGCACGCCAGCCCGTGGCGTCACCCAGCATCGCCGCCAGGGTGCGCCAGAAACCGCGGGGACGCCGCCAGGGAGCCGGCGCCGCGACGTCGTGCCGGAGCATCCCCCGGGCGAGCGCCCGGTGCATCGCCCCCCACGCCCTGGCCCCCACGACCAGTCCACCGCCGACGAGCAGGCCGACGACCGTGATGGCGAGACTCGGGACGAGCGACACGGTGAGCACGAACCACACCAGGCCGACCACACCGGTGACCATCACCGTGGCGAGGTACGCCTGCTCGCGCCAGGTCCGGGCGGCGAACGGCCCGCGCCAGAAGCCGACGTGCTCGAGCGGGGCGGGGGGTGGTGCGGTCATGACGGCAGTCTCCTCGGTGGTGGAGACTCCATCGTCCCGGTTCCGGCGACGGCGCGGACCGGGGTGGACCACCGGGTTCGGGGTGGGGCTGTCCCCCGGGGTGGCCGGCGTGCCGGGGCGGCGCACGAGGAGGTGCGATTCCCCGGGTGCGCCCCGCGTGGGACAGTAGGTGACTGACGAGAGCGCGCGAGCGCACAGGAGCACGAGGTCCAGGAGGACTCAGCATGGCTTCAGCAGACGTGACCGAGCAGACCACCGAGGTCGACTTCTGGTTCGACCCGATCTGTCCCTGGGCCTGGATGACCTCCCGCTGGATGGTCGAGGTCGCCGCCCAGCGCGACGTCACGCTGCGCTGGCACATCATGTCGCTGTCGGTCCTCAACGAGGGCCGCGAGCTCCCCGAGAACTACCGCGAGATGATGGACAGGGCGTGGGGTCCGGCGCGCGTGGTCAACGCGGTGCGCGAGCGTCACGGCGACGCCGTGCTGGGCGACCTGTACACCGCGCTCGGCACGCGCATCCACCTGGGCCAGGAGGAGTACCCGGAGGCCATCGCGGGTGCCCTGGCCGACGTCGGCCTCGAGGCCGACCTCGCCGACGTCGCGACGTCGGACGAGCTGGACGCGTCGCTGCGCGCCTCGCACGCCGAGGGGATCTCGATGGTGGGGGAGGACGTCGGCACGCCCGTCGTCGCGATCAACGGCCGCGGCTACTTCGGCCCCGTCATCACGCCTGCCCCGAAGGGCGAGGAGGCGCTGCGCCTGTTCGACGGGCTCGTCCTGCTGACCTCGGTCGAGGGCTTCTACGAGCTCAAGCGCACGCGCACGTCCGGCCCGATCTTCGACTGAGCGGAGTGCACATGACCGCGCGCACGCGTGGCTGGATCATCGGTCTGGCGGTCCTCAACGGTCTGCTCGTCATCGGTCTCGTCGTCACCCTCATGCTGGGGGCCGCGACCGGGGACGACGAGGCGACGACGGAGGAGACCGGCAGCGGCTCGAGCCAGCCCGCCCCCGACCTCGACGGCGCCACGTCCGCCGCGCCGTCGCCGAGCGAGTCGGACTCAGCCTCGGCCGAGACCCCCGAGACGCCCGAGCTCGCCGCGCCGCCGGAGGGGGCCCTGGACGTCCCCGCGTTCGCCCTGCCCAGCCGCAACATCGCCTGCACGCTCGACGAGTCCGCGGTCACCTGCACGATCGCGGATGCCACCTTCACCCCGCCGGCGGGAGACGCGTGCGAGTTCCGCGGCCAGGTCGTCACCATGTCGGCCGACGGTGTCGCGATGCCGTGCCCCGACGGACAGCAGGGGCCCGCGGGCGAGGAGGTCCCGGTGCTCGAGTACGGCCAGGCCACGACGATCGGACCGTGGGCGTGCACGTCCACGGAGAGCGGTGTGGACTGCGCTTCGCTCGCCGACGGCACGCGGTTCACCCTCGCCCGCGCTTCGTTCACGAGCGAGGGCCCCGGCGCCCTCGGCTAGCGGTGCCCTCCCGGCCGAGCTACCAGATCCGCACGCGCTCGGCCGGGTCGAGCCACAGCGCGTCGCCGGGCTGCGTGCCGAACACCTCGGCGAACTCGTCGACGTTGCGCACCACGGCGTTGGCGCGGAACTCCTCGGGGGAGTGCGGGTCGATCGAGAGCAGGCGGATGACCTCGGCGTCGCGCGCCTTCGTCCGCCAGATCAGGCCCCACGAGTGGAACAGGTCGCGCAACCCCTCGCGCTCGGTGTCGGGGTCGACGACGCCGCCGGGCGCCTCGGCCGCGAGGGCGATGCGGTAGGCCTTGATGGCGATGCTGAGGCCGCCCAGATCGCCGATGTTCTCGCCGATCGTGAGGCTGCCGTTGACGTGGTGCGATCCGTTCAGCTGGGCGGGGGACAGCGCGTCGTACTGCGCGATCAGGGCGGCGGTCCGCTTCTCGAACTCGGTGCGGTCCTGCTCGGTCCACCAGTCGCTGAGCCGACCCGCGCCGTCGTAGCGGCTGCCCTGGTCGTCGAAGCCGTGGCCGATCTCGTGGCCGATGACGGCGCCGATCCCGCCGTAGTTGGCGGCGTCTGAGGCCTCGGCGTCGAAGAACGGCGCCTGCAGGATCGCGGCGGGGAAGACGATCTCGTTCATGCCGGGGTTGTAGTAGGCGTTGACGGTCTGCGGCGTCATGAACCACTCGTCGCGGTCGACGGGTCCACCGAGCTTGGCGAGCTCACGGTCGGTCTCGTGCGCGCTGGTGACGCGGACGCTGGCGACGACGTCGCTGGTGATCGTCAGCGTGGAGTAGTCGCGCCACCGCGCGGGGTAGCCGATCTTGGGTGTGAACGCCGCCAGCTTCTCCAGAGCGCGCTCGCGGGTGGCGGGACTCATCCACGCCAGGTCGGCGATGGAGCGCCGGTAGGCCTCGACGAGGTTCGCGACCAGCACGTCCATCCGGGCCTTGTTACCGGGCGGGAAGTGCTCCTGGACGTAGAGCCGCGCCAGGGCGTCGCCGAGCGCACCCTCGACCAGGCCGACGCCGCGCTTCCAGCGCTCGCGCATCTCCTGCGCACCGGTGAGCGTGCGGCCGTAGAAGTCGAAGTTCTCGGCCACGACCGCCTCGGGCAGGTACGGCGCCCGCGAGCGCACGACGCGCCACGTCAGCCATGTCCGCCAGTCCTCGAGGCCGATCTCGCTCCAGGCCCGCGCGAAGTCGCTCAGATAGCTCGGCTCGCGCACGTCCACGCGCTCGAGCATCGCGGGAGTGATCTCGAGCGCGGCCAGCCACGCGTCCAGGTCGAACCCGGTCAGCAGCGCGACGAGCTCCTCGCGCGTCGTGGGGTTGTGCGTGGCGACGGCGTCGCGGTCCCGCACCCGGTCCCAGTGGCCGGCCGCCAGTCGCGTCTCCACGGCCACGACGACGGCGGCGCGCGCCGCAGCGCCCTCCTCCCCGACCTCCGTGGTCAGGGCGAGCTGCCGCGCGACGTGCTTCTCGTAGGCCGTCAGGGTCGAGGCGTGCTGCTCGTCGCGGTAGTAGGCCTCGTCCGGCAGGCCGAGCCCGGACTGCGCGAGGTGCAGCGCGTAGGAGTCGGGGTCGTCGGAGTCGGTGTCGACGTACAGCCCGACGGCGCCGCCCACGCCCGTCCGCTGCAGCGCGCCGAGCGCGTGCGCGAGGGTGGAGCGGTCGGTCGCCGCGGCGATCAGATCGAGGTCCGCGGCGAGCGGGGCGAGGCCCGCGGCCTCGATCGCGGCCTCGTCCATGAACGCGGAGTACAGCGTGGCGACCTTGGCGGTCTCCTCCGGCACGGGACCGGAGGTCGGGTCGAGGACCGCGGCCGTGATGATGTCGCGCACGTGCTCCTCGGACTCGTCGCGCAGGCGGTGGAACTCGCCGTCGCGCGCCCGGTCGGCGGGGATGACGTGCTCGCGCAGCCAGGTCCCGTTGACGTGGCGGAACAGGTCGTCCTGGGGCCTGATCGCGGGGTCGCCGCCGGCCGAGGTGGTGCCGGGGGCGGGCGGGGGCGTCTGGCTCTGGGAGGTCACGCCTTCGATGCTACGTCCGTTGCGGGCGGCGGTGAGGAAACCCCGACAATCGGCTGGCGCCCGCCCCGCCCGGCCCGCCACGATGGGGGGATGCCCGTTCCCTCCTCCCCGACCAGCCCTGCGACCAGCCCTGTCAGCGCCCGAGTCACCGCTCCCGAGCTGCCCCCGCTCGACCACCCCGACGTCGCGCTCTGGCGCCCCGCGACGCTCGCCGACGCCGAGGCGATCACTCGCGCGCAGAAGGCGATGGACGCCGTCGACCACCCCGACTGGACGACCCCGCTGGAGGACGTGCGCGACGAGCTCGCCAGCAGCCACCTCGACCTCGAGCGAGACAGCGTGGTCGGGCTCGGCCCGGACGGCGACGTCGTGGCGTGGGGTCTGGTGGACCTCTCGCCGGGTCGCGCCACACGCGTCCAGGTCTACCTGTCCGGCGGCGTCGTCCCGGCGCTGCGCGGTCGCGGCGTCGGGCGGCAGCTGCTGGCACGCCAGGTGGCGCGGGCGAAGCAGATCCTCGCCACGCGCGAGGAGGTGCTGCCCGCGCGCATCCAGATCGACGTCGACGAGCGCAGCCCCGCCGCGCTCGCCCTCGGGCAGCGGCTCGGCATGTCGGTGCTGCGCTGGTTCACCTCGATGGAGCGCGACCTCGCCGAGGAGATCGCGCCCGTCCCGGCGCCGCGTGACGCCGTGGTGATCACCTACACGCCCGACCGCGCCGACGACGCGCGCCTGGCGCGCAACGACTCCTTCCGCGACCACTGGGGCAGCCAGCCGACGCAGCCGGAGCGGTGGGCGCACTTCGTGGGCGGCGAGATGTTCCGCGCCGACCTCTCACGGATCGCGGTGGACGCGGACGGCCGGATCCTCGGCTTCGCGCTGTGCAACGCCAACCCCGAGGACTGGGAGGTCCAGGGGTTCACGAGCTGCTACGTCGGCGTGCTCGGCGTGGTGCGCGACGCGCGCGGTCGCGGCATCGCCCCGGCCCTGCTGGAGGGCGTGCTGCGTGCGACGGCGGAGGCGGGCCTCGAGCGCGTCGTGCTCGACGTCGACACCGAGAGCCCGACCGGGGCGCTCGGTCTCTACGAGCGTTCGGGGTTCGTGGCGACGTCCCGCTCGATGACGGTCGCGCTCGACCTCTGACACCATGGCTCCATGCGCATCCACATCGCCTCCGACCACGCCGGTTTCGACCTGAAGGAGGCGCTGATCGAGCACCTCACCGCCGCGGGTCACGACGTCGTGAACCACGGAGCCCTCACGTTCGACCCGCAGGACGACTACCCCTCGTTCTGCATCGCCGCGGGTGAGGCCGTGGTCGCCGAGAACGAGGCGGGGGGCGGGACGCTCGGCGTCGTCATCGGCGGGAGCGGCAACGGCGAGCAGATCGCCGCGAACAAGGTGCGCGGCGTGCGCGCCGCGCTCGCGTGGAACCTCGACACCGCGCGGCTGGGACGTCAGCACAACGACGCGAACGTGATCGCGATCGGTGCTCGCCAGCACACGGTCGAGGAGGCGACGTCGTTCGTCGAGGCGTTCGTGGCCGAGCCGTTCTCGAACGACCCGCGCCACCAGCGACGCATCGACGAGGTCGGGGCCTACGAGGCTCGCTGAGCCTCCGACTCGGGTTCCGGGTCGGCCGCCGCTGCACCTGAGCTGTCGGAGGGTGCCGTGGGGCGGCTCTGACGCAGTCCCAGCGTCGCGGCGACGACGGCGGCGAGCGGCACGAGCACGAGCGCGGCCCACGGCAGGGCGGTCAGCAGCAGGACGACCGCACCGAAGGCGAGCGCGACGCCCAGCGCGACGAGCTCGGCGCGCTGGAGCACCGCCGTCGTGAGGCCGTGGGACTCGCCGCGGGCCTGGAGCCCGGTCTCGTCCTGACGGTCGACGGCGCGGCCGAGCGCGCGCAGCCGGACGGTCTCGGCCGCGGCGGCGGCCAGGAACCACCCGGCGGCGGCGGCGACGCCGTAGGGGACGCCCTGCAGGAGCGTCGGCCCGGCGTCGTCGAGATCCGTCGTCCGTGGCAGGTCGGCGAGCCCGAGCCCGAGCGTGATGACCAGCGCGAGCACGGGAGCGAGGGCCGCGGCCAGCACCTGGCCGAGCGCGAGCCGCGCCCACGGCCCGCGACGTGAGCCGAGCGCCGCACCGAGCACGACGCCGCCCCATGCGGCCGGGAGCCACGCGAGCGCGGCGGCGACCCAGGTGAGTCCGGCGCCCGGGAGCGGTTGGTCGTGGCGCGAGGCCAGGACGAGCGCGACGAGCAGGCCGAGGACGGCGAGGATCAGGCGGGGCGCCACCCGGCGACGGGCGACCGCGAGGTGCTCGCGCGCCCGGGCGACGGGGTCGGGGGCCGCGTCGCCGCCGCCGGAGCAGTGCTCGCACGAGTGCGCCGTGCCGGTGGCGGGGGTGTGCTCGGTGGCCGGGTTCTCGGGCGAGGCTGGGACGTCGGGGGTGCTGCTCACGGGGATCGATCCTACGGCGTCGTGCCGCTGCGGCCCGGGCCGTCGGGCCGCGAGGTCGTCTCGCGGCTCCCGTCCAGGACCCGCGCGGCCCGTCGGCCGCGATGTCGGCGGCAGCGACCATGATGGTGGGATGAGCAACCCACGCCCGCGGGGGCCCGACGTCGCGCAGGCCGTGGCCGCCTTCATCGAGTGCACGCTCGATCTGGCCGCCGAGATCCCGCCCGGCCGGGTCAGCACCTACGGCCGGATCGCGTTGGAGGCCCGTGTGCGGTGCGGGCGGGGGAGCGCACGCGGTGTCGGCCGGGTGATGGCCACGCGCGGTGACGAGGTCCCGTGGTGGCGCGTCGTGACGGCCTCGGGCGCGCCCGCCGAGCGCGTGGGTGACCGCGCGCTCGCGCTGCTGCGCGAGGAGGGAGCGCCGCTCGTGGACGGTCGGGTCGACCTGGGCGCGGCGCTGCACACGTTCGACCTGGGGACGGTCGTGCAGGGCGACGACGTCGACCACGACACCGACGACCGGACCGAGGAGCGGGAGAGCACGCATGCCTGAGGGTCACTCCGTCCGCCGGCTGGCCGACGCGTTCGAGGCCGCGTTCGACGGCCAGCGGCTCGCGGTGAGCTCGCCCCAGGGCCGGTTCGCCGACGGCGCCGCGCTCCTGGACGGCGGCACGCTCGAGGTCAGCGACGCCTGGGGCAAGCACATGTTCCTCGGCATCCGCCCGGTGGGCCGGCCGGTGCTGGACCGCGCGGGGGAGGGCGACGGTGAGGACCTGCGGTGGTTGCACGTCCACCTCGGCCTGTACGGCGCCTGGACCTTCGCGGGCGATGCGCAGTTCACCGGACCGCACGCGATCGGCGCCCCGCGCGTGCGCGTGTCGGAGGAGGAGATCCCGGTCCGCCCGGACGCGCTCGACGCCGCGAACGGTGAGGACGGATCAGCCGAGGTCTGGACGCCCGCTGCCCCGCGCGGTCAGGTGCGCGTGCGGATCATCGGCGACCACGGCGTCGCCGACCTCGCCGGTCCCACGCGGTGCGAGGTGCTGGACGACGGCGCGCGCCGCGCCGTCGTGGCCAGGCTCGGCCCCGATCCGCTGCGCCCGGACCCCGACGGCGAGGCCGAGGCCGCCTTCGTCGCCGCCGTGCGTGCCTCGCGCACCGTCATCGGCGTGCAGCTCATGGACCAGTCGGTGCTCGCGGGCGTCGGCAACATCTACCGCGCCGAGCTGCTCCACCGCGCCCGCGTGCACCCGAACCGGCCGGGAAGCTCGCTCGCGGCCCGCACGCTGCGCGGGATCTGGCGGGACGCTGTCGTGCTCATGGCCGACGGCGTCCGCACCGGCCGCATCGTCACCACCGATCCGGAGGACCGGCACACCGCGCGGGACGCCTGGTACGTCTACCACCGCGACGGCACGCCGTGCCTGCGCTGCGGTTCGACGGTGCAGGTGGCCGACCTGACGGGGCGCAAGGTCTACTGGTGCCCCCGCTGCCAGCGGATGCGCTGAGCAGCCCCTCCCGCAGTCCCGCACGAGAACGAGGAGCCGACGATGTCCCTTCCCCTCCCCGACCAGCCGCGCACCGCCGTGGACCGGGTGACGCTGGCGGAGGTGCCGCTCGCCGTCGTCCGACACGCGGGCGTCCGCCAGAGCGACCTGCGCGACCTGTTCGACAGCAGCTTCCGGGCGATCGGCGCCGCCGCCTCCGCGGGCGATCTGCAGCCCACGGGGCCCGCGGTCGCGATCTACGACGGCGATCCCGCCGACGTCTTCGACCTCGCCCTCGGCCTGCCCGTGGCGCAGCTCCCGTCGGGGACGCTGGAGCGGGACGGCGTCGAGATCGTCGGCCACCAGCTGGCGGCGGGGGCGTACGCGGCCCTGTCGCACGTCGGCTCCTACGAGGGGCTGTCGGGAGCGTGGGAGCGGCTGATCGACGGCGTCACCGAAGGTGGTGCGCAGCCCGCGGGCGTGTGGGTGGAGGTGTACGTGTCGGAGCCGACGCCGGAGTCCGATCCCTCGACGCTGCGGACCGATCTCCTGGTGCCGGTGGTGCTCGACGACGTCGTGTGACCTGCTCGGGCGGCCCGCCGTCCGGCGGACCGCTCAGATCATGTACTCGATGAGCTCGCTCGGGTCCTCGACCGGGAGCCGGTCGCGCGGAGCGACGGTGGGTACGCGCACCACCGCGGGGACGCCGATCGCGACGCCGGTCGCCGGAACGTCCTTGACCACGACGGCGTTGGCGCCGATCGAGGCATCGTCGCCGATCGTGATGTCACCGAGGATCTTGGCACCCGCGCCAACCGTGACGCGGTCGCCCAGCGTGGGGTGGCGCTTGCCGCGGCTCAGGGACCGGCCGCCGAGCGTGGAGCCGTGGTAGAGCATCACGTCGGCGCCCAGCACCGCGGTCTCACCGATCACCACACCCATGCCGTGGTCGATGAACAGGCGCGGACCGATGCTCGCCCCCGGATGGATCTCGATCCCGGTCGCGAACCGCGCGAGCTGCGAGACGGCGCGGGCGAGAGGGTGCCACAGGGGCGAGGCGGTCCAGACGCGGTGGGCCAGGCGGTGGGCCCAGACGGCGTGGACGCCGGGGTAGAGGAGCGCGACCTCGAGCGCGCTGCGCGCCGCCGGGTCGTGGCGGCGCGCAGCGGCGACGTCCTCGCGCACGGTGGCGAGGATCGTGCGCAGG